>FTCT01000541.1_pt1 | contig 29681 bp, 30 predicted proteins | sample 1658881 | NCBI WGS metagenome assembly FTCT01 (sample SAMEA3914864, study PRJEB12502) | metagenome | biome: forest; material: soil | place: USA | collected 2012-03-12 | depth 0.3 m | reverse complement strand
TCAATGGCCTGCGCGATCGCGTCGGCGAGGCGATCGGCGCGCGCAAGGAAGCGCTGGAGACCACAGCGCTGGAGGCCAGGCTCGCCGCCGAGCGCGTCGACCTGACCTTGCCGGCGCCGCCGGAGCGCCGCGGGCGGGTGCACCCGACCATGCAGACGCTCGACGAGATGATCGCCATCTTCGCCGAGATGGGCTTCGGCCTGGCGGAAGGCCCCGACATCGAGGACGACTTCCACAACTTCACGGCGCTGAACTTCCCGCCCAAGCACCCGGCGCGGGAGATGCACGACACCTTCTGGCTGCCGGAGGACGCGCGCGGCGAGCGCAAGCTTCTGCGCACCCACACCAGCCCCGTGCAGGTGCGCACCATGCAGCGCCAGGGCCCGCCGATCCGCATCGTCGCGCCCGGCCGCGTGTTCCGCTGCGACAGCGACCAGACCCACACCCCCATGTTCCACCAGATCGAAGGCCTGGTGATCGACAAGGGCATCCACATGGGTCACCTGAAGTGGACCCTGGAGACCTTCCTCGCCCGGTTCTTCGAGACCGACGCGGTGACGACCCAGTTCCGCCCGCACCACTTCCCGTTCACCGAGCCGTCGGCCGAGATGGACGTGCAGTGCGACCGCTCGGGCGGCGAGATCAAGATCGGCCAAGGCACGAGCTGGCTCGAGATCCTGGGCTGCGGCATGGTCCATCCGAACGTGCTGCGCGCCTGCGGCATCGATCCGGACGAGTACCAGGGCTTCGCCTTCGGCATGGGCGTCGATCGCCTGGGCATGCTGAAATACGGCATGCCGGACCTGCGCGACATGTGGTCGTCGGACGTCCGCTGGCTCTCGCACTACGGCTTCAGCGCCTTCGCCGCGCCGAACCCGGCCAGCGGCCTGAGCTGATCGCCCTTCTGGAATTCCACCAACCCCTTCGCACGGCGTCGGGGCTTGGAGATCGAAAATGAAATTCACCCTCTCCTGGCTCAAGGATCACCTTGAGACCACCGCCACCGTCCCCGAGATCGTCGCGGCCATGACCATGGCCGGGCTCGAGGTCGAGCACGTCATCGATCCAGCGACCAAGCTGGCCCCGTTCACGGTCTGCAAGATCGTCGAGGCCGCCCGCCACCCCAACGCCGACCGCCTCCAGGTCTGCCAGGTCGACACCGTCGACGGCCGCAAGGAGATCGTCTGCGGCGCGCCGAACGCCCGTCCGGGCCTGACTACTATCTACGCCCCGATCGGCGCCTATGTGCCCGGCCTGGACGTGACCCTGGTCGAGAAGCCCGTGCGCGGCGTCGTCTCGAACGGCATGCTCTGCTCGGCCGCCGAGCTGGAATACGCCAGCGAGAGCGACGGCATCATGGAACTGCCCGACAGCCTGGCCGTCGGCACGTCCGCCGTCGACGCTCTGGGCCTGGAAGCCGTCATCGACTTCGAAGTCACTCCCAACCGCCCCGACTGGCTGGGCGTCGTGGGCATCGCCCGCGACCTGGCCGCCGCCGGCGTGGGTAAGCTGAAGGACGTCTCGATCGCGGCGATCCCGGGCACGTTCCAGAGCCCGATCACCGTCAAGGTCGACGGCGAGGCCTGCCCCGTGTTCGCCGGTCGCTACATCCGCGGCGTCAAGAACGGCCCGTCGCCCAAGTGGCTGGCCGACCGTCTGACCGCCATCGGCCTGCGCCCGATCAACGCCCTGGTCGACGTCACCAACCTGATCTCCTACGACCGCGCCCGTCCGCTGCACGTCTATGACGCGGCCAAGCTGTCGGGGACCGAGATCTCGACGCGCCTGGGCCGCCATGGCGTGCACGGCGACGAGCACCTGATCGCGCTGGACGGCAAGACCTACGAGCTGACCCCGGAGATGTCGGTGATCGCCGATGCGTCGGGCGAACGCCCGATCGGCCTGGGCGGCGTGATGGGCGGCGAGAGCACCGGCTGCTCGGACGAGACCACCGACGTCTTCGTCGAGAGCGCCTGGTTCGACCCGATCCGCACGGCCCAGACCGGCCGCGCCACCGGCATCGCCAGCGACGCCCAGTATCGCTTCGCCCGCACCGTGGACACTGGCTCGCTGGTCCCCGGCATCGAACTGGCCACCAAGCTGATCCTGGAACTGTGCGGCGGCGAACCGTCCGAAGTGCTGCTGGTCGGCGAGACCCTGCCCGATCCCAAGCCCGTCCTGTTCGACCCAGCCTATGTCGGCCAACTGTCGGGCCTGGAGATCGAGCCCGAGCGTTCGTTGCAGATCCTGCGCGACCTGGGCTTCACGATCGATCCGCCCAAGGACGTCTCGGCCGCCGACTTCGTCACCCATGCCGAGAGCGTGGTCTGCGTGACCCCGCCGACCTTCCGCCGCGACGTGGAAGGCAAGGCCGACCTGGTGGAAGAAGTCGCGCGCATCGCCGGCTACGGCGCCCTGCCATCGACGCCGCTGCCGGAAGTTGGCCGCGCCGTGGGCGGCGTGCTGACCGCAAAGCAGGCCCGCGCGCGCACGGCCCGCCGCGCGCTCGCCGCCGCTGGCTATTCGGAAGCCGTGACCTTCAGCTTCACCAGCCACCAGACGGCCGCCCTGTTCGGCGGCGGTCAGGCCGAGATGCTGCTGGCCAATCCGATCGCCTCGGAACTGGACTGCATGCGCCCGTCGCTGCTGCCCAACCTGATCGAGGCGGCTGGTCGTAACGCGCGCCAGGGCTTCCCTGACGCGGCCCTGTTCGAGATCGGCCCGACCTTCCACGGCGAGCGTCCGAACGACCAGCGCACCGTGGTCTCGGCCATCCTGGTCCCGAAGGCTCCGCGTGGCTGGGACAAGGCTGCGCAAGGCGACGTCTTCACCGTGAAGGCCGACCTGCTGGCCCTGCTGGAAGAGCTCGGCGCGCCGGTGGCCTCGCTACAGGCCGCCCAAGGCTCGGCCTCGTCCTGGTGGCATCCGGGCCGCTCGGCGCGCTTGCAACTGGGTCCCAAGGCGGTGATGGCCGAGTTCGGCGAGATCCACCCGGCGGTCCTCAAGGCCCTGGACGTGGCCGGCCCGGTCTATGGCTTCGAGATCACCCTGGAGGCGATCCCCGAGCCGAAGAAGAAGGCGATCAAGACCCGCCCGGCCTTCTCGCCCTCGGCCCTGATGCCGCTGACCCGCGACTTCGCCTTCCTGGTCGAGAAGACCAAGGCGGCCGGCGATCTGGTCAAGGCCGCCGCCGGCGCCGACAAGGCGCTGATCACCGCCGCGCGCGTGTTCGACGTCTATGAGGGCCCCGGCGTGCCGGACGGCTTCAAGTCGGTGGCGATCGAGGTCGTGGTGCAGCCGCGCGAAGCGACTCTCACCGACGCGGACATCGAGGCCCTGTCGGCCAAGGTCGTCGCGGCGGCCGAGAAGGCTGGCGGGAAGCTGCGGTCGTAAGATAGCGAGGGGGTGAGCTACCACTTGCCCCCTCCGCGCCTTCGGCGCTCCTCCCCCGGAGGGGGAAGAAGAAACGCGATTACCTTCTGCCCCCTTCGGGGGCGGACGACCTGCGTAAGCAGGTCCGGTGGGGGCAAGTGCTGAGTTTCCAGGCGCCCCGCCTCAATCCAGGCAAAACCGCCCTCTCCCGCGACCGATCGCCCGCCTCGCAGGCAAGACCTTGCGCAAGCCGGTCCGCCACGCTACCTGTATCAAGCGCTAACTGGAGTCATCGCTTCCACATGCAATCGACCTTCGCCTTCGCCGCCTTCGTGACCACCGGCCTCGCCGCCGTGGCTGCGATGTCGTGCGCGGTGTCGATGTGGAATATGATTAACACCCAGATTAAAACCGTTCCCATTCGGACGGGGCAAAATCGGCGCAAGCAGCGGTAGGAAAACCTACCAAACCAAAGCCGAAGGATCGCAAGATCTCCAAAAGCCCCGCTCCCACGAGCGGGGTTTTTTGTTGCGCGGTTCCTCGGTCCTCCAAGTCTCTCTCATGCACAGGACCACCCCGATGAGCTACCTGCCCTCCCCACCAGCCTTCCATAGCGACCAGGAAGGCGTCACCGTCCACCAGCTGCTGCTGGCCGCCCAGGACGCGCCCAGCGCGCTGGAAGCCGTGCGCCAAGGCCTCGCCGACAGCGGCGCCGAGCTGTGCGGCCTGACGATGAAGCCGGTCGGCCAGATCGTCGAAGCCTCCCTGCGCGTCCGTCACCTGGGCGACCAGGCCGCCCGCCTGCTGGCCCGCGACCTCGCCGCCTGGCCCGGCGTCAATTCGGCCTCGGTCGAGCACCAGTGGCTGCGTCCGTGAGCGACCTCGTAGATGTCGCCAAACCCGAGGAAGACAAACGTCGCCTCTTCCTCGTCACCGCCGACGACACGCCTGACGCCCTGATGCGGGTGCTGGGCGTGGCCTCGGTGCAGCAGGCCCGCCTGCGCGCCCTGTCCGCCGCTCCCGAGGGCCAGCACCTGGCCATTCGGCTCGAGATCGACGACCAGGGCGACGCCCGCGCCGAGGTGCTGGCCTCGCGCCTGGCGGCCTGTCCCAGCGTGCGTGGCGTCGGTTTCGGCTGGCGCCTGTAACCTTCAAGCCGTCTCGTGCGTATCTTGGTTCAAGTCCGCCTTTTGGAGACACCTCGATGCGCCGGCTCCTCGCCATCCTCGCTACCGCCTTTGCCCTGCTGGGCGCGAACGCCGCCTTCGCCGCGCCGAAGACCGAGACCGCCGTGTTCGCGGGCGGCTGCTTCTGGTGCATGGAGCACGACATGGGCGGCATCCCCGGCGTGCTGAAGGTCGAGAGCGGCTACACCGGCGGCCATGTGAAGAACCCGTCCTACCAGGACGTCACCAGCGAACGCAGCGGCCACTACGAGTCGGTGCGCGTCACCTACGACCCGGCCAAGACCGACTACGGCTTCCTGCTCTATCGCTACTGGAAGCTGGTCGACCCCACCGACGACGGCGGCCAGTTCTGCGACCGCGGTCCGTCCTATCGCCCGGCCATCTTCGTCACCCCCGCCCAGCAGCCGCTGGCCGAGAAGTCCCGCGCTGACGCCGCCAAGCGCCTGAAGAGCGGCACGATGAAGGAACAGATCCTGCCGCTGCAGACCTTCTGGCCGGCCGAGGAATACCATCGCGACTACGCCAAGCGGCACGCGTTGGACTACAGCCTGTACCGCACGGGGTGTGGCCGCGACGCCCGCCTGAAGCAGGTCTGGGGCGAATAGCCTGAAGGTGGCGCTCGTCACGCGCGGTGGCTAACCTCGCGCGTGAAGGAGCCCTCGATGAAGAAACCCCTCTTGGAGACGTGGCTGGAGCGCGGCCTGTTCGCCTCGCGCTGGCTGATGGCGCCGTTCTATGTGGGCCTGGTCATCGCCCTGGCGGCGCTGATCGTCGTCTTCTTCCAAGAGCTGTTCCACGAGCTGCCCCATGTGATGTCGATGAAGCCGGAGGATGCGATCCTGCTGGCGCTCTCGCTGATCGACCTGTCGCTAGCGGCCAACCTGCTCGTGATCGTCATCCTGTCGGGCTACGAGAACTTCGTCTCCAAGATCGACACGGCCAGCCACGAGGACCGTCCCGAATGGATGGGCACGGTCGACTTCTCGGGCCTGAAGATGAAGCTGATCGCCTCCATCGTGGCGATTTCGGCCATCGCGCTCTTGAAGGCGTTCCTGAAACTGACCGAGCCGGGAACGACGCTCGATCAGCCGCGCCTGATGTGGCTGGTCATCGTGCACCTGTCGTTCGTGGTCTCGGGCGTGCTGCTGGCGGTGATGGACTGGCTGAACGGCCGGGTGGAGAAGCACTGAGGCTTCTCCAGATAGTTCCTTAGAACGGCAACGTCCGGCGCTTCCGGCTGTAGCCCAAGTACCCGATGTTCGCGCCCAGGCGCAGGCCGACGCCGGCGCGGATGGGCGCCAGGGTGATCTCGTCGGCCTTCTGGTAATTCACGCCCAGGCCGCCGATCAGATAGGCGCTCCCCTCCACGCCCGGGAAGCGGCGGAAGATCGCATCGGGATACTGCAGGTTATAGCAGAGGGTGAAGACACGGCTGGCGTTGCCGCCCCAGTCCCACCCCACGGTCGGGCCTTGCCAGAACACTTCCAGCGTCGGGCGGCCTTTCATGTAGAGCAGGCCGCGGCCATAGCGCAGGCCGGCGACGAACGCGCCTGAGCCCTCCTGGCCCGCCACATAGGCGGTGGGCTGGCCTTTTTCCTTGAAGATCTTCTCGATCGCCGCGCCGGCGCTCTCGGCCGTCACGCCCAGGAAGTCGGACGTGGCGCGGATCATCTCGTCGGCCGAATAGGTCTGGGCCCGGCCGGTGTCGTAGACCGGGGTCGTGCCGTTAGAGCCGGGCGTCGGGCCGGGCGCGGGTCCCTGGTTGATCGGCTGGGCGGTCCCATAGGCGCTCTGCGCGGCGGCCGGCGGAGCGGCCTCGGGGCCATAGATCGGCTGGGCCGGCGGCAGTTGCTCGGAAGTGATCCGCTGGCGGGCCAGAGCCTCGCCGGCCACACCGCTGAGGCCGACGGCGGCGCCGGTGAGGATCAGCTTGCGACGGTCCATGTCAGGCGCTCCGGATCAGTTTCATTGCAACACTGTTGCAAGTCATTGAGACCGGTTTGCGGCTCCAAACTTAACGACCGGTTAAGCATCCGCGACGCCTCGCCGCGCTCTCAAGGCGCAACGCCCCTCGCGAAGCGGGCCAAATGTGATATGCGCACGCCCATGACTTCGACGCCTCTCGACAAGATCCGCAATTTCTCGATCGTGGCCCACATCGACCACGGCAAGTCCACGCTCTCCGACCGCCTGATCCAGGAGACCGGCGGCCTGACCGCGCGCGAAATGAGCGCCCAGGTTCTCGACAACATGGACATCGAGAAAGAGCGCGGCATCACCATCAAGGCGCAGACCGTGCGCCTGAAGTACAAGGCCGACGACGGCGAGGACTACATCCTCAATCTGATGGACACGCCCGGGCACGTCGACTTCGCCTATGAAGTCAGCCGCTCGCTGGCCGCCTGTGAAGGCTCGATCCTGGTGGTCGACGCCTCGCAGGGCGTGGAAGCCCAGACCCTGGCCAATGTCTACCAGGCCATCGACAACAACCACGAGATCGTCCCGGTCCTCAACAAGATCGACCTGCCGGCCGCCGAACCCGACCGGGTGCGCGCCCAGATCGAGGACCTGATCGGCCTGGACGCCTCCGACGCCGTGCTGGCCAGCGCCAAGTCGGGCCTGGGCATCCACGACGTGCTGGAAGCCATTGTCACCCGCCTGCCCGCCCCCAAGGGCGAACGCGACGCGCCGCTGAAAGCCCTGCTGGTCGACGCCTGGTACGACGCCTATCTGGGCGTGGTCGTGCTGGTGCGCATCTTCAACGGCACGCTGAAGGCCGGCCAGCAGGTCCGCATGATGCAGACCGGCGCCACCCACCGCATCGACAAGGTCGGCGTGTTCACGCCCAAGGCCACCGACGTGCAGGAGCTGGGTCCCGGCGAGGTCGGCTTCTTCACCGCCTCGATCAAGGAAGTGGCCGACGCCGCCGTCGGCGACACCATCACCGACGAGAAGAAGCCCACCGCCGAGCCGCTGAAGGGCTTCAAGGAAGTGGTGCCGGTCGTGTTCTGCGGCCTCTTCCCCGTCGACGCCGCCGACTTCGAGGATCTGCGCGCCGCCGTCGGCAAGCTGCGCCTGAACGACGCCAGCTTCACCTACGAGATGGAAAGCTCGGCCGCGCTGGGCTTCGGCTTCCGCTGCGGATTCCTTGGTCTTCTCCACCTGGAGATCATCCAGGAGCGCCTGAGCCGCGAGTTCGACCTCGACCTGATCGCGACGGCCCCGTCGGTCGTCTACAAGATCCACATGCGCAACGGCGAAGAGATCGAGCTGCACAACCCGGCCGACCTGCCGGACGTGATGCAGATCGAGAACATCGCCGAGCCCTGGATCAAGGCCACGATCTTCACGCCCGACGACTATCTGGGCGGCGTGATCAAGCTGTGCCAGGACCGTCGCGGCGTGCAGCGCGAACTCAGCTATGTCGGCAGCCGCGCCATGGTCATCTACGACCTGCCGCTGAACGAGGTGGTCTTCGACTTCTACGACCGCCTGAAGTCGATCTCGAAGGGCTATGCCAGCTTCGACTACCAGCTCGAGGATTATCGCGTCGGCGACCTGGTGAAGATGTCGATCCTGGTCAACGCCGAGCCGGTCGACGCCCTGTCGATGCTGGTCCACCGCGACCGCGCCGAGAGCCGTGGCCGCGGCATGTGCGAGAAGATGAAGGAACTCATCCCGCAGCACATGTTCGTCATCCCCATCCAGGCGGCTATCGGCGGCCGGATCATCGCCCGCGAAACCGTCCGCGCCCTGCGCAAGGACGTGACGGCCAAGTGCTACGGCGGCGACGCCTCGCGTAAGCGCAAGCTGCTGGACAAGCAGAAGGCCGGCAAGAAGCGCATGCGCCAGTTCGGCAAGGTCGAGATCCCGCAGGAAGCCTTCATTGCCGCCCTGAAGATGGACGAGGATTGATCGTCCCCTTCAGGTGAGTTTCCCGAAGCCCTCGCCGATCGCTCGGCGGGGGCTTTGTGTTTTGGGGTCCGCACTTAAATGTTGCTCCGAAATCCTCCTTGGATTCCAAAGCTATAAACCCGTGTCATCCCGGAAGCCTCGCAGAGGCTATCCGGGACCCAGGGGCCAAGCGCGGAGAGGCCGCCCCTGGATCCCGGCTCTCTGCGCTACGCGCTCCGGCCGGGATGACACGAGGATACGGCGCTTCCCATTCTGCCCGGCCCCTCGCGCCCAAAGAACAACCCATGGGAACAATCTCGGAGAATTCGCCTTTTGATCGATGAGGATCGGGACTAGCCTGATCCAGCGCCGAGCAGGCGCTTCATTCGAGCGAGGGCTCCATGGCTTTCCCGACCGCCGTCAACGACCAGATCACCGACTCCGTCACCCAGGCCAGTGTGAAGGTGCTGGGCGACGCGCCCGCCATCGCGATGGGCAATCTGTACCAAGCCACCGCCCAGGCCCTGGCCAATGCGGCGCACAACGCCACGGCCAACCAGCAGCAAGCCTATATCCTGATGCAGGCCGCCACGACCCAGGGCGTCGCGACGCTGCTGGCCGTCGACACGGCGTCCGACAGCGTGGCCACCAGCGACATCTACAAGAGCTGAGCCGCTCTCACCCGAACGGCGGCTTGAGCCTGTAGAACCGGGCTTCGCCCAGCAGGTCATAGACCCGGCGGATGCGGAACGCGTTCGGCTGCGCGGCGGCCAGGGAGAACTCCGCGTGGGTCAAGCCGAAGGGGGCGACCTCGCCGGCCAGGGTGGTCTTGACCACGATCAGGCGCGGCTTCTCATCCAGGCCGACGCCGATCACGTCGCAGCCCTCCGGATCGCCCACATGGGCGGGACGGATCTTCGCCGCGAGGTCGGGACGGCTACGGTCGGACAGCCAGCGCGCTTCGTGGGCGATGACGCTAGACAGGCCCAGGCCGCGCAGGAAGCGGTCCTCGGCCTCGCGGTTGGACATGTCGAAGCGCTGGATCACCCGCACCAGGCGGTCGGTCATCGCCAACGGCTTGGGCGGCGCGGTCTCGAGCAGCGGGATGGCCGGCGGCGCAGTGAACAGCGAGGCCGGGCGCACGGCGGCGGCCAACAGAGCCGGCTTGGCGGCGAGCTGCTCCTCGACGGCCTCCAACAGGGGCTCGTCATAGGTCCAGCGCGGCGGCTGGTCCTTGAGGATGGGCAGGCCGATCAGCGACAGCACCGCCGAGATCTCGCCCTGCTTCCAGGTGATGGGCATGTCGGACTTGCCTGTGACGAAGCGCACGGTGCGATCATGGCTGGCGCGGTCGACCGGCTTGCCGGCGAGCGTCTTCTCCAGCTGGGCCACATAGTCGCCCACCACCACCGCGAGGTCCGCCCCCGTCCACTCCCGTCCGACCGATTCCCCCGTCATCGGACAATGATGAGGCAAGGCGGGCCGGCGCGCCACAAGCTTGGGTAAGGGTGGCGGAGAGGTCGCTATCGTCCCGCGACAGCATTGCCGGCCGACGCGCTGGGGGCGTCCTGCACCGGCATCTGGTCGCTCTGCAGGCCCGCCGCTTCCATGGCGCGCCGGACCGTAGTGACCGGCGTATCGCCGACGACCTTGAAGGTCAGGGCCGCCGTCAGGGCCGGGTTGTCGCCCAGATTGGCGAAGCCGCCCGGCCGCTGAGCGTTGAAGGTGACGCCATAGGTCTTCCCAGCCAGCACGCGGCACAGCAGGACGAAGGTCTTCTGGTCGTTCAACAGGCGGGGCGTCTTCACGCAGTCCATCGGCTCCGCGCCCTCCGCCGGCGCGTAGTTCCAGGTCGAGGGCGTCATCTGCTGGTCGAAGGCGACCTTCAGGATCAGCACGCCCGGCGCGACGGTCTGCCCCTCGGTCGGATAGGTCGAGACCAGCTTGGGCGGCAGGGTCGGCGGCAGGATCAGCACCGGCGACACGGCGGTCGGCGCGTCCTTGGTCTGAGCCAGCGCGGACGAGGCCAAGGCCAGGGCGACGAAGGCGATGAGGACGGGAACCGGGCGGGCAAGCGACATGTTTGCAGACTGACCCGCAAGCGCGGCCTTCTCAAGGCGCCGCGAGGAGCCTACATCGCCCCTATGACCGACAACGCCCCTCCCCCCGCTGACGAAACCCCGATGCAGCGCGCCCTGCGCCTGAAGAAGGCCGCCCAGGGCAAGCACGGCCACGGGGCCAAGGCCTCGACCGGCAAGGTCGAGCGCGCCAGCGCCGCGGCCCCGACCGGCAAGTCCAAGCCCTGGATGACCCGGTGACGATCCCCAAGGTCCTGGGCCGCACCTCGTCCATCAATGTCCGCAAGGTGTTGTGGACGCTGGACGAACTGGACCTCGCCTATGAGCGCGAGGACTGGGGCCAGGGCTTTTCGCCGACCAGCAGCCCGCAGTTCCTGGCGCTGAACCCCAACGCCCTGGTCCCCGTCCTGATCGACGACGAGGGGACGCTGTGGGAAAGCAACGCCATCTGCCGCTATGTCGCGGCCGACACGCCGCTCTATCCGCAGAACCGCCGCGCGCGGGCGCTGGTCGACCAGTGGCTGGACTGGCAGTGCACCGAGCTGAACACCGCCTGGCGCTACGCCTTCGCCGGCCTGGTGCGCAAGACGCCAGGCTTTGACGATCCCAGGCAGATCGAAAACAGCGTCACGGCCTGGAACACGGCCATGGGCCTGCTGGACGCGCGTCTGGTCGACACCGGCGCTTACGTGACCGGCGAGCACTTCACCCTGGCCGACATCGTGCTGGGCCTGTCCGTGCATCGTTGGTTCTTCAGCCCGATCGCACGCGAGGACTGGCCGGCGATCACAGCCTACTACGACCGCCTGAAGGCGCGGCCGGCTTTTGCGGTGTGGAGCTTGCCGGAGGTTCCTTGATCACCGGCTCGGAGCCATCCTTGGGCAGGCTGGAGATCGGCACGCCGGGCCGCAGGGCCTCGCCCGTCCACTCCCAGTGCCAGGGCTCGTAGGCGTAGTTGACGAAACCGTACGTGCCGCTGTTGACCACCATCCAGCGATAGAGCGCCGAGCGGCTCATGGCCAAGCGATTGGCGTCGGCCGAGGAGTCGGGGCCATAGCCCGGCGCGGCGTCGATGAAGACGTCCATGGCCAGACCGGTGCGGTGCGCCGAGCAGATGGTGCGGATCAGGCCCTGGCAGTTGTTGTCGCGCGCGCAGCGCTGGGCGTCGGCCTCGGGATCGCGGAACCCGGAGAAGATGGTCAGGGCCTCGGGCCGGGTCAGCACGCCCGCCGCCTTGGCCGCCGCGACCATCCGGTGATAGGCGTCCAGCGCGCCGGGGCGCAGCAGGATGGTCTTGCCGCCGAAGCTCTCGCGCGGGTCGGCCTGGGCCAGGTCGGCCAGCGGCGGCGCGCCGGGGCACATGCCGTCGCGGTTCATTCGCACGAACGGCCGGGCCAAGTGCCAGCCGGTCAGCATGGTCGAGAACGTCGCCTGCGAGAGCACGCCGCTCTGCTGCACGCCATGCGTCCCCTGCCAGCGGGCCAGGGCCGAGGCGAAGCCATCGGTATCGGGCGCGCAGGTGGTGCCGATCTCGGCGGCGATGCGGGGGGCGTAGGTCTCCCAACCGATCTCCAGCTTGCCGAACGGCGACCACGGCAGGGTCGACAGGGTGAAGCCGTTGGCGGCGGCCGCGCCCAGCGGCGCGCCGGTGGCGTCGCACGCCTCGGGCGGACCGCCGACCAGCGAGGAGGACGGCGGGTCTATGGAGGGCACGTGCTGAGGCGGCGCGGCGGCCAGCGTCCCGGGTGCGATCGGGGCCTTGGGCGCGTGCTCGTCGACCGGCCAGATCACCCACAGCCAGAAGCCGCCGATTACGATCAGCAGACCTCCCAGTATCCAGAGCAGACCTCGCAGCACCCTCAAGACAGCAACCTCCGCTGTGGAACTTCGCCATGGCTCAAGGCTTGAGACGGGAGAGTCGTTCCCACTGGAGTACGCATGACTGGCCTGGCTTCCCGTTTCGCCCTGATCGCCGTCCTGGCTTTGTCCGCCTGCGACGACCATCCGCCAGCCAAGCCCGCCTCCGCCGGCAAGACCGTCCAGAAGACCGCGACCCAGAATTCCGCATCCAACCCGCCGCCGCTGGTCCCCGCCCCGCCGGCCTCCACGACCGAGGCCCAGGCGATCAACACGGCGCAGTTCAACGCCGCCGCCACCGATCCTCAGGCACAGCGCAATCTCCTGATGCGCGTCGAGACCCTGCTTGATCGCGCCCACTTCTCGCCGGGCGTGATCGACGGGCGGACGGGCACGAACCTGACCCTGGCCATCAAGGCCTTCCAATCCTCGCGCGGCCTGACCCAGGACGGCCAAGTCAGCCAGGCGCTGCTGGATACGCTGGTCGGCGGCGACGCCGGTCCCGTGCTGGTCGACTACACGATCACCCCCAAGGACGTGGCCGGCCCGTTCTCGCCGCCGGTGGCCAAGGACGACTACGAGGCGATGTCCAAGCTGCCGGCCATGAACTACCTGACCCCGCAGGAGATGCTGGCCGAGCGCTTCCACATGGACGAGGACCTGCTGAAGGCCCTCAACCCCAATGTCGATTTTGGCGTGGCGGGCACGGCGATCGTCGTCATCGCGGCGGGCGCCGACACCTTGGATCGCAAGGTCGACCGCATCGAGATCGACAAGTCGCTGGGCCAGGTGCGGGCCTTCGATGACCAGGGCGGCCTGCTGGCGGTCTATCCGGCCACGGTCGGCAGCACCGAACGTCCCGCCCCGACCGGCGAGTGGGCCGTGCGGACCCTGGCGCCGCATCCGACCTACACCTTCGACCCGTCGCGCCTGACCTTCGGCAAACCCAAGACCAAGCTGACCATCCCGGCCGGGCCGAACAATCCGGTCGGTTCCACCTGGATCGACCTGACCAAGGACACCTACGGCATCCACGGCACGCCCGACCCGCGCCTGGTCAACAAGCGCGCCTCCCACGGCTGCGTGCGCCTGACCAACTGGGACGCAGCCGAGCTGGGCTCGGCCGTGAAGAAGGGCGCCAAGGTGGTGTTCATGGGGACCGAGGCGCGGGCTTCGTAAGAGCTCCCCCAACTCTGCCTTCCTGGGCCTTGTGCCCAGGACCCATGGTTCAGGAACAATGGCGTTAGGGGATAGATCTCGGCCTGCCCGCCGCGAAAGATCCGGCAGGCCGAGCTGGCCTCAAGCCTGGGTCCTGGGCACAAGGCCCAGGAAGGCAAAGTATCTATTCAGATCGAATGGAGCTCCGACCGAAATTACTTCGGCTTGCGGAACTTCAGCACGAACTGATCCGTCTTCCCACGGATGCTCGGATCAAAAACGCTGACCGTGTGCGAGTCCGCCGGGTCGGCCAGGATCGGGCTCTGGCCTTCCAGCTTGAAGCCGGCCGCCTCGACCTCCTTCTTCACCACCTCGATGTCGATGCGGTGCAGGGTGTCTGGTGCGGTGAGGCCGGAGCCGGCGGCGGCGGCGTGGTCGACGACCAGGAAGACGCCGCCCGGCTTCAGCGACTTGAAGATCGCGGCGTCGACCTTGGCGGCCATGTCCGCCGGGAACGGCTTCAGGTGCATGTCGTGATAGTTCTGAACGGTCAGAACGACGTCGACATTGCTCGGCAGGTCCAGGCCGATCATCGGGCCGTTCAAAGCCTTGGCGTTCGGCAGGGCCGCGACCGTGGCGTCCTGGTCCGTACCGTACTTGGCCTTGAACTTGATGAACTCGGCCGGCTGGTAGGCATAGACCGTGCCCTTGGGACCGACGGCGCCCGACAGGATGCGGGTGAAGTAGCCGCCGCCCATGATGAAGTCGACGACGGTGTCGCCCGACTTCACGCCGGCCAGGGCCAGCACCTCGCCCGGGTGGCGGGCGGCGTCGCGGGCCGACTGCTCGGCCGGACGCGACGGATCGGCCAGGGCCTTGGCGATGTTGGCGGGAACCTGGGCGAAAGCGGCGCCGCCGGCGCTGAACGCCAGAACCGCCAGAACCGAAACCACGTGTTTGCGAGCCATCGGCGCGCCTCCCTCTGTTGCTGCGCTTGTCGTAACAGCCCCCTGGCGACGGGCGAACGACGTTCTCGTGAGTTTCGGCAAGCTTTCGTCGAAACCGGCTCTTTCCACGACCAAGCCCGCCCCGCATGATCGGCGATAACGAAGAGAGAAAGTCGGGGAGGCTTGGATGAAGTGGGTTCTGCGCGGGTTTGGCGCCTTGTTGGCGCTCGTCGTCCTGGCCGCCGTGTCGCTGATCGTCATCGACCGCATGAGCCTGCCAAAGGCGCCCGATCGCCAGGCCGTGCTCGACCGCGCCAAGCTCTATGACGTCCATGTCCGCCGTGACGCGTGGGGCGTGCCGCACGTGCTGGGCCGCACCGATCCCGACGCCGCTTTCGGCCTGGGCTACGCCCAGAGCGAGGATGACTTCGGCACCCTGCAGGACGTGGTTCTGGCCACGCGCGGCGTGCTGGCCCGCAGCAAGGGCGCCAGCGCCGCGCCCACCGACTATGTCGTCTCGCTGCTCGACGTCTGGAAGACGGTTGACGCCCACTACGCCGAACTGCCCGCGCCCGTGCGCAAGGTGATGGAGGCCTATGCCGACGGCGTCAGCGTCTACGCCGCCCAGCATCCGGATAAGGTCAAGCCGGGCCTGCTGCCCCTGACCGGCAAGGACATCGAGGCCGGCTTCATCTTCAAGCAGCCGTTCTTCTACGGCCTGGACGGCGAGCTGAAGCACCTCACCTCGCCGGGCGCGCCGCCCCCGCCGGCCAAGGGCTCGAACGGCCTGGCGACCGCGCCCTCGCGCAGCGCCGACGGCGCCACGCGCCTGCTGGTCAATTCGCACCAGCCCTATACCGGCCCGGTGGCCTGGTACGAGGCCGTGGTCGAGAGCGGCGAAGGCTGGCACGTGGCCGGCGGCTTCTTTCCCGGCGCGCCGTTCATGCTGCACGGCCACAACGCCGACCTGGGCTGGGCCAACACCGTGTCCAAGCCCGACCTGGTCGATATCTATCGCCTGACCATCAACCCGCAGAACAAGAACCAGTACCGCCTGGACGGCCAGTGGAAGGACTTCGACAAGCGCTACGTGACGCTGCGCGTGAAGCTCTTGGGTCCGATCGTGCTGCCGGTCCGCAAGGCCGTGCTGCGTTCGGTCCACGGGCCGGTGCTGGAGACCGATCATGGCGTCTTCGCCATCCGCTACGCCGGCATGGGCGAGTGGCGCCAGGCGGTGCAGTACTGGCGGCTGAACCACGCCCACGACATGGCCGAGTGGCGGGCCGGCATCGCCACCCACGCCATTCCCAGCCTGAACTACATCTATGCCGACAAGACCGGAAACATCGGCTTCGTCCACAACGGCCAGTATCCCAACCGCACGGTCGCCGCCGACTGGTCGGGGATCCTGCCGGGCGATCGTTCGGACCTGATCTGGCAGGGCTACCTGCCGGTCGAGAAGACGCCGCAGCTGTGGAATCCGAAGTCAGGCCTGGTGTTCAACTCCAACAACACCCCGTTCCGCGCCAGCGAGGACGCCGACAATCTCAAACCCACCGACTTCCCCGCCACGATGGGCCTGCAGACCAACATGACCAACCGCGCCTGGCGGGCGCTAGAGACCTTCGGGACCGACCACGCGATCACCGACGCAAGCTTCCGCGCCCACAAGTTCGACATCGCCTTCAGCGACCGCTCGTCGGTGATGGAGATGGTCCGCGAGGTCACGGCGATCGATCCCAAGGGCGACGCCGACTTGGCCAAGGCGCAAGAGATCCTGCGCGCCTGGGACAAGCGAGCCGACGTCCACAATCGCGGCGCGGCCCTGGCGGCGCTGATGACCCAGCCGATCCTGTTCGCTCGCAGCAACGGCGATCCCGCCCCCGCCCCGATCGACAGTCTGCTCGCGGCGATCACGCAGCTGAAGACCCACTTCGGCCGCCTGGATCCCGAGTGGGGCGAGGTCAATCGCATCCGCCGCGGGAGCGTGAACCTGCCGATCGACGGCGCGGCCGACACCTATCGTTCAGTCTGGGGCAAGCCCGAGAAGGACGGCACGACCACGGCCGACGGCGGCGACACCTTCATCATGTTCGTCACCTGGGACAAGGCCGGCGCGCTGCACTCCGAGAGCATCCACCAGTTCGGCTCGGCGACCTTAGACGCGACCTCGCCGCACTATGCCGACCAGACGCCGCTGTTCGTGGCCATGAAGACCAAGCCGGTCTGGTTCACCGAGGATCAGCTCAAAGGTCACGTAAAGGCCGACTACCGCCCCGGACGCTGAACGATCCCCACAGCTCCCGTTCAGGTGGCGTTCACCCCGGAATGGGTTAGCTTGGCCTCAACGATGTGTGGGGAACACGACCTATGAAGAAGACCATCGCACTGGCGGCCCTGGCCGCCGTCAGCCTGGCCGGCGCCGCTCGGGCCCAGGCACCCAACTGGAGCGGTCAGTACGACGAGCCGCCGCGCGGTTCGTACACGCGCTCGTGCCGCGAGATCAGCGCCTTCCGCGGCGAGGTTTGGGCCCTGTGCCAGACCGAACACGGCGGCTGGAACTGGAGCAGCGCCCGCGTCCGCGACTGCGGCTCGCAGGGGCTGGAGAACCAGAACGGTCGCCTGCAATGCGTTGGCTATAATGGCGGCGGCCAGGGCGGCTGGAACAACGGCGGCAATGGCGGTTGGAACAACGGCGGCGGCAATGGCGGCGGTCGCCCGCCCGCCGGCGGCTATCGCGGCGACGTCCTGCTGTTCGAGGACGCCGGCTATCAAGGCCGCGTCTACGAGGTGATCGGCGACATGCCGGACCTCAGCGTCGTCAAGTTCAACGACCGGGCCTCGTCAATCAAGATCCAGCGCGGCAAGTGGGAGATCTGCGAGCACGCCAACTACCAAGGCCGTTGCAGCCGACTGGACGCCGACCAGGTCACCCTCCCCCGCGAGTGGAACGACCAGATCACCTCGATCCGCCGCGTGAAGTAAGGAGCCCGGACCATGCGCAAGACCTTCATCCTGGCCGCCTGCGCGGCGCTGGCCGCCCTGACCGCCGTCTCGACGGTCTCGGCCCAGGATCGCTACGACGGTCGCCGAGACGATAGTGGCTGGGATCGTCGCGACGACCGCCGCGATGACCGGCGCGATGGTCGCTGGGGCGGCGGTGACGTCGTCCTGTTCGAGCACCGCGACTTCGGCGGCGAGGCTCGGCCGATCCGGGGCGACGAGCCCGATCTGAGCCGCCTGGGCTTCAACGACCGCGTCTCCTCGTTCCGGATCTTCCGGGGCGAGTGGGAACTGTGCGAGCACGCCTATTTCCAGGGCCGCTGCTGGCGCTACAGCCGCGACATGCCCGTGCTGCCGAACAAGCAGAACGATCGCTACAGCTCGATCCGTCGCGTTCGCTGACCCACAAGCCGCGTCGGCGCTCTTGAAGCCCGGCGCGGCTCACGGTTAAGGTCCCGCCGCCTAAAAGGTGGAGCTTTATTACTATGCGCAAGATCGTCGTCCTGGCCGCCGCCGCGGCCGCCCTGCTGGTTTCGGCCTGCAACACCATCGAAGGCGCGGGCCGCGACGTCGCGTCCGCCGGCAAGGCCGTCAGCGGCGCCGCCCGCGACGCCAAGCACTAGACCTCAGGCGTCTTCCTCGCGAGAGGTCTCAGCGCCGATCGCCCGCTTCTCCTGAGGGCACACGGCGGCGTCGGGCGCCTGACGCACCGCCTGCTCGGCCTTGGAGGCGCCCCTTCCCTCGGGAGCGGGCGCCTTCAGGGTCTCGGTCAGCGTCGATCGCGGTTCGGCCATCGCGGTTCTCCTCTTTTACGATCAACGCCGCCCGTTTCTCGCAGTTCCTGTGTCGCAATTCGAGGACTCAGGATCCCGGAACGACGGTCACGACAATATTTCCGTTAACCAACGCTCATATCGAGCGCTTTCCGAACAACGATTGCATGGCGTTGATTTGGATCAATTCGTTCAAGCCTGATACGTTACTGGTGAACGACATGGACAAATCGTCGCCGTGCGACCGCGCGTCGCCCTTTTCCCGCCGCGCCCGAAGGCGCATATGAGCGCCATGTCAGAGTCCGCCCCCGCGTCCCCGCTGCTTATCGGCCTGAAGAGAGGCCTGCTGCATCGCTGCCCCAACTGCGGTGATGGTCGTCTCTACATGCGCTATCTGAAGGTCGATCCCGAGTGCGAGGCCTGCGGCCATCACCTGGGCGAGTACCCCGCCGACGACGGCCCGGCCTATTTCACCATCCTGCTGGTCGGCCACCTGTTCGTGGCGCCGCTGCTGTTCTTGCCCTGGATCTGGCAGGCCTCGCCGCTCCTGGTGGCGCCGGTGACCCTGATCCCGCTGGCGGTCCTGACCCTGCTGCTGCTGCCGCGCGTCAAGGGCGGCGTGATCGGCGCGCTGTGGGCGGCCCGTATCCGCAAAGCCGAAGACGCGCCCAGCTAGGGTTCGAAATCGTCGCGCTCCAGAGGGAACCAAAAGGCTCGGAACCGACAAGCATCACCAAGAATTCCGAAAGCAAGACCCTAGCGTCGCCGTGGTGGCGGACGCGGGCTCCAGGACTTTCGGACCATGCTCGGCACGATCCTCATCATTCTTCTCATCCTCGCCCTGGTCGGCGCCCTGCCCACCTGGGGTCACAGCCGGTCGTGGGGCTATTTCCCCAGCGGCGGCCTTGGCCTGATCCTGGTGATCATCATCATCCTGGTGCTGCTGGGTCGGATCTAGCTTCCCGAGACTTGGCCCTCTAACGGCGTTCGCCTAAGGTCTCCTCCGGGACAGGGAGGGGACCACCACAATGACGGCGAACGCCGACAGCACCAGCGCGCGCCTCTCTCCCTTGGCGCGCGCCAAGGCGATCCTGGGCGGCTCGGCCGGCAACCTGGTCGAATGGTACGACTGGTTCGCCTACGCCGCCTTCACCCTCTATTTCGCGCCCGCCTTCTTCCCCAAGGGCGACCAGACCGTGCAGCTGCTGCAGGCGGCGGCGGTGTTTTTCCTGGGCTTCGTCGCCCGGCCGATCGGCGCCTGGCTGATGGGGATCTATGCCGACCAGTTCGGTCGCCGCGCGGCCCTGTCGGCCTCGGTGGCCCTGATGTGCGGCGGCGCGCTGATCATCGCCCTCACCCCCGGCTACAAGGCCATCGGCCTGTGGGCGCCCGCGATCCTGCTGGTCGCCCGCGTGCTGCAGGGCCTGTCGGTCGGCGGTGAGTATGGCGCCAGCGCCACCTATATGAGCGAGATGGCCGGCAAGGCCCGCCGGGGCTTCTGGTCCAGCTTCCACTACGTGACCCTGATCGCGGGCCAGCTGATCGCGCTGGGCGTCCTCATCGTGCTGCAACGGACGGTGGGCGAGACGGCGCTGAAGGCCTGGGCCTGGCGCATCCCGTTCGTGATCGGCGCGGTGCTGGCCGTCATCGTCTTCTGGATCCGCCAGGGCCTGGACGAGAGCATCGCCTTCAAGCGCCCCGAGCAGCGCGAGACGCTGTCCAGGACCCAGATCATGATCGCCGGCGTCCTGCTGCTGCTGACCGTGATCGCCGGCGTGCTGGGCGTCACCACGGGCCCGTTGGCCAAGGCCGGCCAGTATCTGGGCGCGGTTTTCCTGGTGCTGTTCTTCGCCGCGCTGATCGCGCCGCTGATCCGACGGCATCCGCGCGAGAGCCTGCTGATCATGGGCCTGACGGCCGGCGGCTCGCTGACCTTCTATGTCTACACGACCTACATGCAGAAGTTCCTGGTCAACACTGCCGGCTTCAAGAAGGGCGACGCGTCCGAGATCAGCGCGCTAAGCCTCATCGGCTTCATGCTGTTCCAGCCGCTGGCGGGCTGGCTGTCGGACGTGGTCGGCCGCAAGCCGATGCTGATCCTGGCCTTCGCCGGCGGCGCCTTGAGCATCTGGCCGATCATGACCGGTATCAGCCAGACTCACTCGGTGACCACGGCCCTGGCGCTGATCCTGGCCGGCGCGGCGATCCAGTCCTGTTACACATCGATCAGCGCGGTCGTGAAGGCCGAGCTCTTCCCCGCTGAGATCCGCGCCCTGGGCGTGGCCCTGCCCTACGCCCTGGCCAACGTCCTGTTCGGCGGCACGGCCGAGATGGTGGCCCTGGCCTTCAAGCACGAGAAGCTGGAAAGCGCCTTCTACCTCTATGTCGCCGGCGTGATGACGCTGGGCCTGATCTGCTCGATCGTGCTCAAGGACACGGGCCGGAACAGCCTGATCCTCGAGGACTAAACCCCCGTTTTCCGACTCTCGGTATCCGTCTAGATGTTGCCCATGCCGTTGCTCGATATCTTCGCCCTCGCGGTCTTCGCCCTCTGCTGGTTCCTATACGAGCCCTCTTTGCGCCGCCTGGGCGAAGGCGGCGGCGTGCTGAACACGGACATGACCGTCATCCGACGCCGCTGGATGCAGGAGATGTCGGTGCGCGAGATCGCTCTGCTGGACGGTCAGTTGCTGGGCCATGCGATCAACTCGGCCAGCTTCTTCGCCTCGTCGAACCTGATCCTGATCGCCGCCACGGCCGGCGCGCTGTTCGGCGGCGACAAGTCGCTGCACACCATTGAAGGCCTGGCCGTGCTGGCCAAGACCTCGCCCGTGATGTTCCAGGTCAAGATGGGCCTGGTGCTGATCGCCCTGGCGCGCGGCCTGCTCGACTTCATCTGGGCGATCCGCCAGATGAACTACTGCCTGGCCGCCATCGGCGCCGCGCCGATGTGGGCGCCCGCATCGGTCCTGGCCGAATACGCCGAGGCCGCGGGCGGTATTCTCAACCCGGCCCTTTCGGCCTTCAATGCCGGCGTCCGGGCCTACTACTTCGCGCTGGCGGCGGCGGTGTGGCTGCTGGGGCCCCTGCCCTTCCTGACCGCGACCCTGGGCGCCATGACCCTGCTGCTCTGGCGTCAGCGCCGCAGTCGCGCCTCGGACGCGGTGCGCAAGGTCCGCCAGATCCTGGAGCGTCAGCCGGTCACCCACGGCCCGCACTTCTCGCGCTCGCCCAATGCGCCGCCGGAAGACCGGATTTAGGTAGGGTGGAAGCTGCGCCTTAGGAACAGCGGTCTGGAAGCAGCGTTATTCCCGCCGCGAACACATGATCCCCAGATGCAATAAGCCCCGCCGGTGACATCGGTCTCCGGCGGGGCTAATGGGAAGTCTTGTGGGTAGACCTGATCTTTATACCTTAACCGGTCGGGCTTCGCAACAGCCCCGCGCCGAGAATCCGACATTTCGTCGTGAATTCGGGTTGCAACTTCCGCTATTGCCAAGATTGCCGGACCCTACCCCGCTATAAATTGAAATATCGGAAAGCCACTCCATCGCAATGGAGACGCAAGGCGGCGCTTTCGATTTATAGAGTGCTCCTGAAACGAACTCTTCTTCGGAACACAAGTTTATCGAAGGCCTAAAAACATCATCTCTTAATGTGAGGACCGCTTTCTCGCGGATCATCACCCAAGTGATTACGCATTATGCCTCGAAGCGCCTTCGAGACTTGGCGTAGATTCTCCCGGCAGGCGAGCAAGGCCGTCCAGCTAAGAGAAGCGGGCTTCTACGCCGAGGGCAAACTCCCGCTAAGCGAGAAACGCTCAGATACCCAGCGCCGCGAACACCGGAAAAGCTTTGGCGCCCCAATCCTGAGCCTGCGCATTGAGTTCGGCGAGATTGTTCTCGCCTTGCAAGGTGACCCCATCCTTGACCAGCGCCTGCCCCTGGGCTTGCAGCACCGACCAGGCGAAGGACGCCCAGTCGGCGGGCGTCTTGCCTCCGTTCTGGCGATTAAGCCAGAAGAGCTGATGAAACCGTGTCGCGGCGATCCCACCGCCCGTCACGGGCGAGGCGAAGAAGCCCATGTCCCCGACGGAGAGAGACCGCCGAGCGATGACCTTGTTCAGGGCGGCCGTGCGGGTCTTGGCCTTGCTCAGATCGTGCCCCGGCGCCACGGACTGAACCGCGCTCATCGCGAAGAGAATGCTCAGGGCCGAACTCAGCTGGGCGAAGTTGACTTTGCGGCTCGCCACATGCGTCTCGAGTTCGAGGATCGTGTGCGGCTTGTGATCGCGCAACACCTCGTAGATCGGCTGGTAGATATCATCCATCAGCGTCGCTTCGCCAATCGCGCCGCGCACCGTCTTTGGCAGGTTCGCTTCAGGAACGACCAGAATGACCCGCTCCTCCCGCAGGGCCATCAGCTGCTCGTGCGGGGTCAGGGTGCGAACGCCGCGAACCCAGTAGTCCTTCCGGAATTGCTGGTTCACGCAGAAATCCCGCACGGTCTCGCGCAGGGAGACATCGGGAATGTTGCGCATGAACTCCGTCTGGGCGGCGGACATGTTCAATTCGTTTAGGCTGTCCAAGGTGTTGGCCGAACTGGCGAAGCCGAGCTTGGCGTCGCTGAGCCACTCCTCGACCTCGGCGAAGTACATCGGCTGCCAGTCGCGGTTCATGTACTCGTGGGCGACATATTTGCGGTCCTGCCCCTTGATCGCGTTCAGGCGATCCAGCCCGGCGGGATTGGTCCGCGCATAGAGCGGCTCCAGGTTCAGCAGATCGCCGATGAAGCCCAGGGCCGAGTCCGTCTGGCCGATGACGCCCACCCCGGGCGCGCCCATGACGTCGGCGTGCCGCTTCATCAGGTGGCGGATCGGCGCCGACGCCGCCCAACCGGGATTGGTGTTGTAGGAGATGTAGACGACCCCGCCCGGCCTCAGCTTGCGACGCATGAAGTCGACCAACACGGCGCGATTGGTGTCCGAGATCCAGGTCCAGATGCCGTGCAGGCCGATGAAGTCGAAGTCCGGCAGGTCCTGGCGATTGCAGAACTCCGCGAAGGCCTCGTCATAGAGCCTGGCTTCCGCGCCGGCCAGCCGCACCATTTCCGAGGCGAAGGCGGCCTGAGATGGGTTGAAGTCCGTGCCGTACCAGGAGACCCCCGGCTGCGCCGCGGCGTGGATCGACACCGAGAGCCCTTGGCCAAACCCCAATTCGCAGGCGTTCTCGATCTTGGGCGCGTGCCGGCCGGCCATCAGGAGCGGAAGCCGGCACCGAAGAGGGTTGAGCTCCCCGTAGTAGCCGAAGGTGTAGTTTACGTCGGTGACGTAGCCCGCGTTCCATTCCGTCGACACGCCTGCTCCCCGCCGTTCCCGGCTGCCTGATGCTGCTGTTCGATTGAGACGCCCACTTGGCGCGCAGAGCCCCCTCGGTGCCGCGCGCTATTCCCGATGGTCTTCCAATGCGCCAAGTCGCTATAGGTTCCCCTCGACAGTTCGAGACCGACCCGGCGCGACCCTCATGAAATCCAGTCTTCTCGCGCTTTGGCGACGCCTGCCCGTTCCGGTTCGCCGCGCGGCGCACTTGACGGCCGCCGGTCCGGGTCTGGCCGCCCAGGGGCTGCGGTCCGGCGCGGCGGCGATCGGCGAGGCCGCGTCCAAGGCGGGAGGAGATCTGAAGGAACAGGTCGGCGCGACACGCACCCGCTGGCGCGCAAGGCGGCGGGGTCTTGCGCCATCATTGCCCGTCACCATCCTGGGCTTCCACGGCGCGGTGCACGGCCTGGGCGAAGGCGCCCGCATGCTGGCGCGAGGCTTCGCCGATGCGGGCCTTCCCACCCGCGCGATGGACATATCGGCGGATGTCGGCTTCCCCATCACCCTGGCGCCCGTATTCCCGCCGCCCGCGCCTGGCGAGAAGGGCGTCGTGATCTCGCACATCAATCCGCCCGAGCTGCTGCGCTGGACGCGCGCCACCGAGGGCCGTCTGCTTCAGGGCCGACGCCATATCGGCTACTGGGCCTGGGAGCTGGAGGACGCGCCCGCCGATTGGATCCCCGCCTTCGACCTGGTGGACGAGGTCTGGACTCCTTCGGCCTTCGCGGCCGACGCCATCCGCAAGATCGCGCCGCCCCGCGTGAAGGTCTCGCCCGCGCCCTATCCGCTGTATCTCAACCCGCGTCCGGCGCCCGACCGCGCCCGCTTCGACCTGCCCGCCGATCGCGTCGTCGTGCTGATGGCCTTCGACCTGCGCTCCACCGACCAGCGCAAGAACCCCTATGCGGCCCTCCGGGCCTTCCGACAGGCCCAGACCGCGTCAGGCGCGCCTGCCCTGCTGGTCTGCAAGGTGGTCGGCGCGGAGCTCTATCCCCAGACCCTGGCGGCGCTGGAAGCCCTCGTCGCGGGCGATCCGACGATCCGGCTGATGACCGACAGCCTGTCGGCGGAGGACATGGCGCGGCTGACGGCGAGCGCCGACATCGTGCTGTCGCTGCACCGCTCGGAAGGCTACGGCCTGCTGCTGGCCGAGGCGATCTGGCTGGGCAAGCCGACGCTGGCCACCGGCTGGTCCTCGAACGTCGAGTTCATGGACCCGGCGTCGAGCCAGCTGGTCGACTACACGCTGATCCCCGTGGAGGGCGACGGCCAGATCTATCGCGCGGGGCGCTGGGCCGACGCCGATGTGAGCGACGCGGCCGAGAAGCTGGCGCGCATGCTGTCGGACGACGCCTGGCGCGCCGAGCTGGCCGTTGCGACGGCGCGCAACGGCCATGTCTCGTTCGACCGCGAGGCGTGGCTGTCGATGAGCCGCGCCCTGCTGCCGCTGGGCTAGGCCCCTACCCCTTCGGCGAGGTTCTCACCGGCGCGTCGTCGCTGAGGGCCGGCAGATCGTTGATCGACTGCGGCGGCGTCACCTTGGCGGCCGGAATCGGCGCGGCGGGCAGGTCGCTGGCCGGCGGGCGGATCGGCGTGGTGTCGCCGGCCTTCGGCTTCTTGGCTTCCATCGGCAGCGAGACGCGATCCAGGGTCTGTACGATCAGGTCGGTCGGCAGCATGCCCTTGTAGCGAACCTTCTTGAAGTTCCGCGTCGGGTCATAAGGCGTGACGCCCGGGGCCAGGTTGCCGACTTCCAGCGTACCGACCTGCGCCAGGAGCTGCACGCGACCGACGAACTCGTTGGCGCGGCCACGGACGAAGCCCAGTTGGGCGTTCTGCAGCTCGGCCTGGGCGTTCAGAACTTCGATGGTGCTGCGCAGGGCGAAGCGCTCTTCCTCACGGACGCCGTAGAAGGCGACCTTGTCGGCCTCCATCTCTTGCTCGACCGTGGTCAGCGTCCGCCGGGCCGCGACCAACTGGTCCCAGTACTGCGACACGCTCAGCACCATGTTGCGACGCGCGTCCTCGATCAGCAGCTTGTCGCGATTGTTCTCTTCGATCGACTGGCGGACCGCCGAGCTGAGTTGACCGGCGGTGAACAGGGGCTGGCTGAGGGTGATCCCAGCGTTGAGGGAATCCCAGCGATTGGCCAGCTTGGCGCTGTAGGACTCGTAGGGCGCGTTGCGATAGTCGACGCGCGCCGTGACGGAGAACAGGCGCTGCGCCCGCGCCTCGGCGACGCCCAGGCTGGAGGACCGTTCGGTGAAGAGCGCCGCCTGCAGCGAGGGATTGGACTCTTCGGCCTGATTGAAGGCCTGGTCCAGCGTCGTGGGCAGGCCGTCGATGTCCGGCTCGGGCTCCAGATCCGCCGGGAGGTGGCCCACCAGGGCGGCGTAGCTGGCCAGGGTGACATTCAACTGCGCCTGGGCGTTGGCCACCTGGGTGCTTGCGGCCGCCAGGCGCGCCTTGGCCTGCTGCACGTCGGTCAGCGTAACCTGACGAACGCTGTAGCGGTCCTGGGTGTCTTGCAGCTGCTTGCGCAGCCAGGCTTCACCGCCCTCGCTGATCCGGAGAATCTCGCGGTCGCGCCGCACGGACACGTAGGCGCTGGTCACGCGGACCAGCAGGTCCATTTCGATCCGGCGCAGGTTCTCGCGCGCGGCCTTGATCTGGGCTTCGGCGTTGCCGAGGCGCGCGGCGTATCGACCGTTGGTATAGAGGGTCTGGCCGACCGAGAGCTGGTTCGACTCGCTGGTCGCGTGCCGAGCGGGTTGCGCGCCGGTATAGGGGTTCGTCGTGGGCGCGCCCTTGGCGTAGCCGTAGTCCTCGGACACCGACGCGCTGGCCTGCAGGCCATAGGCCGACCGCGCCTGGGTGTAGTTCTCGTCCAGGGCGCGCATGGCCGCGCGCTGGGCCTGGATGTTCGGGTTGCTCTGGTAGGCTGCGGTGATCGCGTCCGCCAAGCTCTCAGCACGGGCGAGGCCCGCGTAGGCGCTCACGGCCATGGCGGCGGCCAGGGCGATCACGGACGTCCGAACGGACAAGGTTTTCGACAGCACTCGCATATTCCCAGACTTAGACGGCCCGCCTAAACGGCGCGTTCAACCCAATATTTATGGCTTAATCAAGAAGACGGCTTACCGTCTGTTTCCATGTGACGTTCTTGTCGCGCCAAAGATCGCGCGCGGCGCTACCTCGGGATATCGCCCGCGACCTGTCCATCGTCAAACGATCGAGGGCCTGCGCCACCGCTTCCGGCGTCGGCTCGGCGATCGCGCCGGTCTCTTCGCTGACGATTTCCAGCAGCCCGCCGCTGTCGGTGACGGTCAGGACGGCCTTGCCCGAGGCGAAGGCTTCCATCGTTACATAGCCCACGCTGTCTTCATCGAACGGCAGATAGGCGCACGCCAGGGCGTCGTTGGCCCAGCGCGCGATGTCGGCGCGCGGATGGAAACCGAAGCGCAGATCCACGCGGTCCTTCAGGTCCAGATCCTCGACCAGCTTGGTCAGGCGATCGGCATAGGCCTGGTTTTCCGGCGGACCGGCGATGACCAGGCGCGGACCGTTCGGCAACAGGGCCAGGGCCTCGATCAGCAGATGCTGGCGCTTGCCCGCCGCCACCCGGCCGCCAGCGAAGACGTAGTCGCCATAGTCGCCGCCGGTGAACAGCTCACCGTCGTTCAGCGGCGGGTACAGGACTTCGCTGGGCACGCCATTGAAACGCATGAGACGGTTCTGGGTGACCGGCGAGTTGCAGAAGATCTTCTTGCACTGCGCGAAACAGGCGTTGTCGGCCTCGCGGATCGCCGCCTTTACCGCCCGGCCCGTATCGTCGAAATCCAGATGGCTCTGGCCGGCTTCGGACAGGTCATAGGCCTGGCGGAACTGGTGCAGAAGCCACAGCACCTTCTCGTGGTGCGGAACCAGATAGGCCGGGAACTTCAGGCCGATCACGCGGTCGACGTTGTACAGCCGCATGCCCTTGGAGATCAGCATCTCCTCGATCAGGCGCTCGGCGGGCTCCCAGGTGAACGGGATGCGGACAAGCTCCGACTGCACGCCTGGCGTGGCGTTCAGGCGGCGGACCAGATGGTCGGCCAGCTCCTCGGCGCCACCGCGCTGGAACGGAGCGGCGTTGTTGACGACCAGGACCTTCATGCCGTCAGCCGATCCACGACGGTGCTCCAGTCGATCTTCATCTCGGCCAGGCGGTTCAGCGAGGCGGTTCCCATCTTGGCCACGCCCTGCTTGTCGGCGTGCAGGCGGTCGAACTGCTGGGCCAGAGCGCGTGGATCGGGCTCGCTGATCAGGCCGTTGCGGCCGTGTTCGACCAGTTCCAGCACGCCGCCGCTATCGGTCGTCGTGATGATCGGCTTCTTGGCGTGCGCGCCTTCCAGCGACGGGTAGCCATAGCTGTCCTCGTCCTTGGGCAGGTAGGCGATGGCCAGCGCCTCCTTCAGCATCTGCGCCTTCTCGTCCTCGCTGATCCAGCGATCCTCGAGGATGACGCGGTCCTGGACGCCCAAGTCCTTGGTCATCTGGACCAGTTGGCGGCCGTACTCGGCGCTGGAGGCCGTGCCCGCCAGGCGCAGCTTCACGCCGGTCTTCACGTGCTGCATCGCCTCGATCATCAGGGCCTGGCGCTTGTGCGGCTCCAGGCGCGAGATCGCGACGATCTCGTCGCCGTAGCCGGTGTGGGTGAAGCGCTCGGGCTGATGGACGGGGGGATACAGCGGCGTGGCGTCCAGGCCGTTGAACTTCTTCAGGCGGTCGGCGACCACCTGGGAATTGGTGAACACCGCCCGGCTTTCGGCGATGGCGCGCGTGTCGAGCGCCCGCAGGTTGTCGCGGATCGCCCGGGTCTCAGCGTCGTCCGGCATGCCCCGGTAAGGCGTGTCCCACAGATCGTAGAAGGTGCGGATGTGGTGGATGAACCACAGCACCTTGTTCGGGTGGTCCACCACATAGGCCGGCGGCCGGAAGCAGATGACCCGATCGCACCATTGGGTCAGGTCGATCAGTCGCCAGGCCGCGATCTGGTGCAGGATCTCGTTCGGATCATCGACGAACGGCAGGTAGAAACGCTCGACCTCATGCCCCGCCTCGACGAGCTTCTCCTCGAGCCACTCGACGATGAAGCGCGCCCCGCCGTTGATGAACGGCACGATCGAGGACAGGAGGACGATGCGCATCGGCTAGACCAGCACCTGGTCCAGCGCCGCGACAACGCGGTCGATGTCGGCTTCGGACAGGCCGGCGTGGGTCGGCAAGTTCAGGCCGTCCGCGCCGCAAGCCTCGGCCTGAGCCAGGTCGCCCGTCGCCAGGTGCGCATACGGCGGCATGACGTGCATCGGGTAGAACACCGGCCGGCTCTCGATGCCCAGGGCGTCCAAGTCCTTGATCACCTGGTCGCGCGACGTCGTCAGGCCCTCGCCCAGGCGCACGGTGTACATCCAGAACACATGGCGGCCGGTCGGCTCGACGTGAGGCTTGATCACCCGGTTGCCCAGGCGCGCCAGCTTCTCGTCGTACCAGGCCACGACCTGCTCGCGGGCGGCCAGGTGCTCGTCGACCCGCTCCAGCTGGGCTAGGCCGATCGCGGCCTGGATGTTGGTCATGCGGTAGTTGTAACCGACGACCGGGAACCAGTAGCGGCGGTTCAGGTCCATGCCCTGGCCGCGCAGCAGGCGCATCTTGGCCGCCAGTTCGTCGTCGTCCGTCGTGATCATCCCGCCTTCGCCGGTGGTGATGATCTTGTTGCCGAAGAAGCTGAAGGTGGCGCACGTGCCCAACGCGCCGGACTTCTTGCCCTTGTACGTCGCGCCGACTGCCTCGGCGGCGTCCTCGACGATCTTCAGACCGTGCTTCTCGGCGATGGCGATGATCGGATCCATGTCGCAGATCTGGCCGTACAGGTGGACCGGCATGATCGCCTTGGTGCGCGGCGTGATCAGCGCCTCCAGCTTGGCCGGATCCAGGTTGAAGGTGCGCGGATCGTTGTCGATCAGCACCGGCGTCGCGCCGCAATAGGTCAC
>FTCT01001649.1_pt1 | contig 29876 bp, 26 predicted proteins | sample 1658881 | NCBI WGS metagenome assembly FTCT01 (sample SAMEA3914864, study PRJEB12502) | metagenome | biome: forest; material: soil | place: USA | collected 2012-03-12 | depth 0.3 m | reverse complement strand
GCATAGGGGGACGAGCGTCAAAAGACGGCGAATAGACATAATTCCTCCACGTGGCGTGTCCGTTACCCGGGCTTTGGGCATATGTCTGACAATTTAGCCAAAGCTTGTCCAGCGGATTCGGAGGCGCGCCTGTCCTTGCTGGCGAACAATTCCAGGGGAATACAAAAGGGACGAGGGCCAGCGCAATGCGGCCTAACTTCCGGAAGGATGCAAAATGCCAACGACGGTCGTTTCAACCTGAGCTTCTTCGGCCGTGCCCGGAGTCACCATTTCAAAATGCCCGCTATGGCTCTGATCGATAATCGTCACAGTGTCGCCCTTTGCCATCGCCATGTCGCGATATCGGTTGGCGGCGGCCAGGGGAATAAAGGTCGCCGAAACAATATATTGCGGTACCCCCAGCGGCAAAAGCTCGCTGGGTGACGCCTGGGCGAAGCGATCCGGGACCTGGTCCGGCGTTCCGCCCATCAGCTGATCGGCAGCATTGCCGCAAATGCCGCTGTAACCGGTCCCGGCACGCAATTCGCCCGGGCCGTCCAAGTCGACCGTGGCGACGATGGCTAACGGATTGGGCGTGTAAAGGTCTTTGCCGGCCGATATCCTGCCACGCGCCGTCAGCCAGAGCGCGGCGTGGCCTCCGGCCGAATGACCGACGATGGCGACCCGGCTGAGATCAAGCGGGTAGGTCGCCGCCAGGGTTCGGACATAGTTGGTCGCGGCGCTCCAGTCCTGAAAGGTGCCGGGATACCCGCCGCCGCTGTCGCCGAGGGCGCGGTACTCGATATTCCAGGTGGCGATACCGCGCTTGGTCAGCGCGTCGGCCAGCGACGCGCTGCTGGTCTTGTCGCCGACGCCCGAGGTCCAGCAGCCGCCATGGACAACGACGGCAACGGGATAGGGGCCGGCGCCGAAGGTCGCTTGCGAGGGCAGACGCAGATCGCCGAATTCCTTCGCGTCGGCGCCGTACGCGATCTTTGTAGCGCCTGGCGGATCGAAGGTCGGGATGCCGGCCGGTGGGGTGTTCGATGACGACGAACCGGAGGACGACGACGAGGCCGAACTTCCGGACGACGACCCGCCACACGCCATCAATGGCACAAGCAAGGTCAGGAGGGTGAGAGGGATGAAGACGCGCATAGAGGTGGATACGCCGGCGAAGTACGTTTGGTTCAGGTGGCTTGTGCGCGAAAAGGCCAATGGGATCCGGAGGAGACTGACAGGTCTAATTTGCGGCTATATATGTTTATCGCATAATAAACATTATGGGAAATAAAATGCCCGTTGTGGCGCATATCCGGCGCCAAACCGTATCCGTGGCCGATTTGCGACACCAGGCGGCGCTTACGGGTTCTTTAGCGCGCAAACTTTTGTGACGCACATATCTCTTATCCGCGACAGCGTAGCGTTTTCCTCAGGCGGAATTTTCCGCGCACGGATTTTCGTAGGATCGCTCTCCATGGCAACGCCCGCGCTGTTCAAACCCTATACCGACAATTTCGGCAGCCTGACGCTGCACGCTACCATCCTTGGCGACGGCGTCGTGATGACGCCCGAAGATCACCGCAAACAGGTCAACGCGCTGGTCGTCATTGCCGCCATCCTGAGCCTGATCGTCGCGATCGTCAGCGTCTACGCGCTCGACAAGATGGCGTTCGCTGACCAGGAGCACGCCAACCAGCCGAGGCTGGCCTATACCGGCGGCATGGTCGATACAGATTAAGCCGGTCCAAATGCTGCGATGTTAACGAATAGGGCGGGCTGAGATTTCATGACCAGCCCTGTTAACTTTTGCGCGTTAACACTTTGCCGCCGTTAACGAATTCGCCCTGTTAACCTTTGGACGCCCATTTATCGAACACCGGTTTTAAAGCGGCACTTCAACCGACATCAGATCGTAAGCCGGTTCGATATGCGCCGGCAACTGGGATTTCAGCGCCTCATAATCCATATCCTGGTGCAGATTGGTCAAAATCGCGCGTTCGGGACGCACGCGTTCGATCCATGCCAGTGTCTTTTCCAGGTGGGAATGCGTCGGGTGCGGTTTGTAGCGCAGGCAGTCGACGACCCATAGTTTCAGGCCTTCCAGCGCCGCAAAGCTGTCTTCCGGAATATCCGACACGTCGCTGGAATAGGCGATGTCCCCGATGCGGTAGCCGACGCTGCGGATCGGACCGTGAATCTGGTCGAAGGTCGAAACCGGGACGGCGCCCCCCTCACCTTCTATCAGCCATTTTTGCCCATTCGGCGAGATGACGTGGTCCTTGTAGACCGGCGGATAGCCGAGATTTCCACGGAAAACATAACCGAAGCGATCGATCAGCGTCCGGTGCGTCGCTTCGTCCATATAGGCGTCGATCGGCGCTTCGCGATGGAAGATGAAGGCCCGCAGGTCGTCGATGCCGTGCGTCTGGTCAGCATGATCGTGCGTCCACAGGACAGCATCGACGTGCGGAATGCCCGCCGAAATCACCTGCTGGTGCAGGTCGGGCGAGGTGTCGACGATCAGGCTGGTCTGGTGTTCGGGAGCATCGTTACGCCACGCCGACACCCAGGCGCAGCAGCGCCGGCGCCGGTTCTTCAGATTTTCAGGATCGCACGCCCCCCAATAGCCGTCGACGCGCGGCACGCCCGTCGAGCAGCCGGTGCCCAGGAGCACGATGCGTAAACTTCGGGTCATGCGAAACGCCCCTCGCGCGGAATGCGGTCGAACAGCGAAAAAAACGCGTCGTGCGTCCGCGCGCGCGTCTCCTCAAGGTCCCAACCCCGAATTTCGCCCAGTTTCCCATAAACATGCGGCACGAAGGCGGGCTCGTTGCGCCGGCCGCGCATGGGGATCGGCGCCAGGTACGGGCAGTCGGTCTCGACAATGATACGGTCGGCCGGCATGTCGCGGATCAGGCCGCGCACGTCCTCGGCCGCCTTGAAGGTGGCGATGCCCGAGACCGAGAAGTACGCGCCCAGTTCCGCGCCGATCTTCGCCAGTTCCGGGCCGCTGGTATAGCAGTGGAGCAGGAAGCGGAAAGCCCCCTTCCCCATCTCGTCCCTCAGTATCTCGGCCATGACGTCGTCGGCCTCGCGCGTATGGACGACCAGCGGCAGGCCGCTTTCGCGCGCCGCGGCGACGTGGGTTCTGAAAACACGCGCCTGGATATCGCGCGGGCTCCAGTCGTAGTGAAAATCGAGCCCGCATTCACCGATGCCGACGACGCGCGGACGCATCGCCAGGGTCAACAGGTCCTGCACGCTGAGTTCGGGGTTTTCCTTGGCCTCGTGCGGGTGCGTGCCCACCGTCGCCCAGATATCGGCATCGTGGTCCGCGACGGCGTAGACGGCGTCGAAGTTCGACACGCGGTCGCAGATATTGACCATCAGGCCGACCCCGGCGTCGCGCGCCCGGGCGATGACGGCCTCGCGGTCTTCGTCGAACTGCGGCGCGTGCAGGTTGACGTGGGAATCAATATAAGCGTAATCAACCATCGGAAATCATGTATCGCTTTATCTGATCTGGCTTAAGTCGTTGTAAATCGACCAAAAATAATCACCGCGATCAAGATTGACAGCCTCAACCTCGCTCACGCTTTGGCTTAAGCGCGACCACAGCACCGCCAACGATTGGCCGATTTGCGGCGTTTCCGCGCTCAAGGACCGCTCGTGGACGCGATCGCTCAGGCACGCCACGAAGGTCGCAAACTTGCGCGCCCCGTCGGTCTTGGCCGACGACGATTTGAACTGCGTCACCATCGCCTGAAGCTGAGAGCGCGGCGGCATTTCGGACGACAGAAGCTGGCCGGCAAAGGCGTCGAGTTCGAGCGCGCCTTCGGAGGCCAGGGCCACGGCCTTGCCGGGCGCGCCATGCGCCAGACGCACCAGGCGGCTCAACGGCTCTTCGTCGACGTCGAGCCTGCGCGTGACGAATTCGCGCACGTCGGCGTCGGTCCATGGCGGGAAGTTGAGACGCCGGCAGCGCGAGCGGATCGTCGCCAGCAAACGGCCGGGGTTGTGCGAGATCAGGAACAGGATGCCCTTGTGCGGCGGCTCTTCCAGCACCTTAAGCAGGGCGTTGGCAGAGTTGATATTGAGGTCGTCGACGCTGTCGATAATGCAGACGCGGTACGGCGAGCGCGACGGCGCCTTGGAAAAGAACTCGCCGATATCGCGCACGGCGTCGACGGCGATATTCTTCTTGAGCTTGGTGTCGCCCATCTCGCGTTCCAGGACCAGCAGGTCGGGATGCGACTGCGCGGAAATAAGGCGGACGTCGGCGTCGTCGGGCGACATGCCCAGCGCGCCGTATTGCGCGTCGCGCTGGTGCCCCAGCAGAAAGCGCGCGCAACGGAAGGCAAAGCTGGCCTTGCCCAACCCTTGCGGCCCGGTCAGCAGCCAGGCGTGGTGCAGGCGGTTCCGGTCGTAGGCGGTGATGAAGGCGCGATCCATCTCTTCGCCGTGCTCGAAGGCGAAGCTGTCGCGCGGGGGAAGCAGCCCCTCATCCATGCGCGGCCTCCGGGAAGGCGGCGTCGATCGTCGCCCCGATATCGGCGGCGATGGCCTCGATGGTGCGGTCGGCGTCGATGACGCGATAACGTTCGGGTACGGCCGCAGCCCGGTCGAGGAACCCGTGACGCAGGCGTTCGTGGAAGGCCGCGCCCTTGGACTCGAAGCGGTTCTCCGTGTCGCCGCGCGACGCGGCGCGCTTCAGGCCGGCTGCGACCGGCATATCCATGACGATGACCAGGTCAGGCTGGGTATCGGCGACCACGGCCTGGTCGACGGCTTCGATAAAGGACGGCGCGACGCCGCCGCCGGCGCCCTGATAGGCGCGCGACGAGTCGGCGAAGCGGTCGCATACCACCCACGCGCCGCGTTCCAGCGCTGGACGGATGACCTTTTCGAGGTGGTCGCTGCGGGCGGCGTACATCATCAGGAGTTCGGACAAGGGCGACCAGCGCCCGGCGTCGCCATTGACCAGAAGGTCGCGCAACGCCTCGGCGCCGGGTGATCCGCCGGGTTCGCGCGTCTGGACGACTTCCAGGCCGCGATCGCGCAGGCGCGCGACGACCGCCCGGACCTGCGTCGACTTGCCGGCGCCCTCACCGCCTTCGAAGGCGATGAAGCGGCCGCGGGGAGTATGGAATTGCGTGCTCACCCGTCCGAGATAGACGCGCGCGCCTCGCGGCTCAAGGTCTAATTTTCGCGCTTCAGAATCGCGTCGCGGAAGCCGGCGTCGATGGCGTCCTGCCGATGGCTTTCGGCCGCCCCGGCGCCCGTATAGGGGCCGAGATAGACGAGATAAAGACCGTTGCGCTGGCGCACCTTTGCGCCGTCCAGCCGGTCGCGCGCGGCATCGGCATTGTCGGATTGCGAAAAGGCGCCGATCTGAACGATATAGCTATAGGCCTCGTCGGACGGTTGCGGGGGGGAAGGATCGTCGCGGCGGGCATATTGCACGCCTGGGTCTACGGCTTCGGCGGGCCCAAGAAAGGTCACGCGCACGCGCGCCGTGCCGGCATTGTAGACGCCCAGCGCCTGGGCCGAGGCGCGCGACAGGTCGATGACGCGGCCATCGACGAAGGGGCCGCGGTCATTGACGCGGATACGCGCCGTCTTGCCGTTGTCCAGGTTCTCGACCTCGACGATGCACGGCAAAGGCAGGGTCTTGTGCGCGGCGGTCAACTGGTCGGTGTCGAAGGGCTCGCCATTGGCCGTGGTGCGGTTGGGCGATTCATAGGCGTACCACGAGGCCAGCCCCGTCTCGGACCAGCCGGCATCGGGGATGGTCGGATAATAGGTCTGGCCGTGGACGTCGTAGGGCCTGAGCGTGCTGGAGCGATAATGGCTGTCGGACGCCACGCGTGCGTTGCCCGCCGCCGGCGCGCGCGTCATATCGCGCGACGAATAGCGCGGCTGGACCGAACCACACGCGCTCAAAACCACAGGCAAAACAATGCCCAGGACTGCAGCATTTAAAGTGCGAAATACGCGCGACCTCATCGCCTTTACGACCCCTGTTTATGGGATTTTTATCACCAAACAGCGAAGCCGTCAGTATGGCGGCAGACCACAAACACATGGTTAAGGGACAAGAAAGCGTGATTGAAAACAGAACAACGGAACCCACCTGATTGAATGCGAGTCAACCAGTCGTCGCTATGACCGCAAAGTCAGCCTCACTGGACAGAATGGTGAAATGCGGCGTGACAGCCTACGTGCACCACGGTACACACGGGCTAAAATCAATCCAGAGGCGAAAATGTTCAATCTTATCATGCGTGGAGGAAATTGGGACAATGGTAGGGAGACCATGCCGTTGGATAGATTTTTTGAATATACCGACGATCATATTCGCGACCAATTTCGGCAGGCTGGCAATTTACTTTTGGATCGCCTGATACAACTTCCTTGCCTGTTCATGAATGAAGGCACTCGCGATGAAGTCGCCCATGTTGGTCAGGTCAACCGAGCTCGCCTCGTGGGCCGAGAAGTATCTTTCGAATACACCGTAGATGCTGAGGTTCCGCCACTTTTAAACAGCATACTCTTTGAAAACAAAATAGAACTTCACATGCCGCAGGATTTCGAATTCTCACGAAACCACTGGGCCGTGAAAGATGTCGACCTATACCGTTTCCTACTTCGTAGAGTTCGGCCTCGACGTCAACGTCCTTCAGTTTTCCAAATACCCGAGCATGAAAACATCGAATTGGCATTGGCTTCGGCAATGATGCCGTTCGACGCGGGGTTCAATCCTGTTTATGATAGCATTCGTCAAGCCGCCGATGCTTCAGGCTTACGATGCCGTCGGGCCGACGACATCTGGGAAAACGCGGCAATCATCCAAGATGTGGTAGCACTAATTGATCGTTCTCGTGTTGTTGTTTGCGACTGCACTGGGCGAAATCCCAACGTGTTTTATGAAGCAGGGATCGCACATACGCTGGGACGTGATGTCATCCTCATAACTCAGAACGACAATGACATACCGTTCGATCTCCGCCATCTTCGATACATCCGCTATCTCAACAATGGTGAAGGCTTGGTTGCATTGACAAATGCCTTGCAACTAAGGATGCAGACAATCCTTGGTCATTAGAAACAGCATTTGGACATTTTTATTGGAAATTGGCGGACAAGGTGGGATTCGAACCCACGGTAGGCTTCCACCTACGGCGGTTTTCAAGACCGCTGCCTTAAACCACTCGGCCACCTGTCCGTGCTCTGAGGGAAGGCGCTTGTAGCCCGACGACATCGTCCTGCCAAGCCGCCAGAAAGAAAATTTCGACGGAGGTCTACGACGGTTTTGACGCGCCGCGCTTTACACGGCTTGCCCTTCGGGCGCCTTCGGCGTCGCTCGCCCTTTCGGGTCTCGCCAAGACCACTGCGCTTCTACGCCGCGCGGCCTGGCCGTGCTCTGAGGGAAGGCGCTTGTAGCGCGCCCTCCTCTCTCTGCCAAGCGGCACGACAGGAAAATTATTGCGGTTTTTCTTGCTACCGCAGCACCATTTTCAGGAGACGATTGCGTCACGCCCCGACAAGACGCGGCGCCATGGCGTGCCACCACGGGCTGTTCCACAGCATATAGACGGGGATGGAGACCAGAACGAAGCCCGCCAGCCAGATCAGATACGCCTTGTGGATTTTGCGCGTGCGGAAAAGGTCCCAGGCGAACAGCGGCATCACAGCCATAAGGATGTAAAAATCCGCCCCAAGCGGGATCTGCGGAAGCGTCGTCGGCAGCCAGTCCATGCGATCGAACGCCGCAGCCAGGGCCGGCGTAATGGCCAGGATCATCAGTCGCTTGTGCAAGCCGGAATCGGATTTTCGGGCGCTGATACCGATCGCGACGAAGAACGGGAACAACAGCCCGATACGTATCTGCAACAGCATGATGTCGTCGACGATCGGAATGACCTTGCGGATTTCGGCCTGCGCCGGCGGCGGCGCAACCTTCAGGCCGTCGACGAGCGAATGGTAGATGGTCGGCACCAGGATGAAGCCCACGATCACCAGGGCGGGAACAAGCACGAAAGCCGCGAGCCCCAAAGCCCGGTGGAATTGCAGCTTCCCTAATGCCGCCAGCACCGTCTGCGTGAGCAAAAGCAGAAGGAATGTGCCCATGAGCACGGCGTGTATATGCATGATGGGTGGGAACGGCGCACGATGTCCCGCCTCGACCCGGGCGATCTTTTCCAGCGAGTCCGGGATGAACCCGACAAGAACGATCGTAATGAAAAGCGCCGCCATGATGACGTAGATCCAGCGGTCGATAAAGCGCACCAGCGACATATCGGATGCACCGTATTCCGACCGGTCGGCGAGTTGTACGGAGATGGTTGTCATGTGTTTCCCCTAAGAATTTCAATTCCAACGCAATACAAAAATACCGCATACACTCGACGCTATCGATCAGACTCACATACCTCCTGGAAGAAGAACCGGCACGCTGCCACATTCCGCTGCTTTTTACTACCCGATCAACCGGCACCTTTTGAATCGCCAGTCCTACTCCGGCAGGCGCACGCCGTGCAGATCGGCGATGTGCAGCAGTGCCTCGACATTGCCTTTCGCGTCGTCCACCGGATCGTGCGTATGCGCCGTGCGGCGGAACTTTTTCCACTCGCTGGCGCCGCCGAACTTTTTTTCCAGGCCAGCGTAAAAATCGCCCAGGCGACGGCCGGAATGACCGAACGGATTGCGCCCGACAAAGCGGTGGAAATAGTAGTTGGTGAACGACCAGTCGAAGGCCAGATTATCGGTGATAAAGACCGGCCGGCCCTTCGAATGGGTCTCGAGGAAGGCTGCAAACGCCACCATGCCTTCTGCCGGATCGGGATAGGTCTCGTGCGTCGCGCGGTCGATATTCGATATCGCCAGGGCGTCGGGGTTGAACCGGTCGGAGACGGGCGCGAAGGTGGCTTTGAACGTTGTGATAAGGTCCCGGTCGACGCGAACGCAGCCGAGCGAGACCATGGAGAAGAGACCGGGCGCCGGGCCGTCGGTCTCTACGTCAACCATAAACAATGACATGCGCTATTTTGCGCTGGCCGGCGCCTCAGTGTCAACGCGCCCTACTTTCCCTGCCAGATATCTGCCTGCTTATCGATGATGCCGACCAGCGCATCCGAGATCGTCTTGTCGTCGCTCGAGGACGGGTGCCAGTGACAACCCGTCATCTGCAAGTTTGGCACTGGAGAGAAGGTGATGCGGTTTTCGCCCGAGGCCTTGGCCTCGGCCACAACCTTGCCGATTTCGGAGGCTGCCTCACCATCGGCCGGACCGGCGATCCACAGGACAAAATACGCCTTGGGATTACGGGCGCGCAGGTCCTTGAGGAACCTTCCGTAGGTCGCCTCGTAGTCGGCGTGGAGCTGATCGCGCGTCGCCCACTTTTCGCCCGGGTTCAGCGGCGTCGAAAAGTCGTTGGTGCCCAGCGAAATGACGATGACCTGCGGCTGCCAGGCGGCGTCCTGATACGGAGTGTCGTGGTTAAGCAGGACGTACGGATAGGCCACCGGCACCGGATCGCCGGGGCTGCCGTTGTAATTGCGCACGATGCCGTGGCCCGAGATCGCGTTGATCTGATAATCGGCGTTGTAATGCCGCGCCATCACCGGTCCGAAGGCGACCGAATTGTCCGTGGTCTTCCACACATCGTCCGTGGTACAATCGCGGGTGGTCGAGATGTTGCCGTAGCCGACCGTATGCGAGTCACCGATGAATTCGATCTGGCGCGCGCGCTTTTTCAGGCCTGCCGGCTTGCCGTCGGCCGCGCCGAAGAAGCCCCCGAACGTATCCGGCGCCGCCTGGCTTTCGGTTACGACCTCGATGCGGATCGTATGGACGCCCTTCTCCAGACCTTCGACGCCGTAAAGGCCAGGTGCGGGCTTTGCCACTGGCGCCGATGCCTGGCCGTCGACCGTGACGCGGAGGATTTCATCGCCCTGACCGACACGGAAATAGATGGCCTGTCCCTGGAAGGCGGTTTCAAAATAGGTGCCGGGCCATTGATAGGTCCAGGCGCCGTCCTTCGTCTGGACGCGGCCGCCGATCGTCATCGGCAGGGCCTTAAGTCCGGCGGGCGCGGTGGCCATCGGCATCACCACGGGCGCGGCCGCCGTGACGGGACCGGCGGCCAGCGCAAAAGCCAAGGTGGCAAAGGATATGAGCGTCTTCATCTTGTCTTCCCTGGAATCATTATGGTTGGCCGCACCGCGACGGTATTTTATAGCGCGGCGCCACTATTGAATAAACGATTTAATTAATACCTTCGACGGCGCAACCGCTGAGATTTCATAAGCCCTTACGGCAGATTTGCAGCTTAAGGCCCTGATCGCCATGCGAAAAATTGCCCGCGCCCTCTAGGCTCGGACGGCATGGAAATCTGGCAGATCCTGGCCGTCATGATCGCCGCCATCGGGCTGACGATCGTGGCCGACAAGCGCAATATCCCGGCGCCGGTGCTGCTGGCCGTCGTGGGCATGGCCGCGTCGTTTCTGCCGGGCGCGCCGAGGCACCAGATCGCCCCGGAAATCCTGCTCGGCATCGTGCTGCCGCCCCTGCTGTATTCGGCGGCGGCGGACTTCTCGCTCGTCAGCTTCCTGCGCCATATCCGCTCGATCCTCAATCTCGGCGTCGCGCTGGTCCTCGTCAGCGCCTTCGCGATCGCGGTGCTGATCCATGCCCTGATCCCCGGCGTGCCCTTCCCCGTGGCCCTGATGCTGGGGGCGGTGGTCGCGCCGCCCGATGCCGTCAGCGCCGTCGCCATCGGCAACCGGCTGGGCCTGCCACAAAGGCTGATGACCATCCTCAAGGGCGAAAGCCTGATCAACGATGCCGCCGCGCTCACCCTGTTCAGCGTCGCGGCGGCCTGGGCGACCCGCACCCACACCTTTGTGGACAACGGCTTTCTCTATTTCGCCTATGCCGCCGGCATCGGGTTGGGCGTCGGCATCGGGATCGGCTTCGCCGCCCACCTGATCCGGCGCAACCTGGCGAACGCCGCCTTCATCACGGCCCTGGCCTTTATCACGCCCTTCGCCGCCTACAGCCTGGCCGACGCAGCGCATGGCTCGGGCGTCATCGCCGTCGTCTTCGCGGGCTTCACCGCCGGTCACAAGGCGGGCGAGATCGACTTTGCCGGCCGCATCCAGGAACGCGAAGTCTGGCGCGCCGTCGATACGCTGCTCGAAGCCTTCGTCTTCGCCTATATCGGCCTGCGTTTCCGTATCGTCGTCGAGGACGCCGTACACAGCGGCTTCCATGCCGCGACCTTGCTGGCGGCGGGGCTGGCGACGATCGCAGCCCTGCTCGCCGTCCGCTTTGCATGGGTCTTCGCCAGCGGCGCCCTCACCAACCGAACCGCGCGCCTGACCTTGCGCAAGGACGATCACCACCGCGGGCTGTCCGCGAAGGAAAACACCGTCCTGTCCTGGGCGGGGATGCGCGGCGTGCTGACCCTGGCCGCCGCCGCCGGCGCGCCCATGCTGACCGCGGCGGGCGACGCCGTGCCCGGTCGCGCCGTGCTGGTGCCCATCGCTTTCGGAGTGGCGCTGAGCTCGCTTCTGCTGCATGGCGTGACCATGCCGTGGATGATTCACTGGCTGAACCTCGACACCAGCGACGAAGCCCGCTCGCGGCGCGACGAGGTCGCCCATGCCCGCAGGATCATTCAGGAGACGACGGCGCGCGCCATCGAGGATCTGCGCGGCGACGCCATCGACGACGCCGAAGCCGAGAGGGTCGCCAAATGGCTTCGGGCGGTGCAGAAGCAGACAGACCCGAAGGTCGACGATCCCGAGCAGTTGAGCCGCCTGGTCGACGCCGCCCACAAGGTCGTCGCCGCCCAGCGCGAGGCCCTGATCGAACAGCGCGACGCCGAGGAACTGAACGACGAGGTGCTGCGTGAAGTCCTCGAGGATCTCGACGCCGAACAGGCGGTCATCGCCGCCCGCGACGACAAGGGCAGCGAGCCTTGATGGCGTCCTTATACGGCTACCGCAGCAATGCCATGCCAACCTTACGGGCCGGACCTTAGACTTGAAGCCACGCGGGCGCAGGCTGAAACGGGGTCTCCGCATCCCCCGGCCCGGTGTCCGCCCTTGAAAGGATCCCCCATGGCCCAGAACAAACAGCCCGAAACTGAAACGCCGGAAAGCGACACCGCTCAGGCCACAGGCAATATCCAGAACGCCGAGACCGCCGGCGGCAATAACACGGCTCCGGCAAAGCCCCCCGCACCCACGCCCGGCGCGACGGCCGACCTTCAAGGCAAGACCGGCGAGAAGACCCGGCAGACGGCGCAAAAGACCAACAAGGCCGACGATGATGACGGCGACACCTCGCGAAGGCGGGGCAACGGCGGCACGGCGAACAGCAAGCCCCGCAACGATGACGACGACCAGCCCTCCCGCCGCGACCGTCAGACGGCGCAGGGCCGCGATCAGGACGACGAGCCGCGCTATCGCCAGGCCCCTCGCGACGAGGATTTCGATCGTCCCTCGGCCCGCCGCGACACTGCGCAACGGAGCCTGTTCGGCGATCCCGACGACACCTATTACGACCGCCGCCCGCACCCGCAGGACCGCGACGCCGATTACGATCGCGGTCGCCGCGCCGCGCAAGGCTATGGCCACACCTCGGCGCGCGGCAGCGACGAGCGCCTGAGCCGGGAATACGACAGCGACTACCGCCGCTATTCCGGCACCGGTTACGATGAACGCACGCCATATCAAAGCCGCGACCGCGACTTCGATCGAAGCCCTTATGGCGACCACGACCGCTTTTACAGCGAAGGCGGCCAGTACCGTCAGCGTCCGCAAGGCTATCGTCCCAACGACAATGGCCGCGATTTCGAGCACGAGGCCCGCGAACAGCCGCGTAATCGCTGGCGCGAGTCGAACGTCGATCCGCGCTATGACGACGCCTACGACCAGCACCGCAACCGCGCATGGTCGTCGCAGGGCAACCAGGACCGCCATCGCGACTGGGATCGCGACGACCGCGGCGGATACAGCAATGCACGTCAGCACGACGAAGATCGCTATCGCGGCCAGGACCGCGGTTACGGCGACCGCCCCGGCAACTATCCGCCGGCGCGTGAGGACGACCGCGGCAATACGAACCGCTGGCGCGACGAACGCCGCGATTACCGCGAGACCCTGACCGACGACCGTTACGAAGACGACCGGGGTCCGTGGCGCCGCCGCTGAACCCGTCCACGGCAAGACACGAAGCTCCCGTCATTTTGGCGGGAGCTTTTGTTTCGTTGGCGGGAAGGTCATGCTAGGCCTGAGATTATTTAGGGTGAGGCCGACATGGCGTGGACAGCGAACCGCATCTGCCAGAAGCTCGATATCCGGCTGCCGATCGTTCAGGCGCCGATGGCCGGATCGGATTCTCCCGAACTCACCGTAGCGGTCTCGGAGGCCGGCGGACTGGGCTCGCTGGCCTGCGCGACCTTAAGCCCCGAACGCGTACGCGAAGCCGCAGCATTTATCCGCGGCAAAACGGAAAATCCATTCAATCTCAATTTCTTCTGCCACATACCTCCGAAAGAGGATGTTGACCGCGACGCGCGTTGGCGGGAGGAAATCTCAGCCTATTTCAGGGAATTCGGCATCGCGCCCGATGCAGAATTGGCCTTCGTCAATCGCGCCCCGTTCGACGACGCCCTGTGCGAAGCGGTCGAGGCGGTGCGGCCCAGGATCGTCAGCTTCCATTTCGGGTTACCCGAGACGCGTCTGCTCGACCGCGTCAAGGCGACCGGCGCCGTAATCATGTCGTCGGCGACAACGGTGGCCGAGGCCGTGTGGCTCGAGGACAACGGCTGCGACATCGTGATCGCGCAAGGGTCGGAGGCAGGAGGCCACCGCGGCATGTTCCTGACTTCCGATATCGCGACGCAGGTGGGCACGCTGGCCCTGGTGCCGCAGATCGTCGATGCCGTCGATATCCCGGTCGTCGCCAGCGGCGGCATCGGCGACGCGCGCGGCATCGCGGCGGCCTTCATGCTGGGGGCCGACGGCGTGCAACTCGGCACCGCCTACCTGAAATGTCCCGAAGCCAACCTCAATCCGCTCCATGCAAGCGCCCTGCCCTCGGCGCGAGACGACACTACGGCGCTGACCAATGTGTTCACGGGACGTCCCGCGCGCGGCATCCTCAACCGGCTGATGCGCGATCTCGGGCCCATGTCGCCGCACGCGCCCGACTTTCCGACCGCCGGAAAGGCTCTGGCGCCGCTCAGGGCACGAGCCGAAAGCGAAGGCCGCGACGACTTTACCAACCTTTGGGCCGGACAGGCGGCGCACCTGTCGCCTGCCCTGCCCGCGGGCGACCTGACCCACCGCCTGATGGCGCAGGCCTGGGCGCGGCTGAAAAGCTTTTAGGTAACTGCCTGTATTTGGTGTAACACTCGCGCCTTATGAGCGAGTCCATCGAACATGTGTCGGACACGGCCTTCTGGGTCGCCTATTATCGCTGGTTGGAAACCAAGCGAAAGGACGCGCTTTTCCACGATCCCCTGGCCAAGGTCCTGGTCGGCGACCGCGGCGCCAAGCTGGCGCGCCATATGGGTATCGTCCGCGCCATGCAGTGGTCGATGTCGATCCGCACCTGGATCATCGACCGCTATATCGCTGAAGCCATAGCCGACGGCGTCGACATGGTCGTCAATCTCGGCGCCGGGCTCGACACCCGCCCCTACCGCCTCGATCTGCCGCACAGCCTGCAATGGGTCGAAGTCGATTTCGAGCACGTCATCGACTACAAGGCCGACAAGCTGAAGGCGCATACGCCGGTCTGCCACCTGCTGCGCATAGCGTGCAATCTGGCCGACGAGGCCGAACGCCGCACCCTGCTGGATCGTCTCAATGCGTCGGGCAGCCGTATTCTTGTGCTGACCGAAGGCGTGATCCCTTACCTGTCGAACGAGGCGGTCGCCTCGCTGGCCGACGCCCTGGCGGCCGAGCCCCACATCGTCTACTGGCTGACCGACTATTTCTCGCCGTTGTTCAAAAAGATCGGCGGGCGCGGCGGTATCCAGAAGCGACTGGCCAAGAACGCCCCCTTTCTCTTCTACCCCGGCGACGATCCGCTCGACTGGCCGCGCTTCTTCGCGCACAACGGCTGGGAAGTCGGTGACATTCGTTATTCCGGCGAAGAGGGTGTGAAAATCGGCCGCGATCTGCCGGCGCCGCCCATCATCCGCTTCCTGATGCGTTTCTCGCCAGAAGAGCGTTTGCGTCCCTACCGCCGTATGAATGGCTACGCCTTGCTGCGCAAAGGCAATGCGGTCGTCGACATCGCCTAAAGTTACCAGTCTTTAAGATATTCAAGCGACGCTTTGATTCCGTTCAGGAATCGTCATGGCGTCCCCACCTCACCACTATCTTGCCGACTGTCTGGCGCCTTGGGGCGATATCCGCCTGAAGCGCATGTTCGGCGGCATGGGCGTCTATCGCGGCGAACTGTTCTTTGCGCTGATCGACGACAACGTCGTCTATTTCAAGGTCGACGACTCGACCCGACCCGATTTCGAGGCCGTGGGCTCGGACCCCTTCTCCTATCCCGGCAAGGATGGCCAGCCCATGGTCATGAACGGCTATTGGCGGCTGCCCGACGAGGTTATCGAAGATCGCGACACCCTGTTCGCCTGGGCCGACAAGGCGCTGGGCGTCGCACGCCGCAGCGCGAAGCCGAAAGCGGTAAAACAAACGTCAGATACCTTGCCGGGCCTGGGGCCAAAGTCGAAAAAATGGCTTAAGGAAATCGGCGTAAGCACGCGTAAAGACCTGGAAAAAATAGGTTCTATCGAAGCGTTTGCACGCCTGAAGGACCTGTACCCGAAGACGGTAAGCCTGAACCTGTTGTGGGGCCTTTACGCCGTCCTCAACGACATCGATGCCAAGGCCGTGACACCCGACATCAAGGCGCATCTACAGGCTCTGCTGACCGGCCATACCGACGGCACTACCCGGTAGTACCAGACGGGTCACGAGATTTAGTATTTCATCTTTCTTTATCCTCCGGTACATCTGAGACAAGACTCGCAGCCAAGCGGGACGAAAAGGGAGACGAAACATGAAGCCGAATTCCAAAACCGCATTGTCACGGCGTGGTGTCCTGGGGGGCGTCCTCGGTGGTGGCTTGACCGCGCTGGCCCTCACCGCCGCAGGCGCCGACGCCAAGACCAGGCGTAAAAGCAAAAAGGCCTCGGGCTTCGTCACCCGCGACGGCATCCATTTCAAGCTGAACGGCGACACCTACCGCTATGTCGGCGCCAACATCTGGTACGGCGCCTATCTCGGCGCGCCGGCCGCCTTCGGCAACCGTGCCCGCCTGGTCAAGGAACTCGACGATCTGAAGGCGCTGGGCGTCACCAATCTGCGCGTCCTGGGCTCGGGCGAACTGTCGCCGCTCAAGAACTCGCTCGATCCCGCCATCACCAACAAGCCCGGCGACTACAACAAGGACCTGCTGGCCGGCCTCGACTTCCTGCTCAGCGAAATGAAAAAGCGCGACATGAAGGCGGTGCTGTACCTGACCAATTTCTGGGAATGGTCGGGGGGCATGGTGACGCTGCAGTTCTATACGAACGGCGGCACCTACATCAACATGAACGATCCAGCGCACCCGTGGCCGGAATTCGCCGACTTTTCGGCGCAGTTCTACGGCAACAAGCCCGCCAAGGACGTCTACTACGACTACGTCAGGATGCTGGTGACGCGCACCAACAGCATCACCAAGACCACCTACCGCAACGACCCGACGATCATGGCGTGGCAACTGTCGAACGAGCCGCGTCCGGGCGGCAGCGACGCCGCAATCGCCAGGAACGCGGACGCCTATTGCGGCTGGATCGCGGACACGTGCAGCCTGATCCGCTCGCTCGACAAGAACCACCTGATCTCGCTCGGCCACGAAGGCCTGATGGGCGCCAACAACAACCGCGACCTGGTGATGCGCGCGCACGAGCACATCGACTACCTGACGGCGCATATCTGGCCGCTCAACTGGAGCTGGGTGAGCGACAAGGATCTGGCGGGGACGTTCGACGCCGGAGCCGCCAAGGTCCAGGCCTATATCGAGGCGCACATCCAGATGGCCAAGGACCTCGAAAAGCCGCTGGTCTTCGAAGAGTTCGGCTTCCCGCGCGACGGCGGCAAATACGCGCCCGACGTGCCCACAACCTACAAGGACAGGTTCTATGGCCTGATCTACGCGGCCGTCGAAGACGCCATCCGCAGCGATACGCCGGTCGCCGGCTCGAACTTCTGGGCGTGGGGCGGCGCGGGCCGGGCGCTGCATACCGACACCTATCATATGCTGCGTGGCGAGACGGCCTATGTCGGCGATCCGCCGCATGAGCCGCAGGGCTGGTACAGCGTCTTCAACACCGACACCTCGACCCAGGCGCTCATCAAGGCGCATGCGGGCCGGCTGAAGACGCTGAAGACCGCGGCATAAATGACTGATGAAGGGGCGAAAATCGCTTTCGTCCCTTTTCTTTTTTTAGAGCCTCGTGGCATTACCTGAAGCCCTATTGCGCGATGAATCTATGCAATGCCCCTTCCGTCTCCCCAACGCCCTGGCTTCGGGGAGCCACCTTCCCCGCTTCGCAGGGAAGGAATTAGAGTTACAGGACTCCCTTCCTTCCCTGTTTACGGGGAAGGTGGCTGCGAAGCGTAGCGGAGCAGACGGAAGGGGGAACCGCAAGAAGCAACAAGCTCCCACGCTTCCATTATATTTCGTGGCGCCCTAAACTACCCTGATGAGCCTGTTGATCGACGCCCGCGGCCACCGCTGCCCCGTTCCGACGCTGAAGCTGCGGCGCGCCTTGGAGAACGAGGCGCGCGTGACCCTGCTGGCCGACGACCCCATGGCGCAAATCGACGTTCCGCATTTCTGCAATCAGAACAATCACGTGCTCGAACGCGCGGACGCCGCCGACGCGCACTGGATTTTCGAAGTGCGCTCGGGCCGGTCATCATGACTCTGTTTACTGTTGCCCTGTAAGACTGATATCCAGTGAGTCGGTTAAGGCATAAGTTTTAGTACGGAGCGGAAAAAGAGTGGCCATAAACGCACGCCTGTTGCTGCTCGGCCGTGACGAAGGCTGTATGCCGGGGCTGAGCGAAGGGCTCGACCGCTTGGGGCTGCGGACCATTTCCGCGCATTCGCCCGACGCCGCCTACGCCGCGATTTCGGATCTTGGCATCGAAGCCGTCCTGGTCGACGAAGCCTCGCAGGCCAAATGGCCTCACCTGACCGAAAAGCTGCGCGCCTCGGCCTGGCCCCGCCGGATTCCCGTTATCCTGTCGCGCGACGATTCGCGCTTTTCCGTACCGGAAGGCTGGGACCTGGTGTTCACGCGCGACGCTCACCCGCAGCAGATCGCGCTCTGCGTCGAGCACATGATCCGGGCCTGCGTGGCGGAAGAAGAATACGATATCCGCTGCCAGACCTTCAATATTCCGCTCGAGCAGGCCGACCACCTGACCAACGATCCGACCCCCTTGTCGCTGCTGTCGATCGGCCAGCCCGATCCGGAATATCTGGCCCTGACGCATTCTCTGCGCGACCAGGGCGTCGAGATGGTGGCGGCGCTGTCGAGCTACAGCGCTTTCGACTATCTCCACGACCGCACCTTCGACGCCGTGCTGCTGTGGGGCGGCGAAACGCCATCCGAAGCCTTGGCCGTCGCCTCGGGCATGCGCCGCAATACGCGGCTTTATCATACGCCCGTGCTTCTTCGCCTCAACAGCACCATGGAGCTCGACCTCGGCGACGCCTATCTTCGCGGCGTCAACGATATCGCCAATCCCAAGGCCGGCATTGCCGAAATCAGCGACCGCCTGCTGCGCCTGGCCAAACTCCACCGCCGCCAGCAGACCATCCGCAAGACGCTGGAAAGCATGCGCCGTAACCCGGAAATGGACAAGGGCACGGGCCTGTTCGGTCGCGACCTGTTCGCCGCCCACCTGGCGCGTCTGTCGAAGGCCGCCGAGCAGCGCAACCGTCCCCTGAGCATCTGCGTGCTCAAGATCGCGGATACACCGGATGTCGCCCGCGCGCGCCAGAAAAAGCTGCTCGACCGCGCCGTGCCGCAGGTGGGCTCGATGATCGCGCGCCTCGTCCGCGCCGAGGATTCGGGCGGGCGTCTGTCGAACGAAGTCTTCGCCCTGGCCCTGCCCGCCACGCCGCGCGCCGCGGCGTTGAACGTCGCCGAACGCATCGCCGCCGTCATCGGCTGCACGGCCTTCGACGCCGGCAGCGGAAAGGCGCCCTATGTCGTCGAATTCGAAGTCGGCGCGGCACAGATCCAGCGCGGTGAAGCGCCTGCCCACGCCCTGATGCGTGCCGCCGAAGCCGCGGGTAACCGCGACCGGCAAGCGGTGTGATTTAACGCGCCGCCAGAATCTCGCACTTGTGGATCTGCGGCGCATGCGTCAGCAAGTCCGGCGCCTTGTTCATCAGCATCCTCGCCACCTGGCCGTTGAGATGCGCCTCGCGGTCGCTCTCGTTGGCGAAGGTGTCGAAGATGGCGAAGCGGCTGTCGCCGATCCGCAGGGCGTACCAGCCCAGCGTGCCGGGTTCCGACGCCACCAGGCTCTCCGCGCTTTTCAGGAAGGCGGCAACCTCTTCGATCGTATCCGGGCGAGCATCGAGTTCTACGTAAAGCCCGAGCTTTTCTTCCGTGCGCGAAGGCGTGTCGATATCTGCGTTGATGGCCATGGCTGAACTCCTGTGGGAATGGGCCACAGAGCCACGCCGGGAACGGCAAAAACAATTAGCCGCCGCGCGCCGGAAAACAAAAACCGGTAAGATCTGCTATTCCGCCGCCAGACGCGCCAATTCCTTGACGATGCGCTCGGCCGCATTCAGCCGTCCCGCGGCGTCCGGCCACTCGCCCTTGACCAGCAGTTTCTGGTCGGGACGCAGTTTCCAGTCCGGGCGCGTCGGCAGGAACTTCACCAGGCCCAGCGGGTTGGCGAAGCTGTCGTTGCGGAAGGTCACCACCGCGCCCTTCGGCCCGACGTCGAGCTTGGACACATTGGATTGCCGGCACAAGCCCTTGATTCCGACGACCTTGAGCAGTTGCTCGGCCTCTTCGGGGATGGGCCCGAAACGATCGATCAGTTCGGATGCCAGGGCCTCACGGTCCTCGAGCTTCTCGGCCTCCGACACCCGGCGATACAGCGCCAGGCGGATATTGAGGTCTGGGATATAGGCTTCCGGGATCATGACGGCGGCGCCGGCATTGATCTGCGGCGACCACGATCGGCTGTCGGTCAGGCTCTCATCCGACTTGGCGCGCAGCTCGGCCACCGCGTCCTCCAGCATCTGCTGATACAGCTCGACGCCGATTTCGCGGATATGGCCCGACTGCTCGTGGCCCAGGAGATTGCCGCCGCCGCGGATGTCGAGGTCGTGGCTGGCCAGCTGGAAGCCCGCGCCAAGATTGTCGAGCGATTGCAGGACCTTGAGGCGCTTTTCGGAAGCGAGGCTCAGCGTCTTGTGCGCCGGCGTCGTCAGATAGGCGTAGGCGCGCTGCTTCGAGCGGCCGACGCGTCCGCGGATCTGGTAGAGCTGCGCCAGGCCGAACATATCGGCGCGGTGGACGATCAAGGTGTTGGCCGTCGGTACGTCGAGGCCGCTCTCGACGATCGTCGTCGACAGGAGAACGTCGTACTGCCCGTCGTAAAAGGCACTCATCACGTCTTCGAGCTGGGTCGGCGACAGCTGGCCGTGGCCGATGATGAACTTCACCTCAGGCACCTGGACGCGCAGGAAGTCGGCGACATCCGGCAGGTCGCTCAGCCGCGGCACGACGTAATAGACCTGGCCGCCGCGGTATTTTTCCCGCAGCAGCGCCTCGCGCAGCGCCACCGGATCGTAAGGCAGCACATAGGTGCGCACGGCGATGCGGTCGACCGGCGGCGTGGCGATGATCGACATGTCGCGGATGCCCGACAGCGCCATCTGAAGCGTTCGTGGAATCGGCGTCGCCGACAGGGCCAGCATGTGCACGTCGGCGCGGAAGGTCTTGAGCTTTTCCTTGTGCTTGACGCCGAAATGCTGCTCCTCGTCGACGATGACGAGCCCCAGGTCCTTGAAGCTGACCTGCTCCGACAACAGGGCGTGCGTGCCGATGACGACCTCGATCTCGCCATTCTTCAGGCCCAGGCGCGTTTCGTCGGCCTCCTTGCGGGCGACCAGGCGCGACAGCTGGCGCACGCGGATCGGCCAGCCCTGGAAGCGTTGGCTGAAGGTCTTGAAGTGCTGGCGCGCCAGAAGCGTCGTCGGACAGACGATGGCGACCTGTTGACCCGACATGGCGACGACGAAGGCGGCGCGCAGCGCGACCTCGGTCTTGCCGAAGCCGACGTCGCCGCAGATCAGGCGGTCCATGGGCTGGCCCTTGGCCAGGTCTTCCAGCACGTCCGAGATGGCGTTGAGCTGGTCGTCGGTTTCCTCGTACGGGAACTGGGCGCAGAACTCGTCGTACAGGCCCGACGGCGGGTCGATTTGCGCGCCTTCGCGCAGGGCACGGGCTGCGGCGAGCTGGATCAGGCCGTCGGCCATGACGCGCAAACGTTCTTTCGCCTTGGCCTTGCGCGCCTGCCAGCTGGCCGAACCCAGGCGATCGAGCTGCGCGCCCTCGGCCTCGGCGCCGTAGCGCGTCAAAAGGTCGATGTTTTCGACCGGCAGGTACAGCTTGGCGTCGTTGGCGTATTGCAGGTCCAGGCAATCGTGCGGTGCGCCGGCGACGTCGAGCGTCTTCAGCCCTTCGTAGCGGCCGATACCGTGTTCGATATGGACGACCAGGTCGCCGGGCGTCAGCGCCGACGCTTCGGCCAGGAAGTTCTGCGCGCGGCGGCGTTTGCGCGGCCGCGCCAGGCGGTCACCGAGGATGTCGGTTTCCGAAATGACCGCCATGGACTCGGTTTCGAAGCCGTGGTCCAGCGGCAGGACGGCGCGTTGCACCGGCTTGGCCTTGGTCCCTTCGATGCCGAAGCTTTGCGCATCGGCCCACGATCCGGCCAGCCGGAGCTTGCCCATGCCGTGGTCGTCGAGCATCTGGCCCAGGCGGTCCGAAGAGCCTTCGGTCCACGAGGCGAACAGTACGCGCTTGCCCTGTTTCGAAAGGGCCTTGGCGTGGTCGGTGACGGCCGTGAACAGGTTGGTGGCGTCGAGCAGGCGTTCCTGCGAAAAATTGCGCCCCGGGCGTCCGCCCAGATCCACGACAGTTTCGCCCTGGGCCTCGAACGGTTCGAAACGGCGGACGCGATGATTGCCCAAAGCGGCCTTCCACACGGCGGCGTCGAGATACAGTCGCTGCGGTGGCAGGGCGCGATAGCCGCCATTGCCCTTTTCCTTCGCGGCCTCGGCGCGCAGTTCGTAGGCGTCGCGGATCGTCTCCGCACGCTCGGCAAAGGCGTTTTCGGCGAGTGCATCGAGCATAATCAAGGTGCGATCGTCGAACACGTCGAAGGCGCTGTCGAGGCGGTCGTAGAACAGCGGCAGCAGGTGTTCGATCCCCTGGCGGCGGATACCGGCGGACAGGGCGCTGTACAGCGGGTCGTCACCCGGCGCCCCGAAGGTTTCGAGATACTGCTGGCGGAAGCGGCTGATGCTTCCCTCGTCCATGCGGATTTCCGACACGGAGGTGAAGTCGATGGCCTGAATCTGTTTCAGCGAGCGCTGGGTTTCCGGATCGAAGGTGCGGATCGATTCCAGGCTGTCGCCGAAGAAGTCGAGGCGTACGGGCTCTTCCGACGACGGCGGGAAGACATCGAGCAAACCGCCGCGCACGGCGAATTCGCCGCGTTCGGCCACCGTCGAGACGCGGGCATAGCCCTGGTGCTGGAAATAGCTTTCCAGCTTGTCGATATCCTGGCTCTGGCCGGGCTTGAGGCTGAGACGTCCCTCCGACACCACGGCGCGGGGCGGGATCTTCTGCGCCATGGCGTTGACCGTCGTCAGCAGCAGCAGCGGCTTTTCCGGCTTCTTGCCTTGCAGCGCCGTCAAGCGCGACAGGGCGTACATGCGCTGCGCCACGACACCCGGCGTCGGGCTCATGCGGTCGTAAGGCAGGCAGTCCCAGGCCGGGAACTGCAGGATTTCGAGATCGGGCGCGAAGAAGCCGAGCGCGCTGATGACCGCGTTCATGCGCGCATAGTCGCGTGCGACGAAGACGCTCAAACCTTCGCGGCGCGCCAGGTCGGACGCCACCAGGGCGTCGAACCCTTCCGGGCAGCCGCTGAGCGTCAGATCCGACGACGACGGCGAGATATGCGAAAAGACGGTCATCTCAGAGGTGTTTGTAAGCTGTCTTGTAGAAGTCGTTGAGCCGGCGCATGATTTCGGACTGGAACTCCGGCGGGGTCGGATCGCGCTCTATTATCCAGCCATATAGGTCCTGGTCCGGAACTTCCAAGAGCACTTCGAACGTATCGAGATCGGCGTCGCTCATCGTCGGCAGCGCTTCGTCGGAAAAGTGGCCGAGTATGATGTCGGCCTCCTTGAAACCGCGCCGCCAGGCCCGGAAAGACAGTTTGCGGATGCGCGCCAAACGCGCCTCGGTATCGTCATCCATGACCAGACTCGTGGAAGGCTTTGAAACTGGGCTTCTCATAAACCATTTTTGGTGCTTGATAAGCCCATGCGCCCGGAAATTTTGTTCCCCTATTTTGCCGGTGTGACGTCCGTGAAGGGCGTCGGGCCCAAGATCGCGCCGATCCTGGAAAACCACGTCGGCAGCCACGTCCGCGACCTCGTCTTTTCCTTGCCCGCCGGCATTGTCCGGCGGCCCTTGACCAATCTTGGGAACCCGCGCATAGGCGAGGTCCAGACGATCGAAGTGACGATCGGCGGTTATCCGCCGTCGCCGACCAAGGGCCCGCACAGAATCGACGTCTTCGATTCGGCCGGGCGGATGAGCCTTGTCTACTTTCACCGTATCCGCGGCATGGAAGACCAGCATCCCGTCGGGGCGAAGCGACTGGTCAGCGGCAAGGTCGAGCGCTTCGGCCGCAATCTGCAGATGGCACACCCCGATTATCTGGTCGACGTTTCGCGAAGTGACGAAATCCCCGTCTGCGAACCCGTCTATCCCGCGACCTACGAACTGTCGTCGCGGACTTTACGTAAACTTATCCAGACGGCTTTATCGACCTTGCCCGAGCTGCCCGAGTGGCAGGATATCTCTAGTCGGAACAAGAGCTTGTGGCCGACCTTTCATCAGGCTTTGGAAGCCAGTCATACCCCGCAGTCGGATCTCGACCTGTCGCCGGATGCCCTTCCCCGGCAGCGCCTGGCCTATGACGAGGCGCTGGCCCACCAACTGGCGCTGAAGGCGCGCAAGAGCCACCGCCAGGCCCAACCCGCGCGCGTCATCGTGCGCCACGAATGGGCCGACGAGGCGACGAACGCCCTGCCCTTCGCGCTGACGGGCGCCCAGGTGCGCGCGCTCGACGATGTCCGCGGCGACCTGCGCTCGGGCCATCGCATGAACCGGCTGATCCAGGGCGATGTCGGCGCCGGCAAGACATTGGTGGCCCTGCTCAGCATGATCGACCTGGCGGAGGCCGGTTTCCAAAGCGTCATGATGGCGCCGACCGAAATCCTGGCGCGGCAGCATTACGAAAAATCGCTGCCCGTCCTCGACGCCCTGTCGATCCCATCCCTGATCATGACGGGGCGCGACAAGGGCCGTGAGCGCGAAGCCAAACGCGCCGCCGTGGCGGCCGGTGAGATCAAAATCGTCTTCGGCACGCACGCCGTTTTCCAGGAGGGCGTCAATTTCGACGCCCTGCAACTGGCCGTTATCGACGAACAGCACCGCTTCGGCGTCGGCCAGCGCCAGCGCCTGTTTTCCAAGGGCGAGTCGGTCCACTACCTGTCGATGTCGGCAACGCCTATCCCGCGTACCCTGGCGCTGACGCAATACGGCGAGGCCGACCTGTCGATCCTCGACGAAAAGCCGGCGGGACGCCAGCCCATCCAGACGGCCGTGGTGCCGCGCGCCCGCATCGCCGACGTCATGATGCGCCTGCGCACCGCGCTCGACGCCGGCCACCAGGCCTACTGGATCTGTCCGCTGGTCGAGGAAAGCGAAGAAAGCGACCTGATCGCCGTCCAGGCGCGCCACCGCGATCTCAGCGAACATCTCGGGACCGAGGTCGGCCTGGTCCACGGCAAGATGCCGTCGGAAGAGAAGGACGCCGTGGTCAGCCGCTTCGCCGCCGGCAAGGTGCGCGTCCTGTGCGCCACCACGGTCGTCGAAGTCGGCATCGACGTGCCGCAGGCGTCGATTATTATCATCGAACAGGCCGAGCGCTTTGGCCTGGCGCAACTTCACCAGTTGCGCGGCCGCGTCGGGCGTGGCGCCGACAAGAGTTCGTGCATCCTGCTCTACGATACGCCGCTGTCGAACAACGCCCGTGCGCGGCTGGAATTGCTGCGCGACACCGAGGACGGCTTCCGGATCGCCGAAATGGACTGGAAGCTGCGCGGCGAAGGCGACATCCTGGGGGCGCGCCAGTCGGGCTTTCCCGACTATCGTTTCGTCGATCCGGTCGCGCATTCCGACCTGATTGCCACGGCGGCGCGTGAGGCGACCTATATCCTTGAACACGGCGATGCGATCCCTGAACCGCGGCGCAAGGCCATCGATGTGCTCAAACAACTGTTCGACTGGCGGCCTGACGTCGCAGATAAGCAGGATTAGTTGGCGGTCGCTGCCGGCCGGCTCTGGAAAGCCTGCCAGCGCGCCTGCATATCGGCCTGAAGATCGCCGTAGAACAAATTGTACGGATTGACCTTTCTTTGGTCTACCCAGGCCGGCCCATCGCGAAATGTCGGCGTATCGGGCTTGTCGACGATCAACAGGCCGCCGAGGCAGCGGGCCGACACCTTGCGCAGCAGCAGAGCCGGCTCGGTGCCCCACTCAAGCCCCGTCGCATTGGTCGCACCCTGCGACCGGTGCGCATCGACTTCGCCGCTGGTCGGCGCGCCGCTCAGGGGATTGACGCATATGGCCTTGTCGGCGCCGAGCGTCACCAGATCGTTGTTGCCTTCCCACGCCACGGCGCGCTTCAGCACCTGCAGCGCCTCGTCAGGCCGTCCCGAATCGACGCTCAGATAGGCGACGGCGCAGCCCGTGGCGTCTCGCGCCTGGCAGACGGGAATACTGCCGGGACTGGTGAACAGGGCGTAGGGCGCCAGGGTCTCGAGCATATAGGCGGCGACAAGCTGGCTACGCACTTCGGGCTTCGACGCCACGTCGTCGCGCAGCAGACGTTCGACCAAAAGTCCCCCCTGCTCGACGCCGACGATGATGAAGCCACGCCCTCCCTTGCGCTGCTTCAGGAAGGCCTGGAAGGCGGCCTGGGCGTCGCCATAGGCAAAACGCCGGGCTTCGCGGGCATCGTCGCGGCCGGTCAATTGCGTGTAAAGGCTGGCCTGGCGGTATCGCGGCGCGTAGACATTGCCCATCACCGAAAACGGCCCGGCATAGTTGGGGATCTGAACCCGCTCGACATCGTGAGTCGCGGGGCTGTCGATACCGCCCAGCCAGTCCTTGCCGCCATCGAAGGTGGTGCCGTGCAGAAAGAAGACGTCCACCTTCCGCGGATCGGCATAGTAGCGCGCCAGTGCCGGATTGAGGTACCAACTGGCGCCCTTGCGATAGTCGGGCGCCTTGGGCAGCCGCGTCGCCGCATAGATCTGGAAAGGCACCTTGGGATCCAGCGCGTTGCGATGGAGATCGTTCTGCAGGTAAAATCCCGCCACGGCCAGGACCGTGCCGCCGGTCGCGCCGATCAGGATGGCCTTCCACCGCTTACGAAAAACGTCCGTCCACATCACCGGCCTAATCATCCCCGAAAGCCGAAGCTTACCGGGCGGCCGGTAAACAGATCAAGCAATCCCGCCGTCACTTTTTGTGACCTGATCTGACAGGCCCCGTCGGCCGCGCGCGTATCATACGCTCTTATAGAGCGCGTTCGGCCAGCGCTTGTGCGTCCAGAAATATTCTTCGGGATTGGCGCGCACGGCCTCTTCGATAAACGCCGTGATCTTGTTGACGGTCGTGTCGATGTCCAGCGCCTTGTGCCCCGTGTCGTCGACATGAATTGGGTCGTGTACCGTGACATGGAAACGCGCCTTGTGCACGCGCCGGATGGTCAGGGGCTGCAACACCGTACCGAAACGCTGCGCCAGGCGTGTCGGCCCGGGCGCCGTCTCGCAGACATGGCCGAAAAACGGGGTCGGCACCCCGCGATTGAACTTCTGGTCGTTCATCAGCCCGACCGACTGGCCGTCGTTGAGCGCTACCAGCAATTCCTTGGCGCCGTCGCTGCCCTTGGGGGCGAAACTGCGTACCCCGTAGGCATAGCGCCATTCCTTCAGCCGCTCGTTGACATAAGGATTATTGAGCGAGCGATAGGTGATCATATAGGGCACACCCGACCACAGGATGGCGACGTTCATCACCTCCCAGTTCGAGATGTGGCCCGAGATGAAGATGACCGGCTTGCCTGAGTCGCGGATGGCGTGAAGCTTTTCCATGCCTTCGATTTCGATCCGTTCGGGCTCACGAATCATCTTGCCCATGACCGGCGCCTCGAAGAAGGACCGGCCGGTGTTTTCCCAGTGAATCTCCGACAGGCGCTTGCGATCGGCGTCGCCCATGTCGGGAAAAGCCAGTTGCAGGTTGCGCCATACCGTCCTTTGAACGGGTGTCAACGGCCCAAGCGTCCGCGCCAGCCAGGCGCCGAGATCCGAAACCGTATCGACCGGCAGGGCGCGCATCGCAGCCACGAACAGATCGACGCACAGCGCTTCGAAACGCCACATGACCTCCTGCCAAAACGGCGAGCGTTTCGCCATCAGCCGCGGCCTCCGGTGTTTTGCAACCGCTTGGCTTCGAGAAATTTGAACAGGCGTTTGATGCGCGCTTCCGCTGCCAGATGGCTGCTGTAGAGGCCGTCGAGACCGCCGGTGAAGTGGCGGCGCACGATGAAGTAACGCAAGAACACCAGCGGATATTCCAGCGGCACGCGCGCCCACAACGTCCAGGCCGGCTTCTTCAGCACCTTCGCCTGAAGATCCGTGTAGGAATCGAGCTTGGCGCGGATATGGGCGTATGAGCGCGCCGAATAGTGGGCCACGGCGCCGTTGAGCTGCCCCACCCGCTCGTCCTTGGTGTCGACCGTGTCGTGGACCTTGCTTTCGCGGAAGCGCACCTTCGTGCGGTCGTATAGGCGGACATAGTTGTGATAGTCGGCCCACAGGCGCGGCTTGTCCTGGCCGGGATAGACGTTGCGGATGCGCATGCGGTACGCGTTGAGCTCGGGGCGCGACGCCGTCAGCGCCTTGATCTCCTCGTGGAGTTCCGGCAGCACCAGTTCGTCGGCGTCGAGATTGAGGATCCAATCGTTTTTCGCCATGTCTTCGGCGTAACGCTTCTGAGGTCCGTATCCGGGCCAGTCGTGATGGATGACGCGCGCGCCAAGGCCTTCGGCGATCTTCACCGTGTCGTCGGTCGAGCCGCTGTCGACGACCACGACCTCAGCGACCAGTCCCTGAACGGCCCGGATGCAATCACCGATACGGTCGGCTTCGTTCTTCGTAATGATTGTGCAACTGATAGGCACGCTGGCGCTGGCGGTCATGGCGCTTCTTGTGCCCAAGGCCGCCCCTTGAGGCAAGGTCCACAGGCAACAAATTTTCGTATAAGGGCGGCTGCGCGGGCACTCCGCGTTGATTTTTTCGAAAGCAGGATGATGGCCGACCCATATGTTGATTCCGATGCCCCCGTCCTTTTGTGGTTCCGCACCGATCTGCGCCTCAGGGATCACCCGGGGGTGGCCCAGGCCCTCGCTTCGGGCCGGCCAATCATCCCCCTCTTCATATGGGATAAGGCCTTATATTCCCGGGAACCGGGCGCTGCGTCGCGCTGGTGGTTGCATCGCTCACTTAAAGCGCTGAACGAAGACCTGCAGCGCCACGGATCAAGATTGATTGTTCAAGCCGGCGAGAGCCAAAAGATTCTCCAACAGATTTTCAAAAATAATTCAGTAAAAACAGTTATATGCAGCCATACATTTGACCCTCGGACCGAGACTTTCGACGCCTGCCTTGACCTCGGCGATCATGTTGATTTCAAATGCCGGAACAGCACGCTGGTCGTACCGCCCGGCGTGGTGGCAACGAAAGGTGGCACGCCGTTTCGCGTCTTCACGCCGTTTTACCGCGCCGCCGTCGACGCCGGGCTGTTCCATCCGCACGATCCCGGCGGATTGCCGCGCGGGTCATGGCGCGCGCCCGATGCCTGGCCCGACAGTCTAGCGATCGACGACCTTGGCCTCGATAATACCCGCACCAACTCGGGCAAGGACTGGGCCGCCGGCTTCGATCGTTTCACACCGGGTGAAGCCGGCGCGCGCCAAGCCCTCGACGACTTTATCGAAACGCATCTGACAGGCTATGCGCTGGATCGCGACCGGCCGGACCTCGACGCCACCTCGCACCTGTCTCCGCACCTGCGCTTCGGCGAGATCGCTCCGCTCCGTATCCTTTTCGAGCTCGACAAGGCCATGCGGAACAGGCGCACCCTCGCTGCCCCGGCCGAGAAGTTCCGCGCCGAACTGGCCTGGCGCGAATTCTCCTACGGCCTGCTCGATCAGGTTCCCGATCTGCACAGGACCAATGTCCGCCGCGAATTCGACGCCTTTCCGTGGCTCGACGACGACAAAGGTTTCCGCGCCTGGTGCCGCGGCGAGACCGGCTACGACCTGGTCGACGCCGGCATGCAGGAGCTGTGGCGGACGGGCTACATGCACAACCGCGTGCGCATGGTTTGCGCCTCGTTCCTG
>FTCT01001346.1_pt1 | contig 29936 bp, 18 predicted proteins | sample 1658881 | NCBI WGS metagenome assembly FTCT01 (sample SAMEA3914864, study PRJEB12502) | metagenome | biome: forest; material: soil | place: USA | collected 2012-03-12 | depth 0.3 m | reverse complement strand
TGACCATGTTGATCGCCCCGCCCAGCAGGGCGCCGCCGAAGCGCAGGGCGTTGCCGCCGCGATAGACCTCGGCGTAGCGGGTGTTCAGCGGGTCGGCGATCTGGCTGTCGCCATAGCCGTCGGCCTCGTTCAGCGGCACGCCGTCCTGGGCCAGCAGCAGGCCCCGGTTGTGGCTGGCGTTGCCGATGCCCGAACCCCGGATCGAGATGCGGACATCGCCGCCCCACTTGCGCTGGGCATAGACGCCGGGCGCGTCGCGCAGCACGTCGTCGAGGGCGAGGGCCTCGCGGTTGATGTAGGATTCTTGCGAAATCACCGACACCGCGCCGGGCGTCTCGGACAGGCGCTTGCGGGCGGCCGCGACCACGGGCGGGTCCTCGGCGTTGGGATGGGCGGTGACGATGACCGAGGAGACTTGGGCTTGATCGGCGGCGTCGTCGCCGGCCCAGGCGGAAGCGGGCAGGACGACGAGGGCGGCCGAGGAGGCCAGCAGGAGGGACTTCATGTGTCGGGTCCTTCGACCGCGCGGCGGCGGTCGTGCATGATCTGTGGCGCACGTCGAGCAACGCGCGTGCTTCTAGGACCGGTCGAGCCAGACCGGCTTTCAGATCAGAACGACAGGCGGACCCGTGGGCGGCGGCGGCGGCGCAGCGAGCCCCCGGCCAGGCGCGAGCGTCTGCGCCGCGGACGCGGGCGGCGTGATGTAGGCGGCAAGCTGCACCGCGCCGGTCTCGACCATGGCCGGCGGCGGCGCGGCCGCGCCTTGGGCGGCGAACGGACAGCTTCCGTCGTGGCCGGACTTGGCGGGGGTATCGCCCTTGTGGCCGACCATGGTCTGGCCAGGCTCGACGATCTTGGCGCCGTCGCCGGTGCAGAGCACCAGGGCGAAGGGCAGGCCGTTGCGCGGCTCCATGCCCGGCATGTAGCCCGCCGGGATCATGATCTTCAGCGCGATCGCCAGGGTCGCGAGCACCAGGAAGGCGTCGCGCGCAAGCAGTCTTGCGATGGCGGTCAGGCGAGTCACGCTTTCGGCTTTAGCCTAGTCGCCGAACCTTGTCTCCCGGCCAATCGGTCCCACCCTGAGCGGGCGGCTACTTCTGGACGGTCAGGCGGAAGACCATTCGGTTGCTGTAGGTCTGGCCGGGATCCAGCCGCACGGGCGCGAACTGCGGCTTGTTCGGCGCGTCGGGAAAGTGCTGGGGCTCCAAGGCGATGCCGTCGCCCTGGCGATAGATCTTGCCGCTCTTGCTGACCAGCGTGCCGTCGATGAAGTTGCCGGCGTAGAACTGGATGCCCGGCTCGGCCGACAGAATTTCCAGCGTCCGGCCGCTCTTGGGATCGGTGAGCCGCGCGGCCAGGCGCAGATCGCCGCCGGGCTTGCCGTTCAGCACATAGTTGTGGTCGTAGCCTCGGCCGATGACCAACTGCGGCTCGCGGGCGTCGCGGATGCGCGCGCCGACCGGCGTGGGCTGGCGGAAGTCGAAGGCCGTGCCCGCCACGGGCGTGACCTCACCTGTCGGGATCAGTTCGGCGTCAACCGGCGTGTAGCCGTCGGCCGGGATCGTCAGCACATTGCCCATCGCGCCGTCGGCCGAGCCTTCGCCGGCCAGGTTGAAGAGCGCGTGGTTGGTCAGGTTGACGATGGTCGGCTTGTCGGTCGTGGCGCCATAAGTGACCGTCAGCCGGTCCTGTTCGTCCAGCGCATAGGTCGCCGTGGCGGTCAGGGTTCCAGGATAGCCTTCCTCGCCGTCGGGGCTGACATGGCGCAGGGTGACGGAGGCGACCGGGCCGGACTTCGTGTCCACCACCGTCCAGACCGCCTTGTCGAAACCCTTGGCCCCGCCGTGCAGCGCCGCCAGGCCGTGGTCGTTCAGGGCTAGCTGGTAGGTCCTGCCGTCCAGCGCGAAGCGGCCCTTGCCGATACGGTTGGCGAAGCGGCCGACCGAAGCCCCGAAGTAGCTGGCGTTCTTCACGTAGGCGGCCGCGTCGGCGAAGCCGAGCACGATGTCGGCCTTCTTGCCGTCGCGGTCCGGCGCGACCAGCGCCTGCAGCGTGGCGCCATAGGTGATGATCGTGGCGCTGACGCCATGGCTGTTGGTCAGGGTGAAGGCCTCGACCGTTTCGCCCGAAGGCGTCTGGCCGAACGGCTTGCGTGAAAGCTCTGCAGCCTGGGCGCTGGTCGCGGCGAGCGCGATCGCGCCATACAGGGCGATAGATTTCAGCGTCATGGTTCCTCTCCCCGTCGTTATTGTTTCTAGAGCGCCCGCACCGTCACCGGGTGCTCTGTCGCCTGGGCCAAGGTGTTGCGGGCCGGGTAGTGGAACGGCGCGGCCTCGATCTCGAACACGTCGCCGACCCGGGTCTGGAAGCCGCTCGCGAAGGAGAGGGTGGCGGTGCCGAAGAAGTGGACGTGCACGTCGCCCGGCCGGCGGAACAGGTCGTACTTGAAGTGGTGGTGCTCGAGATTGGCAATGGCGTGGGACATGTTCGCCTCGCCCGACAGGAACGGCTGCTCCCAGGCGGTCGCGCCGTCGCGCACGATCCGACTGGAGCCACGCACGTCGGTCGGCAACGGGCCGGTCAGCAGTTCTGGACCGAGAGCGGCATTGCGCAACTTCGAGTGGGCCAGCCACAGATAATTCCCGCGCTCGATCACGTGATCCGAGAACTCGTTGGCCAGGCAGAAGCCCAGCCGATGCGGCGTCCCGTCGGGGCCGATCAGGTAGACGCCGGCGATCTCGGGCTCCTCGCCGCCGTCCTGGGCGAAGGCGGGGGAGGTCAGCGGCTGGCCCGGACCGACCAGCTGGCTGCCGTCGCCCTTGTAGAACCACTCGGGCTGCACGCCGGTCGCGCCTGACGCCGGCTTGCCGCCTTCGACGCCCATCAGGAACATCCGCATGGAGTCGGTGAGGGTTTCGCCAGCCCCTTCTTTCTGAGCAAGGGCGGCCTTGTGCATCTTGTCCCGACCTTCGGCCGAGCCGAGGTGGGTCAGGCCCGTGCCGGTCAGCAGCAGATGGGCGGGGTCGGGATGGTCGATCGGCGCCAGGACGCGGCCCTCGGCCAGGGCGGCGAGGATATCGATGTCCTCGCCCAGGTCACGGGCCTGGGCGGCCTCGGCCAGGGTGGCGTCGACGGACAGTGCGGTGTGGGCCAGGTCGTAGAGAGTGTCGGCCACCGCGACGCGACGGGCGCGCCCGGCGTCGTCCACCGCCGCCAACTGGCGCTCGCCGTTCGGGGTCTTCAACTGCACGAACCGGAACACCACGACGGCCTGTCTCCTGGGTTTGTTTAATAGTCTGACAAATAGCGTCGTGAAGCGTCGTGTCAAACTCAGCTTGAGCGGCTGGCGTCGGCCGGACCGAATTTCCTGTTCTCCGACAAATAGCGCCGCTAAGACTTTTCCGTCGATCTTGAAGCAGGAGCGAAGGGCGGGTGCCGAAGGTCATCGAAAGCGCTGAGACCGAGCGCGAGGACGGCGGTTCGCGGCGCATCCACGGCTCGATCGCCCGCACGCTGGGCATCGCCATCGTCTCGGGCAAGCATCAGCCCGGCGACGTGCTGACCAACGAGATCGACGCCAGCGAACAGCTGAATGTGTCGCGCAGCGCCTATCGTGAAGCCATTCGCATCCTGGCCGCCAAGGGTCTGGTCGAGAGCCGCCCCAAGACCGGCACCCGTGTCAGCCCACGCTCGCGCTGGAGCCTGCTGGATCCTGAAGTGCTGGCCTGGTTTTTTGCCGCCGAGCCCAGCGAGGCCTTTGTCCGTGAGCTCTACGAACTGCGCATGATCGTCGAGCCGGCCGCCGCCGCCTTGGCCGCCCAGCGTCGTGACGAAGCCCAGCTTGAGCGGATGCGCGCGGCCCTGGTGCGCATGCAGCACGAGACCTTGGCCACCGAGACGGGCAGGGCGGCTGACCGCGATTTCCACGACGCCGTGCTGGAGGCCACCGGCAATGCGCCGCTGATCACGCTGTCCAGCAGCATCGGCGCGGCCGTGCGCTGGACCACGATCTTCAAGCAACGCGACCGCGCCTTGCCGCGCGATCCCATGCCCGAGCACTGGAAAGTCTTCGACGCCATCGCCGCCGGCCGCGCCGATCAGGCGCGGGAGGCCATGGAGCGGCTGGTCACCTTCGCGCTGGAGGACACCCGCGCGGCGATCGAGCGGCGGCCTCCAGGAGGTTGAATTTCAAGGCCTGCACGCGCGGGTCCCTACGACCCTGCGATTGTTGACCTGAAATGTGCCGAGGTATAGTCAGACAAATAGCATGAATGGGGTGGGGAGCCGGCAAACTTGCCGGAATCGGGTGTCCGAAGCTCGCGCCAGTCTCGTGCCGGAAGTTGCGCCAAGGATTGTCATGAGCGTCCCACCCGTTCCGCCCCGCGCCCTGCGTTCGCGCGCCTGGTTCGACAATCCCGACAATATCGACATGACCGCGCTCTATCTGGAGCGCTACCTGAACTTCGGCCTGACGCTGGAGGAGCTGCAATCGGGCAAGCCGATCATCGGCATCGCCCAGACCGGCTCGGACCTGTCGCCCTGCAACCGCCATCACCTGGTGCTGGCCGAGCGCGTGCGCGAAGGCATCCGTAGCGCCGGCGGCATCGTGCTGGAGTTCCCTGTCCATCCGATCCAGGAGACCGGCAAGCGGCCCACGGCGGGTCTGGACCGCAACCTCTCGTATCTGGGCCTGGTCGAGCTGCTGTACGGCTATCCGTTGGACGGCGTGGTGCTGACCATCGGCTGCGACAAGACCACGCCGGCCTGCCTGATGGCGGCGGCGACCGTGAACATTCCGGCGATCGCGCTTTCGGTCGGCCCGATGCTGAACGGCTGGCACAAGGGCAAGCGCACCGGCTCGGGCACCATCGTCTGGAAGGCCCGCGAGATGCTGGCGGCCGGCGAGATCGACAAGGCCGGCTTCATCAAGCTGGTGGCCAGCTCGGCGCCGTCGACCGGCTATTGCAACACCATGGGCACGGCCACGACCATGAACTCGCTGACCGAGGCGCTGGGCATGTCGCTGCCCGGCTCGGCGGCGATCCCGGCGCCGTACCGCGACCGCCAGGAGAACGCCTATCGCACCGGCCTGCGCATCGTCGACATGGTGCATGAGGACCTCAAGCCCTCCGACATCCTGAGCCGTGAGGCGTTCCTGAACGCCGTGGTCGTCAATTCCGCGATCGGGGGTTCGACCAACGCGCCGATCCACCTGAACGCCCTGGCGCGTCACGTCGGCGTCGAGCTGACCATCGACGACTGGCAGCAAACCGGCGAAGAGGTGCCGCTGCTAGTGAACCTGCAGCCGGCCGGCGAATATCTGGGCGAGGACTACTATCGCGCCGGCGGCGTGCCGGCCGTGTTCGGGCAGCTGATCGAGCAGGGCCTGATCCGCGAGGAGGCGCGCTGCGTGTCCGGCCAGTCCATCGGCGAGCAGTATCGCGGCGTGGAGATCGAGGACGAGGACGTCATTCGTCCGTTCTCGCGGCCGCTGGTCGAGCGCGCCGGCTTCGTCGTGATGCGCGGCAACCTCTTCAACTCGGCGATCATGAAGACCAGCGTGATCAGCCAGGAGTTCCGCGACCGCTACCTGTCGAATGGTGAGGATCCCGACGCCTTCGAAGGCGACGCCGTCGTGTTCGATGGGCCTGAAGACTACCATCACAGGATCGACGATCCCTCTGTCGGGATTACGGAAAACTCGATCCTCTTCATGCGTGGCGCGGGGCCGGTCGGCTATCCGGGCGCGGCTGAGGTCGTGAACATGCGCGCGCCCGACTACCTGATCAAACGCGGCATCCACCAACTGCCCTGCATCGGCGATGGCCGCCAGTCGGGCACCTCGGGCTCGCCGTCGATCCTGAACGCCTCGCCCGAAGCGGCGGCCGGCGGTGGATTGGCGCTCCTGAAGACAGGCGACAAGGTGCGGTTTGATCTGCGCAAGTCGCGCGTCGATGTCCTGGTCTCGCCGTCCGAGATCGTCGAACGCCGCAAGGCGCTCGAGGCGGCCGGCGGCTTTGCCTATCCGGAAAGCCAGACGCCCTGGCAGGAGATGCAGCGCGCCGTGGTCGGCCAGATGGAGACCGGCGCGGTGCTGGAGCCGGCCGTGAAGTACCAGCGCATCGCCCAGACCAAGGGCCTGCCGCGCGACAACCACTAAGCAGCGCGAACACGCGCGGGGGAAACGACATGGCGAGGATGTGGCTGAGCGCGGCGGTCGCGCTGCTGGCGATGGCGACGAGCGCCCAGGCGGGCGAGCTGACCGTGACGGCGACCTTGAAGGCCGACCAGCCCGGCGCGCCGATCTCGCGCTATCTCTACGGTCAGTTCTCCGAGCATCTGGGTGCGGGAATCTATGACGGGGTCTGGGTTGGGCCGGACTCCAAGATCCCCAATGTCCGCGGCGTGCGCACCGACGTCGTCACGGCGCTGAAGGCGATCAAGGTCCCGGTGATCCGCTGGCCGGGCGGCTGCTTCGCCGACGAATATCACTGGCGCGACGGCATAGGAGATCGCGCCAAGCGCCCGTCGCGCAAGAATAATTGGTGGGGCGGTTCGCCCGAAACCAACGCCTTCGGCACGCACGAATTCATGGACTTCGCCGAGCAGGTCGGCGCGGATCCGTACGTCTCGGTCAATGTCGGCTCGTCCAACCCGACCGAGATGCGCGAGTGGATCGAGTACATGACTTCGCCCGGCCAGGACACCCTGGCCCAGGAGCGCCGCGCCAACGGACGCGACAAGCCGTTCAAGGTTCCGTTCTTCGGCATCGGCAACGAAAGCTGGGGCTGCGGCGGCGAAATGACGCCGGAGTACTATTCAAACGAATACAATCGCTTCGTGTCGTTCTTTCACAAGAATGCCGACAACTCGGCCCAGCGTGTCGCTTCGGGCGCCAATGCGTTCGACACTCACTGGACCGACGTGGTGACCGCCAGCGCGGGCAAGTCGATGGACGCCATCTCGCTGCATTACTACACGATCCCCACGGGCGACTGGGGCAAGAAGGGTTCGGCTACCGGCTTCGACAAGGCCGCCTGGGGCAAGACCTTCGCGCAAACCCTTAGAATGGAAGACCTTTTGCGCCAGCAGATCGCCGTGCTGGACAAGAACGATCCGACCAAGCGCATCGGCCTGTTCGTCGACGAATGGGGAACCTGGTACGATGTCGAGCCAGGCTCGAACCCTGGCCATCTCTACCAGCAGAACACCCTGCGCGACGGGGTGCTGGCAGCGGTCAATTTCAACATCTTCCACGGCCACGCCGATCGCGTGCGGATGACCAACATTGCCCAGACGATCAACGTGCTGCAGGCGATGATCCTGACCAAGGGCGACCAGATCGTCCTGACGCCGACCTACTACGCCTACCAGATGTACATGCCCTTCCAGGACTCCACGGCGATCCCGCTGGAAGTTCAGGCGCCGAAGATCGACGTGGCGGGCACGACCATCCCGGCCTTCAACGCCTCGGCGGCCAAGGGCAAGGACGGCAAGATCTATGTGGCGGTCGCCAACATGTCGCCGGACGACAAGGTGGCCCTGAGCGTTTCGCTGGGCGAGTTGAAGGCCAAGACCGTGACAGGCCAGGTGTTGACGGCGGACAAGATGGACGCGGTCAACGCCTTCGGCGCCAAGCCGGCAGTGGCGCCGGCCGCGTTCAAGGGTGCAAAGCTGGCGGGCGGCAAGCTGGTGCTCGACATTCCCGCCAAGTCGGTGGTCGTGGTGGCGCTCGACTAACGAAAGCGCAAGCGCAGGCCCAGGCGGACGTCTCGGCCGGTCCGGTGCTGGTAGCTGGCGATCTGGCTGCTGTCGACGTACTGGCGGTCCTGGGCGTTGGTCAGGTTGGCCGCGTCCAGCGACAGGGTCGCGGCGGGCGACAGCCGCCAGCGCGCCGAGGCGTCGATGGTGGTGATCGCGTCCACACCTTCCAGATCGCCACCGGTGGACGACGGAATGGCCGTGACATAGCGGCCGCGATGGTTGAGGCCCGCGCGGGCGTCGAAGCCTCGGACCTGGTAGGCGAGCGAGAGGTTGGCGGTCATACGCGGGCCGCCCAGCGCATCCGCGACGGTCTGGAAATCGCCTCCCTGGGTGCGATAGCGGACGCGGGACCGCGAATAGCCGACCGCGCCTTGCAGCTTCCATCGTGACAGCGCCGAGCCCGGCGGGCCGAGCGGTGAGAGACCGGAAAGCTCCAGGCCGTTCAACTGGCCGGGACCCGTATTGGCCGGACGGATGAACTGCCAGATCGGCAGGGCGGGATCGCAGCCGGCCGCGCCGCCGCAGGCCAGCGTCGCGACGCTGCTTGGCAGGCCATAGGGATTGGTCGCGAAGGCGGCCGGGGCGGTGATCGTCTGATGCACGGTCGAGTCGATCGACTTGTGATAGGCCGCCAGCGACAGCGCCGCGCCCCAGCGGGCGTACCATTCCAGCGCGGCGTCGAAGGTGGTGGCGCGGGTCGGCTTCAGGTCCGGCGCGCCGGCCGAAATGACCTTCAAGCTGGTGGTCGAGACGGTGTAGCCGGGCCGCAGGCTGCGCAGATCCGGCCGGGCCATGACCCGCGCCGCGCCGAAGCGGAAGACGAGGTCGCCGGTTGGCTCCCACACCAGATTGGCCGAGGGCAGGACGTCGTCATAGCGGCGCTGGACCCGCACCCACTTCAGCGTCCCATCGGCGGTGACCTCGGGACCCGAGGAGTCCTGGGCCGTGCGCGCCAGGCGCAGGCCGGCGTCGCCCCACAGCTTGCGTCCCGTCCGTCGTGGACGTGAGACCTGGATATAGGCCGCGTCGTCGCGCTCGCCGATCGCGTAGTTGACCCCGGCGATGGGATCGAGACCTAGCTGGAAGGCGTCGCAGCGGCTGCGTTCACAGGCCGCGCGCAGCAGCGCAAAACCTCGGACCACATCCGGCGCCAGCCACTGCGTGGGCGGGGCGACGGTTCCGAACGGCGCGTCAGCGCCGACCATCCGCACGTAGTCGGCGACGGATATGGCCGCAAAGGCGGCAGGGATGTCGTCATTGACGTTGGCGATCGTCCCGTTCGAACGCGAGAAGGCCTTGGCCTCTGTGCGATAGGCCTTGTGCAACACGCCCGCCTGCCAATCGAGTCCCTGGGCCGAGCCGCGTAGGTCCAGGCCCGCGGTGCGGAAGCTGTTGTCGACCCAGTTCGGATCGTCGCGCACCTCCGACAAGGTCCAGGGCGCGGCCTGGGTCAGAATGGCGTCTCCGTAGCCGACAGACGGGTGGGCGGCGTCGCGGAAGTCGTAGGCAAAGCCGTTCACGCCATATTGGTCGAGGTGCAGGGTCTCTTGCACCGGATTGCTGAAGTCCGAGCGCGAGAAGCCGGCCAGCAGAGTGGCCTCGACGTTGTTTCCCAGCTTATGCGTCGCCGTCAGGGTGGCTTGGCGGAAGATCGTTTCCAGTTCGTCGTGGCGGGCCTCAGACTTGACGTCGACGCCGTCGAAGGTCCCGGCGATCAGCACCGGCAAGCCGGGGCGGGGCGTCGTGATCACCGGATCGACGGCGGTGACGCCGTTCAGGCCGCAGGCCGCCGCGTTCGGAACCGCGCAGGCGCCGGCCGTGCGGAAGGTGAAGCTCTCCAGCAGGAACTCGTTCCGCTGGGCGCGCAGGGTCGCGTACAGCAGGTCCAGCGACACACGCGTGCGGTCGGTGGGGCGCCAGTCCAGCGCGCCCGTCAGGCCCAGGCGCTTCTGGTCGGCGGTCATCAGCTCCAGGCGCGGGATGCGGGCGTGCAGGGCGGCGTTGACCTCGGCCAAGCTGGCGCCGCCGGTGACCGCGCCGAAGCCAGGCGAGAGCGCATCACCCGACTGCCAGCCGCCCGCCGTCGAGCCGACGTCGACCGCGTAGCGCCGCGAATAGGCCGCCGAGACCAGCACCCCCAAACGGTCGTCGGCCAGCCGGCGCGACAGCACGATCGAGCCGCGCGGCGCCAGGCGCTCGGCGCGGCTGTTCCAGGCCTGCTCGACATAGAGCGACAGGCTGCGATCCGGCAGGTCGAACGGTGAGCGGGTGCGAATGTCGACGGTGGCGCCCAGCGAGCCCTCGTCGATATCGGCCGAGGCGGTTTTCTGCAGGCGGATCTGCTTGAAAAGGTCGGCGGCGAAGACGTTGTAGTCGAATGCCCGGCCGCGGTTGGTGCCCCCGCCGACATTGGCCCCGCCGAAGGTGGCCAGGGTCTCCATGCCGTTGATGCGCACGCGCGTGAAGCGGCTGGCCACGCCGCGCAGGGCGATCTGCCGGGTTTCGCCGCCGTCCGACACCGCCGCCGCGCCGGTCAGCTGGCGCATGGCGTCGCCCAGGCCCGACGCGCCGGAGCGAGCGATCTGCTCTTCGGTCAGGATGTCGACGGGCGAGGGCGTGCGGCGCTTCAGAGCGGTGGGCGGGTCAAGATTGCGGGCGGCGGTGACGCGAACAGTCGCGATCTCGGCGGCGCTTTCTTCGGTCTTGGGCGGAGGTGTCTGCGTCGTGGGTTCGGCAAGCCGGCGTGTCGCGATCGGGCGAGGGGCGGCGGGAATGATGGTGACGACGCTGTCGGCGCCGATGGTGAAGTCCAGCGGCGAGCCGGCCAGCAAGGTTTCCAGCGCCGCATGCAGAGACAGCGCGCCTTTCAGAGCCGGCGCGGCGCGACTTGCCACCAGCGGCGCAGGAGCCAGGACGACCGCGCCCGTCCGTTCCGACAGCGCCAACAGCGCGCGGGCCAGCGGTTGAGCCGGCTGGTCGAAGACGAAGGTCGCCGGACGCGGCGCCGCCTGGACCGGCGCGGCAAGCGCGAAGGCGGTCAGGGCGGCCGCCGCGCCGAGCGGCGAGGGCGGCTTCATCGTGTCGGGCGCGCCGGGCTGCGCGGACGGATCAGATAGGCGCCGTCGGCCTCGCGGGTGACGGCGACCGGCAGCACGCGTGGCAGGCCCTCGATGAACGGCCCGGCCTGGTCCGGACGCAGGCCGGCGGTGATTTTCATGTCGGCCGCACCGGCCGCGACGTGGGTCTTGATCCGGCCATAGCGGTTGAGGTCGGCGACCACGTCTTCCAGGGGCGCGGCGGCGAAGGCCAGCCGGCCGCGTCGCCAGGCGCCGGCGTCGTCGTTGGCCACCAGAGCGGCGGTCTGGACGCCCAAGGCGTCGGCCGTGGCCCCTTGGCCGGCCGCCACCCGCGCCACGGCCGCGCCAGTAGTGGTCTTGCGGGAAACCTCCACCAGGCCTTGCTCGACCTCGACGCGGACGCGGTCGGCTTGCGCCTTGTGGACGTCGAAACGAGTGCCCAGCACACGGACCTTGGCTTCGCCGGCGGCCACGGTGAACGGATGCGTCTCCATGTGGACCACGGAGAAGAACGCCTCGCCGCGCTGCAGGACATAGGCGCGCCGCGCCAGTCGCCAGGTCGGGCGCAGGCTGGAGTCGGGTCCCAGGGTGACATGGCTGCCGTCGGCCAGGACGATCTCTCGCGTCTGACCGGGCGCTGAGACCATGGCGGCGGGCGGAATGGCCAGGACCGTCGCGGCGACTAGGCTGGCCGCCACGGCTGCGCCGGGCCAGATCCAGCGGCGAGCCGCCATGGAGCGGGCAGGGCGCGTGGTAGAGACCGGCGCGGCCAGCACCTCGTCCAGCAGCATCAGGGCGCGCTCGGCGTCTTCATAGGCGGCCAGATGGCGCGGGTCGGCCTCGAGCCACGCCGCGAACGCGGCGGAGCGCTCGGGCGGGAAGTCCTCGCCCGAGACGGCCAAGGCCCAGGCGCGAGCCTGGACGCCGATAGCGGAGTCAGGATCGACGATTGCGTTCACGCGACAGGCCTCGAAAGTCGATGGTTCCGCGCGCGACGGCGCGCTGGCAGACGGCGACGGCCTCATCCACGGTCTTGCGGACCAGGGATTCCGAGACGCCGTAACGGCGGGCGATCTCGGCGAAGCTTTGGCCGTCCATGCGGTTGGCGGTCAGGTACTGGCGGTGGCGCTCGGGGAGGCCCGCCATGACCTGTTGGACCAGGCCGACCTGCTGCTTGGCGATCAGGGCGCGTTCCAGGTCCGGATCCTCGTCGGCCGCCTGGGCCGAGGTCGCCTCGTCCAGCGGCGCGTGCCCGCGCTTCAGAGCCCGGCGGGCGTCGTGCATCAGGTTGATGGCGATACGGAAGACGAAGGCGCGGGGGCTTTCCAACGGCCGGTCAGCGGCCTGTTCGCCCAACTTGAAGAAGGCCTGCTGGGCGACGTCCTCGCAGTCGGGTGGGCCAGGGCCGAACCGGGCGCGCAGGAAGGCGCACAGATCGCGCCACTCCCGCGCATAGACGGCCGGATAGGCCGGGTCGTCGCGCCAGACCTCCTGTCCGACGATTCGCAGCTTCGGCCGCTCCGCCCCGGACACCGGCTCCCCTTTGTTCTCTTCGGCGTCCATGCGCGCGCCGACGATGCGGTCGAACGCTTCGTCGATCAACGGCGGCCTGGAAATTTCCGGCGATCCAAAAGTTTTTCGTGCGGATCGCGAGGGGGAAGACGTCGTTATGGGTTGGCTCCTGACGTGCAATAAAATCCCAATGATTTTAATAAGTTACCGGTAACTTTTCTCTTTTTTTCTCATCGCAACATGCTTATTGCAAATGACACCGGTGACAACAACCGGTGAAGACGGCCCTAAAGGCCGCGGTCTGGAATAAAGGGAGGGAACGATGTCCACGGCATCGCGTCGCGCCGCGTTGGGCGCATCCAGCAGTTCTGTCTTGGCCTTGATCGTCGCCGGCGGCTTGGCCGTCGCCGGTCAGGCTCACGCGCAGGAACAGGCCGCGGCGGCCGCGCCGGCGGAGTCTTCGGTCTCGGAAGTGGTCGTCACCGGTTATCGCGCGTCGCTGCAGAGCGCGCTGAACCTCAAGCGCACCTCGAACGTGATGGTCGACGCCATCAACGCCGAAGACATCGCCGACTTTCCGGACGCCAACCTCGCCGAGTCCCTGCAGCGCCTGCCGGGCGTCTCGATCGACCGCGACAACGGCGAAGGCCGCACCATCACCGTCCGCGGCCTGGGCAGCGACTTCACCCGCGTGCGCCTGAACGGCCTGGAGGCCCTGTCGACCGCCGGTTCGAACGACAGCGGCACCAGCCCCAACCGCTCGCGCGGTTTCGACTTCAACACCTTCGCCTCGGAGCTGTTCAGCTCTTTGCGCGTACAGAAGACCGCCTCGGCCGAGACCGACGAAGGCTCGCTGGGCGCGACCGTCGACCTGATCACCGGGCGTCCGCTGGACTTCAAGAACCGCCGCCTGGCCCTGTCGGTGCAGGACGCCTACTACGAGGCTGGCAAGCACAACAATCCGCGCTTCGCGGGCCTGGTCTCCGATCGCTGGGAGACCAACTGGGGCGACTTCGGCGCGCTGTTCTCGGCCGCCTACAACAAGCGCGACACCACGATCGACAGCTATGGTCGCTCGCCCGGCCAGTCGGACTACACCTATCGCGGCGCGACCTTCGCCACGACGCCGACCCAGACGACGGGCCTGCAGCGCCAGGGCTTCGCCGCGCCGATCGGCACGGCGTGCAACGCCATCATCACCATGAACGTGACCAACTCGGCGGCTTGCGCGGCCATGGTCGGGTCGGACCCCACGGCCTATGCCCTGGTCAACGGCCCGCAAGGCCGCAACCTGACCACGGGAGCGAACGGCTCGCTGGTGCGCATCCCGGCGCTGCCGACCCTGAACCAGCAGCAGCTGTCGCAGAACCGCCTTGGCCTCACCACCTCGGTGCAGTGGCGCTCGCCCGACCGGAAGACCACCGTCAGCGTCGATGGCGTCTATTCGCGGTTCTACAACAACTCCCAGAACTTCCAGGTCCAGCTGGTCGGCCTGAACCGCAACAACACCAACGCCGCCTACAACAACGCCAACGCGTCGACGACGGCGGACGCCAAGCGGGCGCTCTACAACACCTGTACGGCGCGGGCGGCCACCGCGATCCTGGACGCGATCGACTGCGGCCAGCAGGTCTATGGAAACACGCCGGTCGCGGGGTACCAGTACAGCTACAACCCCAACAACCTCGATCCCTATGAGTACTACAACAACCCCAACTCGGTCGGTTACATCCCGATCTCGGCCAGCAATCCGTACGGCCTGGGCCTGCGAGACGCCATGATCGGCCGGCCCAGCGTGCGCCTGATCGACGCCGCGCTCAGCCCCTCCGGCGCCAATGCCGACTATCTGAAGCTGGGCAATGTCGACGTCCGCTCGGCCGACGACCAGCAGATCTACACGACCTTCTTCCAGCAGGGTTCGATCAACATCGAGCACCAGTTCACCGACCGCCTGAAGGTGACGGCGCTGTACGGCCGCTCGCGCTCGGTCAACAAGAGCACGGGCCTGCTGGCCGACTACATCCGTCTGGACAGCGGCCAGGGCGTCAAGGGCAACGACTACATCGTCTATGACGAGCGCGCGGGCGGCGATATGCCGGTGCTGAACCTGGGTTTCGACGCGGCCAATCCCGCCAACTGGGACTTCGTGAAGAACTACTCGGCCCTGCGCATCTATCAGCGCGTGGCCGACAACCACTATGAAGGCGGCCGCTTCGACGTCGCCTACGACCTGAACGACGACAACACCCTCAAGTTCGGTCTCTCCAAGCGCAAGTACAGCTTCTTCACCACCCAGTTCCAGCGGACGGTCGGCGAGACGCTGAATCCCTCGCTGCTGGAGGCCCACAGCTCGGTCGCGGCCACCAGCCGCCTGATCCAGTTCGGCAAGCTGCTGAACCTGCCGGCTGGCACGGCGACCTCGTTCCTGGCGCCCGACAATCAGAAATTCATCGACCTGTTCGGCTTCAACTGTAACTGCGTCAACAAGTGGGGCGACTGGCGGACCTCGGCCCTGGCCAGCCCGTCCAACACCTATGGCGTCGAGGAGAACGACACGGGCGCCTACGTCCAGTTCGACTTCCGCACTCAGATTTTCGACCGCACCCTGCGCGGCAATATCGGCACGCGCTACGCCCTGACCGACCTGCTGTCCAGCGGCCTGACCAACACGGCGCGGCCGGTCTCGGCGACCAACAAGTATCATGACATCCTGCCGTCGCTGAACGCCGCCTACGAGCTGACCGACCGCATGATGGTCCGCCTGGGCGTGGCCAAGGTCATGGCGCGGCCGCTGCTGGGCAACCTGGCGCCGTCGGTCACAGCCTTCAGCACGCCCAGCACGGCGGGCGCGACCACGGGCGGTTCGATCACCCTGGGCAACCCCCCGCTCAAGCCGTTCCGGGCCGTGAACTACGACCTGTCGTACGAGTGGTACTTCGCCAAGGGCGCGCTGTTCTCGGCGGCGGTGTTCGACAAGGAAATCTCCAGCTTCCCGCAGACCGTGGTCAGCTCGGGCCTGCTGTCTTCCATCCTTGACGATGCGGCCATCGACCAGCTGCGCGCCACCCAGATCCCGGCCACGGGCTCGCCCTCGGCCTCGCAGCTGGCGGCGCTGAACTACATCAACACCCAGCCCTACGACATCCGCCAGTTCCGCGACGCGCCCGGCGGCTACATCCGCGGGATCGAGCTGAACTACCAGCAGAACCTGACCTTCCTGCCGGGCCTGCTGCAGCATTTCGGCATCCAGGCCAACTACACGCACCTGGAATCGGAGATGAACTACATCATCGACCCGGGCTCGCTGGCCACCGCGACGGCGGCGGCGCGTCCGCGGATCGTCTCGAAGGGGCCGTTCACGGGCGCCTCGCCGGACGCCTTCAACTTCACGATCTTCTATGACGCCAAGAAGTGGTCGGCCCGCGTGTCCACGGCCTATCGCGCCAAGTACTACACCCAGTACCCGATCGCCTCGGGCACCTGCGACCCGGGCGTCTGCGACAGCCCGCTGGTCAACGACTTCGTCGGCAGCGAGGCCACGACCAATGTCGACGCCTCGTTCAGCTACAAGTTCAACGCCAACATGTCGTTCAGCATCGAGGCGCTGAACCTGACCAACCAGGCCAGCAACCGCTTCGGCTATGCCGATGATCCGGTCGTCACCTCGTACAGCACGTCGGGCCGCCAGATCTTCGTCGGGTTCCGCGCCGTCTTCTAGGCCTTGAGTTCACCTCCTCCCGAGGTGCCACTGGGACGACGCCGGTCCTTCCCGGCGTCGTCCGCTCTTCTTCCGAGGGTTCCATGCGTTTGAAGGCTCTCACCCTGGCGACGGCATTGGCCCTGACGCCGTTGGCGGCCGTGGCTCAGACCGCGCTGCCGGCCGCAGAGGCCGCGCCGCCGAAGTTCAAGGCGGTGAAGATCGTGCTGATCGGTGACTCGACCACCGCGGTGCTGGGCGGCTGGGGCCCCAGCTTTTGCGGCTGGCACGTCACGTCGTTTGCGGCCTGCATCAACCTGGCGCGCGGCGGACGCTCCAGCGGCAACTACCGGACCGAGGGCTCATGGGCGCTGGCCCTGGACGAGATCAAGGCCGGCGGGTTCACCGACACCTATGTCCTGATCCAGTTCGGCCACAACGACCAGCCCGGCAAGCCGGGTCGCTCCACGGATCTGGCCACAGAGTTTCCGGCCAACATGAAGCGCTATGTCGAAGAGGTGAGGGCGGCCGGTGGAAAGCCTGTGCTGATCACGCCGCTGACCCGTCGCCAGTTCAAGAACGGCAAGCTGCAGGACGACCTGGAGCCGTGGGCTCAGGCCGTACGCAAGGTGGCGGCCGAGACCCATACGCCATTGGTGGATCTCCACGCTCGCAGCCAGGCCGCCGTTCAGGCCTTGGGGCCGGTCGAGGTCATGAAGTTCGCCCAGCGTCCGCCGTCGGCTGAAGTCATCGCGGCGGCGACGAAGACCGGCACGACCATCGCCGCCAGCACAGGCGTTCCTGACGCGCCTGCCGCAACGGCAGCGCAAAATAACGCCGCTGTCGAACCGATGGGGCAGGCGAAGCTGGCGTTTGACTACACGCACCTGGGTGTCGTCGGCGCCGACTATTTCTCGTCTATCGTCACCGACGAACTGGCCAAGTCCGTCCCGGCCTTGCGCCGCTATCTGATCCAGTAGGCGTCTCATGACCCTGACCCGTCGGTCCACGCTCGCCATCCTCGGCGCGACCTCGGCCCTGGCCGCGACTGTCGCTCGCGCGGCCGCGCCCAAGGCCTCGCCGCTGCGGCTCTGGTATCGCCAGCCGGCCAAGGAATGGGTCGAGGCCCTGCCGATCGGCTCGGGCAAGCTGGGTGCGATGGTGTTCGGCGGCGTTGGGGTTGAGCGGCTGCAGCTGAACGAGGACACCCTGTGGGCCGGGGGCCCCTACGACCCGGCCAACCCCGAGGCGCTGACGGCTCTGCCGCAGATCCGCAAGTTGATCGACGCGGGCGACTATGCCGGCGCGACGGACCTGGCCGAGGCCAGGTTCATGGGCACGCCCAAGCGGCAGATGTCGTACCAGACGATCGGTGACCTGAAGCTCGACTTCCCGGGTCTGGGCGAGACGGGCGCCGACTATGTCCGCGACCTCGACCTGGACGGGGCGATCGCCACGACGGCCTTCACGGCCGGCGGCGTCCGCTATGTCCGCGAGGTGATCGGCAGCGCGCCGGACGGCGTGATCGCCGTGCGCCTGACCGCCGGCCGCAAGGGCGCAATCAGCGTCGACCTCAGCTTCGCCAGCCCGCTGAAATCCAAGCCGGTCGCGACGGTCGAGGGCCACGCGCTGGTGCTCAGCGGTATGAACGAGGCTCAGAACAATGTCGCGGGCGCCTTGAAGTTCGAATGCCGCGTCCAGGTTCAGGCCAGGGGCGGCAAGGTCAGCGGGCAGGGCGACAAGCTGTCGGTCCGGGGCGCGGACGAGGTGCTGCTGCTGATCGCGGCGGCCACCAGCTATCGCCGCTTTGACGACGTGTCGGGTGATCCGATGGCGTCGAACAGGGCGACACTGGCCAAGCTGGTCGGGAAACCCTGGGCAAAGGTTCTCGCTGATCATCAGGCCGATCACCGTGGTCTCTTCCGGCGGGTCAGCGTCGACTTCGGTCGCACGCGCGCCGACCTGCTGCCGACCGACGAGCGGATCAAGTCGTCGCCGACGACCGACGATCCGTCGCTGGCCGCGCTGTACTATCAATACGGCCGGTACTTGCTGATCGCCTGCTCGCGCCCCGGCGGGCAGCCGGCCAACCTGCAAGGGATCTGGAACGACAAGACCTTCCCGCCGTGGGGCGGCAAGTACACGATCAACATCAACACCGAGATGAACTATTGGCCGGCCGAGCCGACCAATCTGGCCGAGTGCGTCGAGCCGCTGGTCATGCTGGTCGAGGGCGTCGCCCAGACCGGCGCCCATACGGCCAAGGTCATGTACGGCGCGCGCGGTTGGGTCTGCCACCACAATACCGACCTCTGGCGCGCGACCGCGCCGATCGACGGCGCCAAGTTCGGCGTCTGGCCGACCGGCGGCGCGTGGCTGTGCAAGCACGTCTGGGATCACTACGACTACGGCCGCGACAAGGCCTATCTGGAGGGGGTCTATCCGTTGATGAAGGGCGCGGCGCGGTTCTTCCTCGACACCCTGGTGGTCGATCCGAAGTTCGGGGTGCTGGTCACCAATCCGTCGATCTCGCCGGAGAACAACCACGGCCACGGCTCGTCCCTGGCGGCCGGGCCGACCATGGATCAGGCCATTGTCCGCGACCTCTTCGACAACTGCCTGAAGGCCGAGGCGGTGCTGGGCGCCGATCCGGCCTTCGTCGCCGAGCTCAGGACCGCACGCGACAAGCTGGCGTCTTACAAGATCGGCAAGGACGGCCAGTTGCAGGAATGGCAGGAAGACTGGGACGCCGACGCGGCCGACCTGCACCACCGCCACGTCTCGCACCTGTATGGCGTCTTCCCGTCAGACCAGATCGAGATCGACACTACGCCCAAATTGGCGGCGGCGGCGAGGCAGTCGCTGCTGACGCGTGGCGACCTGGCCACCGGCTGGGCCATCGCCTGGCGCCTGAACCTCTGGGCGCGGCTGGGTGACGGCGATCATGCGCACAGCGTGCTGAAGCTGCTGCTGGGTCCGGAGCGCACCTATCCGAACATGTTCGACGCTCACCCGCCGTTCCAGATCGACGGCAATTTTGGCGGGACCTCGGGCATGACCGAGATGGTGATGCAGAGCCGCAACCAGCGGATCTACCTGCTGCCGGCGCTGCCCTCGGCCTGGCCGACCGGCCACATGACGGGCCTGCGAGCGCGAGGCGCGGTCGGCGTCGATGTCCGCTGGGCGGGCGGCAAGCTTTCCGAGGCGGTGCTGACGGCCGGGGCGGACGGGCGCCACACGGTGGTCTGCGCCGGCTCGACCCTCGTCGTCGACCTCAAGCAAGGCCAGAGCGCGCGCCTGACGCTGCGCGACGGCGCCCTGGTGCGCGCATGATTGGCAAACGTCTCCTGCTAGGTCTGCTGCTGGCGGCGGCCCTGAGCGACGTCGCTTCCGCCGCGACGTTGAAGGTCGGCCCGGCAGCCGCCTACCACACGCTGACTGACGCCGTGGCGGCGCTTCCGGCCGATGGCGGAACGATCGAGCTGCAGCCCGGCGAGTACCGGGAGAAGGTGACGATCGCCAAGCCGAACGTCCGCCTGATCGGCAAGGGCGCCAAGCCGCAGGACGTGGTCATCGTCTGGAGCGATGGCGCGATCACGGTCGGCGGGACCTTCAAGTCGTTCACGATGAACGTCACCGGCGACGGCTTCCGGGCCAGGAACCTGACGATCCAGAACGACTACCATCTGAAGGACCCGCGTCCGTCCCAGGCCGTGGCCCTGGCCATCATCGCCGACCGCGCCGTGCTGGAGAACGTCCGGCTGCTGGGCGCGCAGGACACGCTGTACGCCGCATCCAAGAAGGACAAGGCGAGCCGCCAGTACTTCAAGGACTGTTACGTCGAGGGTCATGTCGACTTCATCTTCGGCGACGCCAAGGCCTTCTTCGATCGCTGCGAGATCCACGGCATCGCACATGACGGGGTGATGTTCACGGCCCAGAGCAAGGTTCGGCCCGACCAAGACAGCGCCTATGTGTTCGACCGCTGCCTGATCACCGCCGACCCGAAGGCGACGGGGATCTTCCTGGGCCGCGCCTGGCGGCCCTACGCCACGGTGATCTTCATGCGCTCGCGCATCGAGGCCGGGCTGGACCCAGCCGGCTGGCGCGAGTGGACGCCGGGCAAGACCGACACCCTGTCCACCGCCACCTTCGCCGAATACGCCTCGACCGGTCCGGGCGCGAGCCCCTCGACCCGCGAGCCGCGCACCCATCAGCTAACGGCCGACCAAGCCAAGGCCTGGGAGCGCAAGACGTTCCTGGCCGGCCCGGACGGCTGGAACCCGTAAAGCAGAGCATCCCATGCGTATCGATCGCCGCGGCTTCATGGCCGCCAGCCTCGGCGTGGCCGCCGTCACGGGCCTGACCGCGACCGCTGAAGCCGCCGATGGCTCCCCGCTGGCCATTCCCGATGAGGGCTGGCGCCTGTGGATCGACCAGAAGGCCGCGTGGAAGGACGACGTCATCCACCTGCCGGGGACGTTCGATCTGGCCAAGCTGCCGGTGAACCCGCCGACCGGTGGTTGGGGCGCCCCGTCTTCGAGCGACGCCGTGACCGTCACCCTGCCGACGACGGTCGAGCAGCACTTCTGGGGCGCCTTCGGCCTGCGGCCCTATACCGGCGACGAATACCGCTACGCCGAGGACGACGATGTCCCGCAGAACGGCGCCTACAAGGGCGTGTCGTGGTGGACGCGGACCCTCGACATTCCGGCCTCGGCCAGGGGGCAGCGGGTGATGCTGAATATCCGCGGCGCGCGTTTGCGGGCCGAGGTGTTCCTGAACGAGCGGCTGGTCGGCTACTCGATCATGTCGGAGCTGCCGATCGCCTGCGATCTCAGCGACGCCATGAGGCCGGGCGAGGCCAACCGCCTGGCGATCCGCATCACCAATCCCGGCGGCCGCTTCGACTGGCGCGACTCCACGACCATGAACTGGGGGAGGTTGAAGCTCTTCGCCTCGCACGGCTTCGGCGGCCTGGATCGCGGCCTGACGCTGAGCGTCCATCCGCGCGCCGCCAGGATCGACGACGCCTGGGTGTTGAACACGCCCAACCCGCGCCAGGTTCTGGGTTTTATGGAGGTGGCGCTCGACAAGCCCTTGCCGAAGGGCGGGCTCGAAAAGCTGAAGGCCAAGGCGAGCATCGAACTGGTGGACGCCGCCGGCGCGCCCGTCGTCGCCACCACGGTGATCGAGGCTGTCGAGGCGATCGATGACCATCGCCTGCGCGTCCGCTTCGGCGTCGCCGCGCCGGGCGCCAGCCTCTGGGACCTGAAGACTCCCGTCCTGCACCGCCTGCGCTTCCGCTGGAGCGAGGCCAAGGACGCGATCGATACGCGCGAGGTCCGCTTCGGCTTCCGCTGGTTCGCGCCCGAAGGCTTGGGGACCGACGCTCTGCTGCGCCTGAACGGCCGGCGCGTGCGGCTCTATTCGGCGATTTCGTGGGGCTATTGGGGCTTCAACGGCCTGTGGCCGACGCCGGAGCTGGCGCGGCGCGAGGTGAGCTCGGCCCATGCGCTGGGTCTGAACACGCTGCACTTCCACCGCAATGTCGGCAAGGCCGAGGTCTTCGACGCCATGGACGAGATGGGTCTGCTGCGGGTCATGGAGCCCGGCGGCGGTCGTCACGCCATCGGCCGTGACCTCAAGCCCGGCGAGAGCCTGTCGGCCGCCGACACGTTCAGCCGCGACTTCCTGGTCGAGAAGTGCAAGGCCATGGTCCGCGCCTTCCGCTCAAGACCGTCGCTGGTGCAGTACACCCTGCAGAACGAGCTGGGCGCCAATCTCGACAATCCTGACGTTCAGGCCGTGCTGGCGGCGATACACCTGCTCGATCCCAGCCGCATCGTCGTGCTGAACGACGGCTTCGTGGCGCGGGGCGCGGCCCAGGCGATGTATCTGCCCTACGGGGACCGCTACTGGCGCTCGGACAAGGATCAGTGGGGCGGCTGGTGGAACAACCACCAGGGCGCCGGCGACCAGTGGTACGACCGGTTCTACAAGTCCAAGGACGACTACATCCACATGCAGAAGGGCAAGCCCTTCATCGTCGAGTTCGGCGAGATGCAGGGCTGCGCCACGGCCGACAACCATCCGGCCATGGTGGTCGAGATCCTCAGCAAGGGCGGCAAGAGCTACGACCTGCAGGACCACAAGGACGTGGTGGCGGCGACCAACAGCTATATCGAGCGCTGGGGCTTCTCGAAGGCCTTCCCGACCAGCGAGGCGCTGTTCCTGTCGGTCGGCCGCAAGGTCTATGAGAGCTGGCGCAACTACCTGGAAAACATCCGGCTGGGCGAGAGTGTCGACGTCGCCTGCGTCTCGGGCTGGGAGAGCACGGCGATCGAGAACCACTCGGGGATCGTCGACAACCTGCGCGGCTTCAAGGCCGATCCGACCCTGATGAGCCAGGCTCTGCGGCCGGTCATGGCGATCGCCAAGCCGCGGGCGCTGGCCTATGCGGCGGGCGAGACAGCCGAGCTGGACATCTGGTTCTTCAATGACACAGGCCAAGCCGCGACCGGCGAGATTGTCCTCAGCCTGATCGGCCCGGGCGGCGAGGCCGAAGTGCTGGACCGTTGGCCTGCGCCAACCCAGGCACCGGACCAGTTCAGCTATCTGGTCGCCGAGAGCGTCCGCACGCCGGCCCTGACGCGTGGGGGCTTGAACACGATCCGCATCGCGTTCGGCGACATCGTTTCCGACCGCGAGATCTGGGTGACAGCCGCTGCGCCCAAGCCCGCCAAGCCGATCCGCCTGGGCGTGTCCGGGATCGCCAAAAGCCTGCGCGAGCAGCTCTCGGCGCTGCCGAACGTGGTGGTCGAGGACTTCAAGCCGGGCGTCCGCTACGCCGGCATCGTCGCCTCGGGCTTGAAGACCGACGAGATCGTTCGCCGTCAGGTCGGTGAACAGACCGGTCTCGAGGCCCAGCCGAAGAAGGGCGAGAAAGCAACAGTCGTGCTGGGCGAGCTGCCGCCAGAGGTGCTGGCCGCCGCCAAGGCCGGAACGCCGCTACTGGCTGTGGTCCAGGAAGACGGTCTGGCCGACGGCGTCGCCAGGCAGCTCTCGGCCCTGGGGCTCTTCACCTATGCCGGCCAGGTCGGCGGGCTGCGGGCGCCATGGATGGGCAACTGGAACTATGTCCGCGCGCACGCGACCTTCGCCGGCCTGCCGGTCGACCAGGCCATGAGCGTGCTGCACCAGGTGGAGGGGCAGCCGTCGAACGGCCTCGTCGTGGACGGGCCGGGGATTGAAGTGATTGCCGCCTACAGCCGCGACCACGACCGTCGCAACGGCACAGCCAGTTTCACCGTGCGCAAGGACGGCATGCGGGCGCTGGTCCATAGCCTGCCGGACATGGCCAAGCCTTTGCAACAGCGCTGGCTGGCCAACGCCGTCGCTTGGTTGGCGAGCGCCTAGGCGGCAGGTTTGCGCGAGGCCTGGCGGGGCGAGAGGTAGACCTTCCGGCCGTCGGGATCGGTGCGCATGTCCAGCAGCGTGGCGATCATGCTCAGGGACTCGACGGGCTTGTCGAGCTTGAAGCGGCCGGTGACCTTCAGTTCGCCCAGCGCCGGATCGTGCAGGGCCACGCTCTTGGACGTGTAGCGGTTCAGGCGGGCGATCACGTACTTCAGCGGCAGGCCGTCGGCGTCCAGCCAGTCCGAGCGCCAGGCCTGATAGCTGTCGGCGCCCAGGCGGCCCTGGACGGGCGCGCGGTCGGCGACCAGCATCAGCCACTCGCCCTTACCGACCTTTTGTTCGGCGCCGTCGCGGTTGACCCGCACTACGCCTTCGAAGACCCGCACCTGGACCGCGTCGCTGACCCGCTCGACCTCGAAGGTCGTGCCGACGGCCGTGACCTGGGTGTCGCCGGCCTGGACGCGGAACGGGCGCTGAGCGTCCTTGGTGACGCTGAAGACGGCGTCGCCGTTCTTCAGGTCGATGTCGCGGGCGTCGCGGCTGTAGCGCACCGAGACGCCGGTGTCGGCCGCCAGGCTGATGACGGACTTGTCGCTGAGCTGGCGCTCGGCGCGTTCGCCGACGGGGGTGGTCAGTTCGAGCGGCTTCTCGACGGCGGCGAGATAGGGACGAACCAGCACAACCGCTGACAGGCCGGCGACGAGCGCGACGCCCGCGGCGACCAGGCCGAGGCGCATCGAGCGCTTGGCCGCCGGCGCGGCGCGCACGCGCTCGGCGGCGTCCAGCAGGGCGGTGTCGCGCTGAGTGTCGCGCATCAGGGCGAAGGCGGCGGCGCGACCGGGGGCGCCGGCCAGCCAGGCTTCCAGTTCGACACGCTCGGCGGCGGTGAGGTCGGGCAGGCGATCGGCCCAGTCGGCGGCGATTTCGAGGTCTTCGTCGGACGGCAAGCGCCAGTTGTCGTTAGCGCGCATCGCGGCCGTTCCCTTCTCGCGCGGCGTTGACCGCCGCGTCCTGCATCGCGCCGGCCAGTTCGGTCATGGCCCGCACGAGGTGTTTCTTGACCGCCTCCAGACTGATCCGCAGATCGTCGGCGATGGCTTGTCGTGATTGGCCGTCGATGTGACGGCGGATGAAGATGTCGCGGCGCAGGGGCGACAGGCGCTTCAGCGCCGCCTCGAACACCGCGGCCCTCTGTTTGTGCTCCAGCACCGCGTCCGGCAAGGGCAGGTCGCAGCCGAAGTCCTCGTCGCCGATCGGCTCCTCGCGCCGGTCGCGGCGGGCCTGGGCGAAGATTAGCGAGTCCGCCACTCGGTAGGCATAGGCCAGCGGCTGGGTGATCGTCTGCTTCCGCGCCTGGCGCAGCACGGTCAGGAGCGTCTCCTGCAGGACGTCTTCGGCGCGGGCTGGGTCCTTGGAGCGACGGACGATATAGGCCGCGAGCTTGCGCTCATGCGGCCGCAACTCCGCCAGAACGTCCTTCATGGCGCTTCCAATCGGCATGGTCGTGCACGCGTCCATGGTGGGTAGAGGTTCGCGGGGCGCGAACGGGGACAGGAAACGAGTGTTTTTCATCGGCTGTCGGAATTCAGAACTCGTAGGTGACGCCGAGCGTGAAGGTGCGCCCGCTGATGGTGCGGGCGGTCAGGCGCTTTTCGGTGATGTCGGAATATTGGACGATCGGCTCGTCGGTCAGGTTGACGCCTTCCAGCACGATCCGCAGCCCGCCGGGCGTGTTGTAGTGGGCGGCGAAGTCGACATTGTTGCTGGCCTTGTAGCCTGAACCGATCGAGCCGTTGCCGCCCGCGCCGTCCAGATAGCCCGAACGATAGGCCGACGAGACCCGCGCGCCCCAGCGTGGCGTCTCGTAGTAGAGCGTGGCGTTCGAGGTCCAACGCGACAGCTGGAAAAGGTCTAGCTCCACCGAGGTCCCGTCCAGCAAGACGTTCGAGCGGCCCGAGGCGTGGGTCACGTTGCCCACGAAGCCCAGCTTGTCGAACGGGGCGGGCAGGAAGTCGAAGTCCCTCTGCAGGGCCAGTTCGATCCCGCGGATCGAGGCGCCGTCGCCGTTCACGGGCCGCACGAAGGTGTAGATGGTGTCGGGCCCGTTGCCGGGCGCCAGGAACTCCAACGGATAGCCGGTCGAGCCATAGGGCACCGAGGTGGTCGCCGTGGTGATGAACGAGTCCATCCGCTTGTAGAAAACGCTCAGCGCCATATAGCCGGTGCGGCCGTGATAGACCTCCAGCGCGCCCTCGACCGCGTCAGCCATGAAGGGGCTGAGATTGGGATTGCCGGACGTGATGGTGCCGCCGAACGGCGCGGAGTTGACGTTTCCGGCCGCGCGCAGGTCCGACAGGCTGGGCCGGCTGATGTTGCGGTTGGCCGAGACGCGTGCGACCACCGAAGGTGTGAGATCGACCGCCAGGTTCGCCGCCGGTAGGACGCCGTCGTAGGTGCTGTGAATCACGGCTGGCGCGAGGCCCGTTCCGGTATTGACCATCCCCGCCGAGGTGACGTCGGTGGCGTAGTAGCGAAAGCCCAGATCGCCGCGCCAAGTCTTGTCGGCCGTCACGCCGCTGGCGCGTAGCATGGCATAGGCCGCCCAGGTCTTCTCGGTGATTGAATAGTCCGAGCCGGGCTGGTCGTAGCTGGCGTCCAGGTCGCGGTTGACGCCGATGCGGGCGTAGGTCTGGTCGATATTGGCCACGACGTAGGGGCGCAGCGACTTCTCGAAGATCAGTTCCTTGACCGCCTGGGGCGCGGGCGATCCGGTCGGATAGTCTGTGCGGCCCCGGCGCGTATAGCCGTTGTTGCGGAAGGACTTGTACTGGACGCCAGCCTCCAGCGAGGTTGAGGGGGCGACCTTGTAATCCAGGGCCAGACGACCGGTGGTGAACTGGTTGACGATCTGGTCCTCACGCGTGTCGGCGCGCATCAGGTTCCATTGGCTGAGATCGGCGGGGTCGAAGCCGTAGCTGTTGGACGCCTTGGCGTCGCCGCCGCGCAGGTCGTAGCTGAAGGCCTTGTTGCTGGCCTGCAGGAAGATCTTGTCGAAGACCGGCCCCTCGAAGTCGGATTTCGAATAGCCGGCCGTACCGCGGACGCGCAGGCGATCGCCGATGAGCACCTCGCCGTTGATGGCGCCCTGCAAGAAGACGGTGGAGTCCTCCGAGCGCTTGCTCTCGCTGCGCAGGTCCACCCCGCCGGAATAGTCGGCGTAGACCAGGCTGTTGCCCTGTAGCGCGGCGGCGCGCAGACGCTGGGTTCCGGTGACGTCGCCGGTCAGCGGATTGTCGCCGGCGGCGGCCAACGAAAACTCGTCGCGGTCATTGGTCAGGCGGCCATACAGCAGGTCGGCGCCCAGCTTGATGCGATCGCCGGGTTCGTATTGCAGAGAGAGCGTGACGCCCAGCCGGGTGCGGTGATCGAACCAGGTCGTATAGCTCTCGGCCATCGGGGCCTCGACGCGGTTCGCGCCCGTGGCGTTGATCAGTCGGTTGGCCAGGGCGGGGGCGACGCCCGGACCGACATTGGCCGCGCCGAAATTGACCGGTGTCCAGCCCCAGTTGCGATAGCCGTACTCGTTGATGTCGTTTGCGCTGTAGGCCACCGAGACCAGCGCGCCGAAGTCGCCCCAGCGGCGGGAGGCCAGCGCGGCCAGGCGGGGGCTGACGCCGCCCGTGGCGCTGTTGGTCAGGGCCTTGGTCGAGAAGGCCAGCTTGTTACCGGCGTAGTCGAACGGCTTGGCGGTGCGCAGCTCGACCGTGCCGCCGATGCCGCCCTCGTCCTGGTCGGCGGCGTAGGCCTTCTGCACCGTCACTCGATTGAACAGCTCGGCAGCGAAGATGCTGTAGTCGAAGGCCCGCGTGCGGCTGACCGAGCCGCGATTGTCCATGCCCGAGGCGGTGGAGGCCGAGACCTCCATGCCGTTCAACTGGGCGCGGGTGAAGTCGGGGCCCAGGCCCCGCAGGGCGATCTGCCGGCCCTCGCCGGTGTCGCGCGAGATGGTCATGCCGGGCACGCGCTGCAGGGCCTCGGCGAGGTTGAGGTCGGGGAAGGCGGCGATGTCCTCGGCCAGGATCACCTCCTGGTCGCCGACGGCCAGGCGCTTGAGATCGCGGGCGTGGAGCATCGTCTCGCGGAAGCCGGTGACGATGACCTGGTCGACCTCGATGGACGGTTCGGCGGCTGGCGGCGCATGACGAGTGATCGCAGGCGGCGCGGGAGGGGCCTCGCGCAGGACGTAGCCGCCGCCGGCCGCCACGATGCGCAGATTCTGGCCGGCGATCAGCTGGTTCAGGGCCTGTTCGGGCGTCAGCAGGCCGCGCGCGCCCTGGCTGGTGCGATGGCGGATGTCGGCCAGGGTCATGACCGGGACATCGGCCTGGCGGGAGAAGGCGTTCAGCGCCTGGGAGAGGTCGCCCTGGTCGATCGTGAAGCGGCGAGGCGGCGCATCGGCCCAAGCCGGCGCGGCGGCGATGACCGCCGTCAGGCCAGCGGCCAGGCCCAACGGGATAACAGGTCGCGACAGCCGGACGCGACGAACCGCCATCAGGGTCCCCAAAACCGACGCCGGCCAAGCTTCCGGCGCCTGGGCGAACCCCTACAAACGGCGCATGTCACTAATTTGAAGGCGCTGTGGACGGTTTCATCCGGCGCGCCGGGTGTCACCGAAGCGCAACGTGTGGCTGGCCTCGCGCCCGACGCCTTCGATCTCGATCCGGTCGGCGTGGAAGCTGGCGACGGCGTACGAGGTCTGTGTCGTGTCCAGCATGGCCTTGAGATTCAGATAGTGGATCCCGGCCCGCGCGCCCTGGTCGCCATCGTGGTTGTGGCCGTTGATCCAGGCCTTCACGGACGAATGACGCTCCAGGAGAGCGATCACCTCGGGCGCGTTCCACAGATTGTGCGGGTTCACCGGCCAGACCGAGAAGTGGCAGAACAGCGCGACCTTGCGGCCCGCGTGGTCGGCGGCGGTCAGGCGCTGGTCCAGCCACGCCATCTGGACCGCACCGACCCCGCCGTCCCAGTCGGGTTTGCCGGCATATCGCTCGCGATGCAGGCGGCGGGCCTCGATGAGTTCGGGACTGCCCTCGGGCCAGCCGTATTCCGAGAGGTCGTTGCCGTCGAGGACCAGGAAGGTCCAGTCGCCGAGGTCGAAGGCGTAGTAGCGCGCCGGCATCTTCAGGCGCTGGGCTACCTGGGCCTTGTGGGCGTCGTCGACGGAAAAGTCGTGATTGCCCAGCACGAAACGCCAGGGCGCATGGGCGGCGTCGACGATCGGCTGAAGGGCGTCGAAGCTCTTCCAGTCCTTGTCGATGAAGTCGCCCAGGTGAACGATCGCGTCGAGCTTGCGGGTGTTCAGGTCATCCACGGCAGCTTTCAGCTTGCCGGGCGCCAGGCGATACATCCGCTGGCCGTTGTCGTCCTCGTCCGCGTACTGGCAGTCGGTGATCAGGCCCAGACGCGGGATGCGCGGCGCGCCGATCGCAGGCGTGGCGAACGCGGCCGCGCCGGCGGCCAGCAGATGTCGACGATGCAGGCGCATGATGATGGGTCTCCTACAAAAAAGGAGGCCGCCGTCCGGGCTGGGACGGCGGCCTTTCAGTCAAGGGGGAGGGAGAGAGTCCTAGAACTCGTAGGTCGCGCCGATCAGGATCGTGCGGCCGGCGCTGGTGTTCACCGTGATCCGCTTGGTCGTGATGTCGGTGTATTGGATGGTGTGCTGGTTGGAGAGGTTCAGGCCCTCCAGGGTCAGCTTCAGCTTCGGCATGACGTTGTAGTGCGCGGCGAAGTCGTAGTTGTTCTGCGCCTTGATGCCGCTGCCGATGTTGCCGTTGCCGCCGGCGCCGTCCAGGTACTTGTCCCGATAGGCGCTGGAGAGGCGCATGCCCCACTTGTCGGTCTCGTAGTAGATCGTGGCGTTGGCCGTGTACTTCGACAGCTGGAACAGCGGCAGGGTCACCGACTGGCCGCTGATGATCACCGGCGACGAACCATCGGCATAGGTGCCGTTGGCCACGACGCCCAGGTGGTCGAACGGCGCCGGCAGGAACGTGAAGTCGCGCTGGAAGGCGATCTCAAGGCCCTGGATGTCGGCGCCGGCGCCGTTGACCGGCGTGGTGACGTTGTAGGGGATCGATCCGTCCTGGCCCGGCAGCAGGAACGACAGCGGGAAGCCCGTCTGCGAGTAGGGCATGATGCTGGTCTGCGACGTGATGAACGACTTCAGCTTCTTGTAGAAGACGCCGATCGTGAACGAGCCGACCTTGCCGTCGTAGAACTCCAGCGAGCCTTCGACCGAGTCCGAGGTGAAGGGCTTGAGGTTCGGGTTGCCAGTGCTGATCGTGCCGCCGAACGGGGCGGTGGTCAGCGAGCCGGCGGCGGCCAGGTCGCCCAGGGCCGGGCGGCTGATGTCGCGGTTGGCGCTGATCCGGGCGACCATGCCGTCGTTGACGTCCACGGCC
>FTCT01004961.1_pt1 | contig 30465 bp, 29 predicted proteins | sample 1658881 | NCBI WGS metagenome assembly FTCT01 (sample SAMEA3914864, study PRJEB12502) | metagenome | biome: forest; material: soil | place: USA | collected 2012-03-12 | depth 0.3 m | reverse complement strand
GCGGCCACGAAGTAGGCGCGCAGGTTGATGCTCATGCCGACGGTGTACATGTGGTGCGCCCACACGACGAAGCCGACGAAGCCGATGGCGACCATCGCGTAGGCCATCGCCAGGTAGCCGAAGACCGGCTTCTTGGAGAAGGTCGAGACGATGTGGCTGATGATGCCGAACCCCGGCAGGATCAGGATGTACACTTCCGGGTGGCCGAAGAACCAGAACAGGTGCTGGAACATGACGGGGTCGCCGCCGGCCGACGGGTCGAAGAAGTGCGTGCCGAAGTTGCGGTCGGTCAGCAGCATGGTGATGGCGCCGGCCAGGACGGGCAGCGACAGCAGCAGCAGGAAGGCGGTGATCAGCACCGACCAGGCGAACAGCGGCATGCGGTGCAGGGTCATGCCCGGCGCGCGCATGTTGAAGATCGTGGTGATGAAGTTGATGGCGCCCAGGATCGACGAAGCGCCGGCCAGGTGGAGGGCCAGGATGGCCAGGTCCATGGCCGGGCCCTTGTGGCCGATCGTCGACAGCGGCGGATAGATCGTCCAGCCGCCGCCGAAGCCTTGGCCCGGGCCGCCGCTGACGAACATCGACGTGACCAGCAGCACCCAGGCGGCGCACAGCAGCCAGAACGAGATGTTGTTCATCCGCGGGAAGGCCATGTCCGGCGCGCCGATCATGATCGGCACGAACCAGTTGCCATAGCCGCCGATCATCGCCGGCATGACCATGAAGAAGATCATGATCAGGGCGTGGGCGGTGACCACGGCGTTGTAGCCGTGCTTGGTCTGCTCGACGAGGCCCAGCAGGTGGATCGGCGAGTCCGGGCGGAAGATTTGGATGCCCGGATACATCAGCTCCCAGCGGATCAGGCCCGACAGGGCGCCGCCGACGATGCCCGCCATGATGGCGAACAGGATGTAGAGCGTGCCGATATCCTTGTGGTTCGTCGAAAAGAACCAGCGCTGGAAGAAGGGCGGCTTGTGGTCGGCGTCGTCGTGACCGCCGTGGCCGTGAGTGTCTGCGGCGTGAGCCATCGGACTGTTATCCTAACGAGCGTTCTTAGGCCGCCGGCGCGGCTTTCGCCGCGGCCGGAGCGGAAGCGGGAGCGGCCGGAGCCGAAGCGGGGGTCGCGGCCGGAGCAGCGGCGGCGGCGGCCGGAGCCGCGGGCGCGGCGGCCGGCGCGGCCTTCGTCTTCACCCACGCGTCGAACTCGCCCTGCGAGACCACATGGATCTCGATCGGCATGTTCGAGTGGTCGACGCCGCACAGTTCCGAGCACTGGCCGTAGAAGATGCCCGTCCGCTCGGCCTTGAACCAGGTTTCGTTCAGGCGACCGGGGATGGCGTCGATCTTCAGGCCGAAGGCCGGCATGGCGAACGAGTGGATCACGTCGGCGCCGGTGACCTGCACGCGGACGACCTGGTTGACCGGCACGATCATCGCCTTGTCGGCGGCCAGCAGATACGGGACCTTCTTGGCGTCGGCCTGCTCCTTGGAGAGCGGCAGCGACACGATCTCGCTGATCTTCTGGTCGGGATACTCATAGCCCCAGTACCACTGATAACCCGTGGCCTTCACGGTCATGTAGGGCTTGGGCATGTCGTTGTAGTGGAACAGCAGGCGGAACGAGAAGATGGCGATGACCATCAGGATCAGCACCGGAACCAGCGTCCAGATGATCTCGACCGTGGTGTTGTGGCTGAACTTGGCGGGGACCGGGTTCGCTTTCTTGTTGTAGCGCACCACGATCCAGATCAGCAGGCCCAGCACCAGCAGGGTGATGGCCGTGATGATCGGCATCAGAATGATGTTGTGGAACCAGATCGCGTGGTGCTTCAGCTCCGAAGCGGCCGGCTGAAGGTCGATCGCCCCCGGCGTCGGCTGACCCATCAGATCTCCGGCGAGAGCATGTCCCGCGAAAGCCGTCGTGGCGGCGAGCGTCGACGCGCCCGTCAAGATCCGCCGAATCCCCGAAAATTGCGCCTTCATTTCCCTCACGGCCCGTTTCGGCGGATTTGACCTTTTTCAAGGTCGAGCCACGCCGACTTGCACATTACGACGCCCGGTCGGCCCCCTTGCAATCGATGCGCCTCAAAGTGAGTCGCGCGTCGACGCCCAGCCCGTCCGATCGTCGGTCCACGGGCTGCATACGCGCATCGCCAGCGGTTGCCAAGCCGCAGAGACCACGCGTGCGACATGGGATTGCGCAAGGGTCCGCAGCCGCGCGCCCCTTATCGAGAATCGTTCTCATCAAGCGGCGCCGATCCGCAGAACGCCGGTCGAAGAACATTACGTATCATTCATGGATGGGTACCTTGTGATGCTCAGTACCGTGCGATAGAAGAGAGCATCCAAGGAGGCGAGGACATCGTGCCGGAAGCCATTGAAATCCAACTGAAGAAAGGCGTGCTGGCGCTGTGCGTGCTGGCCCTTCTGTCGCACGCCGACAGCTACGCCTACGAGATCGCCAGCAGGCTCACGAGGGACATCGATATGGGGGAAGGGACGATCTATCCGCTGATGCGCCGCATGCAGACGGATGGGCTGGTCGAGACCTACCTGGTGGAAAGCCAGAGCGGTCCGCCGCGCAAATACTACCGCCTGACCGCCGCCGGGCGTCGCAGCCTGGAACAGCAGAAGGCCGAATGGGCCACCTTCGCCCAGGCCGTCAACGCCATCGTGGGAGCCGCCGCATGACCCGCGCCGAGTTCATCACCCGCCTGCGTCGCGGCCTGGCCGGCCTGCCGGTGACTACCATCGCCGACATCGTCGCCGACCACGAGGCCCACTTCGCCGACGCCGAGGCCGCCGGCCGCAGCGAGGCCGAGGTGGCCGCCGCCCTGGGCGACCCCGACCGCCTGGCCCGCGAGATGCGCGCCGAGGCCGGCCTCAAGCAATGGGAAGAGAAGAAGAGCCCGTCGAACGCCGCGGGCGCCATCATCGCCCTGCTGGGCCTGGGCGCGCTGGACGTGATGTTCCTGCTGCCCCTGCTGATGGGCGTGCTGGGCGCGCTGTTCGGCATCCTGGTGGCCGTGATCGCCCTGTTCGTCGGCGGCGGCTTCGTCTTCGCCATGGGGCCGCTGGCCTCACCGCCGGGCGGACCGATCACGGCCTTCCTGATCGGCCTGGGCCTGATGGCCACGGCCACGTTCCTGGGGTCGCTGCTGACCGCCGCCACGGTGGGCCTGTTCAACCTGGTGGTCTGGTACGGCCGCCTGCACTTCCGGCTCCTGAAGCCGGCCATCGACCAAGTCTGAGGGAAAGGGAGGGGACCATGTTGATCCGCAATACGCTCATCGTCGGGGCCGCCAGCCTCGCCCTGGCCGTCGCCTGCTTCGCCGGCGTCGCCTGGATCGCCGGACCGGAGATCATCAAGAACGGCTGGACCATCCCGTTCAACGGCGACGAGACCATCGTCGTCCGCGAAGGCGGCAAGGTGATCCACACCGCCCACCATGTCGGCCTGGGCCGGGGCGGTCCGGCCGCCTCGCTGGTCGATCGCACCTTCGCCTGGACCGGAACGGACACGCTGTCGATCGACCTGCCCGTCGACGTCACCTACGTCCAGGGCGACGAGGCCAAGGTCGTGATCTCGGGTCCTCAGGCCTATGTCGACCACATGCGGGTCGAGGGCGGCAAGCTGACCCTCGACGACGGCGAGATCGCCGAGCGCGCCACCATGACCATCGGCGCCGACGGCCTGCAGGTGCGCAGCGACGCCGAGCGGGTGAAGGTGACCGTCGTGGCCCCGGCCGTGACCAAGTTCGAGGTCGAGGGTTCGGGCGAGCTGCACATCCACCGCTTCGACCAGCCCAGCTTCTCGGTCTCGATCGACGGCTCGGGCCGGGTCGAGGCCCAGGGCAAGACCCAGACGATCGCGATGGAGAACTCCGGCTCGGGCTATGCCGAGCTGGGCGACCTGAAGGGCCGTGACGCCACGATCGACGTTTCCGGCAGCGGCGGCGGGGCCGTGTTCGCCACCGGCAAGGTCAAGATCGACATCTCCGGCAGCGGCGACGTCGAGCTGCGCACCGCGCCCAAGAGCGTCGACAGCGACGTCAGCGGCTCGGGCGAAGTGCGCAAGGACTACTAGCTGCGGGGCCTTCACGGCCTTGCGACAAAGGGGGCGGGGTGACGGACGCGTTCGGAAGGCTTACCTGTAGGCCCATGAACGCTCCCATCTCCGCCCCTTCCCTGCTGGACGCCGCCGGCGTCGATCCCGAACGCGCCCGGTCGATCCTGGGCGAGGCCCTGGCCGGGGCCGACGACGGGGAGCTGTTCCTCGAACGCTCCGAGAGCGAGGCCTTCGTCTTCGACGACGGACGCCTGAAGAGCGCGGCCTATGACAGCGGCGAGGGCTTCGGCCTGCGCGTCGTGGCTGGCGAGACGGCGGGCTACGCCCACGCCGCCGAGATCAGCGAAGCCGCGATCGGCCGCGCCGCCGATTCGGCCCGCCTGGCCAAGCGCGGCTATGCCGGCGTCAGCGCCGAGGGCCCCCGCGCCACCAATGAAAAGCTGTACGGCGAGGACAACCCCGTCTCCGCCCCCGACTTCTCCGACAAGGTCTCGCTGCTCCAGGAGATCGACGCCTTCGCCCGCGCCCGCGATCCGCGCGTCGTGCAGGTGATGGCCTCGCTGGCCGGCGAGCGCCGCGTGGTCGAGATCCTGCGCGCCGACGGCAAGCTGATCCGCGACGTGCGTCCGCTGGTGCGGGTCAATGTCCAGGTCACCGTCGAGAAGGACGGCCGCCGCGAGAGCGGGTCGTCCGGCGCCGGCGGCCGCGCCGGCTTCTCGGCCTGGATCAGCCCCGACAAGTGGCAGGGCCAGGTCGACGAGGCCCTGCGCATGGCGCTGGTGAACCTCGACGCCGTCGCCTGTCCGGCCGGCGAGATGGACGTGGTGCTGGGCCCGGGCTGGAACGGCGTGCTGCTGCACGAGGCCGTCGGCCACGGCCTGGAAGGCGACTTCAACCGCAAGGGCATCAGCGCCTTCTCGGGCCGCATCGGCGAGCGCGTGGCGGCCAAGGGCGTCACGGTGTTCGACGACGGCTCGCTGGCCGGTCGCCGAGGCTCGCTGACCGTCGATGACGAGGGCACGCCCACCGAACGCACCGTGCTGATCGAGGACGGCATCCTCGTGGGCTACATGCACGACCGGATGAGCGCGCGCCTGATGGGCATGAAGGCCACCGGCAACGGCCGCCGCCAGTCCTACGCCCACATGCCGATGCCGCGCATGACCAACACCGGCATGCTGGCCGGGAACGACGATCCGCAGGAGATGATCGCCTCGCTGAAGCGCGGCCTCTACTGCGCCAATTTCGGCGGCGGCCAGGTCGACATCACCAACGGCAAGTTCGTCTTCCAGTGCACCGAGGCCTACCTCGTCGAGGACGGCAAGATCACCGCCCCGGTCAAGGGCGCGACCCTGATCGGCGACGGCCCGTCGGCGCTGACCCGCGTGACGATGATCGGCAACGACTTCGACTTCGACCCCGGCATCGGCGTCTGCGGCAAGTCCGGCCAGGGCGTGCCCGTGGGCGTGGGCCAGCCGAGCCTGAAGATCACCGGGCTGACGGTGGGCGGAACGGCGGTCTAGGCGGCTAGACGCCCCTCGCACTGCCCCCTTTTTCCGTGTCACCCCGGATAGCCTCTGCGAGGCTTCCGGGATGACACGAGAGGGAATGGGCAGGCGCTCAGAGCACCCGCTGCAGATACGTCACCGTCTTCTTCCCACCGTGGATCTCGGCCGTCCCCACGGTCACGAATCCCAGCGCCGCGTGAAACGCATCCGACGCGGGATTGGGCGGGTCGGAATTGACCTCACACACGATGCGCGCGTGTCCCGCCGCCCTGGCCGCCGCGAAGAGATCGTCATAGAGCCGCCGCGCCAGGCCCCTGCCCCGCGCGCTGTCGGCCACCACCACGCGGTCGACATAGACGAACGTCGGATAGCGTTCGCGGAACCACACGAAATTGACGCTGTCATAGTCGGCCGCCTGGTCGAAGGTCAGCAGCAGGGCGTCCGCGACGCCCACGCGGCGGGCCACGAACGCCTCCGCGACCAGATGCGCGAATCGGTCCGGCTCCAGCCAGGACAGCTCCACCGCGTGGTCGTTATTGAGGGCCAGCAGAGCTGGGCCGTCGGGGCCGTCCAGGTCGCCCACGGTCAACGGCGTCACGGTGTCGTGCATCAAATCCTCTTTCGTCGCTCCGCACCTAGGAGCGGGCGCGAACCCGCGCAAGCCCAGGCGGGGCCTGGGATTCTGTCAAAGGTTTAATCCACATTTCACGCTTGTAACTGTCTTCGGCCGGCCCGCGCGGCCACCTTGACGTTGTCGCGCTTGGGACGGCGCGGAAGGGATGGACGTCGATGCTCGCGACCGCGCTGCTGATCGCCTCGGCCCTTCTCGCCCACCGTCACAAGACCCTTATCGGACTGCGCTACGCAGCCGCTCGGACACCGGGCGCGCGTAGGGCGTCTGCCGAGATTCGAACGAGCTTCGGGTAGGAGCGGAAAGCGGCCCTGGTGGTTTGAGCCACCGCCAGGGCCGTTCCCACCTGGAGTGAGACGCGGCCCCTCCGCGTCTCTGAGAAGGGCCCCGGCAGATCACCCGGGGCCCTTCGTTGTTTTCCCGGACCTGGCTTACGCCTGACCCGAGACGGTGGAGTCGGCGATCGGCTGGACGTCGACATCGTCGGCGCCGTGCGACCACTTCTTGAGGACCGGGGCCAGCACCAGGAACAGCACCCCGATGCCGATGGCCGCCAGGCCGATGACCTTGAAGACGAGCAGAGCCTGGTTCATGGCCGCGCCGGGATCCAGCACCTGGCCGCCGATGGTCTCGGTCGAGGCGATGCCGGCGATCCAGCCGCCGAACAGGTTGGCCATGGCCAGCGCCATGTACCAGACGGCCATCACGAACGAGACGATCTGGATCGGCGACAGCTTGGTCATCTGCGACAGGCCGACCGGCGACATGCACATCTCGCCGCCGGTGTGCAGCATGTACATCACGACCAGGAAGATCAGCGGCATCTTGAAGGCGCCGTCGGCGAACTTGGCCCCGATCAGCAGGATCAGGAAGCCGGCGCCGACCTGGATCAGCGACAGGCCGAACTTGATCATCGGGTTGGGGTTGATCCCCTTGCGGGTCAGCACCGTCCACAGGGCGGCGAAGACCGGCGCGAAGATCAGGATCCAGCCGGCGTTGATGGCCTGGGTCTGGGCGGCGTTGAAGGCCGTGTTGACCCACAGCTTGCCGCTGGTCGAGATCCCGGCGGCCGCGATCTGTTCGGGCGAGCCCAGCACCACCGCCCCGCCGAACCACTGCACGGCGTGCGACAGGAGCTTGAGATTGACGTTGGTGGCCGCGAACAGGTTCAGCGACGAGCCGGCCTGCTCGAACAGGGTCCAGAACACCACCGCGCCCAGCACCAGCACGGTGGCCAGCAGCAGGCGTTCGCGCTCGACCTTCTCGACCTTGGCGAAGGCGAACCACAGGATGTAGCCCAGCGAACCGAACATGCCGGCGATCAGCGTGGCCGAAACCACTGGGGTGTGCTGCACCAGGAGGTACACCGCCGCCACGGCCAGGCCCGAAATGCCGTAGATCACCAGCTCGCGGGTGATCGGGCCGGCGACCTTTTCCTTCAGCTTGGCGTGTTCGGGCGGCTCGCCCTTGCCCATCAGCCAGGGCTTGCCCAGCACGAAGACGATGAAGCCGGCCAGCATGCCCAGGCCCGCCGCGCCGAAGCCGGCCCACCAGCCGACATTGACGCCCAGCACGCCGCACAGGATGGCGGCCCAGAACGAGCCCAGGTTGATGCCGTAGTAGTAGAGGGTGAAGCCCGGATCCCGGCGCGGATCGCCCGTCGGATAGAGCTGACCGACCAGGGTGGCGACATTGGCCTTCATGAAGCCCACGCCGACGATGATCAGCGACAGGGCCAGCCAGAAGATGTTCAGGTACATCGGGTCACGCGCGGTGACGTCCAGCTTGTACTGGCTCTTGGGCAGCACCGAGGGCAGGCCGGCGTCGGCCGGCAGGCCCTTGATCTCGAAGTCGCCCTTGTCGGTGGCGGTGATGTCGTAGGGCTTGCCCGCCACGACCATCTTGGCCAGGCGCTCGTCGCCGCGGCCCTCGGCCTTGAATTCGTAGGTGTGGCCGGCATAGGTCAGGGTCTGGACGGCGGGCTGGCCCTCGATGGCCATGGCCAGGTGGCCGGCGACCAGCAGGATGGCGCCGAACGCCACCGCCTTGCGGGTGCCCAGATAGCGGTCGGCCAGGAAGCCGCCCAGCAGCGGCACGATATAGACCAGCGAGGTGTACGAGCCGTAGTGGCCGCTGGCGGTCTTGGAATCGAACAGGAAGTGCTGGGTCAGGTAGAAGATCAGCAGGCCGCGCATGCCGTAGTAGGAAAAGCGCTCCCACATCTCGGCCAGGAAACAGATGATCAGGCCGCGCGGGTGTCCGCGCAGGAGTTGAACCAGGACGGGAATGCCGGTCACGAGCGTGACCAGTATCCCCGCGGCGATAACGACATTCATACGCTAGCCTTGAAACGAACGAGAGGCAGGGCGCAGACCCCCCGGTCAAATCGCCTCGCCGACCCCAATTTGGCGGGGAGAAGATCACGCGTCAGACGGTTTCACAAGCAACGGCTTGCCGGGCCGTCAAGCGTTCCCATCTTTGCCTGGGAGCTTGGCCGAAACCCCGCGCGTTTCGTCCCGGACACCCCTTTCACGGACGGGAAGCCCAGATGAAGATCCCCGACGAAACCCACCCGATCACCATCAGTCCCGTTCCGAACACGGTGCGTGTGCTGTTCGAAGGCCACGAGATCGCCGACAGCGACGACGTGCTGGTGCTGAAGGAGGCGAACTATCCGCCGGTCTATTATTTCCCGCGCGACGACGTGCGGATGGTGTTCCTGCGCCGGACCGACAAGGTGACCCACTGCCCCTACAAGGGCGACGCCAGCTATTTCACGATCTATCGCGACGCCAATGTCGTGGAGAACGCGGTGTGGTCCTACGAGGACCCCTTCCCGGCCGTCGGCCAGATCGGCAATCGCGTCGCCTTCTATCCCGAACACGTCGCGTTCCAGCTCGGCGGCCGCACGGCCGCGGAGACCAAGACCGTCGATGTCGACGAAGTGGTGCGCCACACCGACAGCGGCTCCGGCAGCAGCCAGGGCGAGCGCTGGGCGCCCAATGTCGACACGCCGGCCGCCGACCGCGACATCGGGTCGCTGTAGCCACAACCCGGGCTTAAGCCCGCGTTAACCACCGGGAGCTTTGCCTTACAGGGCAGCTCCCGTCAGAGGGGCGCGGAGGAAATCATGGCCTACGTCACGTATTCCCGGACGGCCGTTCACGCGACCAAACAACGTCCCCGTTTCGCCTGGGGCCGCCTCTTCGCCCTCGCGGCGACGATCGGCCTGTGGGTCGGGATCATCGCCGCCGTGCGGACGGTGCTCTAGAGCGCCGCCGCGGCCGCCTCGCAGGAGGCCTTCGGCAGCGACAGGCGCGGATCGGCGAGGAAACCCGCGTCGGTCAGCGTGCGCAGGAACGCGACGAGGTCCTCGACCTCGTCGTCCTTCACGCCCGTCGCCACGCGATGACGCCGGATCGCGCCCGCCAGCGTGCGGGCCGAGCCGTCATGCAGGTAGGGCGCGCTGACCTCGACATTGCGCAGCGACGGCGTGCGAAACCGCGCCTTGTCGGCCGGCCTGCCGGTGATCTCGAACAGGCCCTGGTCGCCCGAGAACGGCAGGTCAATGCGGTGGAAGGCGGCTTCCGGACGTTGGACGTTGGTCGCATCCGTGAAATCGGGTCCGGAATGACAGCCGGCGCACCGGGCCTTGCCGAAGAACAGGCGATGGCCACGTTCAGCCTCGGGTGACGCCGGCGCGCCTCGGTCATAGGGCGCGTCACGCGAGACCAGGGTGCGCTCGAACGCGGTCAGCGCTTGCGTGATCTTGGCCATGTCGACATCGCCCCTGGTCCCCGGGAAGGCGGCGGCGAACAGCTTGCGATAGCAGGCGCGCCCGCGGAGCCGGCTCTCCAGCATGTGCTCCTGCCCCTGGAAGCCCATCTCGACCGGCGCCGCGCCCGCGATCGGGATCAGGGCCTGATCCTCCAGGCGCACGATGCGCGGATCGCCCCAGGTCAGGCTGGAGAAGCTTCCGACATTGGCCAGCGCCATGGCGTTGCGCCGTCCCGGCTCGCCGTGCACGCCCGGCCGCGTGGCGTTGGTTTCGGCGAAGCCGTGCCGCTGAACGTGGCAGGTAGCGCAGGCCATGGTCCCGTCGATCGAGAGGTCGGCGTCGTAGAACAGCCGCCGGCCCAGCTCGACCTTGGCGTCAGGCGACGGCGGGCCGGCCAGCCCCGGCGCGAACGCGGCCGTCAGGCACAGCGCCGCGACGAGGCCCAGGGCCCGGCTCCAGACCTCCAGCCGCATGGGATCAGGGCTTGAGCGCGACCAGGATCGGCAGGGTCGGTTCGGCATTGGCCGAGATCTGCACGACATAGCGGCCGGGCTGCAGGTCGAAGCTGACCATCTTGCGCACGGTCGAGCAGGCCGGACCGCGCCCATGGCCCGAGGAACGCTGGGCGCCGTCGCCCTTCAGCACGTCGATCCAGGCGCCCGAACCCAGCGCGATGACGTAGGTCCCAGCGGCGGGGACATCGATCGCGAACAGGCCGCCCTTGCTGACCGTGCCGCCCGGCTTTTCGGGCTGCAGCACATAGGTGACGTCCGGCGTGGCGGCCAAGGTCGCCACATAGGCCTGGCCCGGCGTCAGCACCGCCTTGTCGAGACCCGGCACGCCCGTCGCGGCCGTCAGCTCGATCTTCTTCGGCCAGGCGGCCAGCTCGGGCGGCAGCTCGGCGTCAATGGCCGCGCAGGTCGGAGCGGGCATGGCTTGCATCGGAGCAGGCGCCGCTTGGGCGTTCGCCACGACCGGCAGGGCCAGGACGATGGCTGCAATCAGAAGGGAACGCATGGACGCCTCGCTATGAAGTCAGACTTCATAGCGCTCCCCCAAACGCCTTCCTAGGCCTTGTGCCTAGGGGCAAGACTGAATTGGAAGCTCTCAAACCCTTGTCATCCCGGCCGAAGGACCGCGCAGGGCGCGTAGAGCCGGGACCCTCGCCACAAGGGCGAGGGACACAATTTCAGTTAGCTGCAAAAGCTCAGTACGCGCAGTCGGTGAAAACCCGATTGATGTCGCCCTGCCATTCGCCGTTGTAGAGCGACAGCAGCTTCTCGGCCGGGGTGATCCCGCTGTCGGCGATCTGTTCCAGCTCGCCCAGATAGATCGTCTCGTCCAGGAAGCCGCCATTGAGCTGGGCGCGGTTCTTCAGGCCCGACTTGGCGATGGCCACGAAGTCCTTGGCCACGTCCTGCGCGCTGCGGCCGGCGACCTGGGCCTTCAGGCCCAGCTTCGGCACATCGCGGCGCAGGCCTTCGCGGTCCTCGATCGTCCAGTCCTTGCAGAGGTCCCAGGCCGCCGCCAGGGCCGCGTCGTCGTAGAAGACGCCGGTCCACAGGGCCGGCAGGGCGCAGAGACGGCTCCAGGGGCCGGCGTCGGCGCCGCGCATCTCCAGATAGGTCTTCAGGCGCACTTCCGGGAAAGCCGTGGTGGTGTGGTCGGCCCAGTCCTTCAGCGTGGCGATCTCGCCCGGCAGCTCGGGCAGCTTGCCCTCGATAAAGTCGCGGAAGCTGCGGCCGGCGACGTCGATGTACTTGTCGCCGCGCTTCACGAAGTACATCGGCACGTCCAGCGCGTAGCGGGCATAGCGCTCGAAGTCGAAGCCGTCTTCGAACACGAAATCCAGCAGGCCCGTGCGGTTGGGGTCGGTGTCGGTCCAGACATTGGCGCGGGCCGACAGGAAGCCGTTCGGCTTGCCTTCCGTAAACGGAGAATTGGCGAACAGCGCCGTGGCGATCGGCTGCAAGGCCAGGCTCATGCGGAACTTGGCCACCATGTCGGCTTCGCTGGAGAAGTCGAGATTGGCCTGCACCGTGCAGGTGCGCAGCATCATGTCGAGGCCGAGGTTGCCGACCTTGGGCATGTAGTTGCGCATGATCACATAGCGCCCCTTGGGCATGATCGGCACCTGCGCGCGGGTCCACAGCGGCGAGAAGCCCAGGCCCGTGAAGCCCAGGCCCAGCTCGTCGGCGACGGTCTTGACCTCGTCCAGGTGCTGACCGGTCTCCTCGCAGATGTCGTGCATGGTCGCCAGCGGCGCGCCCGACAGCTCGAACTGGCCGCCCGGCTCCAGGCTGACATTGGCGCCGTTGCGCTCCAGCCCGATGATGGTCGGGCCTTCCATGACCGGGGTCCAGCCGAAGCGCTGCAGGCCGACCAGCAGGGCGTGGACGCCCTTGTCGCCCTCGTAGGGCACCGGCTCGTGCGAGCCCAGATAGAAGCCGAACTTCTCGTGCTCGGCGCCGACGCGGAAACGCTCCCGGGGCTTGGAGCCCTGGGCGAAATACTCGGTCAGATCGGCGAGCGTCAGTTGGCGCTCTTGAACGCTAGTGGTGTCGGCCATGCAAGCCGTCCCTCCCCAGGGTGTAGTGCTGCGGGAGGAGAGGGCCCATGCTCTCCGCCGACGGCGAAACTCGGTCACGCCCAGTTGGGCGTTTTCTTTGCGAACCTCAAGGGGCGACCTGCGCCTTAAATTCTAACGCCAGTCCCCGGCCGCCGCCTGCCACAGCGTCATGGCCGAGATCGCGGCGGTGTCGGCGCGCAGGATGCGCGGGCCCAGCGACACCGGCGTGACGAAGGAAAGCCCCCGCAGGCGCTCGCGTTCCTCGGGGGCAAAGCCGCCTTCGGGGCCGATCAGGATGGCCGCCGGACCGCCGGTTCCGGCTAGCGCCTCGATGGCGGGTTTGGCGTCGCCGCCTTCGTCGCAAAACACCAGGCGACGAACCGGGTCCCAGCCGTCGAGGATCTTGTCCAGCTTCTCCGGGTCGGCGACCTCGGGCACGTCCAGGCGGCCGGTCTGCTCGGCGGCCTCCATGGCGATGGCGTCCAGGCGGCCCAGCTTGACGAAGTCGACGTTCGTCCGGCGGGTGATGGTCAGCCGCACACGGCGCGCGCCCAGCTCGGCGGCCTTCTCGACGATGGTCTCGACCCGGCTGCGCTTGACCATGGCGATGATCAGGTCGAGGTCGGGCCCGGTCTCCATCGGCCGGGTCTGCTCGTCGGCCTTCAGCAGGCAGCCGCGCTTGGTCGACTCGACGATGGTGGCGCGCCACTCGCCGTCGCGGCCGTTGAACAGCAGGAGCTCGGCCCCGACCGCGAGACGCATCACCGAGGTCAGGTAGCGCGACTGGTCGACGGTCGGGACGACGCCGGCCCCGGCGGAGAGATCGTTGGGAACGAAGAGACGGATCATGGCGTCCTTCTAGCGCAACTCGACTTTGCGGGGGTAGGCTGACCTTATGAGCAAGCACGACGATTACGAGAACGAGCTGATGCAGCTGCAGCTGGCTTTGATCGGCATGCAGAAGAAGGCGATCAAGGACGGCTGGAAGACCCTGGTGATCTTCGAGGGCCGCGACGCCGCCGGCAAGGATGGCACGATCGCGCGGGTCACCGAGCATCTCTCCAAACGCGCCACCACCGCCGTGGCCCTGCCCAAGCCGACCGAGCGCGAGCTCACCGAGTGGTACTTCCAGCGCTACGTCGAATACCTACCAGCCGGCGGCGAGACGGTGATCTTCAACCGCTCCTGGTACAACCGCGCCGGGGTCGAGCGGGTGATGGGCTTCTCGACGCCGGAGCAGCAGGAGCAGTTCCTGAAGGACGTGCCGGCCTTCGAGCGGATGCTGGTCGACAACGGCATGCGCTACGTCAAGTTCTGGCTGGACATCAGCCGCGACGTCCAGGCCGAGCGCCTGAAGGCCCGCCGCGACGATCCGCTGAAGGCCTTCAAGACCAGCGATCTGGACAAGGTCGCCCAGGACAAGTGGGACGACTACACCAAGGCTCGCGACGAGATGCTGATGCGCACCCACAGCGACATCGCGCCGTGGATCTGCGTGCGCGCCGACCACAAGAAGGAGGCTCGCCTCAACGTCATCCGCTGGCTGCTGCACGCGGCCGGCGACAAGAAGCTGGCCAAGGGCGTGGCGAAGCCGGATTCCAGCGTGATCTTCTCGTTCGAACCGCACGCGCTGGAGGATGGACGTCTGGCGAAGTAGCGCCCTTCTCCCCTTGCGGGAGAAGGTGGCCCAAAGGGCCGGATGAGGGGTCACGCTGGCCTGGACGACTTGGAACTCCAAAACGAAAAGGCCGGCGGACAGGGCGTTCAACCCCTCATCCGCCGGCCTTCGGCCGCCACCTTCTCCCGCAAGGGGAGAAGGGGAGTTACTGCCCCGCGTACAGCGCCGCGACGTCCTTCCGGAACGCCTGCCCACTATCCGGCCGGCTGTAGAACATGTGACCGCCCGGATAGACGCCCAGCTTGACGCGGCCGGCGGCGGCCTTGGGCATCTGGTCGATAACCAGGCGCGAGACGAAGTACGGGCACGACAGGTCGCCATAGCCGTGGACGACCAGCACCTTCATTTTCGGGTCGGCGGCCACGGCCTTGCGGAAGGCGCTGACCGACTCGGCCGAGCTGAACCAGTTCTTCTCCCAGTTCTCACCGACGAAGCCGCTGAGCGCATTGTAGCGGCCCTCGACCTTCCAGCCGACGACGCGGGTAGCGAAGTCGACATAGGCGCTGGTCGTCGGCGCGATGATCGAGTCTAGGATCGGGTCGCCGCTGCGGCGGTCGGCCGACCAGGGGAAGGGATCGTCGGCGACGACGTTGCTGTCGTACCAGCTGCCGATCTTGCCCTCGGCCCGGCGGCGTTCGCGCAGATAGGTCTGGCTGTCGATCCGGCCGCCCAGAGTGCGGACGAGGGTCGGGTCCAGGCCGGTATAGGTCGAGATGTGGGTGACCAGGTCGTTGAAGGCCGCGTCGTTCGATGAGCCTTTCAGCAGGTCGACGGCCATGTCGCCGCGCGCGAAGGCCTCGATCGGGGCCATGGCTGCGGCGTTGATCGGCTTGCCCTGGCGCTCCAGCTCGGCCGCCGCCATCGACGGCAGCGAAGTGATCCACGGCATCGGCGAGAAGTCGCCGCCGACCTCGGCCTTTGAGTCCAGGAACGGCGAGACCATCACCACGCCGCTGACGCCGACGCCGTACTCGGTCTGCAGGGCGTAGGTGATGCGCGGCGCGCGGAAGCCGCCATAGCTCTCGCCGGCGACGTACTTCGGCGAGGCCATGCGGCCATTCTTGACCAGCCAGTCGAAGACGATGCGCGACAGGTAGTCGATGTCGGATTCGACGCCGAAGAACTTCTTCTTGGTGGTCTCCAGGTCGACCAGCGAGCGCGAATAGCCGGTGCCGACCGGGTCGATGAAGACGAGGTCCGTGAAGTCCAGCCACGAGGCGGGGTTGTCGACCAGGGCGGGCGAGTCGGACGGGGCGTCGCCGGCCGCGCCGAACTGCACCCGCTTGGGACCGATCGCGCCCAGGTTCAGATAGACCGACGCCGCGCCCGGGCCGCCGTTGAAGGCGAAGGTGATCGGGCGCTTGGTCCCCGGCGCCGAGCCGTCCAGCGTGTAGGCGGTGAACACGACCTCGGCGATCGTCTTGCCCTTGTCGTCGCGCACCGGCAGGGAGCCGACGGTGGCGGTGTAGGTCAGGGTCTTGCCGGCCAGGGTCATGGTCTGCTTGGCCGACTTGTCGGCCGGCAGCGGCGGCAAATTGATCTCGGACTTGGCCTCGGCGGCCGGCTTGTCGCCGCCCTTCTCGTCGGCCAGCACCGGCGACGCGCCGATCAGCGCAACGGAAAAGACGGCCGCAACGCCGGCCAGGAAAACCTGTTTCATGATCACCCCTCGACTGAGGGCAAAATTGCTAAGCCAAGCGCGTGAGCTTCACAACCGCGTGCGAGCATGGTCCTGTGCGGTCAGCCAGGGAGAGCGCCGAAGCATGGACGTGACGGACGCCAAGACGGTGCGCACCACCGCCGTGACCCGGTTGGCCATCGGCCTGATCCAGGGGATCGTCCTCTTCCTGCTGCATCGTGCGGATGACGCCAAGACCTGGCCGGCGACCGCGCCGCTGCTGTTCGCGCCGCTGCTGGTCTGCGTGCTGACCGTGCCGCTGATCTCGATGGCGGGGCTTTCGGCCATGCGCCGCGCGCCGCTGCTGATCTGGAGCGCCGTGGCCACCGTTCTCGCGGCGATCCTGGCGATCCACGCCGCCTGTACCGGCCAGCAGCCCGGCGCGATCGGGGCCGGCGCCCTGTCACCGCCGGTGTTTCCGGCCGCCGCCGCCCTGCTGTTCATCGCCCACCACCTGGTCCAGCCGGCCGAGGCGGTGCGCAAACCGGTCGCGCCCTATGCCGACTATTTCGACCTGGCCTGGATGCACGGCGTGCAGCTGGCCCTGTCGCTGGCCTTCACCGGCGTGTTCTGGCTGCTACTGGCCCTGGGCGGGGCCCTCTTCAAGCTGATCGGCATCGACGCCATCCAGAAGTTGATTGGCGAGGCGGCGTTCTTCATGCCGGCCACCTGCGTGATGTTCGCCGCCGCCGTGCAGCTGACCGACGTCCGCGCCAGCCTGGTGCGCGGCGTGCGCAGCGTGGCCCTGACCCTGCTGGCCTGGCTGCTGCCGCTGATGACCCTGATCGCCGGCGGCTTCCTGGCCAGCCTGCCGTTCACGGGCCTGGCCCCGCTGTGGAAGACCAAGGCCGCTACCGCCCTGCTGCTGTCGGCCGCCGCCCACCTGATCGTGTTGGTCAACGCCGCCTACCAGGACGGGACCGAGCCCGGCCACGCCGTGCTGCGCTGGGCCGCGCGGATCGCCGGCCTGCTGCTGATCCCGATCGCCGTCCTGGCGGCCTACGCCCTGCACCTGCGGATCGACCAGTACGGCCTGACGCCCGAACGGGTCTACGCCGCCGCCTTTGTGGTGGTCGCGGCGGGATACGCCCTGGGCTACGCGGTCGCCGCCGTCCGTCCTGGCGCCTGGATGAAGACGCTGGAGCCGACCAACCTGGCCATGGCCGTCGTCGCCGTGCTGCTGCTGGTCGGCCTCTTCACCCCGATCGCCGACCCGTCCCGGCTGTCGGTGCAAAGCCAGGTCCACCGGCTGGAGGCCGGCAAGATCTCGCCCGACAAGTTCGACTACGCCTTCCTGCGCTTCGACGCCGGCCGCTATGGCCGCGAGGCGCTGGCGCGGCTGAAGGCCGACCGCCATCCCGAGATCGCCCGCCGCGCCGGCGACGCGGCCGCCCGGAAGGAGAAGGCCTACGCCCCCGCCAAGCGCGGACCCGACTTCGCCGCCATGAAGGTCTATCCGGTCGGCAAGGCGTTGCCTGACAGCTTCAAGACCCAGGACTGGAGCGCCGAAGGCTCGGACTCGACCTGCACCTATGCCGGCATGCAATGCGCGGCCCTGGTGCTCGACGTCGATGGCGACGGGACCGACGAGGTGCTGCTGGCCAGCGGAACCGGGTTGGACGTCTTCAAGTCCGGCGAACACGGCTGGCGGCGCGTGGCCCAGGCGACCTCGTCCTGTCCCGGCGTCGATATCGAGGCGGCGCTGAAGGCGGGCACGGCGCGGATGGATGCGCCAACCCCGCGCCGCGACATCCTGGTCGGCGACCAGCGCCTGGCGCTGACGCCCGCCGGCGAAGGCTGCGCCAGTGCAGCGCCCAAAGGCGCCGGCGTCTGGCTGCCGACGGATATTCGGCCCTAGGCCACCCCCTCGCTCACCGCGTTCAGCCGCGCATAGACCCCGCCCTGGGCCTTCAGCTCGGCATGGCGGCCTTCCTCGACGACGCGGCCTTTCTGGAAGACCAGGATGCGGTCGGCGCCGCGCACAGTCGACAGCCGGTGGGCGATGACGATCGTCGTGCGGCCCTCCATCAGGGCCTCGGCGGCGGCCTGGACCTGGCCCTCGGTCTCGACGTCCAGCGACGAGGTCGCCTCGTCCAAGACGAGCAGGGGCGCGTCGGCCAGGAAGGCGCGGGCGATGGCCACGCGCTGGCGCTCGCCGCCCGACAGCTTGACGCCCCGCTCACCGACCAGGGTGTCGTAGCCCTTGGGCAGGCGCAGGATGAACTCGTGAGCGCGCGCCTTCTTGGCGGCCTCCTCGACTTCCTCACGAGTTGCGCCGGGCTTGCCGTAGGCGATGTTCTCGTAGAGCGACCGGTGGAACAGGGCCGGATCCTGCGGCACCACCGCGATGGCGCGGCGCAGGCTGGTCTGGGTCACGGCCGAGACGTCCTGGCCGTCGATCAGAATCTGCCCGTCCTGCAGGTCGTGCAGCCGCTGGACCAGCTTGACGAAGGTCGACTTGCCCGAGCCCGTCGGCCCGACCAGCGCCACCCGCTCGCCCGGCGCGATGCGCAGGCTGAAATGGTCGTACAGCGGCGCGCCGGCCGCCTTGTAGCGGAAGGTCACGTCCTTGAACTCGATCGCGCCGGGGCCCGGCTTGAAGTCCGGCGCACCGGGCGCGTCGGCGATCTGCGGGGCCAGCTGGTTCCAGGCCGCGACGTCCTCGGCATCGTCCAGGCCTTTCTGCAGCATGCGGATGTTCTCGCCCAGGTTCCGCAGATAGCCGCTCATCAGCATGAAGGCGGTGATGGCGAAGGCGACGTCGCCCGGCGTGGCGGTCCCGTGCGCCCAGGCCCAGACCATCGAGCCGGTCAGGCCCGCCTGCAGCACCACCAGCAAGAGGTTCTGGCCCAGCCACACGTCGGTGAAGCGGTTCCAGGTGACCATCACCGCTTCGCGCCAGGCGGCGGTGACCTCGGCCAGCCGCTCGGCCTCGCGCGCCTCGGCGCCGAAGCTCTTCACGGTCGGGTTGGAGGTCACCGCATCGGCCAGCGCCCCGCCGATCCGTGAATCGAGCGCGTTGGAGCGCAGGTTGCTGGGCCGCACATAGCGCTCGGTGATCACCAGGTTCACCGACAGGTAGGCGACCACCACGACCAGCGAAACGCCGCCCGCCAACGGCTGGCGCACCAGCATGGCGATGGACAGGCCCACCAGCACGATGATCCCCGGCCCCAGCCAGATGGTCACCGCGTCGGTGACGCTGTCATAGCCCCACATGGCCCGGGTCAGCTTGCGCACCGTCGCGCCGGCGAAGCTGTCGGCGTGCCAGTCGGACGAGAAGGCCTGCACCTTGGCGAAGCCCTCGTTGGTCATCTCCTCCATGTTCCGGGCCGCCAGGGGGATCCAGAACCGGTGGGCGATGTTGCGGATGACCGCGAAGGCCAGATAGACGCCGATGAAGGCGGCCAGGGCCGACCAGGCGCCGGCGTCGCCGCGCGGCTTCGTCGCCACGGTGTCGACCAGATGTCCCGAGGCGTAGGGCAAGGCTAGGTCGAAGGCGACCGCCACCAGGGTCAGGCCGACGCCGAACCCGAACAGCACCGGCCGTCGCCGCCAGAACCGGGCCACGAAGCCCAGCACCTGCCGGTTGGACAGCGCCCGCTTGCGGCTCGCGGCCGCGTCTTCATCCTCGAGAACATCCGTCATGGCCGGGGAGATAGTCGCTTTGAGCGCCCGCTCCCAGAGGGCGCGGTCTTCTGTCCCGCTTAGAACGCCTCGGCCACGCCGCCGACCCGGCGCACCGGGCGACGGGCCATGCCGCGGCGGATCCTCGGGCCGAACTTGGTGGCGGTGGTCAGGCGGGCGACCATGCGGTGATCGCCAGCGCGGGCGAACAGCTTGCCGGCGGCGGTCCATAGCGCGGTCGTCACGGGGTGCGGCAGCACGATCCCGGCGCCGACGCCCGCCAGCAGCAGGCTCCAGCCGGACAGGCGAATAGCGGTGGTGGTCATCGTGGTCGCTCCTGCGAATGGCTTGCAGAAAGACCTTGGCCGTAACATCGCGATAAATCCAATTGATCCTTTTTCTGCGGAAGATCGAAGTTTCCTATCCCACCTTTCGCGAGGCCGTGATTGCGGGTTAAGCCTCGCCCCATGAGCAGCCCGACGACCACGATCCTGCCCGACGCCGTCGCCACCAACTGGGTCGACCGTCACGCCCCCGAAGGCCTGCGGCCCTGGCTGAAGCTGGGCCGGTTCGACCGGCCGGCGGGGATCTGGCTGCTGATGCTGCCTGGCTGGCAGGGGATCGCCCTAGCCGCCGCCGAGCAGGGCCGCTGGCCCAATCCGCTGCTGCTGCTGGCCGTCTTCGTCGGCGCGGCCCTGATGCGGGCGGCCGGCTGCGCGTTCAACGACATCGTCGACCGCGACTTCGACGCCCAGGTGGCCCGCACCGCCATGCGGCCGATCCCGGCCGGCCTGATTTCGGTCAAGCAGGCCTGGGCGTTCCTGGTCGGCTGCAGCCTGGTCAGCCTGTTGATCCTGCTGACCCTGGGCTGGGTGGCGATCGAGCTGGGCGTCCTGTCATTGGGCCTGGTGGCCGGCTATCCGTTCATGAAGCGGATCACCTGGTGGCCGCAGGCCTGGCTGGGCCTGACCTTCAACTGGGGCGCCCTCCTGGGCTATGCCGCCGCGACGCACCACCTGTCGTGGTCGGCCGCCCTGCTCTACGCCGCCGGGATCTTCTGGACCCTGGGCTACGACACGATCTACGCGATCCAGGACATCGAGGACGACGCCCTGGCCGGCATCAAGTCCTCGACCCGGCGCCTGGGCCAGCACGTCCAGATCGGCGTCGCCGGCTTCTATGCCGCGTCGTTCGTGCTGGTGGTCGCCGCCGCCTGGGTCGGCAATGTCGGGCCGCTGTTCCTGCCGTTCGCCGGCCTGTTCGCCCTGCACCTGTCGCGCCAAGCCGCCGCCGTCCGGCTGGACGACGGCCCGGGCGCGCTGAAGCTCTTCAAGTCCAACGCCATCGCCGGCCTGATCGTGTTCGTCGGCCTGGCGATCAGCTTCTGGAAGCCGGGGGTGCGGTTCTAAAACGGCCCGTGGCTGTAGACCCGCTCCATGACCGTGTTCAGCTCGCCTAGCCGCTGGTCATAGCTGCGGGCCAGGCAGGCGCGGTTGGCGCCGCAGCTCTTGCGCGCCTGCAGCCAAGCCCGCTGGTCGTCCATGATCGCGCCGCGCCCGCCCATCGGCACCAGGTGGCGAGTGATGTCGTAGAGCTGGTCGACGCGGACGTCCTGGTCGTTCAGCGCCCGGTTGGCGCAGATCGCCTTCTCGTCGGGCGCGCGGGCGCGGTTGCAGTCGAAGCTGGCGGCGGCGGCCGGCAGAGCGGCGGCCATGCAGGTGGCGGCAAGGACGAGAGCGGGGATCAGGCGGCGCATCGCGGGCTCCAGAATGTGACGTCGGGTCATCCTGTCAGGCCTAAGCTGAATGTGCGATGATTGTTCCATGGCCGTAGCCCCCCGCGTCAAACCGCAGGACCTGTTCACGCCCGAGGAATGGACGCGGATCTCCGCGCGTTCGTCCTGGCGCGGCATCCTGATGGTCGCCCACGCCTGGGCGGTGATCCTCTTCGCCGGCGCGCTGTTCGTCCTCTTCCCCAACCCACTGACCTACCTCTTGGCCGTGATGCTGATCGGCGCGCGGCAGCTGGGCCTGGCCATCCTGATGCACGAGGCCGCGCACGGCGGCTTGCATCCGAACCTCAAGGTCAATGACTGGCTGGGCGAATGGCTGTGCGCCGCCCCGACGGGCGCGTCCCTGGCCAAGTATCGGCCCTATCACCTGACCCATCACAAGTTTGCCCATCAGGCCGAGGATCCGGACCTGATCCTGTCGGCGCCCTTCCCGACCACACGGTCGTCCCTGCGCCGCAAGATCATCCGCGATCTGACCGGCCAGACCTTCTTCAAGCAGCGCTTCGGGCCGCTGCTGGGCAAGATGAAGGGCTCGAAGTCCACTGGGCAGCCGAAGGGCGCGGTGTTCGCCGGAGAAGTCGCCCGGCAAGGGCCGTTCCTGCTGTGGAACCTGGGCATCCTGGTCGCGCTCAGCGCCATGGGCCTGTGGTGGGCGTGGCTGGCGCTGTGGATCGTGCCGATGGCGACCTGGTTCCCGCTGGTCACCCGCCTGCGCAACATCGCCGAGCACGCCCTGGTGGCCAAGGACGAGCCCGACCCGTTCCGCCACGCCCGCACGACGAACGCCAACTGGATCGAGCGCGCCCTGATCGCGCCCTACCACGTCAATTTCCACGCCGAGCACCACATGTTCATGCACACCCCGTGCTGGAACCTGCCGATGGCGCACCGGCTGCTGGAGAAGAAGGGCCTGACGTCGGGCATGCTGACCGCGCCGGGCTATCTGACCGTGCTGAAGGCGGCGTCGAGCAAACCGGTCGCTGCTTAGCCCTCCGCGTGCTCTAAGCCACGCATGATCGTCCAGACCCTGGAAGGCCGCCGCGCCTTCATTCGCGACAACACGCGCTTCCAGCCGACGCCGCACGCGCCGGAGCTGTCGCTGCATCTGGCCGACGAGATCACGCCGATCTGGACGCTGACCGAGGAGGCGCTGGAAGAGATCGGCCTGCCGCCGCCCTTCTGGGCCTTCGCCTGGGCTGGCGGCCAGGCCCTGGCGCGCTACATCCTCGACCACCCCGAAACGGTCGCCGGCAAGCGGGTCATCGACTTCGCCACCGGCTCGGGCATCGTCGCCATCGCGGCGATGAAGGCCGGCGCGACCAGTGTGCTGGCGGCCGATATCGACGTCTTCTGCGAGGCGGCCGTCGGCCTCAACGCCGAGGCCAACGGCGTCGCCGTGAGCTTCACCGGCGTCAACCTGCTGGACGCCTCGCCGCCGGCCGCCGACGTGCTGCTGGCCGGCGACATCTGTTACGAGAAGCCGATGGCCGAGGCGGTGATGGACTGGCTGCGGCAGGGCCGAGCGGCGGGCGCCAGCGTCTACATCGGCGATCCGGGCCGCACCTACTTCCGCAAGGACGACCTGGTGAAACTGGCCGAATACCAGGTCGAGACCACCCGCGAGCTCGAGGACTTCGCCGTCAAGCGCACCAGCGTCTGGACTCTGCCTTAATGGCGATCTAGAACAAATAAAGAACAAAGATCGAGGAACGCCTATGCGCGAAGACGGCAAGATCGACTATATCGAATGGCCGGGCGGCGACCTGCCGGCGACCAAGAGCTTCTATTCGGCCGCCTTCGGCTGGACCTTCGCCGACTACGGTCCCGACTATGTCGCCTTCGAGGGCCAGGGCGCCGACGGCGGATTCGCCAAGCCGCAGGACGGGACCGTGGATCGCCCGCTGGTCATCCTCTACGCCCACGACCTGGAAGCCATGCTCGACAAGGTGACGAAGGCCGGCGGCGTGATCACCGCGCCGATCTTCAGCTTCCCTGGCGGCCGTCGATTCCACTTCACCGATCCGTCGGGCAACGAGCTGGGCGTCTGGAGCGCGACCGGGGTCGAGTAGGATCAGGGTCGCACAGGCCTCGGGTTCGCCTCACGGGCGAGGGCGGACGGGTTCGGGCGAGAAAAATTACACTTGTGACCCAATCTCCGCCTCAATCCGTAGCCATAAGGGTTGCGAGGGACTGCCGGTCGGTTTTAATGCCGACCTCTCGTCTTGTTGGGGATAACCAGCCTATGCGCCTTGCGCTCGCCAGCCTGATCGCCGTCGGCGCGGTCTCGACCACCGCCTTCGCCCAGACCGCCGCTCCGGCGCCGACCACCGCTCCGACTCCGGCCCCCGCCGCGCCCGCCGCTGCGGCTCCGGCCCAAGCCGCTCCGGCCGCGACCATGCCGGCCGCGCCGGCTGCGCCGGGCGCTCCGGCTGACCAAGCCGCCCCGCCCGTCGCCGCCCCGCAAGCCGGCGCCGCGCCGGCCGACGGCGGCTATGTCGCCCCGACCCGTGGCCCCAAGACCACCGACCCGGTCACGGTGAAGCTGCTCGACGTGCTGGACAAGGTCTGCAAGCCGCAGGTCAACGGCAGCGACTTCGAACCACTGGTCAAGGCCTACGGCTTCAAGAAGAAGAAGGACCAGTGGATCTACGACCTGGGCAAGCCCTACAGCATCGCGCTGGATAACCCGGGCTCGAACAAGAACGTCTGCACGGTCACCATCGAGTACTCGCAGGACGCCGCCCAAGCCCAGGAACTGGCCAACGGCCTGCACGACTGGGCCACGTGGGAAAACAGCCCGCAACTGCGCCTGATCCGCAACGACCAGACGGTCGGCAGCGACTTCCGCCGCTTCACCGTCTCGTGGGACGACGCCTGGGCCGGCGGCCACGCCGGTCTGGTCTATATGCGCCTGAAGAAGCTGGACGAGACCTCGGTCGGCAAGAACTTCGAGCGCGCCCAGATCCTGTACAGCACCACCAGCCGCTAAGGCGCACTGGACAAATAGGCGCGTTGCCCTTCCGGGACGCGCGACCTATCTAGGCAAGGCGCGGGGGACGACCCTCGCGCCTTTTGCTTGCGTGAAAGCCGATTGTCCGGGGACGACCCCATCTTTCAAGGGGGCTCGTCGTGGCCTGGATCGTTCTTCTCATCGCCGGACTGTTCGAAGTGGGCTGGGCCGTGGGCCTGAAATTCACCGAAGGCTTCACCAAGCCCATCCCGATCGCCTTCACCGCCATCAGCCTTGTCGCGTCCATGGGCCTACTGGGCTGGTCGGTGAAGACCCTGCCGCTGGGCACGGCCTACGCCATCTGGACTGGCGTCGGCGCGGTCGGCACCGCCATCGTCGGCATCGTGCTGTTCAAGGAACCCGCCACGGCCGCGCGCCTGGTGTGCCTGGGCCTGATCGTGGTCGGGATCCTGGGGCTGAAGGTGTTCTCGCCGGCGGCCTAATTTCCATACTCACGTACAGCGTGTCATCCCGGCCGCAGCGAAGCGGAGAGCCGGGACCCAGGGGCGGCTTCACTGCGCTTGGCCCCTGGGTCCCGGATAGCCTCTGCGAGGCTTCCGGGATGACACGGGTTTGGAGTCTGAGTGTGGGAAGCGTCCCTAAGCCGCCGCCCGGCCTTCGGCGCCAATGAACGCCAGGCAGCGCTCGGCTACGGCTTCCCAGCCGGGCTCGCCCGGCAGCCAGTGGCTCATCTCGGGAAACACCTCCACGGCGCCGCCCAGGCGCGCGGCGGTCTGACGGACCGTGGCGGGCGGGTGGATGACATCCTGGCCGCCGGCGATGGCCAGCACCGGACAGCCGGGACTGCGGATGCTGGTGGTCATGAACGGGTCCAGCCACCAGTTCAGCGTCTCCCACAGCGCCCGCCCGCTTTCCGAGGTCATGCGGGCGAAGATCGCCTTGCGCTCGGGACGCGGCAGACGGTCGACGCTGTAGCGGCGCACGACGCCATAGTCCGGCGCGATGGCCTGCAGCCAGTAGGGACCGAAGGAATAGAGGCTGACGGCCGAGACCGCCTCCTCCAGGCTCGCGCCCGACACGCCCCAGGGGGCGGAGGGGGCCAGCAGGATCAGCTTGGAGACCTTGGCGCGGCCGGCGGCCATCTGGGCGACCAGGCCGCCCATCGAGTGGCCGATCAGGATCGGCGGCGTCTCACAGATCTTGATCAGCGCGGCGATCTGGCGGGCGTAGTCGCTCATCGAGACGCCGGAGACGGCGGTCTTGCCGTCGTGACCGATCAGGTCGGGCGTCAGCACGCGGTGGCCAGCGGCCTCGAACGGCGCGCGAAAAGCGTCGAAGGTCCAACCGCCGCAGAAAGCGCCGTGGACCATGATCACGGGTGCGCGCATGGACGCCCTAAAGAAACCCCGCCGACGAAGCGGCCGGCGGGGATCAGCCTACACTTACTTCGCCGCCTTGGGCGAGGTTTTGGCGGGCGCCTTTGTCGCAGGCTTCTTGGCGGCCGGCGCTTTCGCGGCGGTGGCCTTGGCCGCCGGAGCCTTGGCGGGCGCGGCCGGCGCGGCTTCGGCCTTCGGCTTGGCCGGAGCCTTGGCGGGCGCTTTCGCGGCAGCGGCTTTCGGCGCGACCGCCTTCGGAGCCGCGGCGGCCTTGGCCGGGGCCTTCGTCGCCGGCTTGGCGGCCGGAGTCGCCTTGGCGGTCTTGGCTGGAGCGGCCTCGGCCTTCGGCGCGGGCGCGGCCTTGGGCTTGGCGGCAACCTTCGGCGCGGCGGCGGGCTTCGGAGCGGCGGCAGCCTTGGCAGGGGCCTTGGCCGGAGCCGCCGCCTTCGGCGCGGGAGCAGCCTTCTCGGCCGCCGGGGCCTTGGCCTTCGGAGCCGGCTTGGCCTTCGCGGCGGCCGGAGTAGCCTCGGCCGGTTTCGGCGCGGCGGCCTTCGGCTTGGCCGGCGCTTTCGGCTTGGCTTCAGCCTTGGGCTTGGGCTCGGCCTTCGCGACCGGCGCAGGCTTGGCCTCGACCGGAGTCGGAGCGGGGGCCGGCGCGAGGGTCGGAGCCGGGACGGGCTCCGGCGCCTTGACCGGCTCGGCGGCCTTCACGGGCTCGGGCGCCTTGGCCGGTTCCGGAGCGGGGGCGGGGGCTGGCGTAGGAGCCGGAGCCGGAGCCGGCGCGGGGGCGGCCGTCGAGGCCGCGGCGGTCGGCGTCAGTTTCTTGCCCGTCAGCCAGGCGATCACGTCGTCGAGGATCTTCATCGTGTTCGGCTCATCTATCAAATAGTGGGCGTTGTGGGGGTATTCCCTGAGGTCGGCGATCGCGTACTTCTGCGCCACCAGCCGGACGTCCCCGACCGGCGTCGTACGGTCCTGAAGCCCGGCCAGCACCAGCACCGGCACGGTGACCTTGGCGGCGTCGACCTGGGCGGTCTTGTTCGGATCCTTGTGCGGCCAGGCCAGGTCGGCCAGCACCTGCCCGCTGTCATGGACCATCTTGGCGTAGAGCGCGTCGTGACGCGTGGCCGGCACGGCGTTGACCACGCCGAACTTGAAGCCCGGCTTCCACATCTTGCCCGCACGCGTCTCGGGCTTGGATTGCAGCGCCATGTTGAGGAAGGTGAAGACCGGCGAAAGCTTGGGCTTGCCCCGCGCATCGGCCGGCGAAGCGGGCGCGAACAGCACGACCCCGGCGGCATGGCCGGCCTCGGCGATCTTCTGGGCGATCAGGCCGCCCATGGAGTGACCGAAGACCAGCGGCTTCTTGCCGGTCTCCTTGGCCAGGGTCTGGGCCAGGGCGCTCATCTCGGCGACGTAGTCGGCCAGGCCCAGGCCCGCGAGGCCGGCGCGGGGTCCTTCGACCGTCCGCACGGCCGAGCGGATCGTGGGCGCCACCACCCGGAAACCCTCGGCCCGCAGGCGCGCGGCGACAGGGTCCCAGACATCCCCTCCGCAGCCGTAGCCATGGATCAACAGAACCGTATCCGCCATCGGTACTCCCCAGCGCCGCGAAAGAAATCAGGCGCCGCGCGCGAACCCTTGGAACGCGGCGACCACAGCTTCGTAGACCCCGCGCTTGAAGGGTACGATCAGTTCGGGCGTTTCGTCGAGCCTACCCCATTTCCAGGCGTCGAACTCGACGTGCTTGTCCGCCTCCAGATCGATCTCGGACTCCTGTCCGGTGAAGCGATAGGCGAACCAGACCTGCTTCTGACCCAGCCAGCCGCGCGAGCGCTTCTCGTTGGCCAGCACCTCGGGCGGGAAGTCGTATCTCACCCATCCTTCTGTGCGGCCCAGGAATTCGATGGAGGTGACGCCGGTCTCCTCGGCCAGCTCGCGGCGAGCGGCGGTCTCGAGATCCTCGCCCTCATCGACGCCGCCTTGCGGGAACTGCCAGTTGTGCGGCGGCGCCTGATGCGCGCGACGGCCCAGCCAGACGCGGCCGTCCGGATGGAACAGGACGACGCCGACATTGGGACGATGCTGGGGATAGTCGCGCTCGGTCATGCCGAGCCTTGTTCCACGAGTTCCGGCGCTACGCCAGTTCTAGCGGTGAGCCAGCGCCGAGGCTGGAGCCAGCTGCAGGCCACGCGCCTGCAGGCCGGCGGCCCAGAGACGGACCTGGGTAATCGTCACGGGATAGGCGAAGCCCGAGCCCAGCGCCTGGCCACGACCGGCCGCGCCGCCTTCCAGCGCGCGCAACTGCGCATCGATGGCGCCGGCCGACAGCTCGTCGTCGATCACGCGGTCGGCCGAGGCGCGCGGCACGGGGCCGGCGCGACGCGCGGCCAGGCCGTCGTCGATGAAGGCCAGGCCACGCGACTTCAGCACGCCGTTGAAGGTCGACATCGCCTGGTCGTTCTCGACGAACTTGGCGCCCAGATAGTTCGACAGGCCGAAATAGCCGGTGGCGCGCGACATCAGCCATTCCAGCTTGCGCACCGTGTCTTCGGGCCGGTTGGCGGCGATCAGGGTGTAGGGACCCGGGTCGTTGGCCGGATAGTCGGCCGGCTCCATCGGGGTCTCCAGCAGCACCTCGTGGCCGTGCGAGCGGGCCAGATCGATCCAGCCCTGCAGGCCCTCGGCATAGGGCGCGAACGACAGGGTGATCTCGCCCGGCAGGGTCTCGATCGCCGCGCGGGTGGTCTGGGCGTTGAGGCCGAGACCGCCGATGACCACCGACACCTTGGGGCGGCCATTGGGCGTGAACGGGCGGGCATAGGCGTCCGAAGCCATGCGGCCGTCGGCGCCGATGATCGGCAGCGGGCCGCCGCCGGGACCGGGCGCGGTCAGGCCGGCGATCGGAGCCTGGGCCAGGCCGGGGCCTTGCTGGATCGGCGGCAGGTTCTGGGCGTCCAGCGTCGGGGCCGCGCCGGGCTCGGCGGGCTTGGGGCCCAGAGCCTTGCTGGAGAGGTCCATCTGGCCCGGCTTCAGGGCGGCCTCGCCGTCGCCTTCCGAGGTCAGGGCTTCGCGCCAGCCGTCGGGCGCGTTCTTGGTGGCGCCGATCTTGGTCAGCGGCAGGCGAATCACCGGCGAGCCGGCGTGCGGATCGCTGGTGATCAAGACAAGCGTCGCCAGCGAGGCCATGAACAGGCAGGCCGCGGCGCCGGCGCTGATGTAGGGATTGGCCAGCGCCGTCATCAGCTTGCCGCGCAGGTCGCCGGATCCGGCCGGGGCGGGCGCGGCGGCGGCGTAGGCGGGCTTGCGTGAGAACGTGACGGCCATGACCTCGTGAGCCTAGTCGGCAAGCTTCGAAGATATGGTTAACAAGATATGGCGCGACGCGGGCGAACGTGCGGCGCGAGGACGCGGGCGCCTCGAAAATTTCGGAAAGACGCGCTCACGAAAAACGCCGCCCCGGTCTCCCGAGGCGGCGCTGATCTGGTCAAGCGGGCAAAGCCTTCTTGTTTTGAGGCCTACTTGTTCTGGACCGGCGGGCCCTTGCCGGCCGCCGCGGCGGCCTTGGCGGTGACCTCGGCGATCTTGGCCTGGGGCTTGGGCAGCTTGGCGACATTGGCGACGCCGCCAGCCTTCAGCACGGCGATGGCGCGCTGCAGCTGGAAGTCGTCCTTCTTGTCGTCGAAGCCGGTGGGCGGCGCCTCGGCCGGATTGTGGACGCCCTGGCGGCTCTTGCCCTCATCGGCGTTCAGCGCGTTCTTGAAGCTGGCCTCGCTGAACCAGACGCGGTTGGCGATGTCCTGGGCCTGGTCGCGGGTCTGGGCGACCTCGAGGTCCGGAGTGATGCCGGTCTTCTGGATCGAGCGGCCCGACGGGGTGAAGTACTTGGCCGTGGTCAGCTTCAGGGCGCCGTCGGCGCCGCCGCGCAGCGGGATCACCGTCTGCACCGAGCCCTTGCCGAAGCTGGTGATGCCGACCAGCTCGGCGCGGTGGCGGTCCTGCAGGGCGCCGGCGACGATCTCGGCGGCCGAGGCCGAGCCCTGGTTGATCAGCACCACCATCGGCAGGCCGTTCAGCAGGTCGCCGGGCTTGGCGTTGTAGCGCTGGATGTTGCGCGGGTCGCGGCCGCGCTGGCTGACCACCTCGCCGCCGTCCAGGAACACGTCGGCCACGCCGACCGCCTGGTCCAGCAGACCGCCGGGATTGTTCCGCAGGTCGAAGATCAGACCCTTCATGTGCGGGTTCTTGGCCTTCAGGTCGTTGATCGAGGCGATCAGCGCGTCCGTGGCCTTCTCGTTGAAGCCCGGCAGGCGGACATAGCCGTAGTCGCCTTCCATGCGGGCGATCGTCGCCTTGGGCTTGATCACTTCGCGGACCAGCTTGACGTCGAACGGATCGGTCTTGTCGCGGGCGATGGTCAGGGTGACGCCCTCGCCCGGTGCGCCGCGCATCTGCTTGACGGCTTCGTTGACCGTCAGGCCCAGCACGCTCTGGCCGTTGACGGCCGTGATGTAGTCGCCCGCCTGGATGCCCGCGCGCGAGGCGGGAGTGCCGTCCATCGGCGAGATCACCTTCACGACGCCGTCTTCGCTGGTGACCTCGATGCCGAGGCCGCCATACTCGCCGCGCGTGGTGTCCTGCATGTCTTCATAGGCGTCGGGCGCCAGGTAGCCCGAGTGCGGGTCGAGGCTGGTCAGCATGCCGTCCAGGGCCGCCTCGATCAGCTTCTTGTCGTCGACCTCGGTGACGTACTGGTCCTCGACCGTGCCCAGCACGTCGCCGAAG
>FTCT01004716.1_pt1 | contig 30682 bp, 37 predicted proteins | sample 1658881 | NCBI WGS metagenome assembly FTCT01 (sample SAMEA3914864, study PRJEB12502) | metagenome | biome: forest; material: soil | place: USA | collected 2012-03-12 | depth 0.3 m | reverse complement strand
CCGGCAGAAATTTCCAATCGGCACCTGGAATACGCCCTGACGTGGTTCGGTCTTGCCGTAACCCTGCTGTTTATCTATGCCGCCATGCTCTGGCGGAGATTGAGACCCTGATGCGCTACGTGTCGACCCGCGGCCAGTCCGCGTCCATCGGCTTCCTTGATGCGGTGCTGGCCGGACTGGCCCCCGACGGCGGCCTGTATGTGCCCTCCGAGTGGCCCAGCTTTACGCAAGCCGAGATCGCCGGCTTCGCGGGCAAGCCCTACGCCCAGGTGGCCGCCGCCGTGGTCGGCAAGTTCGTCGGCGATGACATCCCGGCCGACGACCTGGCGCACATGTGCGAGGAGGCCTACGCCACCTTCGCCCACACGGCCGTCACGCCGCTGAAGCAACTGACCGCGAACCGCTACCTGCTGGAGCTGTTCCACGGCCCGACGCTGGCGTTCAAGGACGTGGCGATGCAGCTGCTGGGTCGCCTCTACGACTACGTGCTGGAACGTCAGTCGCGGAAGATGACCATCATCTGCGCCACCTCGGGCGACACCGGCGGCGCGGCCGTCGAGGCGTTCCGCGGCCGCAAGAACGCCCGCATCGTCGCGCTCTTCCCGGAAGGCCGCATCAGCGAGGTGCAGCGCCGGTTCATGACCACGGCGACCGACGCCAACGTGGCCTGCATCTCGGTGCTGGGCTCGTTCGACGACTGCCAGCACATCGTCAAGTCGGCGTTCCAGGACGACCAGTTCCGCCACGCGGTGGACCTGTCGGGCGTCAACTCGATCAACTGGGCGCGGATCGCGGCCCAGAGCGTCTACTACTTCACCTCGGCCGTCGTCCTGGGCGCGCCGGCGCGCGAAGTGGCCTTCGTGGTGCCGACCGGCAATTTCGGCGACGCCTATGCCGCCTTCGTGGCCAAGAAGCTGGGCCTGCCGATCCACTCGGTGACGGCGGCCACCAACTCCAACGACATCCTGGCGCGCGCCTTCGAGGAGGGCCGCTATTCGCGCGGCGCCGTGGCGGCCACCCAGAGCCCGGCCATGGACATCCAGGTCGCGTCCAATTTCGAGCGCCTGTACTACGAGGCCGTGCGCCGCGACGGCACCGAGACCGGCCGCGCTTTCCGCGCCTTCGCCGACACCGGCCTCCTGGACATCCCGCCCGGCGCCCATGCCTGGATGCGCGAGCTGTTCCGTGGCGCGTCGGTCAGCGAGGCCGACACCGCCAAGACCATGCTCTCGACCCTGAACGAGACCGGCGAGGTCATCGACCCGCACACGGCCGTCGGCCTGGCCGCCGCACAGGGCGTGCGCCTGGACCCGTCGATCCCGGTCGTCGTGCTGTCGACCGCCCACCCGGCCAAGTTCCCCGAGGCCGTGCAGGCGGCCACGGGCCTCTTGCCCAGCACGCCGCGCGCGACGCCGGACCTGTCGAAGAAGGCCGAGAAGTTCGAACGCTTGCCGGCCGACGGGTCGTCGATCAAGGCCTATGTGCGGACCTTCGCGGCCAATACCTGAGGCGGCACTGGTGTTTAGGCGCGCGAGCGCCTAGATACCGCGCCTCATGACAGCGATCCTCCGCACTCTGCCCAATGGCGTCCGTGTCGTCTGCGACCCGATGCCGGGCCTTGAAACCCTGGCCCTGACCGTCGTGGCGGGGCGGGGAGCAGCCTACGAGGATCCGCAGCGGTCGGGCTGGTCGCACCTGCTGGAGCACATGGTGTTCAAGGGCGCGGGCAACCGCTCGTCGCGCGACATCGTCGAGGTCATCGAGAACCAGGGCGGCTCGATCAACGCCGCCACCGGCTACGAGCGCACCAGCTTCCAGGTTCGCGCCCTCAAGGGCGGCCTCGATCTGGGCATGGACGTCATCGCCGACCTCGTCCGCCGTCCGACCTTCGATCCCGCCGACCTGACCCGCGAGAAGCAGGTGGTGAAGCAGGAGATCGCCGAGGCCGCCGACGCGCCCGACGACTACGTCTTCGACCTGATCCAGCGCGCGGCCTGGGGCGACCACCCCGTCGGCCGGCCGATCCTGGGCAGCGACGCCACGGTCGAGGCCGCCACGGTCGAAGCGCTGTCGGACTGGCGCGCGTCGATCTACGCCGCCGACCGCCTGGTGGTCAGCGCCACGGGCGCGGTCGACGAGGCCGAGTTGATGGCCGCCGCCGAGCGCGCCTTCGGCGACCTGCCGGCCACGCCCGGCGCGACCGTGCCGCAAGCCGCGACCTTCATCGGCGGTCCGCAGGCCGAGACCCGCAAGCTGGAGCAGGCGCATCTCGTTTTCATGCTGCCGGCCTGCGGCTCGCGCGAGGACGACTATTTCGCCCTGCGGATCTTCGCCGAGTGCCTGGGGGGCGGGATGTCGTCGCGCCTGTTCCAGGAAGCGCGCGAGAAGCGCGGCCTCGCCTACAATATCGACGCCTATGCCGACACCTATGCCGATCACGGCGCGCTGGGGATCTATGCCGGCTGCGCGGCCGGCGACGCGGTCGAGACCGCCAAGGTCTGCGCCGAGGAGATCGCCAAGCTGATCGGCAGGATCGAGAACGCCGAATTGGCCCGCGCCAAGGCCCAGCTGAAGGCCCACATGTTCATGGCCCGCGAGCAGCCGCTATCGCGCGCCGAGCAGGGGGCTGGCCAGGTGCTGCTATTCGACCGCCTGTATCCGCCGGCCGAGCTGGCGGCCGAGGTCGATGCGGTGACGCCCGCCGATGTCGCGCGGCTGGGCCAGCGCCTGCTGGCCGGCGGCCGCGCCGCCACCGCCGTCCTGGGCTCCAAGTCGGCTCTGAAAGCCGGTGAAGCCTTCGACAAGGCGTTGTTCTCGGCGGCCTGACGTTGGAAGGTGGCCCCGTGAAGCAATCAGAGCTCCGTTAAGTGTCCGCCTTGCTGCCGTTCCTGAAGCCCCGCCCCCGCCTGCAGCTCGTGGGACGCTCGGTTTATCTGCGTCCGCCGCGTCCGCAGGACCACAAGGCCTGGGCGGCGCTGCGCCAGTCCTCGCGCGAGTTCCTCGAGCCGTGGGAGCCGACCTGGCCGGAGGGCGACCTGACCCGCCCGGCCTTCCGGGCCCGCCTGGCCGCCTATGCCCGCGAGATGGAGCTGGGCGAGGCCTATCCGTTCTTCATCTTCCGCCGGGACGACCAGGCCCTCGTCGGCGCCGTGCGTCTTTTCCACGTGCGACGTGGTGTCGCCCAGACCGGGACCATCGGCTACTGGGTCGGCCAGCCTTTCGCGCGGCAAGGCTTCATGATCGACGCCGTCGAGACCCTGATCCGCTTTGGTTTCCAGGGTTTGGGCCTGCATCGCCTGGAAGCCGCGTGCATGCCGGAGAACGACGCCTCGGCCAACCTGTTGGCGAAATGTGGGTTTTCCGAGGACGGATACGCGCGCGCTTATTTGAAAATTAACGGCGGTTGGCGAGATCATCGTCTGTTCGGCCTGGTCGCGTCCGAGTAGCGCGAGGGACCAGGTTCGACACGGCTGGGACGGGTATGTCTTTCAAGACGGGCGAACGACGGATCTGGGATACGACCGCCACGCTTGAAGCGTTGGGCGGCGCCGACGTGGCCCTGTGGATCTGGGAGCCCGAGGCCGACCGCCTGCGCTTGAACGGCGCGGCGCGGGCCCTGGGCCTGGGGCCGCTGGCCCCCGAATGCTCCTCGGCCGCCTTCCGCGCGCTGGCCCTGCCGCAGGACCGCGCCCAGGCCGAGGAAGTCCTCAAGTTCCGCGAACCCGGCTGCGAGGTCGTCGCCCGCTTCCGCGTGCGCGGCGGCGAGACCTGCATCTGGCGGGGCGTGTGGCTGGAAGAGGGCGTGCGCGCCGCCGGCGTGGTCGCCCCCGAAACGAAATTCTCGGCCTCGGAGCGCTGCGAACTCACGGGCCTGCTGGACCGCCGCAGCTTCATCGCCCGCGCCCGCGAGCGCCTGTCGCAGGACGGCGTGCACGAGCTGGTGGTCGCCGACCTGGACCGTCTGCGCCGCCTGAACGAGGCCCTGGGCCACGAACGCGCCGACCTCGTCCTGGCCGCGCTGGGTTCGCGCCTTGCCGCCTCGTTCCCGTCGCAGGCCCTGCTGGGCCGCATCGGTGAGGACGAGTTCGCCGTGCTGTGCGAGCCCAAGGGCTATGAGCCCGCCGAGATGCTGCGCAGCGCGCTGGAGCAGCCGCTGCGGATCGCCGGCTTCGACATCCATCCCACCCTGTCGATCGGGGCCGTCTCGGCCGAGGGCGGCCTGGACGCGCCGGACGCTGCCGAGCTGCTGCGCCGCGCCGAACTGGCCGTCGAGGCCGCCGCCGCCGCCGGCCGTGGCGGCGCCGCCGCCTACGGCCGCTCGATGGAGACCGATGGCCTCTCGCGCCTGGCGCTGGAAGCCGACCTGCGCGGCGCCATCGGGCGCGGCGAGATCATGCCCTACTTCCAGCCCGTGGTGCGCCTGTCGACCGGCGCGCTATCGGGCTTCGAGGCCCTGGCCCGCTGGATCCACCCGCGCCGCGGCATGCTGCCGCCGGACGAGTTCCTGCCGCTGATCGAGGAAATGGGCCTCATGAGCGAGCTGGGCGCGCACATGATGCACGCCGCCGCCAAGCAACTGGCCACCTGGCGTGACAGCCACCCGGCGATGGGCGCCCTGACCGTCAGCGTCAACCTGTCGACGGGCGAGATCGACCGTCTGGGCCTGGTCGCCGACGTCGCCGAGACCCTGCGGGTCAACGGCCTGCCGCGCGGCGCGCTGAAGCTGGAAGTCACCGAAAGCGACATCATGCGCGACCCCGAACGGGCCGCCGTGATCCTCAAGACCCTGCGCGAAGCCGGCGCGGGCCTGGCGCTGGACGACTTCGGCACGGGCTTCTCGTCGCTGTCGTATCTGACGCGCCTGCCGTTCGACACGCTGAAGATCGACCGCTACTTCGTGCGCACCATGGGCGGCAACGCCGGCTCGGCCAAGATCGTCCGCTCGGTCGTCAAGCTGGGTCAGGATCTCGACCTGGAAGTCGTCGCCGAAGGCGTCGAGAACGCCGAGATGGCGCGGGCCCTGCAGTCGCTGGGCTGCGACTACGGCCAGGGCTTCGGCTACGCGCCGGCCCTGTCGCCGCAGGAAGCCGAGGTCTATCTGAACGAGGCCTATGTGGATGGGGCTGCGCCGGTGAAGGCGCGGGGCTAGGCCTTACTGGCCCCCTCCGCGCTTCGCGCTCCTCCCCCAGAGGGGGAAGAAGGAAATCTTCCGCCCGCCTTTGGGGGCGGACGACCGCGTAGCGGTCAGGTGGGGGGAGTGATCAAGCCCGACCCGCAGTGGCCGACAGGTGATCGGCCGTGATCCCCAACTTCGCCAGCGCCCGGGTCCACTTGTGTTCGTGGTCCTCGTCGAACAGCAGGCCCTCGTCGGCGTCGCAGATCAGCCAGATGTTGTCGCGCAGCTCCTGCTCCAGCTGGCCCGGACCCCAGCCGGCATAGCCCAGCGCCAGCAGGGCCTTGCGAGGCCGGTGAGGGCTGGCCATGGCGTCGAGCACGTCGCGGGTGGCGGTCAGGCCCAGGCCGTCGGCCACGGGCAGGGTGGATTCCGGCGAGGTGAAGTCGTCGGTGTGCAGGACAAAGCCCCGCTCGCGCTCCAGCGGACCGCCCAGCAGAACGAGGTCGCGCGGCGCCTGGATCTCGGACTTCACGCCCAGGCGATCCAGAAGCTCGAACACGGTCAGGCCGTCGACCGGGCGGTTGACCGCCAGGCCCATGGCCTGCTCCTCGTCATGGGCGCACAGATAGAGCACCGTCCGCTCGAAGCGAGGATCCTCGATGCCAGGCATGGCCACTAGGAGCCGCCCGATCAGGAACTCGCCGTCGTCGTCTTCGATGAAGCTGTCCATGAAGAGAGCATTGGCTTTCGATGTGACGGTTTCAAGTCGCAGAACGTTTCAAAGCGTGCTTGGCGACCGCTGCGGCGAGGGATATTCGAGCAGTCGCGCATTTCACACGCACACGAGGAAACACGGCCCATGACGATCAAGGTTGGCGACACGCTGCCCGCGGCGACTTTCATGACCAGCACGGCCGAAGGGCCCGCGCCGGTCACGACCGACGACATCTTCAAGGGCAAGACGGTGGCCCTGTTCGCCGTTCCCGGCGCCTTCACCCCGACCTGCTCGGCCAAGCACCTGCCGGGCTTCAAGGAAAAGGCCGACGAGCTGAAGGCCAAGGGCGTCGACACGATCGCCTGCGTCTCGGTCAACGACGTCTTCGTGATGAAGGCCTGGGGCAAGGACCAGGGCATCGACGGCGAAGTCCTGCTGCTGGCCGACGGCAACGGCGCCTTCACCAAGTCGGTCGGCCTGGACTTCGACGGTTCCAAGTTCGGCATGGGCGAGCGTTCGCAGCGCTATTCGCTGATCGCCAAGGACGGCGTCGTCACCCAGCTGAACATCGAGGAAGCCGGCCAGTTCAAGGTCTCGTCGGCCGAGTACCTGCTCGAACAGCTGTAAGCCTGTTTCGCGGTCTCCGGGGAGCCTGGCTTCCCGGAGCTGCCCGCGCCCACATCATCTCATATTTCGAAACAATAGATTTCAACCATTTCTATTTAGGCTGTCATCAATCGGGTCCATCTTGAGGTTGCAGCGGCGAGGGACGGCCTCGCGCTTCTCAACGCAAGGGACAGCGGACATGGGCAGCGGCTTCATCACCACGACGGACGGGACCAACATCTTCTACAAGGATTGGGGCCCCAAGGACGCGCAAGCGATCGTGTTCCACCACGGCTGGCCGCTGTCGGCCGACGACTGGGACGCCCAGATGATGTTCTTCCTGGGCAAGGGCTATCGCGTCATCGCCCATGACCGTCGCGGCCATGGTCGCTCGGACCAGACCGATGTCGGCAACGAGATGGACACCTACGCCGCCGACGTCATCGCCCTGGCAGACGCCCTGAACTTGAAGAACGCCTTCCACGTCGGTCACTCGACCGGTGGCGGCGAGGTCGCCCACTATGTGGCGCGCGCCAAGCCGGGCCGGGTGGCCAAGGCCGTGCTGGTGGGCGCCGTGCCGCCGATCATGCTGAAGACCGACGCCAATCCGGGCGGCCTGCCGATCGAGGTGTTCGACGGCTTCCGCGCCGCGCTGGCCGCCAACCGCGCCCAGTTCTTCCAGGATGTGCCCGCTGGCCCGTTCTACGGCTTCAACCGCGAAGGCGCTAAGGTCAGCCAGGGTCTGATCGACAATTGGTGGCGCCAGGGCATGATGGGCGGCGCCAAGGCCCACTACGACTGCATCAAGGCGTTCTCGGAAACCGACTTCACCGAAGACCTGAAGGCCATCGACGTGCCGGTGCTGATCCTGCACGGCGAGGACGACCAGATCGTCCCGATCGCCGACAGCGCCCACCTGGCCATCAAGCTGGTCAAGCACGGCACGCTGAAGACCTATCCTGGCCTGCCGCACGGCATGGCGTCGACCCATGCCGACGTGATCAACGCGGATCTGCTGGCGTTCTTCGAGGCGTAGAGAGTTGCCAAACTAACCCCCGTCATCCCGCGCTTCATGCGCGGGACCCATGGTTCAGCTTTCGCGTGAGAGCGAACTTCTGCTCCGCACCTGCGGCGGACGAATGGGTCCCGCGAACAAGTCGCGGGATGACGGAAATTGTTTGGAGCGCGGCTTACGCCCCCAGCACGTCCGGCGTCATCGCTTCCAGATCCGCCGACCCCAGCATCACGCCGGCCGCCGCGCCCGGGACCTGGGCCAAAACGCTTTCGGCGAACACCCGCGCCAGGGCGCGCTTGCTCTCCGCCCAGGCCGCATCCGCCTCGCCCGAGGCCGCCAGGGCGCCCTTGGCCAGCATCCAGCCGCCGACCACGTCGCCCATCAGCTTCTGATAGGCCGTGGCGCCCGACAGGGCGTCCGGCATCGACTTCGTGCGGCGCTCGATCAGCCACGCCGTGGCCGAGGCGGCGGCGTCGAGGGCGGCTTCCAGGCGCAGGCCGACAGCCTTCAGATCCGAAGCCAGCAGGACGTCGATGGTGTCGCGGATGTCGTCCATCAGGTCGCCGACCGCCTGGCCTTCGCCCAGCATCAGCTTGCGGCCCACCAGGTCGATGGCCTGGATGCCGTTGGCGCCTTCATAGATCGGGGCGATGCGGGCGTCGCGATAGTGCTGGGCCGCGCCGGTCTCCTCGATGAAACCCATGCCGCCGTGGATCTGCACGCCTTGCGAGGCGACCCAGACGCCGATGTCGGTCGACCAGGCCTTGGCGATCGGGGTCAGTAGCTCCTCGCGCAGCTTGGCGGCCGTGCGGGTGGCTTCATCCGAAGCGGCGCGCGACAGGTCGGCGGCGACGGCGGTCGACAGGCAGATGCCGCGCGCGGCCTCGATGTGGGCCTTCATCAGCACCAGTGTGCGGCGCACGTCCGGATGGTCGAACAGGCGGGCGGGATAGGCGCCGGTCCAGGCCGAGCGGCCCTGGACGCGCTCCTGGCTGAAGGCCAGCGCCTGCTGATAGGCGCGCTCGGCGATGGCCGTGCCCTGCGTCCCGACCTGCAGGCGCGCGGCGTTCATCATCACGAACATGTTGGGCAGGCCCTGTCCCAGGCCGCCGACCAGCTCGGCCTTGGCGCCCTCGAACAGCATCACGCAGGTGGGCGAGCCGTGGATGCCCAGCTTGTGCTCCAGCCCGCCGACCCGCAGCGCGTTGTGCTCGCCCAGCGAGCCGTCGGCGTTCACGAGAACCTTGGGCGCCAGGAACAGCGAGATGCCCTTCACGCCAGGCGGGGCGTCGGGGGTGCGGGCCAGGACCAGGTGGACGATGTTGTCGGTGGCGTCGTGGTCGCCCCAGGTGATGAAGATCTTCTGGCCGGTGATCTTCCAGCCGCCGTCGCCATCCGGCGTGGCCATCGTGGTCAGGGCCGCCAGGTCCGAGCCGGCCTGGGGCTCGGTCAGGTTCATGGTGCCGGTCCACTCGCCCGAGACCAGCTTGGGCAGGTAGGTGTGCTTCTGGCTGTCGGAGCCGCACAGCTCCAGCGCCTCGATCGCGCCCAGGCTCAGCATGGGGCAGAGGCCGAAGGCCATGTTGGCAGCCTGGACCATTTCCAGCACGGCCACTTCCAGCGTCTTGGGCAGGCCCTGGCCGCCGTGCTCGACCGGCGCGGCCAGGCTGGCCCAGCCGCCTTCCGCGAACTGCTTATAGGCGTCGGCGAAGCCGGGGGCGCAGCGGACCACGCCGTTCTCGAGCTTGGCGCCGACCAGGTCGCCCTGGCGGTTCAGCGGGGCCAGCACGTCGGCTGCGAAGGCGCCGGCCGCTTCCAGCACCGCCGTCACCGTGTCCGCATCGGCTTCGGGGAAGGCGTCGGCCAGCCGGTCGAAGCCCGCCGCGTGGCGCAGCGAGAAGGCGAGGTCGCGGACGGGGGCGCGGTAGGTCATGGCCAGGGAAGCTCCAAAATCTGCGGCACTCTTTAGGCGGGGTGACGTGACGTCACCAAGCCGCGCGAATCTTTCTGCGCAAGATCACGGCCTCGTGATCGGGCTGACCTACAAAGCCGTGCTGGAGTGACTAAGTCGGGGAACTGCAACCAATGCTGTTTTAGTTCCTCCTGGAGCCCCCGATGTACAAACCCTTCGCTTATGCCGCGCTCGCCGCGGCCCTGCTGACCGCGCCGGCCGCCATGGCCGCGCCGTCGACCGATCCGGCCAAGATGCCGGCCGGCACCTATGTGCTCGACAAGACCCACGCCGTGCTGACCGCCAAGCTCAAGCACATGGGCCTGTCGAACTACACCCTGCGCTTCACCAAGCTGGACGCCCAGTACCAGTACGACCCCGCCCAGCCGGCCGCCGCCAAGCTGAGCGTCACGGTCGACCCGGCCTCGCTGGACACCGCCACCGGCGCCGACGAGTTCGGCTTGAAGTTCAACAAGGAACTGACGGGCGACGGCTGGCTGGAAGCGGCCAAGTACCCGACCATCACCTTCGTCTCGACCTCGGTGAACGTCGGTGACGGCCAGCACGGCACGGTCAACGGCGACCTGACCTTCCACGGCGTGACCAAGCCGGTGGTGCTGGACGTGACCTTCAACGGCTCGGGCCCGGGCATGAACCCGCTGCAGACCCGCGCCGGCTTCTCGGCCACGACCACGATCAAGCGGTCGGACTATGGCGTCAGCAAGTACGTGCCGCTGGTCGGCGACGACGTCACGCTGAACATCGAAGTCGAGTTCCAGAAGAAGTAAGCTGCGCTGGAGCGTGGCGGGTGAACGCCCGCCGCGCTCCAAGCCACAAGAGTTCTAGGGATCTGGGAGACCCGCATGGCCGCGAGCCGGACGCGTTACACGACGGTGGCGATCGTCATTCACTGGCTGATCGCCGCGGCCATCATCTTCCAGATCATCCTGGGCTGGCGGATGGGCGACGGGCCCAAGGGCTCGCCGACCACCTTCGCCCTGTTCCAGCTGCACAAGTCGATCGGCATCACGATCCTGCTGCTCAGCCTGGCGCGCCTGGCCTGGCGGCTGTTCAACAGGCCCCCCGCGCCGCCCGCCGGCCAGCCCGCCTGGGAGCGGACGGCCTCGCACGTGGTGCACTGGGGCTTCTACCTGATCATGATCGGCCTGCCGCTGACCGGCTGGATCATGGTCTCGACCAGCCGCGTGGTGCTGCCGACCCTGCTGTTCGGAACCATCCCCTGGCCGCACATCCCGGGCCTGCCTGAACTGGCCGCCGGCCCCAAGCACGTCTGGCACGTGATCGGCGAGAACGGCCACGGCATCCTGGTGAAGCTGACCTATCTGCTGCTGGCCCTGCACCTGGGCGCTGTGGCCAAGCACCAGGTCCTCGACAAGGACGAGGTGTTCGGAAACATGGCTCCCGGCGCGCGTCCGGGCTGGAAAGAGCCGCGCGCCTGGCTGGCCGCCGCTGGCCTCGCCGCCGTGGTCGCGATCGGCTACCTCTACACTCCGGCCGTGAAGATCAAGCACGCCGCCCCGCCGCCCGTCGCCGCCGAACCCGCGCCGGTCGAAGCGCCTGCCGCTGCTGACGGTGCCAAGCCTGACGCCGCCGTCGTGACGCCGGCCGCCGCCGAAGCGCCCGCGGCCGCGCCGGCCCTGAAGGATCCGGTCGCCTGGACCGTGCAGAAGGGCTCGACCCTGACCTTCGCCGCCACGTGGTCGGCCGATACGATCGCGGGCCAGTTTACCAGCTGGACCGCCGACATCCTGTTCTCGCCCGACGCCCTGGACCGCTCGAAGCTGACCGTCAGCATCGACATGACCTCGGCCAAGACCGGCGACGACCAGCGCGACGCCAGCCTGCCCAGCGACGACTTCTTCGCCGCCGCCGCCCATCCCAAGGCGATCTTCACCGCCAGCAAGTTCCGCAAGACCGGCGAGGGCAAGTTCGTCGCCGACGGGACCCTGAACCTGCGTGGCGTGAAAAAGCCGCTCAGCCTGCCGTTTTCGCTGAAGATCGACGGCGACACGGCGACCGCGCGGGGTGTAACCACCCTCGACCGGACGACGTTCGGAGTTGGGCAGGGCGAATGGGCGTCGACGGATCAGATCGGTGGCAAGGTGAAGGTGAGCTTCCAGCTGGCCGCCAAAAAGAAGTAGCCGAAGCAGCCCGCGCCCTGCGCGCGGGCGGGCTGGTGCTGCTGCCGACCGAGACGGTCTACGGGCTGGGGGCCGACGCCGCCAACCCGGCGGCCGTGGCGGCGATCTTCGAAGCAAAGGGGCGTCCGCGCTTCAACCCGCTGATCGCTCATGTCGCCGATCTGGAGACCGCCGCGCGGATCGCCGATTTCGACGACCGCGCATACGCCCTGGCCCGCGCGTTCTGGCCGGGCCCGCTGACCATCGTCGCGCCGATCAAGGACGCTAGCGCCGTCTGCGACCTGGCGCGAGCGGGCCTCGACACCGTGGCGATCCGCGTGCCCGGCCATCCGCTGTCGCGGGCGGTGCTGGAAGCGTTCGGCGGCGCGGTCGTCGCACCCTCGGCCAACCGCTCGGGCCGGCCCAGTCCCACGACCTTCGCCGACGCCTTCGCCGAGACCGGCGACAAGGCCGCCGCCGCCTTGGATGGCGGGCCGTGCGACGTGGGCCTGGAATCGACCGTCGTCTCGGTGCTGGACGGCGAGGCGCGGCTGCTGCGGCCCGGCGCTGTCACCCGGGTCCAGCTTCAACAGATCGTCGGCCCTCTGGCCGAGGCCGAGGATGACGCCAAGCGCTCGCCCGGCCGCCTGGCCTTGCACTACGCCCCCGACGCGCCGGTGCGGATCAACGCGCGTTCGCCCGAAGCCGGCGAGGCGTTCCTGGCCTTCGGCGGCGGAGCCAGCGGGGAGGGCGTCTTCAACCTCAGCCCGTCCGGCGACCTGGCCGAGGCCGCCGCCAACCTGTTCTCATTCCTGCGCGCGGCCGACCGCACCCGGCCCTCGGCCATCGCCGTTGCGCCGATCCCGGAAGACGGCCTGGGCGAAGCGATCAACGACCGCCTGCGCCGCGCGGCGGGCTATGTCGGCTAGGCCAGCGCCGAGCGGATGTCGGTCTGAGCAAAGTCCAGACCCTTGTAGAGCAGTGGAGCATCCAGGGCCTTAGCCAGGGCATACGAAAAGCAGTCACCCAGGTTCAGTCCAGCGGGGTGTCGTCCTTTGCCGAATTGCATGAAGGCGTCGAGTGCGACTGTCTCGATCATGGCTAGGCGGGCGCTTTGGATTCGGTAGTCGACAAGCCAGGCCTCAAGGCCCTCACGCGAGGGAAGAAAACGCCTTCTGACCAAAACGATGCCCAACTCCACGAAGGTCATCGGCGAAATCAGTAGCTCATCCACCTCTTCCAGCAGGCCGAGAAAGGCGTCGCATTCTGGTTCTTCCAGCGCGATGGCGACAAGCGCCGAGGTATCGATGACGAGCGGTTTCACTCGTCGATATCGGTGACGCCGGGGATTTCCCAGAGCTCATCGAAATCGGCCTTTGTGATCGGCGGGAGCAAGCCGGCGCGGGCCTCGGGCGTAAGGTATTTTCTAGTGATCGCCTTCATTTCCTCCACGCTGCGACGTCGGCGCGGTGGCTCTTCGCCGCGCTTGGCCGCCAACCGTTCCTTCACGGCGATCTCGACCGCCGTGGTCAGACTCTCGCCAGTCAGCTCGGCCAGCTCGCGCACCGCGCGTTCGGCCTCGGGGTTCTTGATTAGGATGCCCATCAGCGCCTCCGTATAGCCTCCAGTATATACTGACAGGCGGCCCCTCGAAAGCGTATCGTCCGCGCCCATGACCAAGCCCGTTCCCGCCGATGTCGTCTCCCGCCTGAAAGCCGTGCTCGGCGAGGGCGGGTGGAGTCAGGATCCCGACGTGGTCGGGCCGCACCTCGTCGAATGGCGCGGGCGCTGGAAGGGCGAGACGCCCCTGCTGGTCACGCCGCGCACGACTGCCGAGGTCGCCGCCGTGGTCGGGATCTGCGCGGCCGACGGCGTGGCGATCACGCCCCAGGGGGGCAATACCGGGCTTGTGGCGGGCCAGATCCCGCACGGTGAGATCCTGCTGTCGACCCAGAAGCTGCGCGCGGTCCGCGACGTCGACGCGCTCGACGACGTCATGGTGCTGGAAGCGGGGGTCACCCTTTACGAAGCCCACCAGCAGGCGGCGAAGGTCGGCCGGCGTTTCACGGTCGGCGTGGCCTCGGAAGGCTCGTGCACGATCGGCGGGCTGATCTCGACCAACGCCGGCGGCACCGCCGTCCTGCGCTACGGCATGATGCGTGAGCAGGTGCTCGGCATCGAGGCCGTCCTGCCCAATGGCGAGATCTGGAACGGCCTCAAGCGCCTGCGCAAGGACAACACCGGCTACGACCTCAAGCAGCTTCTGATCGGCGCCGAGGGCACGCTGGGCGTCGTCACCGCCGCCTCGCTGAAGCTGCACGCGCCCTTGGCCTCGCGGGCCGTGGCCATCGTCGGCCTGAACTCGCCGGCCGAGGCCATCCAGCTGCTGGCGCGGGCCAAGGACGAGACGGGCGGCGCGGTCGAGGCGTTCGAACTGATGGGCCTGCTCGGCTTCGCGCTCACCGTCCGCAACGTGCCGGGCCTGCGCGATCCGTTGCCGACCGAGCATCCCTGGTACGTGCTGATCGAGATCGCCAGCGGCGAGCCGGGCGCGGCCGAGGCGGCGCTGGAACGGCTGCTGGCCCAGGCCCTGGAAAGCGGCCTGATCGCCGACGCCGCCGTCGCCCAGACCGAAACCCAGATGAAGCAGTTCTGGCACATCCGCGAGGGTCACTCGGCAGGCCAGAAGCCCGAGGGCGCGGTGTGGAAGCACGACATCTCGGTGCCTGTCTCCAAGATTCCGGCCTTCATAGAGCAGGCCGACGCGGCGCTGGAGGACGCCTTCCCCGGCGCCCGGATCATCGCCTTCGGCCACGTCGGCGACGGCAATGTCCACTACGACGTGCTCAAGCCCGTCGGCGGCGATGACGACGCCCATGACGCTCAGCGCGAGGCGGGCGCCAAGATCGTCCACGATATCACCGCCAGCTTCTCGGGCTCGATCAGCGCCGAGCACGGCCTGGGCGCGATGAAGACCGCCGAGGCGCTGACCTACAAGGACCCGATCGAGGTCGCGGCCCTGCGCGCGATCCGCCAGGCGCTGGATCCCAAACGGATCATGAATCCCAGGGTGCTGTTCTAGTTGTTCTGGGCGCGCTTGCGGGTGCGCAGCCACAACATGAGCAGCACCGCGAACGCGCCGGCCGGGATCGTCGCCTTGTAGAACCCGGGCTGGAAGCTCGGCGTCAGCAGGTTGATCGCCAGCGGGACGAAGCCCCACTGGCCCGTGCTGCGGCTCATCCAGAACGCGCCGATCCCGACGAAGGAAATCACCGCCCACAGCACGCGGAACTTCAGCGTTCGGTCGCGCGCCACGAAGAAGGCGGCCGCGATCATCGGGATCGGCCAGGCGAGGGCGGCGGCAAGGCCGAAGGTTTGAGTCATGACGGGGAGATAGCCGTGTCAGCCGCGTGGGTCGAGGCGACTCGACAGGGCTGAACAAGCCGGCAATCTGGCGTCATGAGCACGCTCTTCAAGTTTCCGAGTGCGGTCCGGCGGAGCTCCGAGGTCGAGGCCTGGCTCTCCAACCCTGACCCGCTACGCCAGGTCGCGCGGACCTGGTTCGAGCGCCTGCGCGGCCTGGGCGGCGACGTTCGCGAACTGCTGCACGACGGCCATCCCACCGCCTGCGTCGAGGAGGCCGCCTTCGCCTATGTCGACGCGTTCAGCGCCCATGCCAGCGTCGGCTTCTACCAGGGCGCGGCGCTGCCCGATCCGGCCGGCCTGCTGCAGGGAACCGGCAAGCGGATGCGGCATGTGAAGCTGCCCTGGGGCCAGCCGGTCGACGAGGCGGCTCTGGGGGCGCTGATCGCGGCTGCCTATCGTGACATGCGCGTCCGGCTCGACGCGGGGGAATGAGGCGAAAGACCTTACGGGTTCGCCTACATCGATCTCGCCGCTAGCGAAGCCGTTCCGAAGGCTCTATCTCCCCGCCCATGTTGATGGTCATCTCGCCCGCCAAGTCGCTGGACTTCACCGCGCCCGCCCAGGCCCTGCCCCTGACGACGCCCGAGCTCAAGGCCCAGATCGGCGAGCTGGCCAAGGTGACCCGCAAGCTGACGGCCGCCGATCTCAAGCGCCTGATGCACATCTCCGACGCCCTGGCGACGTTGAACCGTCAGCGCTTCCAGGCCTTCGATCCGGAACTGGAAGAGGGTCTGCAGGCGATCATCGCCTTCAATGGCGACGTCTATGCCGGCCTGGCCGCCCGTGAACTGGACCGCCCGGCGCTGGAGTGGACGCAGGATCACCTGCGCATCCTGTCGGGCCTCTACGGCGTGCTGCGTCCGTTCGACGCCCTGCAGCCGTATCGCCTGGAGATGGGCACGCGCCTGAAGACCAAGCGCGGCGCCAATCTCTACGACTACTGGGGCGAGACGATCTCCAAGGTGCTGAACCAGGCCGCCGAGGGACAGGCCGATCCGACCCTGGTGAACCTGGCCAGCCAGGAATATTTCGGCGCCGTCGACGCCAAGGCGCTGAGCCTTCCGGTCGTCACCTGCCACTTCAAGGAAGAGAAGCACGGCGAACTGCGCGTGCTGGGCTTCTTCGCCAAGAAGGCCCGCGGTCGCATGGCCCGCTACGCCATCGACAACCGCGTCGACCGCGCCGAGGGCCTGAAGGGCTTCGATCTGGACGGCTATCGCTTCAAGCCGGAACTTTCGACGCCGGCCGACTGGGTTTTCGCTCGCCCGCAGCCCTGAATTCATCTATCGGTGAATTTAATAAACGCTCGCCCTTCGCGCGGGCGAGATATATGTTGCGTCGCAACATTATTAGGGCGTCATCCAGGAGCTTCGCCATGGCCGTGGACTTCGGTTTGCAGGGGCAGGTCGCGATCGTCACCGGCTCGACCAGCGGCATCGGTCATGCGCTGGCCGACGCGTTGGCCGCCCAAGGCGTCAACATCGTCATGAACGGCCTGGGCGAGATGACCGCCATCGAGCGCACCCGCGCTGAGATGGCCGAGAAGCACGGTGTCGAAGTGCTGTATCACGGCGCCGACATGACCAAGCCGGCCCAGATCGCCGACATGGTGGCCCAGGCCAAGGCCGAGTTCGGCGAGCTGGACATCCTGATCAACAACGCCGGCGTCCAGCACGTGGCCCCGATCGAGGACTTCCCCGACGACAAGTGGGACCTGATCATCGCCATCAACCTGACCTCGGCCTTCCACGCCACCAAGGCGGCGGTGCCGATCATGAAGGAGCAGGGGCGCGGACGGATCGTCAACATCGCCTCCGCCCACGGCCTGGTCGCCTCGCCGTTCAAGTCGGCCTATGTCGCGGCCAAGCACGGCATCCTGGGCCTGACCAAGACGGTCGCCCTCGAGGTCGCCGAGCACGGCATCACCTGCAACGCCATCTGCCCGGGCTTCGTGAAGACCCCGCTGGTCGAGGCCCAGATCGCCGACCAGGCCAAGGCCCGAGGCATCTCGGAAGAGGCGGTGATGAAGGATGTGATCCTGGCCGCCCAGCCGACCAAGCAATTCGTCACCTTCGAACAGCTGAACGGCATGCTGCTGTATCTGGTCTCCGACGCCGGGGCCTCGGCCAACGGCGCGGCGTTCCAGATCGACGGCGGCTGGGTCGCGCAATAAGCCGAACGACCGCTTCGGAGGAAGCGCGCTTGCCCAAGGGCTCCCTTCGAGAGAGCTTCGCCGCATGCCGATACCGCCTTTCAAGAAGAAGCCCGGTCCCAAGCTCCTGAGCCTCGCCTTGCAAGGCGGCGGCTCGCACGGGGCGTTCGAATGGGGCGTCCTCGACCGCCTGCTGGAGGAAGAGGACCTGGAGATCCGGGCGGTCACCGCCGCCTCGGCTGGCGCGATGAACGCCGTCTGCCTGGCCCAGGGCCTGATCGACGACGGCAAGGCCGGCGCCCGCAAGCGGCTCGACTCGTTCTGGCGGCACGTGAACCGGTCCGGCGGCCGCAACGTGTTCGGCGACACCTCGATCTGGACCAACGCCTTCTCGGGCGGGGTCGACTGGTGGAAGAACACGCCCGGCTGGCGCATGGCCGAGACCCTGGCCCTGTCGCTCAGCCCCTACGAGTTCAACCCGTTCAACCTGAACCCGCTGCACGACGCGCTGGAAGCCGAGATCACCTTCAAGCAGATCCGCGAGCGCAGCCCGCTGAAGCTCTACATCGCCGCCACGGCCGTGCGGACCAGCAAGTCGAAGATCTTCCGCGAAACCGAGCTGACCGCTCGCCACATCATGGCCAGCGCCTGCCTGCCGCAGGTGTTCCAGGCGGTGGAGATCGACGGCGAGCCCTATTGGGACGGCGGCTTTCTGGCGAACCCGCCGCTGTGGCCGCTGTTCTACGACGACACGCCCGACGACATCTTGGTCGTCAGCCTCAATCCGTTCGTCCGCGAGGAGACGCCCAAGACCCCGGGCGAGATCATGGACCGGCTGAACGAGATCACCTTCAACGCGTCCCTGGCTTCGGAGCTGCGGGCCATCGGCTTCGTGCAGAAGCTGCTGGACGAGGGCCTGCTGAAGGACAACGCTCGGGGCCGCTATCGCCGGATGCTGGTCCACGCCATCACGGCGGACAAGCCGCTGGCCGACCTGTCGCTGGCCAGCAAGTTCGACACCGAGTGGAGCTTCCTGACCGACCTCAAGGCGCGGGGGCGGGCGGCGGCGCAGGAATGGCTGAGCGAATGCCAGGGGTGTATCGGGGTGCGCTCCACCATCGATCTGAAGGTCGGCTTTCCATGAACCATCCCGTGCCGACGGTCGGCGTCGTCTGCCTGAGGGGCGACGAGGTGCTGTTGATCCGGCGCGGGACGCCGCCTCGTCTGAATCAATGGAGCCTGCCAGGCGGTCGTCTGGAGTGGGGCGAGACGCTTGAAGTGGCTGCCTTGCGGGAGCTGAAGGAAGAGACGGGTGTCGACGCCCAGCTGCTGGGCCTGATCGACGTGGTCGACGGCGTGTTTCCAGCGCGTCCCGGCGGAGAGATCACCCGTCACTACGTGCTGATCGACTACGCCGCCCGTTGGACGGGCGGCGAGCCCGTCGGGGGCGACGACGCGGCCGAGGCCCGATTCGTCTCGCGCGACGAGGCCATGGCGCTGGTGGAATGGGACGAGACGCGGCGGGTGATCGCCGAGACGTACGAGCGGTTCGGGGCCTAGCGCCCCCTCCGTCTCGTCGCCTACCGGCGCCGATCCACCTCCCCCGCTTCACGGGTGAGGAGGCCGATTTTCTCCTCCCATGCGCAGCGGGGGAGGTGGCGCGATGCGGATACGCGTCGTGACGGAGGGGCGCTCTACCGCGTTGCCCCCTTGACCGACGGAGCGTCAACGCTTCCTCTTCAAACAAACGTTCAAGACCAAAGAGGGAGGTTCGCCATGGCCTACGCGCCGTTTAATCTGTCGGGCAAGGTCGCGCTGGTGACCGGCGGCAATCGCGGCATCGGCTTCGGCATGGCCAAGGCGATGGCCCAGGCCGGGGCCGACGTCGTGATCTGGGGCTCCAACGCCGAGCGCAACCTCGCCGCTGAAAAGGAACTGACGGGCCTTGGCGTCCGAGTGAAGGCCCAGACCGTCGACGTCTCCGACGAGGCCCAGGTGCGCGAGGGCATGGAAGAGGCCGTGGCCGCCATGGGCCGGGTCGACTCGGTGTTCGCCAACGCCGGCGTCGGCTTCGGCTCGCCCTCGTTCGTCGAGATGCAGACCGAGACCTATCGCAAGGTGCTGGCGGTCAATCTGGACGGTGTGTTCTTCACCCTGCGCGAGGCCTGCCGCCACATGGTCGAGCGCGCCAAGACCGGCGATGCGGGCGGCTCGTTGGTCGGCGTCGCCTCGCTGGCCGCCATCGAGGGCGCGGCCCGCAACGAGGCCTATGCCGCCACCAAGGGCGCGGTGATCTCGATGATCAAGTCTGTGGCCGTCGAGCACGCCCGCTACGGCGTGCGCGCCAACGCCATCCTGCCGGGCTGGATCGCCACCGACATGACGGCCGGCGCCCAGGCCAATTCGGCCTTCGCCGACAAGGTCATCCCCCGCGTGCCGGCCCGCCGCTGGGGCGAGCCCGAGGACTTCGGCGGCATGGCCGTCTATCTGGCCTCGGACGCGTCGAGCTATCACTCGGGCACGACCATCGTCATCGACGGCGGGTACTCGATCTTCTAAAGCGCGAGGGGCTGGCGTTTCTTGGACTCTGAAGTCCAATGAAAAGGCTTTGAAAACAGCCCCTTGCGGAACCGCTCCGGCGATGAGACAGTTTTCTCACGGCAGCCCGAACGTCAGATTTGGGTGCCGACGAGGAAACGAAGCATGACGCCCCAAGACGTTGTCGGCCTGACCCCGCCCCGTGGCTTCCTGACGCTGGTCGCCCTGGTCCTGACGGCCATGGCCAGCTGCTTCTGGACCCACGAGTCGGATGTCGAGGCCGAGCTGGCCCGTCACGGTTAATTCCGAGCGCTGACCTCGCGGCACGCTTGCCGCGCGGGTCCGGCGGCGAAACCCTCCCTGAAAACAATGGGAGGAACGGGCATGGGTCTGCGCACGGCGCTTTGCGATCTTCTGCATATCGAACACCCGATCCTGCTGGCTGGCATGGGCGGCGTCTCGTACGCGCCCCTGGCGGCGGCGGTGTCGAACGCCGGCGGCTATGGCGTGCTGGGCATGGCCGGGACCTCCCCGGAGTTCATCCGCGCCCAGATGCGCGAGGTCAAAAGCCTGACCGACAAGCCGTTCGGCGTCGACCTGCTGGCCGCCACGCCCGACGCCCTGACCGCTAGCGTCGAGGTCATCATCGAGGAGGGCGCCAGTTCCTTCATCGCGGGCCTGGGCGTGCCCATGCCGATCATCGCGCGGCTGAAGGACGCCGGCCTGAAGGTCATGGTCGTGTGCGGGGCGGTGAAGCACGCGGTGAAGGCCGAACAGGCCGGATGTGACGCCGTTATCTGTCAGGGCGGTGAGGGCGGTGGTCACACGGGTCTCGTCGGGACCCTGCCGCTTGTGGCGCAAGCCGTCGAAGCGGTGAAAATCCCCGTCGTCGCGGCCGGCGGGCTGCACGACGGTCGAGGCCTTGCGGCGTCGCTGGCTCTGGGCGCCCAGGGCGTCTGGATGGGCACGCGGTTCATCGCCTCCACCGAAGCCCACGCCGGCGACCTCTACCGCCAGGCGGTGGTCGACGCGGCCGACGAGGATACCGTCCGCACCCGCTGCTACTCGGGCAAGCCGATGCGGGTGAAGAAGAACCCTTATGTCGACGACTGGGAAAGCCGCCCGGCCGATATACAGCCCTTCCCGCAGCAGGCCGTCGTCTCGCTGAAGGCCGGGGCCATGGGCGGCATCGGCGGCCAGATCGAAGGGCTGGACCCGGAGAAGTCCTGCTTCGCCATGGGCCAGAGCGCGGGAGGCATTCGTGAGGTCCTGCCGGCCGGCGAGATCGTGGCGCGGCTGGTCAGCGAGGCGGAAGCCGCGCTGGAGCGGGCGAACGCGTTTCGGCGCTGAGGGGATCTGCTCCCCCGCTGGGGGAGCTGTCGCGAAGCGACTGAGGGGGCAAGCTGGACATAAGCCGAGCTGCCCCCTCCGGCCCTGCGGGCCACCTCCCCCGGAAGGGGAGGAGAGTTCGTTTAGACCTCCACCTTCGGCAGCACGCGCCGGAAGTGCGCCTCGACCGCGTCGTGGCACTCGCAGGCGCGCTTCTCCAGGCCCGGGCGATCCAGGATCGTCACCTTGCCCCGGCCGATATCGATGATCCCGGCGTCCTGCAGGGTGCGGGCCACCGCGCTGATCGTGGTGCGCTGGACGCCCAGCATCTCGGCCAGGGTCTCCTGGGTCAGGCGGATCGGCTCATTGCCCGAACGATCATGCGCGAACAGCAGCCAGCGGCAGGCGCGCTGCTCGATCGGGTGCAGGGCGTTGCAGGCGGCCACCTGCATCAGCTGGGCGATGAAGACGTCGGCATAGCGATCGAACATGCCGGCCACGGCGGGCGAGCGGGTCTTGATCTCTTCCAGCCGGTTGGTCGGAATGCAGAAGGCGTGGCCCGGCGTGCGCACCACGGCGCGGCCGTAGGCGGGCTTGAAGCCGGCGCTGACCATGCCGCCGATCGCGCCCTCGAAGCCGACGCTGGCGGCCTCGATCTCCTGGCCGTCCGAGGTGACGACCAGCAGCGACACCTGGGTCGGGCCGCAGGGCATGTAGCTGTGCTGCACGTCGTCGCCGGCGTCGAACAGCACCGCGTCCTGCGGCAGGTCGACCAGCACCAGATGCGGGGCCAGCTCCTCCAGAATGTCCGGGCGCAGGGCGGCGAGCAGGCGGTTGGCGGCGTAGGACGGCGCGGCGCCGCCTTCGGCGGAGCTGCGGACAATTCGGGTGATGGCGGTCATGGGATCCTCCCGTGGCGCTTGGACTCCATAAGCGCGCACCGCACGGCTTAGTTTCCCGTGGACGGCGAGACTCTTCCGACGCACCCTCGGAACGGGGCCAAGGGAGGCGGCGATGATCGGCAAGCGCCATGTGCGTCACAGGCTGAGCCAGTACGGCGCGCTGTGGTTGGGATCGTTCGTGCTCACCCTGCTGGCCATGGCGGCGATGGTGCTGGGTTTCCGCATCCCCTTGGCGCAGGCCGCCGACCTGCTGCTGCCTGTCGCCTTCGCGATCCTGGCCCTGGCCGTGCTGGCGGGGATCCTCCTGACGGCGGTCAAGGACGTGGGCCTGTCGACCAAGTCGCTGGTCACGGCCCTGGCCCTGTTGCTGATCCTGCCGCTGCTATGGTCGCCGGTATTGGCGGTGGTGGTCGTGGCGGCGATCGCCGGGGCGTCGGTCGAGTATTCGCAGGCCTATGCGCAATTCCGCATCGCCGTCAGCCACCTGATCTATCCGCTGATCGCCCTGCTGGGCGGCGATCCGCTGTTCACGCTGATCTGGCAGGCGTTCCAGATCGTCGCCTCGTTCGTGGGCTTCGTCGCCTCGGCCCTGCAGGTCTGGCAGGTGCTCAAGCCGTACCTGATCGGCGGCGACGATGAGGTCGAGGAGCCTAGCTGAGGGGCTTGGGGCTGGGCAGCACCCAGTCCTCTTCCTGCTCGTGCAGCAGCACGGGCAGGCCCAGGCCGGCCGGATGTTCGGCCAGGCGGCGGGCCGCAGCGCTGGCTTCGCCGCGCGTGGCATAGGCGCCAAAGCGCAGGTTGTCGCCGATGATCGACCAGCGGTCACCGACGCGCACGACGCCGTAATGCACCTCAGTCATGGGTAGACCTCCTTGCAGTATCCACAGGGAACGCCCGATCCATGGCGATCGCAAGGCCTTAAATCGGCTCAGCTTTGTCACATTTGTCCCCAGGCGGCGAAGATGTATCTCGCCTGATGCGCGCGCGGCGGTGACAGGGCTGGGCGGATTGGCGATAACGAGGCCATGCTGCGTCCGCTCCTGACCCGTATCGCCGTGCTCACCTTCGCCGCCGCCTCGGCGCTCGCGCCGTTGGCGATGGCCCAGGAACGCGACGCCGGCGAGCGTCAGCGCCTGCTGGACCTGGCCTATACGCTGGGCGAGAGCCACGCCTTGCGCCAGGCCTGCCAGGGCGAGACCGACCAGTACTGGCGCGCTCGCATGGTGCGCATGACCGAGGTGGAGCAGGCCGACCAGGCCTTCGACGCCCAGATGCGCGAGAAGTTCAACACCGGCTTCGCGGCCGGCCGCAGCGCCTATCCCACCTGCGACGACTCCAGTCGCAAGGCCGAGCAGCAGTCGGCCCGGCGCGGCCAGGCGCTGGCCCAGAAGATGTCGCAGTCGGTGCGGACGGCCCATGCCCCGCCGCCTACTGACGGCGGCGACGAAAGCGCCCACTAGAGGCGCGCCAGGGGCGCCGAAATCGCTCACGCTTTGCCGCGCCAGGCTCTAAGCTCCACCCAAAGTTATGTTGGGGAGCAGCCGTCTTGGGCGTCGTCGTTCTGATCTTCCTGGTCCTGGCCTTCGCCTTCCTGTGGAGCGCGATCAAGATCGTGCCGCAAGGCCGCGAGTTCACCGTCGAGCGCTTCGGCCGCTATACGCGCACGCTGAAGCCGGGCATCTCGATCCTGACCCCGTTCCTGGAAACCATCGGCCGCAAGGTCAACATGATGGAACAGGTCCTGGAGGTGCCCCAGCAGGAGGTCATCACCAAGGACAACGTCTCGGTGAAGGTCGACGCCATCGTCTTCATCCAAGTGATGGATGCGGCCCAGGCGGCCTATCGCATCGACAACCTGATCTACGCCATCACCCAGCTGGCCCAGACCAACCTGCGCACCGTGGTCGGCTCGCTGGAGCTGGACGAGGTGCTGTCCCAGCGCGACCAGATCAACACCCGCCTGCTGTCGACCATCGACCACGCCACCGGGCCCTGGGGCGTCAAGGTGGCGCGCATCGAGATCAAGGACCTGACCCCGCCGCCGGACATCACCAACGCCATGGCCCGCCAGATGAAGGCCGAGCGCGAGAAGCGGGCGGTGATCACAGAGGCCGAGGGCGAGAAGCAATCCCAGATCGCCCGCGCCGAGGGCCAGAAGCAGGCCGCCATCCTGGAGGCCGAGGGCCGCAAGGAAGCCGCCTTCCGCGACGCCGAGGCGCGCGAGCGCTCGGCCCAGGCCGAGGCCACGGCGACCAGCCTGGTCTCTGAGGCCATCGCCCAGGGCGACGTCAACGCCATCAACTACTTCGTCGCCCAGAAATATGTCGAGGCGTTCGGCGAACTGGCCCGCAGCCCGCAGCAGAAGACGGTGATCGTGCCGGCCGACTTCTCGGGCCTGACGGGCACGGTCGCGGGCGTCGGCGAGCTGATCAAGTCGCTGGCCGCCGATGCGCCGTCGCGTCCGGCCCCCGCGCCGCGCGGCGGGACCAGCGCCCCGGCCGGCGGCAAGCGCGGAGCCTGATCCGATGAGCGCCCTGGCTGGCTTCTACGCCTTGCATCCCTTCTCGCTGTGGCTGGCCGTGGCCGCCGTCTTCCTGGCGCTGGAAGTCGCCACCGGAACCGGCTGGCTGCTGTGGCCGGCCGCCGCCGGCGTCCTGACCGGCGTCATCGCCCAGGCCCTGAAGCTGAACGGCCTGGTGTCGATCGGCCTGTTCGTGATCCTGGCCATCGCCTCGACCTACCTGGCTCGGCGCTACCTGCGGCCGGTGCTGGAGCCCAAGAGCCCCGACCTCAACGACCCGCTGCAGCGCTTGATCGGCCAGCGGGGCCAGGTGCTGTCGACCTTCGAGCAGGGCCGGGGCCGGGTCTTCGTCGATGGCAAGGACTGGGCGGCCGAGACCGACGAGCCGATCCCGGCGATCAGCCAGGAAGTGGTCGTCATCGGTCTCGACGGCGCGGTGCTGAAGGTGCGCAAGATCCCCACTTGAGGGCGCCGCTGCTGACGGAGTTCGGCGGGAGGTCTTGTTATCGGGGGGCGAACCACACCATCTGGTGCGGACCTTTTCTCCCCGGGGACCCGGCGTGACCTCCATCATTTCCGTATCGGGCCTGACCAAGACCTACGCGTCCGGTCATCAGGCCCTCAAGCGCATCGACCTCGAGATCAGGAAGGGCGAGATCTTCGCCCTGCTGGGTCCGAACGGGGCGGGCAAGACCACCCTGATCAGCATCGTCTGCGGCATCGTGAATCCCAGCGACGGGACCATCGTGGCCGACGGCCATGACGTGGTGAAGGACTACCGCGCGGCCCGCACCAAGATCGGTCTGGTGCCGCAGGAGCTGCACACCGACGCCTTCGAGACGGTCTGGGCCACGGTCAGCTTCTCGCGCGGCCTGTTCGGCAAGCCGCGCAACGACGCCCTGATCGAGAAGATCCTTCGCGACCTGTCGCTCTGGGACAAGAAGGACAGCAAGATCATGGCGCTGTCGGGCGGCATGAAGCGCCGGGTGATGATCGCCAAGGCGCTGAGCCACGAGCCGACCATCCTGTTCCTGGACGAACCCACCGCCGGCGTCGACGTCGAGCTGCGCCGCGACATGTGGGAGATGGTCCGCCAGCTGCGCGAGAACGGCGTCACCATCATCCTGACCACCCACTACATCGAGGAGGCCGAGGAGATGGCCGACCGGGTGGGGGTGATCCGCAAGGGCGAGATCATCCTGGTCGAGGACAAGACCGAGCTGATGAAGAAGCTGGGCGAGCGCCGCCTGGTCCTGCACCTGAAGAGCCCGTTGGCCGCCCTGCCGGCCGGGCTGGAGGGCGACGCCCTGACCCTGTCGGAGGACGGGCTGGAACTGGTCTACGCCTTCGACTCCAAGTCCGAGGACACCGGCATCGCCGACCTGCTGCGCCGGCTGGCCGGCGTCGGCGTCGACTTCATCGACCTGAAGACCGAGCAAAGCTCGCTGGAAGACATCTTCGTCAGCCTGGTGCGGGAGGCCGCGTGATGAACCTCTTTGCGATCAAGGCGATCTATCGTTTCGAGATGGCGCGCTGGTTCCGCACCCTGGCCCAGAGCGTGCTGTCGCCGGTCATCTCGACCACCCTCTATTTCGTGGTGTTCGGCTCGGCCATCGGCTCGCGCATGCAGCCGATCGACGGGGTCAGCTATGGCGCCTACATCGTGCCGGGCCTGATCATGCTGTCGGTGCTGACCGAAAGCGTCTCGAACGGCTCGTTCGGCATCTACATGCCCAAGTGGGCGGGCACGATCTATGAGCTGCTGTCCGCGCCGGTGGCGTGGTGGGAAGCGGTGATCGGCTATGTCGGCGCGGCGGCGACCAAGTCGATGCTGCTGGGTCTTCTGATCCTGGCGACGGCGCGGATCTTCGTGGCGTTCCACATCGCCCACCCGCTGGTCATGGTGCTGTTCCTGGTGCTGACGGCCATCACCTTCAGCCTGATGGGCTTCATCATCGGGGTGTGGGCCGACGGCTGGGAGAAGCTGCAGATCGTGCCGATGCTGATCATCACCCCGCTGACGTTCCTGGGCGGCAGCTTTTACTCGATCAGCATGCTGCCGCCGGCCTGGCGCGCGGTGACCCTGTTCAACCCGGTAGTCTACCTGATCAGCGGCTTCCGCTGGAGCTTTTACGGCGTCTCCGACGTCAGCGTCGGCGTGAGCCTGTCGATGACGGCGCTGTTCCTGGCCATCTGCCTTGTGCTGGTCTGGCGGATCTTCAAGACGGGGTACCGGCTGAAGGTCTAGGGCCGTCGGGCGCATAAGCCGATCAGGCTTAGGTCTCGTCTTCTTCCCCGTCGGCGTCGTCCTCTTCCGCCTCGACCGGCGCGGCGCTTTTCAGGCCCCTGAGGCCGCCGCCCTTGGCGATCAAGGCGGCCTCGGCGGCGCGGACCATCGGGCGCTCACCGTTGAACGCGCCCAGCGTCTCGCAGGCGGCGAAGAAGGACGGGTCGGCCCGGGTGTCGATCTCGGGCTGGACCACGACCAGATGCAGGTCGCGCGCCTTCAGCTTCAGGACCGCGTCCAAGAGGTCGACCATCGTGCCGCCCAGGGCGTGCAGGCTGGGCGTGGCCAGGGCGCCGCCGGGCTCCAAGGCGGCCAGGGCCTTGTCGAGGCCGGGGCGCACGACGCCGGAGGTCAGGCACCGGTCGCTGAACACCTCCTGGCAGCCCAGCAGCAGGAGGCGCTCCTCCTGGGCGGGGCTGAAGAAGATCCCGCGCACGGGCGGCACGCGATAGTAGCCGACGAGGTTCATCCCGGCTGATTTGCAAACCCGCTCGCGCTTGGCGAGGGATTTCCGCGGCCGCCCACAGCTTCTTGGGATCTAGCCCAGGACGGCCGCAACCACGGCCGAGATCGGCGCGGTAGGCCGGCCGATCAGCGTCGACAGTTGGCGGCCGTCGTCGAACAGGCCGCCGTGGGCCGCCGCCGCGTCGGACTGGGCCAGGATCGCGGCGAACGGACCGGGCAGGCCGATGCTTTCCAGGATCCCGGCGTACTCGGCCTGCGGCAGGTCGTTGTAGGGGATCGTCTTGCCGGCGCGGGACGAGATCTCGGCGGCCAACTCCGCCATCGTGAAGGCCTCGTCGCCGGCCAGTTCGTAGATGCGGTTCTCGTGGCCCTCGGTGGTCAGCACCACGGCGGCGGCTTCGGCATAGTCCGCGCGCGCGGCGGCCGAGATGCGGCCCTCGCCGGCCGAGCCGATCAGCGCCCCGGCCTGGACGGCGCCGGCGATCCCGCCCGCATAGTTCTCGGTGTACCAGCCGTTGCGCAGCAGGGTGTAGGGTAGGCCGGAAGCCTGGATCAGGGCCTCGGTGGCCTTGTGCTCCTCGGCCAGCAGCAGGGCGCTGGTGTCGGCGCGCAGGATGCTGGTGTAGGCGATGCGCCTCACGCCGGCGGCCTTGGCGGCCTCGATGACATTGCGGTGCTGGACCAGGCGCTGGCCGACTTCGCTGCCCGAGATCAGCAGCAGGGTGTCGACGCCGGCCAGCGCGGCGGCCAGGGTCTCCGGCTGGGCGTAGTCGGCGGCGCGGACGGGGACGCCCAGGTCGGCGGCCTTGGCCGGACCGCGCGCCAAGGCGACGATCTCGCTCGCCGGCACGCGAGCCTTTAGCTTTTCGATGACGAGGCGGCCCAGTTGGCCGGTGGCGCCCGTGATGGCGAGGGTCATGATCGTTCTCCCGATTGGTGACGGAAGCGATCTGGGCCTCTTGCTTACTTTTCGTAAGTACCCACATGAATGTAAGTATGAAAGAAAATCGCTCCCCCGAACGCATGGCCCTATCCGCCAAGATGGCGCGGGGCGACCTGATGGCCATCGCCTGCCCGTCGCGCGAGGTGCTTAAGCACGTCACCAGCCGCTGGGGCGTCCTGGTGCTGATCGCGCTGGAAGGTCGAACGCGCCGCTTCAGCGAGCTGCGACGCGCCGTTGGCGGGGTCAGCGAGCGCATGCTGGCCCAGACCCTGCAGCAGTTGGAAGGCGACGGCTTCGTGCTGCGCGTCGCTCACCAGGTCGTGCCGCCGCACGTCGACTACAGCCTGACCGCGACGGGCGCCGAGGTGGCCGAGAAGGTGAAGGGCCTGGCGGACTGGATCGAGCTGAACCTCGACCGCATCCTGCCGCACTGGGACGAGAGTTCGGCCGCCTAGGCGCGGGCGAAGCGGGCGCGGTAAGCGCCGGGCGTGGTCGAGAACTGGCGGCGGAAGTGGTGGCGCAGGGCCGGCGCGCCCAGGCCCACGGCTTCGGCGACCTGGTCGATTCCGGCCGACGACGTTTCCAGCAGATCGCGCGCTCGATTCAGCCGCTCGGCCAGCAGCCACCGCGCGGGCGTGCCGCCGGTCGCGGCCTCGAACCGCCGCAGGAAGGTTCGCTCGCTCATGCCGGCGTCGCCGGCCAGGGCCTTGATGGTGTGGGCGCGCGACAGGTCCGCGCGCATACGGTCGAGGATCGGTCCCAGGCGCGAGGCTTCATGGGCCACGGGCACCGGCCGCTCGACGAACTGGGCCTGGCCTCCGTCGCGGTGGGGCGGCACGACCAGGCGTCGGGCGACCGTGTTGGCGGCTTCCGGCCCGAAGTCGCGGCGGATCAGGTGCAAACCGAGGTCGATGCCCGCCGCGCTGCCGGCCGAGGTCAGCAGGTCGCCCTCGTCGACATAGAGCACGTCGGGCTGGACCTCGATCTCCGGATAGCGTTCGCGCAGGGCCTGCGCATAGCGCCAATGCGTGGTGGCCCGCCGGCCATCCAGCAGGCCCGTGGCGGCCAGGACGAAGACGCCGGAGCAGATCGACATCAGCCGCGCGCCGCTCGTATGGGCCGCTCGCAGGGCCTCGATCAGCGGCGCCGGGACGGGCGCGCCCATGCCGCGCCAGCCGGGCGCGACGATGACGCTGGCCTGGCTCAGAAGCTCCAGGCCGCCGTCGCCGGCGATCCGCACGCCGCCCAGGCCGCGCAGGTCGCCCGGCTCCACGGCGGCGGTGGCGAAGCGGTACCAGGCCTGGCCCATCTCGGGCCGGGGCAGGGCGAAGAGCTCGACCGCCACCCCGTATTCGAAGGTGCAGAGGCCGTCATAGGCCAGGGCGACGACGAGAGGCTGGTTTGGCATGATCTTTACGGTCGATGTCGATCTCGCCAGCTAACGCGACCGTGCGGCGTGAGGCAAGTCTTGGGGCGTTCAACCGCTGGAGGTCTCGATGAGCTTCGTATCCGCAATCCCCGCCGCCCCGTCCGACGCCGCCGCCGCGCACTTCGCCGCGCGCTTGTCGCTGGAGACCGACTGCTCTGACGTAGGCGCTTCGCTGCGGGCGGGCGAGGTCGATTTCGTCCTGCTGCACGTGGTGGGGTCGCCGGAGGCCTATGCTCGCCGCCACGTGCCGGGCGCGCTTCACCTGCGCCACGCCGAGATCACTGCCGAGCGGATGGCGCAGTGGCCGGCCGACACGCTGTTCGTGGTCTATTGCGCTGGCCCGCACTGCAATGGCGCTGATCGCGCGGCGCTGAAGCTTGCGGGGCTAGGACGTCCGGTGAAGCTGATGATCGGCGGGATCACGGGCTGGGAGGATGAGGGCCTGCCGTTTGCGAGCGGGAGCGAGCCGGGTGTTCTGGAGGTCTAGGATCCAAAGCAAAACGGCGTGTCATCCCGGCCGTAGCGCAGCGGAGAGCCGGGACCCAGGGGCGACAGCTCTGCGCCGGCCCATGGGTCCCGGATAAGCCCTGGGGGCTTTCCGGGATGACACGGGTTTAGGAATGCGTCTCGTCTTAGAAAACCCGCGGGTTCGCCTTGCGCAGGCCCTCGTTCGCCAGCTGGTCCGCCCGCTCGTTCAGCGGGTGGCCGGCGTGGCCCTTGACCCAGCGCCAGTCGACGTCGTGCCGCTCCCGGGCGGCGTCGAGGCGTTTCCAGAGGTCGTCGTTCTTGACGGGGCTCTTGTCGGCCGTCTTCCAGCCGCGCGCCTTCCAGCCCCGGATCCACTCCTGGATGCCCTTCATGACGTACTGGCTGTCGGTGTGCAGTTCGACCTTGCAGGGACGGTTCAAAAGCTCCAGCGCCGAGATCGCGCCCATCAACTCCATGCGGTTGTTGGTGGTGGCCGGCTCGCCGCCGCAGATCTCTTTCTTCTTGTCGCCATAGAACAGGATGGCCCCCCAGCCGCCCGGGCCCGGATTCCCCTTGCAGGCGCCGTCGGTATAGATCGTGACCTTGGGCGTCATCAGAACAGCACGAGGCCTTCGCGGTGGACGGCCAGCTTGCGCTCGTACTCCAGCGGATCCTTGG
>FTCT01000551.1_pt1 | contig 30732 bp, 27 predicted proteins | sample 1658881 | NCBI WGS metagenome assembly FTCT01 (sample SAMEA3914864, study PRJEB12502) | metagenome | biome: forest; material: soil | place: USA | collected 2012-03-12 | depth 0.3 m | reverse complement strand
GGCGGCCGCCGACTACATCCTCGTCACCGAGGACTCGACCAACATGGCCACCGAGGCGGCCTCGACCGGCAAGCCGGTGTTCGTGCTGAAGATGGACGGCTCCAGCCTGAAATTCCGCCTGTTCCACGAGGAGCTGGAAGGCCAGGGCGCGGCGCGCCCGTACGGCGGCGCCTTCCACGGCTGGGCCTACGAGCCCGTCAACGAGACCGACCGCGCCGCGCGCGAGGTGCTGGCGCGGATCGGGGTGGAGATCCCGGAGCCGGTGGTCGAGGCGGCGGCGGTCGAGGCGCCGAAGCCGAAACGCAAACCTCGGGCGAAGAAGGTCGAGACGACGGCGGAAGCGCCGGTCGAAGTCGCTGCGCCCAAAACGAGGAAGCCTCGCGCGGCCAAGGCGAAAGCCTGATTTTTCCGATTGCCGCCGCGCGAATGTTCGCGTTACGTTCTCTGCATGGTTGAAACAAGGCCCACACCGATCAGCAAGGCGGCTCGCAACGAGCGGCGAAAGGCCCTCGCGACGACCTGCAACGCGGTTTCCGTGGCCTTGTTCGTTTCCGCCGGCCTTCAGCCATTGTTGGCCGGCCGTTTCAGCCTCCAAGGCATGGTCCCACTCGGGGTTTCGATCGTTGCCCTACAAGTGTTTCTCCATTACATTTTGAGGCAAGTGGAGGACTAGATGGACCCTCTCGCCCAGTTCGCCCTTATGGGCTTGGCATTTGCCGGCGTCGCGTTCTTGGCCTTCTGGCTCTCCATGCGAAGCGACCGCCGCTGATCCTCGCAATCCTCCAGGCCCGCATGAGCTCCACCCGGTTGCCGGGCAAGGTGCTGATGCCGGTCGCGCGCCAGCCGATGATCGTGCGGCAGATCGAGCGCGTGGCCCGGTCGCGCCGCATCGACAAGATCGTCGTGGCCACCTCCGACCAGCCCGAGGACGACGCCATCGAGGCGGCCGTGCGGCGCGAGGGGATCGCGGTGTTCCGGGGCCCGCTGGACGACGTCCAGCAGCGGTTCCTCGGCGCGCTGGACGCCCATCCGGCCGAGCACCTGGTGCGGCTGACCGCCGACTGCCCGCTGGTGGATCCCGACCTGATCGACGCCACCATCGCGCTGGGCCTTTCGACCGGCGCCGACTACGCCCACAACACCCGCAAGGGCCAGTCGTGGCCCAAGGGCCAGGACGTCGAGATGCTGCCCGCCGCCGTGCTGCGCGCCGCCGCTGAAGGCCGGACGCCGGAAGGCCGCGAGCACGTCACCTGGGACATCTGGAACCGTCCCGACCGCTGGAAGCTCGTCGCCCTGCCCTGCGCGCCCGACCAGGCCGACGTGCGCTGGACCGTCGACCGGCCCGACGACTACGCCTTCGTGGCGGCGGTCTATGACGCGCTCTACGCCACGAACCGCGCCTTCACCTCCGACGACGTCCGGGCCTTCGTGCGTAGCCGGCCCGACCTGGCCGACTACGGCGGCGACCGGCGGGTATGAGCCCCAAGGACGCACGCAAGATCCTGTTCGTCTGCGCGGCCGGACCCCGCGTGGGCGGCGGCCACGTAATGCGGTCCCTGACCCTGGCGCGGGCGCTGGAGGCGCGCGGCGGATCTTGCGCCTTCCGCGCCGATCCCGAGGTGGCCAAGGTGCTGGCCGCCTTCGCGCCCGACGTGGCGCTGAGCGACACGGACAGTGGCTTCGACGCCCTGGTCTTCGACAGCTACGCCCTCACCGCCGAAGACCACCGCGCGATCGCGCGAGGTCGCCTTGCCCTGGTCATCGACGACCTGGCCGACCGGCCGCTGGCGGCGGATATCGTCCTGGATTCGGGTCCCGCGCGGACGGCCGCCGACTATGGCGGCCTCGTTCCGGACGGCGCCCAGCTGCTGCTGGGGCCGGCCTACGCGCCCGTGCGCCCGGCCTTCTCCGCTCTCCGCGAGGCCGCGCTGGCGCGGCGCGCCGAACGGCCGCCGGTGCGGCGTATCCTGGTCTCGCTGGGCCTGACCGACCTGGGCGGGATCACCGGCAAGGTGGTCGAGCGGCTGGCGCCCTTGGTCGGCGAGGCCGCGCTGGATGTCGTGCTGGGCGGCGCCGCGCCCAGCCTGCCGGCCCTGCGCGCCCTGGCCGACAAGGACCCCCGCCTCACCCTCCATGTCGACACCCAGGACATGCCGCGCCTGATCCTGGACGCCGACCTCGCCGTCGGGGCCGGCGGATCGACCACCTGGGAGCGCTGCGTCCTGGCCCTGCCGGCCCTGACCCTGGTGCTGGCCGAGAACCAGGTCGCGGCCGCCAAGGCGCTGGAGGCGGCCGGCGTGACACCGCGCCTCGACGTCGCCGCGCCGGATTTCGAGACGGCGTTCGACGCCGCGGTCACCGACTTGATAGCGAGCCCCGAGCGCCGCGCGGTGCTGTCTGCCGCCAGCGCCACGGTCTGCGATGGACTGGGCGCTGACCGGGTGGCGCAGGCTTTTCTGGAGCGGCTCTAGCGAACACCGTTCAGATCGCTCATCCTCCCGCCAACAACAGGAGGGCGAACATGGCGCGCAAGAGATCCGTGGTGGTCACCGGCGTTTCCACCGGCATCGGCTGGGGCGCGGTCAAGGTGCTGACGGGCAAGGGCTTCCATGTCTTCGGCAGCGTGCGCAAACGCGCCGACGCCGATCGCCTGACCGCCGAATTCGGCGAGGCCTTCACCCCGCTGCTGTTCGACGTCACCGACGAGGCCGCCGTACGCGAGGCCGCCAAGCAGGTCGAGATCGTGCTGGGCGGCGAGACCCTGGCGGGCCTCGTCAACAACGCCGGCATCGCCGTGGCCGGGCCCCTGCTCTACTTGTCGCTCGACGACTGGCGCCAGCAGCTGGAGGTCAATCTGACCGGCGTGGTCATCGCCACCCAGGCCTTCGCCCCGCTGCTGGGCGCCAGCGGCGCGCGGGTCGCCAATCCCGGCCGCATCGTCAACATCTCGTCCGTCGGCGGCCGCAACGCCAATCCGTTCATGGCCCCCTACTGCACCAGCAAGTTCGGGCTGGAGGGGCTGTCGGAGTCGCTGCGCCGCGAGCTGCTGCCGTTCGGCGTCGACGTCGTGGTGGTCGCGCCGGGCGCGGTGGCCACGCCGATCTGGGACAAGGCCGACCAGGTCGACACGACCCGCTACGCCAACACCGTCTACGCTCCAGCCCTGGAGCGGCTGCGCGGCCACATGCTGTCGCTGGGCAAGTCGGGCCTGCCGCCCGAGAAGATCGGCGAGGCCATCGCCACCGCCCTGACCGCGCCCTCGCCCAAGACCCGCTACGTCGTCTCGCCCTCGCCGATGCAGGTGCTGATGACCGAGATCCTGCCCAAGCGCACCCTGGACAAGGCGATCGGCAAGCGCCTGGGCCTGCTCGCGGATTGAATCTCCTCCCCATTAGGGGGAGGTGGATCGATGCGAATACGCATCGAGACGGAGGGGGTCCGCGAAGCGGTTGTGCGATAGCCACCGCACAAGCCCCCTCCACCGCCGTTCGGCGGTCCCCCTCCCCCAAAAGGGGAGGAAAACCACACCAAGCAGTCTACAGTTGTCATTTCACCCCCAATGACCCAAGCTCCACCACAGCTTGCGAGGGGGAAAGCCATGCCGAAGGATCGGATCGTCCTGCTGGACGCGCTGCGGGGCCTGGCGATCCTCGGGATCATGTTGTGCAACATCCCGCTGGTCGACGTCCCCGAACGGGTGGCCGAGAGTATCCCCTTCTGGCCGCTGGGCCAGGCGCCGGCCAGCGTGGCGGTGTGGCTGGTCACCCAGATCTTCTTCCAGCAGAAGTTCTACACCCTGTTCGGCATGCTGTTCGGCGCCTCGGTGCTGCTGGTCGGCGGCGAGGGCGGCGACCGCGAGCGCACGGTGATGATCGTCAAGCGCCTCGTCGCGCTTCTGGTCATCGGCCTGGTCCACGGCCTGCTGATCTGGCAGGGCGACGTGATGTCGTACTACGCGATCGTCGGCCTCCTGGTGATCCTGGTGCGCGGCTGGCCGGCCTGGCGGCTGCTGTGGGCGGGGATCGCCATCCACCTGATCGACGCCGCCTGGGACGCCTACAAGCTGCTGATCCACGCGCGCCATCTCATAAAGCCGGCCGACGCCAAGCTGCTGGCCAAGATCGCGGCCGACACGCACACCGACATGGCGCGCTACACCGCCGGCTTCATGAGTTCGCTGATCCAGAACGCGCACCAGAACTGGGACTTCGTCACCGGCTCGTGGAGCTGGCCGCCGATGTGGCCGCTGAAGGTGCTGGGCCTGATGCTGATGGGCATGGGCCTGTTCAAGCTGGGCGTGCTGAAGGGTGAGGCCTCGGCGCGGACCTACAAGAGCTTCATCGCGATCGGCCTGGGCTGCATGACGCTGGTGGCCCTGCTGTTCGGGGTCTACGTGGCGACGCCGGGCTGGGTAGCCCTGCTGGGCGCGCTGGCCAGCCGGGTGCAGGCCTCCACCGCGCCGCTGGTCAGCCTGGGATACCTAGGCCTGCTGGCCCTGGCCGCGCGCACGCGGGTGTGGAGCGCGATCCCCAGAATCCTGGCCCCGGCCGGCCAAATGGCCTTCACCAACTACCTCGCCCAGTCGGTGATCATGACCACCATCTTCTACGGCGGGCGTGGCCCGGGGCTCTACGGCACGCTGGATCGACCGGCCCTGGCGGGGATCGTCGCGGCCAGCTGGCTGGCCCAGATCCTGTGGTCGCACTGGTGGCTGAAACGCTTCAACATCGGCCCGCTGGAGTGGCTGTGGCGGCTGGCCTATCGCGGGCGGACACCGCTACGGCGGGCGGCGGAGGCGGCGTAACGCCCCCTCCGTCACGATGCTATTCGCATCGCGCCACCTCCCCCGCTTCGCATGGGAGGAGGATGGGCTTCTCCTCCCCCGCATGGCGGGGGAGGTGGATCGGCGCCGATAGGCGACGAGACGGAGGGGGCGCTACCGCCTAGCCCACCATCGACCAGTCCAGCGGTTCGCCGCGCGCCAGGTCGCGCGTCGCGGCCTTGCCCAGCACCTTGTCCAGTTCGCCGGGCGGCAAGCCCGCGCCCGGGCGGACCGAGCGGATGTTGGCGCGAGACAGCGTCTCGCCAGCCTTGATGTCTGAAGTCACGTAGAGCGAGCGGCGGAACTGCAGGTTGGCGCGCTCGGCGCCCAGCACGTCGTAGTGGGCCGCGCCCAGGGCCGCCCAGGCGTTCTTGGTGTCGTCGACCAGGGCGCGGAACTCGGTCGGCTCCAGGCTGAAGGCCGAGTCCGGGCCGCCGTCGGCGCGGGCCAGGGTGAAGTGCTTCTCGACCGCGCAGGCGCCCAGGGTCACCGCCGCCACCGAGGCGGCCGTGCCCGGCGTGTGATCCGACAGGCCGATCGGGCAGCCGAAGCGGGCGGCCATGTCCGGCACGGTCCGCACATTGGCGTCGGCGAAGGTGGCCGGATAGCTCGACACGCAGTGCAGCAGCAGAACACCCGCCGCGCCGGCGTCCAGCGCCGTATCCAGCGCCGTCTGCATTTCCTGCAGGTTGGCCATGCCGGTCGAGATGATCAGCGGCTTGCCCTTCGACGCGGCGTATTTAATCAGCGGCAGGTCGACGGCCTCGAACGAGGCGATCTTGAAGGCCGGCGCGCCCAGGTCGTGCAGCAGGTCGACGGCGGTCTCGTCAAATGGGCTGGAGAACAGCGTCACCCCCCGCTGGCGGGCGCGCTCGAAGATCGCCGCGTGCCATTCGAACGGGGTCTGGGCTTCCTGGTACAGCTCGTACAGCGAGCGGCCATCCCACAGGCCGCCGTGGATCTTGAACTCGGGCCGGTCGACGTCGAGCGTGATGGTGTCGGCGGTGTAGGTCTGGATCTTGATCGCATCGCAGCCGGTGTCGGCGGCGGCGTCGACCATCGCAAGGCAGCGCTCGAGGCTGCCGTTGTGGTTGCCGGAGAGCTCGCAGATCACATAGGGCGCGTGGTCGACGCCGATCTTGCGGCCGGCGATCTCGATGAAGGGCGCGGACATGAGGCGCTCCTCTCTGGGAAACATGGTTGCCCGCAGTTTAACCCACGAAAGGTGGACGAGGCGTCAATCGCCCTTCTTGGCGCCAAGCGCCAAGCCCAGGCCGACGCCGATGGCGACTCCCACGCCGATGCCGGAGGCGACGTTGTGCATCGCCACGCCAAGTCCGACGCCTAGGGCGATCCCGATCGCGATTCCCACGCCGAGATATCCGTTGTTCTTCATCGCCCAACCTCGATCACCGTGACGTCGCTGGCCAAGACGTCGGACAACTCAGGCCAGGCCGCTTCGAACCTAGCGATCAAGGCGTCGCGTCGTACATTGCCAAATCGCACCCAAAGGATACGCGCCCGAGGCGCACGCGCCAGCGCCCAATCCACGAAATCACGATCCTTGGTGACGATCATGGAGCCTTCTGCGATCGCCAGCGTCCAGATGTCAGCGTCGGGCATGTCTCCTCGGCCCACATCAATGACGTGATGGGCCTCATGTCCCTTTGCGCGCAACCAGGACGCCAAGGCCGGCGGGAGCTGGGCGTCGACCAGGAACCTCAAGCCGCGACGATGGCTGTGTCGGCCATTGCCGCGGCGGCATAGGCAAGCGCGGCGCGGACGTCATCCGCCTCGAGATAAGGATAGTCCTCGAGGATCTCCGCCGTGGTCATGCCATTAGCCAGCATTTCCAGGACGTCCTGAACACGGATCCGTAGACCACGAATGCAAGGCCGTCCTCCGACCTTGCCGGGCTCGATCGTGATGCGTTCCAGCAACGGGTTCATGAGCAGAGCATAACGCCAATGGCCAATGGCCGCCACCGGGCGACAGAACCTCGACGCGGCGTGAGTTTTTCACCGTCTTCGGGCCATCGCCTCAGGCTGGAATCGACACTATATCTGCGGCCATGTCCACGACCGCTCCCCGCCAGACCCGCTGCCTGATCATTGGTTCGGGCCCCGCCGGCTACACCGCCGCCATCTATGCCGCCCGCGCGCTGCTGAAACCCGTGCTGATCGCCGGCATCCAGCCAGGCGGCCAGCTGACCATCACGACCGACGTCGAGAACTATCCGGGCTTCGCCGACGTCATCCAGGGCCCCTGGCTGATGGACCAGATGCGCGCCCAGGCCGAGCATGTCGGCACGGAATTCGTCAGCGACATCGTCACCAGCGTCGACCTCTCCAAGCGCCCGTTCGCGGTCAAGACCGACAGCGGCCAGGACTGGATCGCCGAGACGATCATCATCGCCACCGGCGCCCAGGCCAAGTGGCTGGGCCTGGAAAGCGAGAGCAAGTTCCAGGGCTTCGGCGTCAGCGCCTGCGCCACCTGCGACGGCTTCTTCTATCGGAATAAGGACGTCATCGTGGTCGGCGGCGGCAACACCGCCGTGGAAGAGGCCCTGTTCCTGACCAGCTTCGCCAGCAAGGTGACCCTGGTGCACCGCAAGGACGAGCTGCGGGCCGAGAAGATCCTGCAGGAGCGCCTGCTGGCCCACCCGAAGATCGAGGTGGTCTGGGACAGCGTCATCGACGAGGTCACCGGCCAGACCGATCCGATGGGCGTGACGGGCGCGCGCCTGAAGAACATCAAGACCGGCGAGACCACGGACATCGCCGCCGACGGCGTGTTCATCGCCATCGGCCACGCCCCGTCGTCCGAGCTGTTCAACGGCCAGCTGGAAACCGGTCCCGGCGGCTATCTGAAGGTCAAGCCGGGCACGGCCTCGACCGCGATCGAGGGCGTCTATGCCGCCGGTGACGTGACCGACGACGTCTACCGCCAGGCGGTGACGGCGGCCGGCATGGGCTGCATGGCGGCGCTGGAAGCCGTACGCTTCCTGGCAGAGGAAGACCACAAGGCCGCGCACCATCCGATCAGCCACGCGGAAGCGGGCAAGATCGGGGTTTGGTGAGGGCGTAAGCCTAAAATCCTCCCCCTAGCGGGGGAGGTGTCGGCGCTCCGCGACGACGGAGGGGGAAGCGGCCAGGCCGAGAAATCTTCCCCCTCCGGCGCTTCGCGCCACCTCCCCCGCTAGGGGGAGGATCCCAATCAATGCAGCGGGTTCACCAGGCTGGGCGGCCGTGACTTCGGTTTCGGCGGCGGCGGCGGCGGTTCGGCTGGCGCAGCGGGGGCCGCGACCACCGCGGGCGCGCCGTCGGACACGCCTTCCAGCGCCTTGTTGATCCGGGCGATCTCGTCCGCCGTCGGGATGCGGCGGCCGGCCACCGTGCCCTGCATCTGGTAGCGCTCGCCGTTCGGGGCGGTCGCGTCGGGGATGGCCACCAGCTTGGCGTCCGGCAGCATGGGCACCGCGCCCAGCACCGAGGCCGGCGCGTTGACGGGCGGCAGACCCGCATGGGCGTCGGCGGCCAGCACCTCGGGCGGGGCCGCTTCCAAAGTGCGCGGGTCGGCGGCCATCAGGATGTCGGCCGACACCGTCTCATTGCCCGAATAGCGGCCGTTGAACGCCGCCTGGGTCCCGGACGGGCCCGTCCAGCGATAGAAGATGTGCTGGCCGAACTGCTTCAGCTTGACCAGGGTCGGCGCCCAGTACGGGGCCACATAGTCGGCGTGGTAGTGGGTGGCCAGGCCCACCGGCTTGAACACGAAGCCCGCCAGCGCCCGCCGCGCCACGGCCTGGGCGTTGGCCCACATCACCGGCACCGGCGTCTTGGCCAGGGAGCCGTCGCAGGCGAAGCTGAACTGGCAGCCGGTCGAGCGCGCCGCGCCCTCGTAGATCACCCCGCACACCGACTTGGGATAGCCCGGATGGCGCATGCGGTTCAGCACGGATTGGGCGATCGCCTGCTGGCCTTCCAAAGGCTCGAAGGCGGCTTCGAAATAGACCGCCTGGGTCATGCAGTTCAGCGCCTTGGCGCGGGCGTCGGCCGTGCCGGTCAGCACGAACGGCCTGGCCGCCTCCATGCCGTCCTCGACGGTGGGCCGCAGGGCGTTGATGATCCGAGCCTCGTCGAAGTCGGGCGTGATGGTTCCCAGCCGCGGGATGTCCTTCAGCCGGATCACCTCCCACCCTTCGACGCGGCCCCAGTAGTCCTTGTGCGGGCGCGGGTCGTGTCGCTTGGCCAGGGCCAGCATGGCCGGGTCGAAGTCAGCGACATAGTGGCGCAGGGCCCGGTCGCTGAAGCTGCCCGTCACGCGCATCAGCCCGGCCTCGCGTCCGGTCCCGGCGGGCACGTAGTAGGTCGAGGTCGCGCACGCCGAAAGGCCGCCGACGACCAGCACGGTCGCGGCGGTTTTCCAGGATTTGGCGCTGATCAGGGTCCCCACCCCGTCCCCGGCGGCCGCTACTTCAGGCCGAGTGTGGAGCGCAGCATCCAGGCGTGCTTCTCGTGGGCCTGCAGGCGCTGGGTCAGGAGATCGGCGGTGGCTTCGTCGCCGGCGTCGTCGGCCACCGGGAAGCTGTCGCGCATCGTCCGGATAACGGTTTCGTTGTCCGTCAGCAGCTCCTTGATCATGGCCTCCCACTCATTTTCGGGATTGCCGTCCTTGATGCTGGAGAGGTTGCCGAAGGCCCCGTAGCCCTGGGGCGCCAGCTCGCCCAGAGCGCGAATGCGCTCGGCGATGTCGTCCAGCGCCGCCCATTCTTCCTGGTACTGACCTTCGAGCAGAACGTGCAGGGATTGGAAGTTCGGACCGCGAACATTCCAGTGATAACCGTGCGTCTTGAGATAGAGCGCGTAGCTGTCCGCCAGGACCTTGTTCAAGGACGCGGCGATGTCGGCGCGCTGCTTGGCGGTCAGTCCGGTGTTCAGGGCGTCGGCCATCATGATCTCCCGAGTTGCGTGCCTTACGTAAGCGTGTCCATCCTCTTGGCAAGACATCTTTGCGGGGAGCGGGGATGGAGACCAAAGACGCCCCATCCTTTGTCTCCAACGAGCGAGGACACACTTATGGCCTAGTTAGCGCCTGGCTGATCCCTCCGGTTCCGCCCGCCGCGTGGCGGTGTGCGGTCGCCTCGGTGATCGGCATCGCCACGGCGGTGCTGATGCGCGTCGCGTTGCTGGGCCTGCACGGCGGCGTCGGCGCGACCCAGCCGTTCTTCCCGGCCATCATGCTGGTGACCCTCTATGCCGGCTGGCGCTGGGGCCTGGTCCCGACGCTGGGCGGGGCGCTGTTCGGCTGGTGGCTGTGGGGCGGACGCGACCACGAGCCGCTCAGCGAGGACGAGCTGGCCACCATGGTCATCTACCTGATCTGCGCGGCGATGATCGTCACCGCCGCCGAGGCCCTGCGCCGGGTGATGCAGAGCCTGGCCAAGGCCCGCGAGGAACGCGCCGAGACCGAGGCCCGCCTGCGCGTCACCCAGACCGCCGCCGGCGTCGGTCCCTGGGACTACGACCTGGTCAATAACGAGCTTTATCTGTCGCCCGGCGCGCGGCGGAACATGGGCATCCCCGACGGCGTCGTGGTCGGGCTGGACGATCTTCCCACCTACGTCCATCCCGAGGACCGCCGCAGAAGCGCCGAGCGCGTGCGCGCCGCCCTCGACGGCTTCCAGGACTATGAGGTCGAGTACCGCCTGGCCGACGTCAGCCAGGGCGAGCGCTGGATCCACGGCCGCGGCGAGGTCATCCGCGACGACGACGGCAAGCCGGTCCGGATGATCGGCCTGAACTTCGACGTCACCAACCGCCGCCGTTCCGAGGAGCAGGTGCGCGAGAGCGAGGCGCGCTTCCGCAGCCTGGCCGACAGCGCCCCGGCCCTGATGTGGGTGTCGCGGTTGGGCGGCATCCGCGAGTTCGTCAACCACGCCTATGTCGAGTTCACGGGCCTGGACTATGACGGCGCCCTGACGCTGGACTGGCGCACGCGCCTGTTCCCCGAGGACCTGCCGGGCATCCTGAAGGCCCAGGTGGCGGGCGAGGCCTCGCGCAAGCCGTTCAGCCTGGAGGGGCGCTATCGCCGGGCCGACGGCGTCTGGCGCTGGCTGAAGTCGTTCTCGCAGCCGCGCTTCGGACCCGACGGCGCGTTCGTCGGCTTCATCGGCATCGCCTTCGACACCACCGACGCCAAGCAGGCCGAGGCCAAGCTGACCGGCGTCAACGAGCTTCTGGAAGAACGGGTCGAGGCCGCCGTGGCCGAGCGCGACGCGGCCCAGCTGGCCCTGATGCAGGCCCAGAAGCTGGAAGCCATCGGCCAGCTGACCGGCGGGGTGGCCCACGACTTCAACAACCTCTTGACCGTGATCATCGGCGCGCTGGACGTGGTCGAGCGCCATCCCGACGACGAGCGGCGGCGCACCCGCATGGTCGGCGCGGCCCTGGCGGCGGCCAAGCGCGGCGAGAAGCTGACCCAGCACCTGCTGGCCTTCGCCCGTCGCCAGCCCTTGAAGCCGGAACTGTGCCGCGTCGACCGCCTGATCGCCGAGAGCGAGGGCCTGCTGAAACGCGCCCTGGGCGACGCCTACACTTTCAACCTGCGCCTGGGCGCGGGGGTGCGCGCGGCCAAGATCGATGCGGGCCAGTTCGAGGCGGCGCTGCTGAACCTGGTGGTCAACGCCCGCGACGCCACCCCGCCCGGCGGCGAGGTGACCATCGAGAGCCGCCACATCGCCATCACCCAGCGCCAGGGCGAACTGGAGCCGGGGCAATATCTGCGCGTCGCCGTGCGCGATACCGGGACCGGCATGGACGCGGCCACCATCGCCCGCGCCGTCGAGCCCTTCTTCACCACCAAGGCGCCCGGCGAGGGCACGGGCCTGGGCCTCTCCCAGGTCTACGGCTTCGCGCGGCAGTCGGGCGGCTCGGTCGACATCGAGAGCAAGCCCGGCCAGGGCGCCAGCGTGGCCCTGCTGCTGCCGGTGGTCGAGGGCGTGCCGGTCAATGAGAACCTGCCCAAGGTCGACCACATCCAGACCCAGACGCCCTCGCACGTGCTGCTGGTCGAGGACGATCCGCAGGTGGCCGAGCTGGTCGACGCCATGCTGCACGACCTGGGCCATTCGGTGGTCCGCGCCGGCGGCGTCGACGAGGCCCTCTCGCGCCTCGACCAGGACCCCGCCATCCAGCTGGTGCTCAGCGACGTGATCATGCCCGGCGGCAAGAGCGGCGTCGACCTGGCCGAACAGTTGGCCGCCACGCGTCCGGGCCTGCCGATCGTGCTGTGCTCGGGCTACACCGGCGGCGACCAGGGCCGCGCGCGAGCGGGGGATTGGCCGTTTATCAGCAAGCCGTTCTCGTTGGAGACCTTGGCGCAGGCCCTGGCGCAAGCGCGGCCGCACTAGAAAATCCCTCTCTCATAGAGAGAGGGTTTCATTTCTGCCCTAAAAGAACACCGTTCGCCAATTTCGCTCATCCCGGCTAAGCTTCGCCCGCAGCGCGAGGGGAGCCGCCAGTGACCGCCATGGACATTCAAGCCGGGTTCGGCCCCGGCACGGATCGCCGGTTCTTCACCGTCATGGCGGTCATCGTCGCGCTGATCGTGGCCGCCGGCTTCGGGCCCAGCTACGCCTCGGCGCTGACGCCGCCCGGCCTGCCGTTCTGGGTGCACCTGCATGGCGCGGTGATGGTCGCGTGGATCGTGCTGTTCGCGACCCAGGCCTGACTGGTCGGCCAGCGCGCCCTGGCCCTGCATCGGCGCCTGGGCTGGCTGTCGATCGGGCTGGTCGTGGTGATGGTCCCGCTGGGCCTGGCCACCAACCTGCTGGCGGTGAAGCGCGGCGCCACCCCGCCCTTCTTCACCCCGGCCCAGATGATGGCGGCGGACGGCTTCGACCTCTTGCTGTTCGCCAGCCTGTTCACCGCCGCGGTGCTGCTGCGCAAGCAGGCCGCCTGGCACAAGCGCCTGATGCTGTGCGCCACGGTGCTGCTGGCCTGGCCCGCGATCGGACGGTTGAGCCCGCTGCGCAGCTTTGGCCTGTCGGGGATCATCCCGGCCTCGATCGTGCTGCTGATCCTGCTGGCCCTGGTCGGGCCGGCGTTCGACCTCGTCACCCGCCGCCGGATCCATCCCGCCTATCTGTGGGGCGTGGGCCTGATCATCGCCGCCCAGCCGCTGCATGCGCTGATCGCGGCCAGTCCGCCGGTCCAGGCCCTGGCGCACAGCCTGACGCCCTGATCGTCGACTTCCCGACAAAATATATGTGTGAAAACAAATATTTCCGCCCCATCCCGGGACAGTTGGACCACTTCGCGGACCGTTTACCCTTAATATTCCCTCACTGAAAGAACGTCGTTCCGGTTGCACCGCTCTTCGCTCTAAATCCCGCCCAGGTTGCGAACCTGAGTTCGAGGGAGCTGGACGATGGAACTGCATGGTGGGAACGGCGCCGACACGCTGGTCGGCGGCAATGGCGATGACGTGCTGTATGGCTTCGGCGGCAACGACACGATGTACGGCGGCAAGGGCAACGACGTCCTGGCGGGCGGCGCGGGCAACGACAAGCTGTATGGCGGCGACGGCGACGACTATCTGCTGGGCGGTCCCGGCAACGACCTGATCGACGGCGGGGCCGGCAACAACTGGGCCTCGTACGAGGACGCCACGGCCAGCGTGAAGGTCGACCTGACCAAGACCGGCGCCCAGGACACTGGCGGCGGCGGGGTCGACACCCTGGTCAACATCCAGAACCTGCACGGCTCCGACCACGGCGACATCCTGACCGGCGACGCCCACGACAACTACATCTACGGCGGCGCGGGCGATGATCGGATCTATGGCGGGGCCGGCGACGATCACCTGTCGGGCGGCGGCGGCAACAACTACCTGGACGGCGGCGACGGCTTCGACACCGTCGACTACGGCCAGAGCGCGACGGGCGTCACCGTCCATCTCGACATGGGCCTGCCCCCGATGGGCGGCAGCGGCTGGACCGGCGACTTCCTGGTCTCGATCGAGGCGGTCATGGGCTCGACCCACGACGACGACATCACCGGCGGCCAGGCCGAGAACTACCTGTTCGGCGACAAGGGCAATGACGTCATCCACGGGGTGAACGGCAACGACACCCTGGACGGCGGCGAGGGCAACGACACGCTGTACGCCTCGTCCTCGGCCGACGGCCACGGCGACCTGCTGATCGGCGGCCAGGGCGCCGACACCTCGCACGGCGGCCCGGGCGTCGACACCTTCCTGTTCAATTCCGGCGACTCCGACTGGACCCCGACCGGCGACCAGATGGACACGGTCATCGGCTTCGAAAAGCAGGACAAGCTGTCGTTCGCCGGCGTCAACGCCACCGGCATCGCCACCACCACGCTGGACAGCTTCGACAAGGTCTACGCGGCGGCGACCTATGTGCTGGGCCACGCCGGCGTGGTCGACGGCCATCCGGTGACGATCTATGCGGCCTTCCAGGTCGGCGCCGACACCTATGTGGTGGCCAACGATCCCGGCTCGGCCGACCACGGCCTCTTCACCGTCAAGCTGGCCGGCTTCACGGCCACCGACCTGTCGATGGCCAACTTCGTCTAGGTCCGAACGGGATCCGAACCTTGAGATCTTCAATAGATTTCAAGCGCCAAATCCATGTCGTCCCGGAAGCCTCGCAGAGGCTATCCGGGACCCAGGGGCCAAGCCCAGCGCGGCAGACCCTGGGTCCCGGCTCTCCCCCCGGCTTGCGCCGGGGTCCGGCCGGGATGACACGCGTTGGGGTCTCCAGGCGCCCCGCCCCTGGTCGAGAGCAACCTTCCTCCGTCCACGCCCGTTCCGCGCCAAAGGAACACGGCTGGAGGAGACGGAAATGCCCTGGGATATGGCCGCCGGCGCGGCGCCGGGCCTGACCTATGTGAACGACGACGATCCGGGGATCCGGCGCACGCTGGGCAAGGACGGCTTCGACTATCACGACCCCGAAGGCCGCAAGGTGCGCGACGCCGCGACGCTGGACCGGATCCGCGCCCTGGCCATCCCGCCGGCCTGGACGCATGTGTGGATCTGCCCCTCGGCCGACGGCCACATCCAGGCCACCGGCCGCGATCAGAAGGGCCGCAAGCAGTACCGCTATCACGACGCCTGGCGGCGCGACCGCGACGGGCTGAAGTTCGGCCGGATGATCGCCTTCGGCCGCGCCCTGCCCCGCCTGCGCGCCCGGGTCGAGGCCGACCTGGCCCGCCGCGGCCTGCCCCGCGAGAAGGTCATCGCCGCCGTGGTGCGGCTGATGGAGCTGACCCTGATCCGCGTCGGCAACGAGGAATACGCCCAGACCAACAAGAGCTTTGGCCTCACCACCCTGCGCGACCGCCACGCCAAGCTGTCCAGCGTGGGCGGCACGTTCCAGTTCAAGGGCAAGAGCGGCGTCGTGCACCAGACCGGCTTCCGCGACCGCCGCCTGGCCCGCATCGTCAAGGCCTGCCAGGACGTGCCCGGCCAGCGCCTCTTCCAGTACTACGACCCGGACGGCCAGCGCCGCTCGATCGAGAGCGCCGACGTCAACGCCTATATCCGCGCGGCGATCGGCGAAGGCTTCTCGGCCAAGGACTTCCGCACCTGGGCCGGCACCCTGGCCGCCGCCCAGGCCCTGTGCCTGGGTCCCAAGGCCGCCAGCGCCGCCGAGGCCAAGCGCAACGTCAACACCTGCGTGAAGGCCGTCGCCGGCCTCCTGGGCAACACCGCCGCCGTCTGCCGGGGCTCGTACATCCACCCGCTGGTGCTGGAGGCCTACCAGCAGGGGGTGCTGCCGCTGAAGCCGGGGCGCTCGGCCCGGGCGTTCGAGCTGGCGGTGATCCGGTTCCTGGAGGCGGCGCAGGCGTCTTGCGGGGCGGGGTAGCAATCGTGACGCCCCGTTGCGGGCGAGGCCTCGAAGGGGCAAGTCTGTAGGATGCGTTCCAATCTCGCAAAAGGCCTCGCCTTTCTGTGCTTCGCGGCCGACGCAGCCTCGGCCGCGGACCTTCCAGCCGAAGTCACGAGACAGCTGCCGGCCGGCTACGCCGTTCTGGCTTCGACCCGCGCGGCCGTCGACGGCGGGCATCTGTTCTATGCCGTGGCGCTGGCCTCCACGCGCGAGCAGACGAACGCTTCGAAGGCGGCGGATCGGGCGCCGGCAAGGCCGCTGCTTATCTTCGAACGACGCCCGAATGGCGGCTATGGGCTGGCCGGACGGAATGACGCAATCGTCATGCGCGCCGACGACGCAGGACTTGCGGGAAACGGCTGCGATCCCTTCGAGGACGGCCACATCGTGGCGAAGGGCCCCTACCTGACGGTGGAGAACGGCGTCTCCTGCGGCGCCCACTGGACGGACTATGTCACGTTCCGGTTTGATCCCCAGCTGCGAGGCTACGCCTTCGACAACTGGCGGTTCCAGTCCTGGAAGTTGAACCCCAGCAACGCTGCGGATGCAGACGCTTTGGTCCTGGACACAAGCCGGGTGGTCCGCGCCCCGAAGGGCGGGAAGACGCCGTTCGCCACCTGGCGCAGGCCCGGCTGACCGCACCCCGACCCGACGATCGCCCGACAGCCGTCTCCCGCCAGCGGAACATCTCCTCGACCCTCACCGTTGAGTCCCGTCGAACGGAGAACCGCCCATGGCCGCCGGCCGTCCTACCTGGCAGGGCCACCTGCGCCTGTCGCTCGTGACCTGCCCCGTGGCGCTCTACACCGCCACGGACTCGCGCGGCGACGTGCACTTCAACATGCTGCACAAGAAGACCCACAACCGCATCCGCATGGTCCCGACCGACCCGGATCTGGGGCCCATCGAGCGGTCCGACATCGTCAAGGGCTACGAGGTCGAGAAGGGCGAATACATCGTCGTCACCCAGGACGAGATCGACAGCGTGCGCCTGGAAAGCACCCGCACCATCGACATCGAACGCTTCGTAGCCGCCGCCGACATCGACCGGCTGTACTGGGACAGCCCCTACTTCCTGGTCCCCGACGGCAAGCTGGCCGCCGAGGCCTATGGCGTGATCCGCGAGGCCATGACCAAGGCCGGCCAGGTGGCGCTGGGCCGCGTGGTCATGCACCAGCGCGAGCGCCTGCTGGCCATCGAGCCGCGCGAGGACGGCATGGTCGCCTGGACCCTGCGCAATCGCCGCGAGGTGCGCGACGCGGCGACCTATTTCGACTCGATCCCGGCCAAGAAGGCCGACCCGGCGATGATCCAGATCGCCCGCAAGATCATCGAACAACAGGAAGGCCCGTTCGATCCCGAGCAGTTCAACGACCGCTACGAGGACGCCCTGCGCGCGCTGATCAAGGAAAAGCAGAAGGGCAAGGGCCGCAAGGTCACCGTCGAGGAGCCGGAAGACACCAACGTCGTCGACCTGATGGAAGCGCTGAAAAAGAGCCTGGGCGGCGCGCCGGCGAAGGCTCCGGCGAAGAAGGCGGCGGTCGCGAAGGCCGCGCACAAGGCTCCGGCGCGGAAGAAGGCGGGATAGCCTGGCTCAACGCTCGCGCTGTTGATGGCGACGCAGCCAGTGGAAGTTCGACGCCGAAGGATCCAGGCTCAACTGTAGTTCGAGGCTTCCGGCGAACCACAACAGCGCGGCCTCGCATTCGGCCAAGGCCATTCGCGGGGTCATATCGTCCGCGAGGTCGGCGGTGTCGATTTCCGCCGACTTGAGCGACGCCAGGATCACCTTCGTGTTCGGCAACCAGTAGCGCGCCAAGTTACCCAAGCCTTGAGACCACCGGTCCGCCCAGGACACCTGTCCGACCGCGGATCGCGTGGGATCGGATGAGATGCCTGTGGGACGGCCATGCGGATCGTAGGCGATCCAGAGATTAAGTCGCTCGAGCGCCCGATCCAGCGCGCGTGCGGCCCCGTAGAGATCGTGGCGGGCGACCATCTGCGCGATGGCCTCCTTTCGGAAATGGACCTGGTTCCAGACGATATCGGCGACATCCGCCTGTAGCGACCAGTCCAGAGGCTCCCCTCGCCACATGGCGTCGAACCAGTTCAGCCAAAACCCCTGGTCTTCCGAAACCAGGCTTTCGCGCACGAACGCCACGGCCGTCGTGACCTGCTCCGCCAAGACCAGGCTCCGCCACGCGGGCGTAGTGAATAGGGCTTCGACCGATCCGCCCCCCCTCAGATGTTCGGCGTCGAGCTGGGCGGCGCGGTAGAAAAGCGGGGCGATCGTGGCAAACATCTCCGGGTCCGCGTCGGGAAAGATAGCGAGGGCGGCGCGCCTCAGCATGACGCCTGGACGGAAAACGACGGCAGTGGCCTCCGCCACGCATTCCACCGGGCTGGAGACCGTCGGAAGAGGGTCTTCGAGTTCGTCCCCGAAGCTGCGGAACGCGCGCCGGGCAAGATCGACGATCTCCTCGCGCCGCAACACGCTTGCCGTCGCAGCGGTCATGACGCTGCTGCAGACGATGCGCATCTCGGCCGGCGTCGCGTCCGTCATCGCCATCAACGCCAGAACTCGGAACGCCGCTCGAGCCGCGAAGGCGACTTGCAGAATGCGAGGCTTGTTACGAAGCCAGCGTTCAGCGCTTGGACGATCGACGATTTCGATCATGTACGCCCTGAGCCTAAGGGTCAGCGTTCTTGCTAGACAGGAAGTCAAATGGCCGGGCGAAGGTCAAGCTGGCGTTGCAGAACCCTTCCCTGCAACGAAGCCTCGCGAGATCGTCATTGGCTGGAAGCGTATCGGCTCTCTAGATTTCGGCCCAGCTTGGGCGTTCCCAGGAGCCCGTATGAGCCTGTTCGAGACCGGGTTCGAGAAGTGCGCCGCGTTTTGCATCGGCGCCACGGCGGTGGGCGCGGCCGCGCTTGGTCACGAGATCAAACTGCCCGATGGCGCGACCGAGCTGGTCACCGGCGGCGCCGCCCTGATGGGCATGGTCGTCCAGAGCCGTTTCGAGTTCCGGCGCGATCAAGTTCGTGTCGCTGGCCATATCCGAGCGGCCCTGCGCCGCAAATACGGGGCTCAAGTCATCGCCGGCGAGGACGGCCGTCAGTTCGAGGGCGTGCTCTGGTCTGCGGACGATGCGCTGCAGGCGGGCTTGGCCAACATCAAGCTGGGGTTGGGCGAGTTTTCCGACGCGGCGCTCACCCAGGCAGGCTTCGTCACGTCGATGACCGATCGCGTCCTGGCCAAGCTCGCCGCCGAAAAGCCCAGCTATTTCGGAGACGACGGGCCCGTCCTTGCCAAGGCCTTCGCACGAGACGCCCTGGAGGCCGGCTTCGCCGCGATCATCGAAAGCCCCGAAGCCTACAAGAAGATCGACGGCGCGGTGTCGCTTGAGATCGCGCGTCAGGTGTCGCGGGTCAGTTCGCGGCAGGACGAGCTGATCGAGCAGGTCGCGATCCTGTCGCAACGCCTTCTGGCGGTCCGCGAGCTCCCCTTCGCAAGCGCGCCCGAACCGATCGTCGCCGCGGAACGCACCGACGATCATTTCTCCAGCCATCTGATCCGAGAGCTACGCGCCTTCGGCGTGAAGGTCGAAAAACTCACGGCCGAGCAATTCCGGGTCATCGATCACCTGCGCCATTGGAAAAAGGCGCGCGTCATGGGTTGCGCGGGTTCGGGCAAGACCCTGGTGGCTTGCGAGAAGGCCTCGCGACTGGCCGCCGCGGGGCTCCGGACCCTGGTCCTGTGTCACAACCCCTTGCTGGCCGGCTATCTGCGCACCTTGCTCCGCTCCACCAACATCACGGTCTTCTCGTTCACGGCCCTGGTCGAGCATCTCCTGGAAGGCGAGACGGCGGACGCTTCGGACCAAGCCTGGAACATCTATGACGAACCGCTGGACGACCAGCTGACCCACGCCTTCGACAAGGCCGTGCAGAGCCCGGTTCGTTTCGACGCCGTCGTCGTGGATGAGGGCCAGGATTTTCGGTCCGAATGGTGGATTCTCGTCGAAGCGCTGTTGCGCGACCCCAGCGAGGGCGTGCTGTACGTCTTCCACGACGACGCCCAGGCCCTGCTCTACGGTCGGGGTGACTATCCGATCGCGACCGCGCCGATCGAGATTTCCCGCAACTGTCGAAATTCACCGGCCGTGCTCAAGGCGATGGCGCGCTATTCGACCTCACCGCCTCCCGAGGATGACCTTTTCGAACACACGGGCTTCGTCGCAACCGTCTCCACCAGCAAGGAGTCGCAAACGCCCTTGCTGGTCCACGGCCTGCGCACCGCACTGAACCTCGGCCTTGAGCCGGCCAACCTGATGGTCGTCACACTGGGCCAGGAGCAGACAGCCATCGAGGAAACGAGACTGGCCGTGCCGGCGATAAATTCGGAGGGGTGGCAAGACAGCTTGGCGTCTCTGCTGAGAAACGCTGAGCGCCATCAAGACACCGACTATGAATATGCGAGCCACAGCATCCGAAAAGCCGAGTGGCAGAACTGGTTCTACATGGCGAGGACCTGCATGCCCTACGGCCTTTCCGAGGCGACATCGCCGACCGACAGAGATGTCGAGGCCGTGGCCCGCATCATCCGCGACGAATGCTATTTCTCCGCCGCCGCCGAGCAGCACCTCGCCGAGCATCCGGATCTGGCCAAGCTGTCATGGCATTCGGCCACGCTGAGTGGGCCGATCCTGGAGCATCCTAGCGCGCGGCGGCTGCGCGCCCTGCAGATCGCCGCCTTTCTGCGCTCTCCCAACTGGGCCGACGATCTGCGTCCGCGATGGTGGGTCGAGCTTGGCCACGACAGTGTCCGCAACGACCCGGATCGCGTTCCCGTGCTCTCGGTCGGGGCCTCCAAGGGCCTGGAGGCCGACGTCGCCATCCTGCTGGTGGATCCCCACGGCCCGCTCAGCAACGCCGAGAAATACATCGCCATATCGCGTGGCCGGTTCGGACTGATCGTCTGCGATCCCGGTAAGCGGCTTCTCGCCGGATAGACCCGCTCGCGGCCCTGGCGCACGCTCCTTTCGGCTATCCCTTGCCTAGTTTCTTGATCGCCGCCGCCAGGTCCCGCTCGCCCTCCGCATAGGCGTCCCAGGCGTCGAGGTCCTTCAGCAGGCCCGGGACGGTGCGGAGGTTGAACTTCAGCGGGTCCAGGCCTTTGCGCACCTGGGTCCAGGCCACCGGCCAGGAAACCGGCGCGCCGGGGCGGCCGCGGGGGGAGAGCGGGGCCACCGCCGTGCTCATGCGATCGTTGCGCAGGTAATCGAGGAAGATCTTCCCGCCCCGCTCCTTCTTGGACATGTTCAACAGGTACTGGTCGGGGCTGTCGGCGGCCATGCGGGCGCAGACTTCGCGGGCGAAGGCCTTAGCGGCGTCCCAGTCCACCGATTTGCCCTTGAGCGGCGTGACCACGTGCAGACCCTTGCCGCCGGTGGTCTTGCAGAACGGGACCAACCCTAAGGCCTCCAGCCGGTCGCGGATCTCGCGCGCGCCCTCGACCACCGCCTCGAACGGCACGTCGGGCGCGGGGTCCAGGTCGAAGACCAGGCGGCCGGGGACCTCGGGCTGGCCGGTCCGGCAGTTCCAGGGGTGCAGCTCGGTCGCGCCCCACTGGGCGGCGGCGACCAGGCTCTCGGGCGTGTTGAAGACGAGGTAGGGCTTGCGGTCGCCGCTGACCGTCACCTCGTCGATCAGGGCCGAGACGCCCTTGCCCGAGTGGCGCTGGAAGAAGGTCTCGTGGCCGATGCCGTCGGGCATGCGGATCACCGAGCAGGGCCGGCCCTTGACGTGCTCCAGCATCCAGGGGCCGACGGCCTCGAAGTAGCGGGCGAGATCCAGCTTAGTCCCGGGCGTTCCGTCGCCGGCGTCGGGCCATAGCGGCTTGTCGGGATTGGAGATGGCCACGCCCAGCACCGAGGTCTTGCCGCCCGACCGCGTGGGCTTCGGCTCGGCGAGCTCGGCGTCTTCGGCCTTGGCCGGAGCCTCGGCCTCGACGGCCTTGGCGGGCTTGTCCTCGCGCAGACCCTTGAACGACGCCTGGCGCACCGAGCCGTCTCCCGTGAAGCCGGCGAACTCTATCTCGGCCACCAGCACCGGGTCGACCCAGTGGACATTGGCGCCGCCGCGCGGCGCGCCCTGGCCGCTGAACGGCGAGGTCTTGCGGGCGTGGGCCTTCAGCTTGGGCAGGAGCTTGGCGACCTTGTCGCGGCCATAGCCCGTGCCGACCCGGCCGACATGCACGAGGTCGCCGTCGCGATAAACCCCGACGATCAGGGAGCGGAACGCCTCGCCCGTCGTGGTCCAGCCGCCGATCACCACCTCGTGGCCGGCCCGGCACTTGGCCTTGGTCCAGGTCCCCGGCTTGCCCGAGCGATAGGGCGCGTCCAGTTTCTTGGAGACCACGCCCTCCAGCGACATGCGGCACGCCGACTGCAGCACCGCCTCGCCGCCGCTGGTGAAGTGCTCGACATAGCGCAAGCGGTCGCCGTCCTTGGGCAGGATCTTCGCCAGCTGGTCCTTACGCTCCGACAGCGGACGATCCGTCAGGTCCTGGCCGTCGGCGTGGAGCAGATCGAAGGCGAAGAAGATCAGGTCTTCGGTGTCTTCCTCGGCCAGGGCCGCCTGCAGGCCCGCGAAGCTGGGCGAGCCGGCCTCGTCCAGCGCCACGACCTCGCCGTCGATCAGCGCATCCGGCAGATCAGCGGCCGCTTGGATCAGGGCGGGGAAACGGTCGCTCCAGTCGAGGCCCGTGCGCGTGCGCAAGGTCGCCTTGCCGCCCGCGATGCGCAGCTGCATGCGGTAGCCGTCGAACTTGATCTCGTGCACCCAGCCCGCGCCGCCCGGCGGGCGGTCGACCAGCTTGCACAGCTGCGGCGGCACGAAGTCGGGCAGCGCCGCCTTCTTCACCGGCTTGGCCTTGGCCGCTTTCGGCTTCGGCGCGGCCGTCTCCTCGGCGACCTTCTCGGCGCTGGCCTCGGGCGAGATCCGGCTATTCCATACCGCGTCCGGCGGCGGCGCAGACCCCGTCATGAACGGCGTCGGACGCTTGCCCTTGCCGGCCTCGATCTGATCCATCGTGCGGCCCGAGGCGATCGAGAAGGCGGTGTCGTCCAGGAAGCCTTCGTCGCCCTCGATCGCGAAGTCGTCGCGGTGCTTGATCAGCAGCCAGTTCTCGCGCTTGCCGCCGGTCTTGTCGTTCTTGATCTTCACCAGCACCCAGCCGCCCTTCAGGCGCTCGCCGGCGAAGACCAGCTTGATCTCGCCGCGCTTGAGCCCCTTCTCCAGGTCGAAGCCCGGCTCGGGCGCCCACCAGCCGCGGTCCCACAGCATCACCGTGCCGCCGCCATATTGGCCCTTGGGGATGGTGCCCTCGAAGTCGCCATAGGCCAGCGGATGGTCCTCGACCGCCACGGCCAGGCGCTTGTCGTGCGGATCGCGCGAGGGCCCACGCGTCACGGCCCACGACAGGAACACGCCCTCGTGCTCCAGCCGCAGGTCGTAATGCAGGCGCGTGGCGTCGTGCTTCTGGATGACGAAGCGGGCGCGCTCGGAGGCGGCCACCCCGACCTTTTCGGAGGGTTCGGGCGTCTGCTCGAAGTCCCGCTTGGCCTGGTAGGCCGCCAGCTTGCGCGCCGCCATCGTCTCTATTCGCCGTCGAAGACCTCGGGGCGCTTGTCGTCGACGTCGCGGCCGTCGCCCGGATCCTCGTCCTGCTCCAGTTCGACGATCTCGTCGTCGTCCAGGTCTTCACCGATCAAGGCGTCGTCATCGTCGGCGTCGCCTTCGGCCTGGGTGACGTCCAGCACGTCGGGCAGCTCCTCGAAGGTGCGCAGCTCGCCGTCCTTGCCCACGACATCCTCGTCCAGCGCCTCGGCGCCGTCCTGTTCGTCTCGTCCCGTATCGACATCGCTCATGGCCGGTCCTCCGCGTCAAACCAGAGGAATGGCCAGGGCCGGTCGCCCGTTCCGTACCGCCGGCGCCATAGGTCCGGGCAATAAGTAAGTAAGCCTTCACTGAACCGACATGGAAGGCGCATAAGACACGCGCTCGGGCGGAGGGAGGTCGAACGGCTCGCGACGAATCGCGGCGCCGCCTATCCCACCGCCCTTCACAAGGACGGCCATAAGGCCGCGTTCAGAGGTGTCTCTCTCATGCGACTGCAATCTTCCCGCAAGCTGACCTTCCTGGTCGGCGCCGCGATCTCGGTGATGGGCATGGCCGGCGCGGCCCACGCCCAGCAAGCCCCTGCCGACCAGGCCAGCGCCACGGCCCTGGACGAAATCGTCGTCACCGCCGAGCGCCGCTCGGAAAACCTGCAGAAGGTGCCGCTGTCGGTGGCCGCCGTCGCCGGCGAGCAACTGCGCGCCATCAACGCCGACGGCAGCGACATCCTGGCCCTGTCGGGCAAGGTCCCCAGCTTCTACGCCGAAACCACCACGGGCCGGATCTTCCCGCGCTTCTACATCCGCGGCCTGGGCAACATCGACTTCTATCTCGGCGCTTCGCAGCCGGTGTCGATCATCCAGGACGACGTCGTCATGGAGCACGTGGTCCTGAAGTCGAACCCGGTGTTCGACATGAGCCAGGTTGAAGTGCTGCGCGGCCCGCAAGGCTCGCTGTTCGGCCGCAACACCACCGCCGGCATCGTCAAGTCCGACAGCATCAAGCCGAGCGACACCTATCAGGGCCGCGTCTCGGCCTCGTACGGCAGCTACGGCACCACCACCCTGGACGGCGGCGTCGGCGGCCCGATCGCGCCCGGCCTGATGTTCCGCGCCTCGGTCCTCTATCAGCACCGCGACGACTGGGTGGACAACACCTTCACCGGCGTCAGCGCCGACGGCACCGTCTCGCCGAAGAAGAACGCCATGGGCGGCTTCACGGAAAAGGACGCCCGCCTGCAGATCCTGGCCAAGCCGAACGACAAGCTGACCGTCCTGGCCTCGGCCCACGCGCGTGACTATTCGGGCACCTCGACCCTGTTCCTGCGCGGCGCCCTGACCAAGGGTTCGAACGATCCGACCGCCCCGCGCGACAAGGTCTCCTTCGACGAAGCCAACAACAACCCGCAGGCCTACACCGGCGAAGGCGCGGCCCTGCACGTCGACTACGACTTCGGCCCGGTCACCCTGACCTCGATCAGCGCCTACGAGTCGACCCGCGGCTACAGCCGTGGCGACACCGACGGCGGCGCGGCGGCCAACTTCCCGTTCAACGGCGCGCCGAACGGCTTCGGCGAGTCGATGGGCCAGGTCCGCGACCTCGACCAGATCACCCAGGAAATCCGCCTGGCCAGCAATGGCGCGGGCAAGCTGAAGTGGCAGGTCGGCGGCCTGTACTTCGACTCGCGCGACACCACCGACTTCTATCAGCGCGGCTATTTCCTGCTGCCGACCTCGGCCGGCTACAACCCCAACAACTGGGTGCGCCTGAACGACCTGAACACCTCGTGGGCGGTGTTCGGCCAGGCCAGCTATCAGCTGACCGACAAGCTGACCATCACCGGCGGCCTGCGTGACACCTACGACGCCAAGAAGACGGTGCTGGTGAAGACCTCCAACACCGCCGCCAACGTCTCGACCTATACCGGCCGCCGCTACGTCCGCCTGGCGGACCAGCAGGTCAGCTGGGATCTGTCGGCCAACTACCAGATCAACCCGGACATGAGCGTCTATGCTCGTGCGGCCAAGGGCTTCCGCGGCCCGACCATCCAGGGCCGCTCGGCCGTGTTCAACAGCGACTTCACGACGGCCAACTCGGAAACGATCCTGTCGTACGAAGCCGGCTTCAAGAGCTTCCTGCTGGACAACACCCTGCGCTTCAACGCCACGGCGTTCGCCTACACGGTCAGCGACATCCAGCTGAACGGCAACGACAGCAACGGCAACGGCGTGCTGTTCAACGCCGACAAGGCCAAGGCCTACGGCGTGGAAGCCGACCTGGAATGGCGTCCGATCCAGAACCTGCTGATCACGGGCGGCGCCAGCTTCCTGCACACCGAGATCGACGACAAGCGCGTCTACGCCCAGGTCTGCGCCCTGAACGGCGTGGTGGTCTGCACGGTCGAGAACCCCACCATCAAGGTGGGCGCCAACACCTTCGCCCAGATCGACGGCCAGCCGCTGCCGGACGCTCCGAAGTACAACCTGAACTTCACGGCCCGCTACGACATCCCGGTCGGCGCGGACGGCAAGCTGTTCGCCGCCACGGACTGGAACGTCCAAGGCTACACGAACTTCGTGCTCTACAAGACCAAGGAGTTCTACTCGAAGGGTAACTTCGAGGGCGGCCTGAAGCTGGGCTACGAGAACACCGCCCACGGCTACGAAGTCGCCGTGTTCGGCCGCAACATCACCAATGAGAAGAACCTCAAGGGTGTGATCGAGAATTACATGGCGGCTGTCTACAACGACCCGCGCATCATCGGCGTCTCGATCAGCGCCAAGCTGAACTAGCCTTTACCGATACCCCAGGCGTCCCGTTCCTCCCCCTTTGCGGGACGCCCCTTTCGCCGCTCCGGAGCCCCGCGCTCCGGGGCGGTTTTCTTTTGCCCGAAGCGCGCCCCCTCCGTCTCGATGCGTATCCGCATCGATCCACCTCCCCCGCTTCGCAGGGGAGGAGAACGCCCCCCTCCTCACCCGTGAAACGGGGGAGGTGGCGCGGCGCCGATAGGCGACGTGACGGAGGGGGCGCTCCGCACGTGAGACAAAAAGAAAGGGCCGGCTCCTTTCGGAGCCGGCCCCTCAGATGACCCGAAGGCCGTCTGTCTTAGTAGGCGAAGCGCACGCCCACCTTGAAGGTGCGGCCGATGACGCCGGCCTGGTGGAACGTGGTCAGGAAGTTCGGCGAGCTCGAGTACGAGCCCGGCGCGATCGGGTTCTTCTGGTCGAAGACGTTGCCGACGTTGCCGTAGATCTGAACTTGGTCGGTCACTTGGGCCGAGGCGTTCAGGTCGGTGTAGATGAACTTCTTGATGTAGCAGAACTTGTTGGCGATCGTAGCGTTGCCGTTGGCGTAGGGGTTGCCGGCGACGCAGTCGGTGGTGCCGTAATCGTCGGCGGCCACGGACTTGATCTTGCCCACGAAGTAGGTGGTGGCCGACAGGCTGTAACGACCCCACTCGATCGTGTTCTGCCAGTTGGCGCGCCAGTTCGGCGTACCGTTACCCGACGACAGCTCGTACGGGCCGAGCGTCCCAGCGTAGTGCTGCACTTTGCCGTCGGCGGTGTGCAGGTCGTACTTGATCACGTGCGTGACTTCGACGCGGCTGGTCAGCTTGGCGTCGTAGGGCAGGTGCACGTTGGCCGTGGCCGAGAAGTCAACACCCGAGGTTTGCGAGTAGCTGGCGTTCTCGAACGGCGCGTTGATGATCAGGATACGCGGCAGGGCGGTCGGGTACAGCGGGTCGGCGACGTCGACCACGTTACACGAGTAGCCCGCACCCACGGCCGCCACGGCGGCGCAGGCGTCGGCCTGGTTGGTCTTGGTGTAGTAGGCCGCGCGGGCTTCGGCGATCTTCGAACCGCTGACGATCAGGTTGTTCTTCTTGACGTCATAATAGTCGACGGTCATCGACAGCCAGCGGGTCGGTTGCACGATGGTGCCGACCGTGAAGCTGCGCGAGGTTTCCGGCTTCAGGTTCGGATTGCCGACCAGGCCCGAACCCAGCGAGTAGGACTGGGCGTACGGGTTGGTGTTGCCGGCGCTGGTCAGACCGCCGTGGGCGAGCTGGAACGACGACGGCGGCGAGTAGGTCGAGAAGCCGGCGTACTGCGAGCGCGAGCCCGATTCAGCGAAGGTCGGCGCGCGGAAGCCCTTCGAGAAGGTGCCGCGGAAGGCCAGTTGCTTCATCGGCGTGTACTTCACGCCAACCTTCGGCGAGAAGTGGCTGAAGCCTTCCGAGTAGTCGTCGTAACGACCCGAGACGTTGGCTTCCAGTTGCTTGGTGATCGGCGCCTGGACTTCGAAGAACGCGGCCTTGACCGTGTGCTTACCGAAGGCCGACGAGGTCGTCAGGTTGTAGGTGTCCAGACGGGCGTTCTGGTTGTTGTTTTCCAGAACTTCCTTACGGATCTGACCACCGACGGCCAGCATCATGTCACCGGCCGGCAGGGTCCACAGCTTGTGGGTGACCGAGCCGTCCAACGACATCATCGACGAGTGCGAGCTCGTGATGACGTCCGGCGCCACGGCTTGACGCACGGCGGCGGTGTTCTTCGACGGATCGACGAAGTTGTACGAGCCGGTGTTGATCGCGTTGATCAGGCCGTTGATGTTCAGGAAGCCGCGCTGCGTCAGACGCAGGTTGTCGCGGGCGCCCACGGCGTCGATCGTCCAGTTCCAGCCGTCGCCGAACTCGCCCTTCAGGCCAGCCGTGCCACGGATGACGTCGTTGACGCGGTTGCTGCCGGCCGGGATGTCGCCGAACAGATAGTACAGACGCGCGGCGCCGTTGGCCGGATCGTTGGCGTAGGCGGCGGCGTACGGGTTGTTCGGGTTCAGCTTGCGGTCAGCGGCGGTGTTACAGCCGGTGCCGGCGGCGCAGACCCACACGGGCAGAACGATGTTCAGACCCGACAGAGCCGGCGAGGCGCCGAAGGGCTGGGTGTTCCGCACGGTGCGCGGCGCGTTCAGGATGTCGACTTCGTTACGCGAGTAGCTGCCGGTGACATAGGCCTCGATGTTGTCGGTGAGGCGCATGCTCAGGCGGCCGTTGAAGGCGTAGCGCTTTTGCAGCGGTTGCAGCTGGTTGAAGCTGTCGACCAGGTTCCACTTACAGCCCGTGCCGTTGATGGTCGAGCTGGTCTGCGTGTAGGTGCCGTTGGCGCAGTTCAGGTTCAGCGAGGTGTAGAGCTTCGCCGGGTCCAGAACGGTGCCCGTGCCGGTGCGCGGATCGTTCAGGTTGGTCTGGCCGGTGCGATACACCACGGCGTTCGGCGTGGCGGTCGTCAGGCTGCTGTCGGCGGTGTTGTTGTCCAGGCCGCCGATCGAGCTCAGGTCCTGGTTGTTCAGCGGGAAGCCACGGTCGTGGGTCGCGACGCGACCATCACGCTGGTATTCGCCGTTGATGTAGAAGTTCCAGCCCTTCTCCTGGTAGTCGCCGTAGCCCAGGGTGATGTCGGCGCGCTTGTGCGCGGCGTCGCCACGATCGCTTTCGCCGGCTTCAGCGCTGCCGGCCACGCCGACGAAGGTCTTCTTGAGCTTCAGGTTGACGACGCCGCCGATGGCGTCAGCGCCGTACGACGACGAAGCGCCGTCCTTCAGGACTTCGATGCGGTCGATCAGGCTGAACGGGATGGTGTTCAGGTCGACATAGGCGTTGTGGCCGTCGTCGTTGATCGGGAAGTTGGTCGAACGCAGGCCGTCGACCAGAACCAGGGTCGACGAAACGCCCAGGCCGCGCAGCGACACGGCCGAACCACCGGCCGAGAAGCCGCTCTGGAAGCCGGTGCCGATCGAACCGGCGCCGTCGGCCGAGATCGTGCGGATGGCGTCGGCGGCCGTGGTGATGCCGGCGTGTTGCAGGTTTTCCGACGTCAGCACGGTGACGGGCGACGGGGTTTCAGTGTCCGTGCGGCGGAACAGCGAACCGGTGACGACAATTTCCTCAACTTGCGTCTGGTCGTTGTTCTGGGCAGCGGGGGCGGTCTGAGCGGCCGCTTGGCTGGCGCCAAGCGCAGCCACGGCGACGCCGCAGATCATGGTGGAAGCGAGCAGTCGCTCCCGGATGGTCTTCGTAATCAAGGTAAACTCCCCAGCGTCTTTGCATCGCGCATGTCAGCATGCGCGGTCCCGGATTCTCGTATCGAGAGCCCAGCTGCCGGGGAGCTACGGACTTAATCGAATTCAGGTCAACGAACATCAGGCCGAGAAATTTCAACGCTGGCGAGCTGTCGCTTTAAGGTCACATATTTGCATCCCAGAAATGAAACGCTCTGCGCTCGCCCAAATCAGTCCCGACAAAATCCTCATTCCGGCCAGAAACGATGTGCGCGGCGCACACGTAAACGATACGCAAGGCGGCAAAGCTTTGCATATATTGTTTCATGGTTACGTCTGACCTCATTCCAGATACGAGACGAAGTCATTTTTCGAATTTCTGTCGCGATCTGGAAACAGCTCTTCGACATTACGAATATGTAAGGGATGAATCATCACGGCTCGCCTGATTTTCTCGGCAAGCAAAATCGCGTGCGACTGGACGACGCACCTTTTTGCCCCGTTTTTCGGCGCAGCGGGTCGCCTCGACCCTTGCCTATAAATGAGGCTTCGAAGCGGGACTGTACGCCCAGAAAATGAACGAGCGCTTTCAGACGAAGGCGGGTTTGCAATCGCCGACTTAGGGTCTATATGTGACGGGACGGTTATGCTCAGTTTCAGCATAACCCCGACGCCGAGGCCTTTGAGCGCTCCTTGAGGAACACCCAAACCGGCTCCGGCGTTTTTTGAGGCCCTGGAAATGCTCACTTTGAGCATAACGGAGATTCAAATGGCCGACGGGTTCGCTCCCCCGCTGGAATTCACCGCCGAGATCGAGGCGGAAACCGCCGGCGTCTGGGACAAGGTCAAGCACCACGTCACCCCGATGGAGTGGCGGACGCAGGCCCCGCTGATCGCGCAGATCAACCGCCTGAAGCGCGAGAAGAACGCCGCGATCCTGGCCCACAACTACATGACGCCCGACATCTTCCACGGCGTGGGCGACTTCGTCGGCGACAGCCTCGCGCTCGCCAAGGAAGCCGCGAAGTCGGACGCCAAGATCATCGTCCAGGCCGGCGTGCACTTCATGGCCGAGACCAGCAAGGTCCTCAGCCCAGAAAAGAAGATCCTGATCCCGGACCTCAAGGCCGGCTGCAGCCTGGCCAGCTCGATCACGGGCGCCGACGTGCGGCTGATCAAGCAGCGCTATCCGGGCATTCCGGTCGTCACCTATGTCAACACCACCGCCGACGTGAAGGCCGAGACCGACATCTGC
>FTCT01004778.1_pt1 | contig 33304 bp, 34 predicted proteins | sample 1658881 | NCBI WGS metagenome assembly FTCT01 (sample SAMEA3914864, study PRJEB12502) | metagenome | biome: forest; material: soil | place: USA | collected 2012-03-12 | depth 0.3 m | reverse complement strand
GGCCATAAGAAAGTGGCCGAAGACCATGATGACGGCGCCGAGCGTGATAGTGTTGCGCCGTCCGAGCCACTGGTCGGCGATGAACCCGCCGAGCATGGGCGTGAGGTAGGTGAAGCCGTAGAGGCTGGGGATGATCGAGGCCAGCGCCAGGGGTTGCAGCGGGCCGTAGATATGTTCGAGGAAGCCCCTGAATGGCGCGAAGCCCATGACGTGTTCGATGTGCCCGGGCTTGAGCAGCCAGAGCGACAGGTAGAGCGGCAGCAGCGCCTTCATGCCGTAATAGGAGAAGCGCTCGAAGGCCTCGGCGAAGACCAGGTAGATCAGGCCGAAGGGGTGGCCCAGAAAGGTCCTTTGGCGTGTCTGCGGCTGCGCGTCTGGGGCGGTCATGGCTTGTCCCTGTTTCAGGTGAAACTGAAGCGCGGGGCGGCGGTTGTCAATCGGCCTGTAGCGGCGTGACGGAGCTCAAAGTGGTCGCAGCTATCATCACCTAGGTCCAGTAATTCCCGCTAACTATCTGCCGCCAGGTATATGTTTTCGAATGATCTGCACTGCTACCATCGACATCGAGGAATCGGGATGCGAATAGGGGATAACTTGTCGCAAGAAAGAAATAGGTACGGACTTTCTAGAGATGTTCCGGAAGCGATTGCACGGGAAGTACGGCAGCGGTGCGGTTTTGGATGTGTGAAATGCGGGGCCATAATTGTCGAATATCACCACTTTGACCCAGAGTTTGTGAACGCCAGGGAGCACTTGGCCAGCGGAATAACGCTGCTTTGCCCTACGCATCATAGTGAAGCTAGAACTCCGAAAAAGGGCTCTGCGATATTGCCGTTGGAAATTGTGAGAGCTTTAAATAGTAGCCCATATTGCAAAAAAAATGGAATTCCAGGGGGCGAATTTTATTTCAGCAATGAGCCGCTTGTCATCGAATTCGGAGGAATGACCTGTGTTGGTACGGTAATTCCGATAATGGTCGACTTTATTCCTGTCATCGAAATACAGCCCCCGGAATCAGGTGTTGGCCCGTTTAGGCTGAATGCGAAATTTAAAGATTCGAAAGGAAAAACCACACTGGAAATTGTAGAGAACATCTACTCTGCCCATACAGGAAGTTGGGATGTGAAGCAGCGGGCGAATGTGATCACTATACGCGAGAAGGAACGAAAGATTTGTCTTCAACTATTGATAAATGCTCCGAGGGGTATGTCGATTAGACGTTTGGATATGGCCGTAGCTGGATATTCCATAAAGGTAATGGGCAATAGGTTCCATATTGCCTACGGACCTTATAGCGTGAACGTGGGCAAGTCCGGATCAATAAACAATCATATCGGCGTTTTAGTCTACGATAGAGGCAGCAGAACCAGATTCGGCGTAGCTAACGATTTCGCATTTTCGGCACTAAAGAATAGATTCTTGAATCCGCCAGATTGGCCGATGGATTTCCCACTGACTTCTATAATTAATGGCTTGAATATCGAGGAGCGCAGAGAACTTAAAGGAGCACTCAGCAAATGTTTTGAACAGCTCCGACGAAGTGAGCATCGCACCATTTCTGCGATATCAAAGCAAATTGCTGAAGAACTGGTGTCCGCCGCCATGCACTCTTCCATTGAAAAGATGCTTGCTCAAGCGATCGCGGAAATAGATAAGTCTTTGAGAACCTAATGAGGAAGCGTTCCAGCGCCGATTACACTTAAAATTGCGCGGTGGGCATATCGCGTGGCGGAGCGGCCGAGGCGCGGATGACCAGGCGGGGTTTGACCGTTTCATAGGGGCGGTCGACCGTCTTGATGACGTCGACCAGGATATCGATGGCCCGCGACGCCATGGTGTCGATGGCTTGCGAAATCGTGGTCAGGGGCGGTGACAACAGGCGCGCGAACGGCGCGTCGTCGAAGCCGGTGATCGTCATGTCGCGGGGCAGGGACAGGCCCAGTTCGTGGGCGGCGTGGATGGCGCCGGCGGCGGATTCGTCGTTGGCGCAAATGACCGCCGTCGGCCGCGCGCCCGAAACCATGATGCGGTGGAAGGCTTCGTAGCCGTAGTCGAAGTTGAGCCCGCCTTCCAGGCCCGGCATGGCGGACGGATCGAGGCCGGCCTCGCCAAGCGCCCGGCGCGCGCCGTCGAAACGCTCGGCCGCTGACAGGTGGTCCTTCAGTCCGAGGACGAAGGCGAAGCGGCGGTGGCCGAGGCCGAGCAGGTAGCTGGTCATCTCGTAGCCGGCCGCTTCGTCGTCCATGCCGACGCCTGCTGCCAGGCCCCGGGTGGCGTGGCCCGAGGCCAGCAGGATGAGCGGCATGTGGCGCAGTTGCAGGGCGCGGATGATCAGCGGATCGTCGGAGAAGGGTGCGGCCAGGATGACGCCGTCGCATTCCTCGTTCTCGACCGGCTGCAGGATGGCGGCGTCGCGGCGTACCGAGTCCGGGAAGACGAAATGGTTTTGCAGGCGCAGGCCGTGCTGGCCGCAGGCGCGTAAAGCGCCCGATTCGAGGAGCTGAAAGTACCAGGTCGGCGGCTTGCCGGACGTCGGGTGGACCAGAAGGACGGTGTGCGGGCGTCCGCCGGCCAGCAGGCGCGCCTGGGCGTTGGGGCGAAAGCGCAGGGTCCTGGCGGCGATAAGCACGCGTTCGCGGTTTTCCGCCGAGACGCGCGGATTGTTGTTGAGGACGCGCGATACGGTCGCCTCGCTGACGCCTGCCAGAACGGCAACGTCGTAGATGGTTTTGCGCACGCCCATGGACCGTCCCTGCGGCCCTTATGGGAGGACGGGCCGTCATCGATTACCATAGACCGCATTTTTGCTTATAAAAAGACAGTTGACTGTTGCGATTTTGATACGATTCAAAACCAAGGAATGAGCGCGCGCGCGGACAGGCAAGGCATCTCGCATACGCAAAAGAAATCGATCGCCATGAAAGCGGTTTCACGCTTGCGGCGTCAAATTGACAGCGCAGTCATTCCCGCGATCATCAGGGAACAAAATTACAGGGAGACTCCATGTCCGATTCCGCCATCGCCCCCGACGCGATCCCCGACGCCACGGCGTCCGGAAAGTCCCATTACGAGGTCCTAGACGGCCTGCGCGGCAGCGCCGCGGTCATGGTCGTGCTGTTCCATATCATGGGCATGACGGTGAGCTGGGCCGACACCGGCCAGCTGCTGCACCACGCGGCGCTGGCGGTCGACTTCTTCTTCGGCCTGTCGGGCTTCGTCGTCGCCTATGCCTACGACGACCGCTGGAAGACGATGTCGACGCTGCAGTTCTTTGCCGTCCGGCTGGTGCGTTTGCACCCGCTGGTGCTGCTGGGCGCCGTGTTGGGGCTGTTGAGTTTCGTCTTCGATCCGTTCGGCCTGAACCAGAGGGCGATTCCGCTGGGGACGGTGCTGTTCGACTTCGCCATGGCGTGCCTGGTCTTGCCGCACGCGCCGCTGCCCAACCGCTGGACCGACAGCCATAGCCTGAACAGCCCGGCCTGGAGCCTGATGCAGGAATATATCGGCAATATCGTCTACGCCGTGGTGCTGCGCCGGCTGAATACCTGGCTGCTGAGCCTTGTGGTGCTGGTGGCGGCGGGCTTCCTGGTCAACATGGTCTGGCATTCCAACACCCTGGACCAGGGCTCCGACTGGACGACGATCTGGGGCGCGCCGACGCGCATGGCATTCTCCTTCACCATGGGGCTGTGGCTCTATCGCGTGCGCGACCGTTTCCCCAGGATCCGTCTCGGCTGGATCGTGCTGACCGTGGTGTTGACGGCGGTCTTCGCCCTGCCGCGCGTGCCCAAGGAGATCGCGCACGGCAACGGTCTTTATGAAGCGTTCGCCGCCATCGTCGTCTTCCCGCTGATTATCGTAAGCGGGGCGCATTCGGAGATCGGCAAGGTCGAGATGGCGCTGTGCAAGTTTGCCGGGCGGATTTCCTACCCGCTCTATATCCTGCACTTCCCCTTCCTGTTCATCTACATGAACTTCGTCAACTTCCGGAAGCCGCCTTTGACGACCGCCTACATGGCGGGGGCGGCGGCGTTCGTGATCGTCGTGGTCTTCGCATGGCTGGCATTGAAGCTCTATGACGAGCCGGTCCGGCGTTTGCTGCGGCCGCTGACCGGCAGAAAGGCATGACCACGGCGCGGGGTCAGTTCGTCTTCAGGCCGCGCAGGCAGTTGAAGGCGATGACACCCAGGCCCGCGGCGGCAATGCCGAACAGCGCCAGATAGATCAGCGAAACCAGGGCGCCGGCCATGGCGAAGATCACGCTCATGAAGGCGCCGAGCAGCGCCAGGACGAGGATGGCCTTACGGTCGCGGCGGTCGAGCGCGAAGCCGTGCGTGTCGGAGGAAGGCAGGGTGTTCATCGGTGTCTCCCGTGGATGTGATGGAGACATTTCAGCAAATGGTCGCGTTTCACGGCAATTGTGATGGGGCGCGTGATGCGTAAAGGCGGCGCAAACCTATAGGGGCGTCGTCGTGTCCAGCCATTGATCGAACGCCTTGCGGCGGTGACGGCTCAAGGGAACGCTCAGGCCGGTGACCAGCTCGACGCGGCCGGCGCCGGTGGACTTGATCGCCGACCCTGCCACCCAGTGCGAGCGGTGGACCTGGAAGCCGTGCGGCAGATCCGCGACGGCGTCGGCCAGGGTCATGTGGATCAGGGCTTCGCCCTTCGGCGTATGGACGCGCAGGTAATGGTCTTCCGAGGTCAGGGCCAGGATCGGTTCGGCGCGAAGGCCACGCGGGAGCTTGGCGCGAAGGTCGGACGGGGCTTGGGCGGAGGGGGCTGGGGTTTCGACCTGGGCGCCGTCGCGGATGCGCACCCACGAGACCAGCAGGCTGACGGCGCGAAAGACGAGGGCCAGCAGCAGGTTCTGCCACAGGAGCTGGGTGGGTTCGAGGTGCGCGGCGACGTCGGGGACGATCAGGCGCAGGCTGAGGTAGACGATGGCCGCGCCGGGCAGGGTGAGCGCGACGTCGACCAGCAAGGCTGCCCACAGCGGCCAATAGCCCTGGAAGACTCGACGCGCCACGGCATAGGAGACGATCAGCGACGCCGAGCCGATCAGGGTGACGCACAGCATGAAGTGGCCGATACGTTCGGCCAGGCTCATGCCGGAATAGCTGCCGAAGGGACCGATCAGGCCGAGCACCAGGCCGATGAGCGGCAGGCTTACCAGGGCGCGCCAGGGCAGGACGGGCGCCGAGCGAAAGGAAATAAAAGACATTTGGGCCCCTGAGTTTGCCAGTGGCGAAAGACGGCGACCATTGGCGAAAACGCGTGAGACTTAGACGTCTGCGGCGGCCTAGGCAAGCGAGGTCAATCACGCTTTCGGGGAGTCCCATGCATCTTCAGTCCATCGTCAAACACGTCGTCCGCGGTGTGGTCGTTACGCCGCTCGTCATGGCCGCCATCGCCGGCGGCGTTCTGGTTTTCACCGCGCCGAAAACACCGAAGCCCATCGCCGCCATCGAGAGCGCGGGTGATCCGCTGAGCGCCTTCGCCAGGGCCCAGCCGCCGGCGCGGTTCATGACGGCGCGCGACGGCGCTTCGTTGTCCTATCGTTACTATGCCGGAAAACCCGGCGGGGGCGTCGCCGTGGTGGTGCACGGGTCGTCCGGGACGACCGTCGCCATGCACGGCGTGGCCATGGCGCTTTCGGCGCGCGGCATCAGCGTCTACTCGGTCGATCTGCGCGGCCATGGCCTCAGCAAGGGGCCGGAAGGGCGGCTGGGCGATATCGCCTATCGCGGCCAGTACGAGGACGATCTGGAGGATTTCGCCAAGCTGGCGGCGCGCGAGCATCCGGGCGAAAGGCGGCTGTTGCTGGGGCATTCGATGGGCGGGGCCGTGATCATGCGGACCGCAGGCATGGCGAAGTACGCCAGGAATTACGACGGCTACCTGGCGCTGTCGCCGTTCATCGCGCCGGGTACGGCCATGGACCGGCCGGACGAGGGCGGCTGGACCAGCGTCAGCGTGCCGCGCATCGTGGTGTTGACGATATTGGACAATATGGGAATTTCGGCTTTCGACCATATGACGGTACTGGCCATGGCGGTGCCGGACAGCGACCGCAATATGCGGCCGAAGACCTATAGCCACGCGCTGCTGGCCTCGGCCAACCTGCCGCGCAAGTGGCAGCCGGCGGTGGCGGCGATCCATAAGCCGACGCGGGTGCTGATCGGCGCCGATGACGAGCTTTTTCACGCCGAGGCCTATCCGGGGGAACTGGGCAAGGCCAATCCGGCGATACCGGTGACGGTGTTGAAGGGCGTCGGCCATATGGGCATGGTCTACCAGCCGCAGGCCCTGGCGGCGGAAGCCGACGCGGCGGTGGCATTGCTGAGGTAGCAGGACCGCTCGGAACTCATGAATCTCGTCGAAACATATGCGCTCGCGGTTCGACCCCACCCCCACATCTCACCGCTTCGCGGCTCGTGCGGTCCCCCTCCCCTGAGTCCAGGGGAGGTTCGGGTGCTGGGGTTACATCGGCATTTTGACGCGCTGCGCGAAGAGCGCGATCATCGCTTCGTTGAAGGCGGGGATGTCGTCGGGCTTGCGGCTGGTTACGAGGTTGCGGTCGGTCACCACCGGCGCGTCGATCCAGTCGGCGCCGGCGTTTTTCAGATCGAGCTCCAGCGAGTGCCACGACGTCATGCGTTTGCCCTTGACGCCGCCGGTATTGATCAGGGTCCAGGGGCCGTGGCAGATGGAGGCGATCGGCTTGTCGGCGTCGACAAAGGCCTTGATGAAGGCCAGGGCCTTCGGGTCGATGCGCAGGCGGTCCGGATTGATCACGCCGCCGGGCAGGAGGAGGGCGTCGAAGTCCGCCGGGTCGGCCTCGGCCAGGGTCGCGTCGGCGCGCAGTACGTCGCCCCAGTCGCGCATCGACCAGCCTCGGATATCGCCGCTGCGCTGCGAGACGAAGACCGTCTTTGCGCCGGCGGCCTCGAGGGCTTCGCGCGGCTTGCGCAGTTCGGATTCCTCGAACCCGTCGGTGGCGAGGATGGCGACTCTGAGATTGCTGAGCTTGGCGGCCATGGGAGGTCTCCTTATGATGCTGCCAGGGGTACGGTCAGACGCGGCCGGCGCACGAATCCGGCCGGCGGAGAACGCGTCCAGAGTCACCACTTTGGGTATAAAATTCCTATAAGTTTCAGACTTGGTTTGCACAACAATGCGTGAGCCGGGTCCTGGAGTTTGCTGTGATCCGGCGCCAGCGCGTTGGCGTACCTGATGCGGGGCGCGTTCAGCAGGACAGGCAGATGACCTCGAAAACCCACCTTATTCTTTCGGCCGCCGTGGCCGTGGCGTTGGCCGGCCTTGCCGTATCGGCGTGGGCGCAGGCCCCGTCACCCGCCGTCGCCGCCGTGCCGCTTGGTCATTACGACGGCACGTGGCTGGAAATCGCCCGGCGGCCCATGGGCCTCACCAATGGCTGCGTCGCGGGCTATACGCGCTATTCGCCCGGCAAGACTGCCGGGGAATTCATGGTCGAGGACGGCTGCCACGACAAGGTGCCCGACGGCAGGGTGAAGACGATCCGCGGGCGCGGCGAACTGCTCGACGCCGGCGGGGCGAATGCGCGCCTTCGCGTGCACTATCTGTTTTTCATCACGTGGGACTTCCAGGTGCTTTACGAGGCACCGGAACATGACTGGTTCATCAGCGCCGACCCGAAGATGAAGAACCTGTGGATCTATGCGCGGAAAGTGCCGTCGCCGGAGGCGCGCACGATCATGGTGAAGAAGGCCGCGGAGTTGGGGTACGATGTCGCCCAGCTTGAGTTTCCCGCGTTTTAGGCGGTCAGCGGACGACCGTTGTGCCTCCGATCCGTAAATGAACGGGTCGGGATTTATGACGGCTTGCTGGCAGGCGGGGTGATGATAAGCTAAAATCGGGGAGGGGCGTTGCTGCAGGGAGACGCCCCATGACGACATCCGAAAATACGGCTGCCGACGAGGTTGCCATCCGCGCGCTGGTCGACGCCTTCGTCAAGGCGATCCGCGCCCGGGACATCGACGCCGTCATGTCGGCCTTCGCGGCCGAGGTCGTGTCGTTCGACCTGGGCCCGCCCTTGAAGCATGGTCACGAAGGCTTCAGGCAACGCTGGCAGGCGATGTTCGACGCACACGGCGGCGGGCCGATCGATTACGAGGCCGTCGATCTGAGCGTGAACGTCGGCGGCGACGTCGCCTTCAGTCACAGTCTCAACCGGACGAACGGCTCGCCCGAGCGCTGGGTGCGCTGGACGGCGTGTTACCGCCGCATCGACGGCTGGTGGCGGATCGTCCATGAGCACGTGTCGGCCCCGGTCGATGTGCGGGCGGGGAAGGCGGTTCTGGATCTCAAACCGTGAGTCCGGCTTTTACTGAGGACCGGGCTGCGTGCTCATTATCCACTGAAGCTGAAGCATTTCCAGAATCTGAAAGCCGGTAAAGACGAGGATGATCAGGCAGGTCACGGTCGCCGCCGTCATGGCGGCGATAAAGCGTCCGGGGCGCGACCTGATGGTCATGTAGGTGCCGTCCATCATCCGCACCTTGCCGCTGCGCCACATGGCGACGATACGCACAAGCGCATAGAGCATGACCGCGAACGTCGCATAGGTAAATAGCACGGTTCTCAGCCCCCGAAGCGAATGACCGGACCCTGACCACCATTGGGGCCACCACCCTGGCCACCATTGGGACCGCCGCCCGGGCCGCCCGGCTGGGCCGGGGTATTCTTCGGCGGGGCGTAGACGCCCGAGCCGAAACGGCGGCTTAAGCCGACATAGAAGGTCGGCGCCTGCTGGCTGTTGACGCTCCAGCTGTCGACGAGGTTCGTATGGCGGACATTGGCGGATTTCGCGCCGCGCAGAGGTTCCTGAACGACGACGTTCAGCTTGGTGGCCTTGTCGAGATCGTGGCTCCAGGCAAGCGTGCTGGTGGCGAAGGCCGTACGGTGCCCTTCGCCGGTCAGCTGTTTGCCGTTCGAGTTGAAGCGGACATTCCAGGTGTCCTTGTTGTCGGCCGTGTAGGTCAGGTTGACCTGCGGCGCGACGGTCGTGAGCGACTGGCGGCCCGTAATGTTCGGCGACACCATGTGCGTGTCGTAGACATTGAGCGTGGTGTTGAGCTTCCACTTCTTCGACAGGTTGCCGGTGAAGTTGGCCTGTACGCCCGTCTGGTTCGAGCTGCCGTCGTTGGCGCGCGTCGTGCGGGTGACCAGGTTGCCGGCGTTCTGCGGGTCGGCGATGAAGGTCGTGACCAGGTTCAGCACGCGCCAGGTTTGGTTGTGGTAGGCGCGGACCGAGTAGCTGAAGTCCTTGCGGCCGTATTCGTAAGACGTTTCAAACGAGTCCGTCTCCTGCGGCTTGAGGTTGGCCGAGCCGACCGTGACCGAGGTCGAGCCCTGGTAGACGGTCGACGGGTTCAGGTCTTCCGGTGTCGGGCGCTGCAGGCGGTGCGAATAGTTGAAGCGCAGCTTCGCTTCCTGCGAAATGATGTAGGTCGCGAAGAAGCTGGGGTTGAGCTTGGTATAGCGGACGTGGACCGTGGTCGCGGTCTGGACCTGCGTCGAGTCATAATCGAGTGTTTCCGACCTCAGGCCACCGAGAACCGTCCAGTGCTCGCCGATCGCCTTCTGCCAGGTGGCGTAGGCGGCTGACAGCGTCTGGGTGTAGGTGAATGCGTTGGTCAGCAGCGGATTGGTCGTCGGCGTACCCGATCCCGGCGTATAGGGCAGGGTCGACTGGCCGTGGCTCTTGACGTCGTCGTGGGTGATCTGGACGCCCATGGTCAGCTGGTCGTTGCCGAAGCTGGTATTGTAGTCGGCGCTGAAGATGCCGGTTGTCTGGCCCTTGCCGTTCTGGAAGGAAAAGGCGCGCGTGCCCGTATTGCCGGGGATGTTCGATAGCGAATAGGTGTTGAAGGTATCGGCGGTCAGGTCGGTCGTCTGGCGCGTCACGCGGTAGTCGACCTTTAGCGTCTCACCCGGCTTCTTGCCCTTGTGGTTCCAGGTGGCGCCGAGCGTCGTCGAGTCGCTCAGGTACTGGTTGCCGCCCGTATTGGTGTAAAGCTCGGTGGCGGTGTTGGCAGCATTGTAGACGGCGGAATTGCCGGTGCGCGTCCCCTGGTTGTCGATGCGCATATAGTTGAGCTGGCCGCTCAGCGTGTCCGTCGTGCTCAGCGTGTAATCGAAATTGCCGTTGGCCAGGGCGATATGCGTCGTCGAGTGGCTGGCAGTGTTGCTCTGCGTCGTTCGCGTCGGATGCCCGGACGAATCGAGTTGCGACAGCGAAGAGCCTGAGCCGCTGTCGGTCTTGCGGTCGCCGAGCAGGCCGAAGCCGGTCATGCTGACCTTGCCGGCATTGTACTGGCCGAAGCCGTTGACCGTATAGCCGCCGTTCGACATGGCCTGCATGGTCAGGTTGGCGAGGTAGCCCGGAGGGCCGCCGGTGCGCGTGACCAGGTTGATGACGCCGCCTGCGCCCTCGGAGCCGTATTGCGCGCCGGGATTGCTCGAGACTTCGATCGAGCTGATCATGCCGGACGGCATGGCCTGGAGCGCCGCGGCGCGGTTGTCGCCCTGCATGAGCGGTGACGGCTTGCCGTTGATGAGGATCTGGACGTTGTTACCGCGCAGCGTGACATTGCCCTGGCTGTCGGCCGAAACGCCCGGCACCTTGTTGAGCGCGTCGGCGGCGGTGCCGGTCTTGCTGTCCGGGTCCTTGGTGTTGTCGTAGACCTGACGGTCTATACGGTTGAGCGGGCGTTCGCCGGTGACGGTGACTGTTGCGTCGTCGGACGGCTTATCGGCGGACTTGTCGTCTTTTTTCGCCGGTTCCGATTTGGCCGGCGCAGCTTTCGGATCGGCGGGGACGGGGTTGGTTTGCGCCATGGCGGGCGTCCAGGCCGCGAGTGCAAGCAGTGCCGCGGATGTCAGCCACGCGCCTTTGCGCAGCACAGTCGCCGGTTGACGGATGTCCCCCATCGATTTCCCCCTGAATATCGCCTGACGTCTGTTTACCGCGTTCGTCCGGCAATAGAAAGGCGCAGGCATGAACATTTCTGATCATCAATGCCGGCCTGGCCTCGACTGCAGCGGCAGTTGCGCCGCCGCGGCTTCGTGATAAGCTCGATGCGCGAAGGGGAGGGAAGATCATGAAGCGCAAGGCTTGGCTGGCCGTGATGGCGGCGGGGATGGTAGTGCCGGCCGTGGCCGGGGCGGTCACCATCTATTATACGATCTGGCATGCCATTCCGCCCGAGCAGCCGGCCGCGCCGGCGTTCAGCGAGGCGGATTTCAAGGCCGTGGCGCCGGCTGATCCGGCAGCGCTGCCAGCCGCGATCGAGGCGGCGACGGGTGGGGAATTCCACGTCGCCGGGCCTGTGACGGTCAGTGCGGGCCCGCTGGCGCGTTCGACCGTCTATCTGTCGGCGCCGGTTGCCTTTGCCGAAGCGGCGACGATCGACGAAGACCAGAAGATGCGGCCGTACACGATCCACAAGGGCTCGGTCTTTTTCCACACGCGGTTTGCCGGGACGGTAAAGGGCGTGCCGGCGTCGATCGCGGTGTGGTGCGGACCGGTAACGGTCAGCGGCCTGATAACGTCGGACATATTGATGTGCCGTGCGCCGAAGACAAACGGCGATATCGGCCTGTTTTCCGGGGCGCTGGCCGGGATCGAAACGCTGGCGGTCGACTGGTTTCCGGGCGGCATCGACATGAACGACAAGCTGGTGGAAAGCGAGCACTATCCCATGCCGAAGATGACGCCGTTGAAGGATGCACCCGCCGACATGACGTTGGAAATGCTGGTCGACGGCGGCCGGAGCCGGATGAGCGCGCAGTGGCGGCTGACCAAGTCCGGCAATAAGCACGTGGCGTGGCTCTATTCGGGGGGCGAAGACGTCTCCCCGCCCAACTGGGTGGTGCCGTCGGGCAGCCATTTCGTCTATCCCTTGGGGCAGACCTGGCTGGCTTTCGACTACGATCCCAAGGCCAAGCAAATCATGCCGCTGGGCGTCGTGTCGCCAGGGCACTGAATTATTTTCGGGCCGGCGATGCATTTCGCGGGCCTCGGCCGTCTCACTGTCCGTCACTTTGAATGGAGAGATGAGATGAGCGACTTTTTGAATGTGCCCGTGACCCTGATCGGCGCCAGCCGGGGCCTGGGACGCGTGCTGGCCGAAACCTTTCACGCCAAAGGCGCGCAGGTGTTTGTGGTGGCGCGGGGGCGGGAGAGCCTCGACGCGCTGGCGCGCGACCTGCCGGGCGTGCGGACGCTGGCCTGCGATGCGACAAGGGACGATGCGGCGGCCCGCGTGCTGGCGGTCCAGGAGCCGCGCGTGCTCGTGCTGTGCGGCGGGGCGATGACCGTCAATATCGCCTTTCCCGACCTCGACTGGGACAGGTTCAACGTCAGCTGGGAGACCGATACCCGCATCAGCTTCAACTTTCTGAAGGCGGTGCTGGATAAGCCGCTGAAGCCCGGCGCGGTCGTCGTGACGATGTCGAGCGGTGCTGCGATCAACGGTTCGCCGATCTCGGGCAGCTATGCCGGCGCCAAGCGGATGCAGATGTTCCTGAATGGCTACGCGCAAAAGGCGTCGGACCGCAAGGGACTGGATATGAAGTTCGTGTCGCTGGCGCCGGCGCGCATCATGGCCGAAACCGAACTGGGCGCGGCGGGCATCCGCGACTACGCCGTCTATAACGGCGTGACCGAAGCGGCTTTTCTTAACGCCATGGGGCCGGCGCAGACGCCGAAGGACGTGGCCGACGCGGTGCTGACCCTGATCGGCGACGGCAAGCCTGGCGGGAATTTCCTGGTTTCGGCTGAAGGCGTAAGTGCGTTAAGCTGATGCGTATGGAAATGCCGGCCGAGACCCCGTCGTCCGCAGCGCCCGATCCGTCGGGCGCTTTTTCCGCGTTGGCGACGGCCATGCGTCCGGAGCTGAAGCGGCATTGCTATCGCATGATGGCGAGCGCCCACGACGCCGAGGATTGCGTCCAGGAGGCGTTGCTGCGCGGCTGGCGCGAATACGGAGCTTTACGCGACAAGACCGCCGGGCGGCCGTGGCTCTACAGCATAGCGACGCGCGTGTGTCTCGATGCACTGCGCTCGCGGCGGCGGCGCCAGACCCTGTTCGGGCCGAGCCTGGACGAGGCCGGGCCGGGGAAGGCGCCTTGGGTCGAGCCGTGGATCGGCGAGGGCGGTGACGATATCCGGCTGGCCTTCGTGTCGCTGCTGCACGGCTTGAGCCCGCGCGCCCGGGCGGTCCTGTTGCTGCACGACGCGGTGGGCATGACGGCGGAAGAGGCGGGCGACGCCCTGGGTTTGAGCGTGGCGGCCGCCCGAAGCGCTTTGCAGCGGGCGCGGGCGTCCGTGCCGGCTCCGGTGCCGCCGCGCACAGACCTACCGGTCGACGCCTATGTGGCGGCGTGGAATGCCGGGGATTTGCCCGCCTTGATCGGGCTGTTGAGCCGCGACATCGTCATGACCATGCCGCCGTGGCAAAAGACCTTCGTGGGGTTGGGCGAAGTCGAAGCCTTTATGGGCATGGTGTGGCCGCTTCACGACGGCTTCCGCGCCGCGGCGTTTACCGCCAACGGTCAGCCGGCGGTGGCTGTCTATACCAGGCAGGGCGAGGGGCCGTATCGGGCGCATTCACTGCACGTCCTGGCGGGCGAGGGTAAGGTCCGGGAGCTGGTACTCTATGCGCCGCCCCTGGGTGCCCAGCTGTTTAAGGCGTTCGGGCTGGAGGCGGTGATATGAGTCAGGCGCGGAACGAGGCGCGGTACTGCGTCGGGCTCATGGCCACCAGCTCGCGGAAGGCGGCGTTGAAGGCCGACAGCGACGTATAGCCGACCGTCATGGCGATCTCGGTGACGGGGTCTGCCGTGGACGCCAAAAGCTCGACGGCGCGCATAAGGCGGATGCGGCGCAGGGCCTGCTGCCAGCTCATGCCCATCTCGGCGGCGAAACGGCGGGACAGGGCGCGCGGCGACTGGCCCGTGGCGCGGGCGATGGCGCCGAAGACCGGCTGGCCCGCCGCCTGGGCCTCGGTCAGGTCGAGCGCACGCTGGAGCTGCGGCGACGACGGCACCGGCAGGACGAAGGGGCTTGGCGTGTTGCAGAGCTTCAGGGCGACCGCCGACAAGGTCGTGAACAAGGCACGGGCGTAGGCGTCGAGTACGCTGTCGGGGCCGAAGTCGCGGCATTCGTGGATCAGTTCGCGCGCCAGCGGCGAGACGTCGAAGACGGTGACGGCGCGCGGCGGCGCGGACATGAAGCCGGGGGCGAAAAGGACGGACGCTGTCGTCAATTGCGTCAGGATGGCGATCGTCACGGGGTGGTCGGCGGCGATCAGGGCGGCGCGGGCCGGCGGCAGGGTCCAGCGTAACCCCTCGGCTTCGAGGCGCAACGTGCCGCTTTTGGCGTACAGAAGATAGTGCCGGCCAACGTGGAAAGGCGCCGGCCCGGCGGGCGCGAAGTCCCTGTGGAAGCAGTAGGCTTCGGGGTCTGGTGTCAATTCACGGTGTCCAGCAGGTTGACGTCGAAGCGGCGGCTTACCGGTACGCCGGTCATCAAGGGGCGTAAAGTGGCGTTGGCGGCCGCGAAGCCCGGAGAGCCGACATAGGCGGCGAAGGCCTCGGCCGATTCCCATTCGTGCATGACGCCGAGCCCGCCGGCAACCGTCGGATCGATGAAGGGAATGAAGGCGAGGCAGCCTTTCATCCGCCGCACGGTGGCGACTTCGGCGAGCAGGGCGTCGAGCGCCCTGGCCTGATTTTCGGGGGCGACGGTGAAGGTGACGTGGGCGATGCGCATGATAGGGTCCTTAATGTCCGCCGCACGGTTCGCGGCGGACAGGACTTAACCCGGCGGCAGGCGGCGCGCCGCCGCGCAATGGCCCGAAATACGCGTCTATCGGCCGGAATTCACGAGACCGGCTGGCCCAGCACCAGGCTTTGATAGGCGGAAAGCTGGGCCGGGGCGTCGATCGAGCCGTGGTGGTGGACCTGGCGCCAGCGGTCGTCGATGCGCATGTAGAGCCGCGATGTGCGGATGCTGAGATCCAGCGTCCTGTCGCGCGTCTCGCACATCCCGGTCTCGCGGCCGATGAACTGGCAGCAGTCCGGGCCGGCGATTTCAAAGACGTCGTTGAGCTCGACCGTGACGCGGGCGTCGCCGTAGAAGAGGCGTTTGTAGCCTTCGGCGATATCGCGCCAGCCGTGCCGGATGCCGCCGATGGGATTGTCCATGACGGGCACGGCGCCTTCGGCCCAGTTCTTTTCCAGGGCGTCGAGGTCGCGGGCGTTGAAGGCTTCGTAGAAGGCCGAGAGCGCGGCCAGGGCCGAGGCTTTCGGGATGCCGGCGTCGTGGCCGGTAATGGGTTGTCTTAAAGCATGCGAGGTGGCCATGGCGGGGCTCCGGCGATGATCCGCGCGCAGCTAAGCGAGAGTCGCATCATGAATCGATGTGGTTTATTCAACCCACAGGGGAGGTGGCGGCGTGGGGGCCGGCGCGGCGCCCCGCCATTCGCCCGGGTTGACCTGGCGGTCGGCTGTGGCGAGGTATAGCGACGTTATCCGGGAGACGATCATGAAGCAGGACGTGCGTTTTGTCAGTCACGGCGCGGAGTTGCGCGGCAATCTGTTCCGGCCCGAGGGCGAGGTCAGGGCGCTGGCGGTGACGACCGGGCCGTTGACCTCGGTCAAGGAGCAGGCTGCCGGCGCCTATGCGGAAGCGCTGTCCAGGCGCGGGTTCGCGGCGCTGGCCTTCGACCACCGCACCTTCGGCGAAAGCGAAGGTCTGCCGCGTCAGGTCGAGAACCCCCTGGCCAAGGCCGAGGACGTCTCGGCGGCGGCCGATTTTCTGTTGCGCATATCCGAGTTCAGGGGGCTGAAGGTTTATGGCGTCGGCGTCTGCGCCGGGGGCGGCTATATGGCGCGCGCCGTGGCGGACGACGGCCGTTTCGCTGGTTTTGCGGGCATTGCCGGTGTTTATCCCGACGTCAATCAGACGCGCGCCTGGATGGGCGACGGTTACCAGAAGGCGCTGGACCGGGCGCAGAAGGCCCTTGAGGCTTACCAGGCCACGGGGGTTGCGGAAACGATTCCGGCCGTCGCGGCCGACAATGGCGACGTCGCCATGCCGCTGACCGAGGCCTACGAATATTACGGCACGCCGCGCGGCGCGGTGCCCAACTATGTCAACGGTTTCGCCGTGCAGTCGCGGCTTTATACCCTGCCGTTCGACGTGCAGGGGCTGGCGGCGGATATCAAGGCGCCGAGTATCGTCGTCCATTCGGAACATGCGCTTATGCCGGCTTTGGCAAGGGCGTTTTATGCCCGGCTGACGGCGCCGAAGTCCGAGCTGTGGCTGGAGTCTCAGGGCCAGATCGACTTCTACGACGATCCACGGCTGATCGACGCGGCGTCGGACGCGGTGGCAGGGTTTTTCGGCGTGTAGGCCGAAGCGGCTGAAGACAGCAGATACCGCGGACGGGGGCGGTGCGGGGAGAGGGGGACGGGCGGTTATGACATTTTCACAATTCGGGCGCGCTTGGGTATGGGCGCGCAATGGCCGCCGTCGCTAAGGTTACAGTGTAACCTTTGGGAAAGCGGAATCGATGAGAAATGTCGTCATTACGGGCGCGGAGTCGGGCATCGGCGCCGCCTGTGCGGAAATCTTCGGCCAGGCGGGCGACCATGTCTGCGTCCTGTATCATTCGGACGTGGACGCCGCCGGCGTCTCGGTCGAGGCGGTACGGCGCGCCGGCGGCGAGGCGACCGCCATTCCCTGTTCCGTCGACGACGAGGCCTCGGTCGAAGCGGCCTTCGCCGAGGCCGAAAAGGTGCGCGGTCCGGCCGGTGTGCTGGTCAATTCCGCCGGTATCAATATGTCGGGCATTCCCGTGCGCGACATGCCGACGTTCGTCTGGCTGCGGATGCTGGCGACCGATCTTACCGGGGCCTTCCTGACTTCGCGGCGGTTCCTGAAGGGACGGGATCCGGGCGTGCCGGGCGTCATGGTCCATATTTCGTCCATCCACGCCGAGGCCGTGCGGGCCGGGGGCGCCGATTACTGCTCTGCCAAGGGCGGACTTGCGAACCTGGTCAGGACCCTGGCGATCGAAGAGGCTGGCAACGGCGTCCGCGTCAACGCCATCGAGCCCGGCATGATTCTGACGCCGATGAATGAAAAGGCGATGACGGATGCCGCCTACCGCCAGTCGCTGGAAGTCAACATACCGATGAAACGCGCCGGCAGCCCGAAGGAAGTGGCGTATCTGGCGCGCTGGCTGGCATCGGACGAGGCAGCCTATGTGACGGGCGCCAATATCGTCATGGACGGCGGGCTTTCGCTTTTGCAGGGGCTGGGGGCTTGAAGGACACGCGCATGAGGAACACCGATCCCGACGCGCCCGACGTCGTCACCGGCGACCGCAAGGAGACGGTGACGCCCAGCCGCCGCATCCTGGATTTCAACGTCGAGGATATCCAGGAGGTGCGGATCAGCGGTCCCGACGCCGTCACGAAGCGTGACCTGATGAGCCCCTTCGTCTGGACGGGCCACGACGGCCGCTTCGGCATCATGGTGAGGGCGGTCCCGGCGCTCGGGACGAAGCTGACCGATACGGGGCAGATCTGGGCGGGCTGGAGTGCCGACGGGATCAATTTCGATATGCTGGACGCGCCGTCGATCACGGGCGGACCCGACGCGCAGGATATCGGCGGGGTCGAGGACCCGACGGTCGTGTTGCGCGACGACGGAACCTACGTCGTCTACTATACCGGCGTGACGTCGGACATGACGCACGGCGAGATGTTCTATGCGGTCGGGCCGTCGGTGGACAGGCTGGAGAAGACCGGGGTGGCGCTGGCCTCGACCAAGTCGGTCGGCAATACCAAGGAGGCGACGGTCGGCAGGACGAAGGACGGGCAGTGGCGTCTGTTTTACGAATACGCCGCGGAGGACGCCTCGCGCATCGGCCTGGCCCTGGGCGCCGATATCGACGGGCCGTGGCAGGAACAGCCGACGCCCTTCATGCCGCGCACGGACGGGTGGGACAACTGGCACCTGTCGCCCGGGCCGATGCTGATGGACAGGCCTGACGAACCGGTCATGTTTTATAACGGCGCGACGCGCGATGCGCGCTGGCGGATCGGCTGGATCGCGTTCGACAGGCAGTGCCGGACCGTGGTCGATCGCTGCATCCAGCCGCTGCTGACGCCGCCGCCGGTCGAGGACCGGACGGCGACCGATATCGCGTTCGCAGCGTCGGTCATCGTCAGTAACGGCGAGATCTGGCTCTATTATTCGCTGGAGGACCGGCGGCTGATGCGGGCGCGAATCCGGCGGAGTTGAGGGCTGCGTAATGTCGGATGGAGCTTGTGGCTGCACACCACGATCACGTCTGCCGATTCCAGCCAGGGCGTGCAAACATTTCTAAAGCCGCAACACGTTCAATGCCTTGGGTTGTCAGTCGATACGAATTGTCGAGCTCGATATTGCTATTGAGCCCCTTCTGACACGTCGCCCCCCACCGTCACCACTTACGCTTCGCTGCAGTGGCGCCACCTTCCCCGCCGAGCGGGGGAGTATGAGAAGAGTAGATTTCTCAATATTTTATATCTTCCCACTCGGCGGAGAGGGGCTCTGCAGGAGCGAAATTTCCGAAAGCAAATGTGCGAAACGTGGTGGTGGGGGCGTTACCAGTCCTCGAAAATCTGAAACGGAGACGTATGCATCGCCTATCTGACTCCAGGGAGGTTCCGATTTATGGGTGGTTTTTGGCGAAGTCGGGGTCGGAGTCGTCGATAATCGCCGCGGCGGCTTCGTTGGCTACGGCCTGGTCGAGGGCCTGAAGGACGTCCGCCGAAGCGTAGGTCCAGTCCTCGCGCGCGGTCACCGCGACCTTGGGAGTCGTGGGCAGCGGCGCCGATGCGGCCGCCGACAGCTCGGCCTTCGACGCCGCGCCGAGTTTGGTCAGCCACGACCTGGCCTGCGGCGCCAGCGGGCCCGGCCGGGGATTGTCGGCGACCATATGCAGCGCCGCCGCCGCGTCGTCGGCTTGACCGAGCCAGGCATAGGCAAGCCCGGCGCGCAAGGCGTAGGCTTCGACCTCGGGCGCGTAGAGGTAGGCGGCGACGGCGGCGGAGGCCGCGTCCGCGTCGAAGCCGCCGGCAAGCCGGGCTTCGGCCAGGGAAAAGCCGTAGGCGATTTCGGGGGATTTGGGTGCCAGGCCGCCGGCCTTGTCGAAGGCGGCGACGGCGTCCGTCGCCTTGCCGAGGCGAAGCAGGGCACTGCCTTTGAGAGCGCGGAGCGTGGCGTCTTCGGGGGCGGTGGCAATGAGCGAGTCCAGGATCGTCACGGCCTGTCCGGCGTCGCCGAACGTCGCTTCGGCGCGCGCCAGCACGGCTTGGGCATAGGCGTCACCCGGGTATTTCGCGGCTTCGTCGCGCGCCGTCTTCAGCAAGGTTTGACCGCGTGCCTCCGACGGGCAGGCCTTGAGCGCCGCCTCGGTCATCAGCAGGCGTTCGGCCGAGACCGGCATTTGGGCCACGGCGATATCGGGATCGGGGACGGCCTTGACCTCGAGCTTCAGCGCTTCGAGCTTGCGGACATAGATCCACAGGATATGGTTGAGCCCGCCGGGCGTCAGGTTGAACGCCGTCTTGAAAGCCTTGACGCGGTCCTGGCCGGCGTCGACCAGCTTGAGATAGGCCTGGAAGTGGGCAAGGTTGTCCTTGTTCGACAGGATCCAGTGCGTCAGCACCCAGGACCGCGCCTCGAACTCGTTGCGCAGGCCGGCAACGCCCGCCTGATTCTGGCCGTCGCTGTCGTTGCCGACCAGCACGTCGGCGTAGTCGAGGCTGTACATATAGCCGGCGCCGAGGCGTTGCAGCAGGATGCTGAGGGCTTTGGGCGCCATGCCGACGACGATCTGGTTGCCGTCAAAGCGCGCCGTCGAATAGTATTGGGCATAGCCTTCGACGAACCATAGCGGCGTGGAAGACGACGCGTGGCGGTGGAAGAAGTCGCGGGCGTAGGCCTGGTAGATATAGCTGAGGCCTTCGTTTTCCGGCCGCTTTTCCAGCGCCGTCTTCGGACTTTCGGCGTAGTACATGTGCACGCCGAAGCCCGTTTGCGCGTCGGCGCAGGTGGTATAGAGGCCGATGGCGTATTCGGGATACTGCGGGTCGATCTGGCCCAGTGCCTGTTCGTCGGCGAGGTAATAGAGGACCTGCTTCGGCGTATCGGCGGGGATGTCGAGATCGCTGTGCGAAAAGGCGCGTAGCGTCAGCCAGAAGCGCTCCATCTTCGACATGAAGACCTGGACGTCGGGGCGGCCGGCGTCACTATAGACCACGAAGTGCGTGCTTTCGGCGCGGACCCATTTGTGCGGGTGTTTCACCGGCTTTTGGCCGCGGACGACGACATTGGGCTCGGCCGGAGCCGTCTGCGCCTGGGCCTGACCAGCCGTCAAGAGCGCCAGGGCGAGCAGGGCGCCGGCGCCGTAAATTCCCTTTTTCATGTCCCCTCCGAGTGCGGTGGCCGCCGCCCATTTTGATATACCATAACGGCAAGTGTTACCGGTGTCACGCGTCGTTTTTGGAGATCCCGGACGGTATGCGGAACCGGTCGCGGGCGCTCTAGCCTTCGGCCATGCCGAAGCGAACCAGACCCTTCACCACACCGCGCGCCTTGTCGGCCGCCATCGACGCCTATTTCGACAGCCGTACGCCGTCCGAGAGACCCACCGTCACCGGATTGGGCGTGGCATTGGGGCTGACGCGGCGGCAATTGGTCGACTATGCCGCGGACGATGACTACGCCGAGATCGTCGCCATGGCCAAGGCGCGCGTCGAGGCGTTCAACGAGAACCGGCTCTATGACGGCAACGTCACCGGCACGATCTTCAACCTGAAGCACAATTTCGGCTGGGAGGACAAGCGCCCGGCGGGGACGTCCGGCGGGGCCGTGACCGTGGTGACCGGGGTGCCTGCGGCGGACGGGGAGGCGGACGAATGAAGACCGTATCGCTGGGCTATTTCCCGCGCGACTGGCAGCGCGAATGCCACAGGAAGCGCAAGCGCTTTACCGTCTATGCCCTGCATCGCCGCGCCGGCAAGACCGAACTGGCGATCATGGAGCTGATCGACAAGGCCATGCGCTTCGAGGCGGAGCTGGGGCTGTTCTTCTACGTGGCGCCGTACCTGAAGCAGGCCAAGGCGATCGCGTGGGCGCGGCTGAAGGCAAGACTGGAGCCCCTCAGGCGCTACGGCCTGGTTGAGGTCAGCGAGGCCGAGCTGTCGATCCGCTTCGCGAAGACCGGTGCGGTCGTGCGTGTCTACGGCGCCGACAATCCCGATGCCATGCGCGGTGTCAGGCTGGACGGCGTGGTGATCGACGAGGTGGCGCAGATCCGCCCCGAGATCTGGAACGACGTCATCCAGCCGGCCCTGTCGGACCGCAAGGGCTGGGCCTTGTTCATCGGCACGCCGCAGGGCGTCAACCTGTTTTCGGAGCTGTTCCACAAGGCGCGCGGGCTGCCCGACTGGCATTCGGCGCGCTATACGGTGTTCGATACGGGAGCAATCGATGAAGACGAGGTCGAGCGGCTGAAGCGCGATATGTCGGAGGCGAGTTTCGCACGGGAATATCTGTGCGATTTTTCGGCGGCGGGCGACGATCAGCTGATTTCCCTGTCGGACGTCGAGGCGGCGGCGCGGCGGGTTATTCCGGCGGCCGATGTGGTGTTTGCGCCGCGCATTATCGGCGTCGATCCCGCGCGTTTCGGCGACGACCGCAGTGTAATTTTCCGCCGCCAGGGCTTGCTGGCGTATCCACCCGAGGTCCTGCGCGGTTTGGACAATATGGCGCTGGCGGCGAAGGTGGCGGCCACTGTCGACGGCTTTCGGCCGGACGCGGTCTTCGTCGACGCAGGCAATGGGGCTGGCGTGATCGACCGGCTGCGGCAGCTGGGATATGCGGTGATCGAGGTGCCGTTCGGCGGGCGCGCCCTGTCCGCGCAATACGTCAACAAGCGTGCCGAGATGTGGTTCGAGATGGCCGACTGGGTGCGGGCAGGGGCTGCGATTCCGGACCGGGGCGATCTGAAGCAGGACCTGGCGGCGCCGGTCTATAGTTATGACGCGCAGGGACGGAAACAGCTGGAGTCGAAGGATGAGATCAAGAAACGCGGGCTGCCGTCGCCGGATCTTGGCGATGCGCTGGCCTTGACGTTTGCGTTTCCCGTTCGGGCGAAATCGGAGGCTGAGCGGCTGGGTGTGAAGCGGGCTTCGAGCCGGGATTACGATCCGTTCGCCAAGGGGCGGTGACGCCTTGGGATTGCCGGAATTGGCAGTCTAACTCTCTTCGCCGGGACGACAGAGGCCCGACGCTTTCGATCAGGAAAGTCGGTTGGATTTGCGCGCGCGTCTTCAGACGAATGACCCCTCACCTTGGCGCGTTCCGCGCCTTTCCTCTCCCCTCAAGCGGGGAGAGGAGGCACGAATTGCGACCGCAATTGGAGCTGTCCTGTGCGGACTGCTGGCCTGCGCCGCGCCGGCATGGGCGCGCAATGATTTGCCGGAGGCGCAAAAGGTGACCGTCAGAGCGGCCGTCTTGGCCTGGGGCAAGGCGCCACCGGGAGCGGACGGGTCGGATTTTGTGCCGTTTTCGCGTCGCTTCGTCATCGCCGAATATGGCGTTGTTACACGCGATGTCTGGGCCCTGTGGTACCGGGATGCCATTCCGCCAGTTGGCGCGGAGTGCTTGATTACGTATCACATGGGCAGGGTTGAAACCCAGACGGTCGAGCCGGTCGATCGGTGGCGCGACCATGCGGTGCTGGACGGTTTTCGCTGTGAGCCGCCGACATAGGCGAAGGCGCAAGGCGTGCCATGGTGATCGATAATTTTTATGGTGTTTTTATAAATTCAACCGGCGAGGATAGTCGAAACTTATTTCGATCCTTTTTTAAATCCGTCCGAATTCCCCGAAAAGGACTTAAAGTCCTCGAAAGCCATTGGTGAAGTCCCGAAAAAGGGCGCGGCATGCAGACCAATCCCGGTAAGGCCGTCCAGGCCGAAATCGTGTCCTACCTCATGCAGCAGGTGATGACCGCGCCGCCGGCCCGGCGCGAAGCCTTGTTCGGCGCGGTGAAGTCGGCGCTGAATATCTGGATTTCCGGTGGAAGGGACATGCGGACGCAGGCGGCGCGCACGGCCGCCGACACGGGTTTCGGCAGCTTCTTCCGGGGGCAAATGGCTCTTATGGCGCGGCATTCCGTGCGCAGCGGCGAATGGCTCAGGCTGTTCGAAGCGTTGCACCACGCCTTCGAACGCGAGGCGCGGGCCGTGCCGTCGGAGGCTGACGAGGCGGGCGCGTAGCCTCCTCGTCAGTCCAGCATGATTTCGCGCAGCTTGAGCTCGCGTTCGTGCTCCGCCTGGCGCAGGGCCTCGGCTTCGATGGCGTGGGACTTGAGGACGCCGAGGGCCTGCCACACCTCGTCGATCTCGGTCTTGCCGTCGCCCGAGGGCAGCGGCTTGCTGTAGTCGCCCTTCGAGGTCGAGACGATGGCGGCGGCCAGTTCGCGTAAAGGGCGCGTGACGAAGCGCGCAACCAGCCACAGGGCCACGCCCAGCATGACGACGATCCCGCCGACGCAACTGACCAGGAAGGCCAGGGTGCGGTCCTTGTCCATTCTTTCGGTTTGCGCCTTGGTGGCGTTCAGTTCGGCGACGGTCTTGAGCACCAGGGCGTCGAGGTCGTTCTGGAACGCCTTGCGGTCGCTGCGGTTGGCCGTCGACAGGACGCGGGCGTCATCGAGCTTGCCTTTTGCGGCCAGGGCCGACACCTGGCGGCGCAGGGCGATAAAGTCGCGCGCCTGACGGTCTATGGCGGCGAGGCGGCCGGATTCGGCCGGTGTCAGGCGCGCCTTCCATTCGGCGAGCGCCCGGTCGAGCGAGTCGAGATTGAGATCGAGGCTCTTGATGAAGCTCTGCAGTTCGGCGTCGTCCTGGGCGATGTAGAGGCCACGCGTTTCGAGCACGACATTGCTGACGATGTGGTTCAGCCGCTCGGCGCGCCAGGCGTTTTCATAGGCCCGGTCGTAGGCGTGCAGCGTCCGGTTATAGTCCGCAATGGTTTGCAGGCCCAGCGCCGTAACGATGAGCGCCATGGCGGCGAAACCGCCGACCAGGGCCAGAATTCTTGCGCGTATCGACACCGTTCGCTCCCAGCGGGTTTTGCGGCAGCATAGCCGCAAGAGTTAAGTTTTCGGTGAAGAGAGACATTTTTGACGGGCCGCGGGAGGCGGTTGACGGGACGGCCGGGCCGTCTTACGCCTAAGGCGGGAACGGGAGACGGATCATGCGGTACGGGAAGATTTTGGCCGCGGCGGCGGTCGGGGCATGGCTGGCGGGAACAGCGCACGGTCAGGACATGCAGGGCATGGACATGTCCGGAATGCCGGGGATGGATCATCATCACCATCATCACGACGACAGCCCTGAAAAGCTGGGGCACGTGTCGTTTCCGGCCTCGTGCAAGACAGCGTCCCGCGAAGGGATCGAGCGCGGCGTGGCGCTGCTGCATTCGTTCGGCTACGTCAAGGCGCGGCAGACCTTCGCCGCCGTCACGTGGAAGGATCCGAACTGCGCCATGGCCCACTGGGGTATCGCCATGACGCAGTACCAGGAGCTGTGGGGCGCGCCGGACGCCGACATGATCAAGCTGGGCACGGCCGAAATGGCCACGGCGCGGGCCCTAGCGGCCAAGACCAAGGTCACCGCGCGCGAAAAGGCCTATATCGATGCGCTGTCGGCCTTTTTTACGGCGGGCGACGCGCCGTTCCAGACGCGGGCGGACGCTTACGCCGCGAAGATGGACGCCCTGCATGCGAAGTATCCGGGCGACGTCGAGGGCGCGGCCTTCGACGCCCTGGCGATCCTGGCCGACACGCCGCCGTCGGAAACCGACCTGACGCACCCGCGCCGGGCCCTGGCGATCCTGAAGCCCTTGTTCAAGGCGCACCCCGACCATCCGGGGCTGGCGCACTACATCATCCATACCTGCGACACGCCGCGCCTGGCCCAGGATGGGCTGGAGGCGGCGCGCGCCTATGCGAAGATCGCGCCGGCGTCGGCGCACGCCCTGCACATGCCGGGGCATATCTTCGCGCGGCTGGGCATGTGGGACGAGGACATCGCGTCGAACGAAGCCTCGATCAAGGCGTCGGAGGCGGCTGAAGCCGCCGGTCAGCCCGGGGCGGCGCACCAGATGCACGCCGACGAGTTCCTCATCTACGCCTATCTGCAGACCGGCCAGGACGAGAAGGCGAAAGCGCTGACGGCGAAGATGGGCGGGATCGGCGCGCATATGCTGGCCATGCCGGGCATGGACGATATGAAGACCGGCGGCCACTTCTTCACCAACGAACTCAACGCGGTGACCCTGATGGAGTTGCACGACTGGGCAAGCGCCGCCGCGTTGCAGCCAGAGACGGGCAGCGAGATCTATAACACCGCGACCACCTATTGGGGGCAGGGCGCGGCGGCCGGGCATCTGCACGATCCGAAGCTGGCAGGAGCGGCTCTGGCCGGTTTCGACAGGGCGGTCGAGGACATGAAGGCGTCGCCCTATGCCGCCTATATCGACGGCATGCAGGTGCAGCGTAACGAGATACTGGCGTGGCAGGCGGTGGCCGAGGACCGGCCGGATGATGCGGTGGCGCTGATGCGCAAGGCGGCGGACCAGCAGGACAAGCTGGGGCAGGCCGAGGTCGACATCCCGGCGCGCGAAATGCTGGGCGACGTGCTGATGATGCAGAAGAAGCCCGTGGAGGCTCTGGCGGAGTACCGCGTGGCGTTGAAGCTGAGCCCCAACCGGCTGAACGGGCTGTTGAGCGCGGGGGCTGCTGCCGAAGCCGCCGGCCAGCCCGAGGCGGCGAAGGTGTATTACAAGGCGGCGGCTGTTCAGACGCACAATGCCGCGGCCAGTCAGCGGCCTGAGCTGGTCAGGGCGGTCAAGCTGGCGGCGGGGTAAGACCACGAATTGGGGGAAACCACGTGGGGCCGTGCTTGAGGCTTCTGTCGTCCCCCCTTCCGTCACTCGCTTCGCTCGTGCCACCTTCCCCGTAAACGGGGCAGGAGGAAGTTGTTTTTCCTCAGGCAGGTATAGATCGCTAGATCATCCCCGCGTCGCGGTAGACCTGCTCGAGCACGGTGAGGGGGACGGCGGCGCAGGTAAGGCCGGTGTCATGGTACTTTTTGATGTCGAAGGCCGGGCCGAGTTTTGCCTTCGACATTTCGCGCAAGCGCATCCACTGCAGCTTCCCGGTCATGTAGCTGAGCGCCTGGCCCGGCCAGACGCAGTAACGCTCGATTTCCGTCGTGGCGGCCGATTCCTTTTCGCCATTGGTGGCGACGAAGTACTGGATGGCCTGCTCGCGCGACCAGCGCTTGGAATGCATGCCCGTATCGACGACCAGGCGGATGGCGCGGAACATGGCCGATTGCAGGTAGCCGACATAGCCCGGCGCGTCGGTGTCGTACATGCCCATCTCCGCCGCCAGCTTTTCGGTATAGAGCGCCCAGCCCTCGGAATAGGCGGAGAAGCCGCCGACTTTGCGCAGCATGGGCAGGCCCTGGGCCTCCATCTGGATCGAGATCTGCAGATGGTGGCCGGGGATGGCCTCGTGATAGGTGAGGGTGGGCAGCGACCAGGCCGGCCATTCGGCCGTGTCGCGCAGGTTGATGTAATAGGCGCCGGGGCGGGAACCGTCGAGCGTCGGGCGCTGATAGTAGCCGCCCGGCGCGCCGGCTTCGATCTCCTTGGGGACGCGGCGAACGGTCACGGCCGTCTTCGGCAGGACGCCGAACCATTGCGGCAGGCGCGCCTGGACGGCGGCGATCTGGACGTTGAGGTCGGCCAGGAGCTTTTCCTTGGCTTCGTCGGTATTGGCGTAGAGGTATTTCGGATCGTCGCCGAGCGCGCGGATGCGTTCGCCGACCGTGCCTTTCGTGTAGCCCAGCGCCTTCAGCCTGGCGTCGGCTTCGGCGCTCAGTTCCTTGACGAGGTCGAGGCCGGTTTTATGAATCTCGTCGGGTGTCAGCGTGGTCGTCGTGCCGTAGCCCGCGCACCAGGCGTAGTAGGCGTCGCCGTCGGGCAGGCGCCAGACGCCGGCGTCGTGAGGCGCGGTGTTGCGTGCGGCCTTGAGCGCGGCGATCTGGGCGTCGAGCGCCGCGGCGACCGGTCCGTCGATGCGGCGGGCGGCTTCCGTGGCCCAGTCGCCGGCAATGGAGGCCTTGGCCGTCTTGGCGACAAGCGCCTTGGTCATCGAGCTGTCCGCGCCCGGCACGCCGCGCAGGGCCGTCATCTGGACCAGGGCGCGGTCGAGTGCGAAGTCGGGCGGAACGACGCCCTTGGCCGTGTCTTCGTGGAACCTGTCGGTCTGCTGGGCGATGACGGTGGCAAAGGCGTCGAGGCGCGACAGGTAGGCGTCGGCGTCGGCCTTGGTTTCGATCGTATGCTGGTTGGCGAGGAAGTCGGGAATGTCGCGATAGGCGCCGGTCAGCTGCGACAGAACATAGGGTTGCGAACCCCACGAGCCGAAGGGGTATTTGGCCGTGGCCTCGGCGGCGGTCGCCATGCTCCAGACGACGGAATCGTAGTTGATGCGGTCCATGCCGGTCAGCGCGTCGCGCGGTACGGCCTTGAGGGCCTGGAGGTTGCGGGCAAGGCGTTGGGCCGAGGCCTGCATTTCGGCCGAACTGTAGTCGTTGAGTTTCGCCTTGGCGGCGGACGCAGCCCCTTTGTCGAGGCCGAGCGAGGTCATGGTCTCGGGCGAGTGCGCCAGCCGTTCGGCGTAGATGTCCTGGAAGAGGGTGTTGAGCCGTTGCGCCGCGTCCCCGTCGGCGGCGCGCGCGGCGCCTGTGGCGGCAAGGGCCGCGGTCGCGGCGGCGGATCCCAGGAGCTGGCGGCGGTCGAGCATGATGTGTCCCCTAGATAGCTCCGGCTTTTGCCGGCGACCGCGAGGTTAGGGGCAGTTTCGTTGGATTTGCAACCGGTTTTGCGGCCCGGATTGACGAAAGCCGCGGGCAAGGGCAAGGTCAGTCGGCGAGGGGGAGGACATCATGGCATCGAAACACAGGGTGAATCATCCGCTGCTGACGGCGGTCGGGTTGTCGCTGGTCATCTCGGTCGTTTGGGAAGGCTATAAGGCTTTTCGGCAAGGCTGGTTTGAAGCGGGTATTTCCCCGGAAGCGCTGGGCGCGGTCGCCGGCAGCGCGACGGCAACCGTCATTGTCGTCTTCATTCCCATCGCCGTGGTCCTGCTGATCTGGCAGTGGATCGCCGGTATGCTCGACAAGGGGCGCAGATAATCGGGAACCGTCGTGGCCTGTGTTTCGAAATGAAACAGAATTGGCCCCATGAGGCAGGCTGAGTTGACTATAGACTTGCGCCATAAAGAAGAGCGCTTCTTTTTCAGCCGCGAAATCATGCAGCCTGATCGACTGTGCTAAGGAAGCGGCGTCTTAACACTGAAGTCACCGGTCAGATCATGAAGCGCCGCACATTCCTTACCTCAGCCCTCCTTGGCGCCGGCGCGGCCGTATTGCCGCCCCAAGGTCAGGCTGAACCCATTCCTTCCGAAAAAGGCGCGCTGACCGCGCAGACGACCGAGGGGCCGTACTATCTCGGGCTGGATCTGATGCGTGCCGACATCACCGAAGGTCACGCCGGCATTCCGCTCGACATCGTCTTTACGGTGACGGACGCAAAAGGCAGGCCGTGCACGGGCTCGCTGGTCGATGTCTGGCACTGCAACGCGCAAGGGTCGTATTCGGGCTTCGACGGTGCGGAGACGGGCGGCCGGACGAAAACGACCTTCCTGCGCGGGACGCAGGTTGTGGGGGCGGACGGCGCGGTGGCCTTCCGCAGCCTCTATCCCGGCTGGTACCAGGGCCGGACGACGCATATCCATTTCAAGGTCCGCACGGGTAAGCTGACCAATCTGACGTCGCAGTTCTTCCTGCCTGATACCCTGAGCGAGTTCCTCTACACGCAGGTGTCGGCCTATCGCCGCGAGAGTTTACGCGACACGCTGAACTCGACCGACGGTATCGCCATAGGGGCCGGGACCACGGTCGAGGGCAATGTCCGCGAGTCGAACGGCCGCTATGTGGCGTCGCTGGCGGTGCGCGTCGATCCCGCCGCCAATCCGGTTGTCGATCGGCCGCCGGCGCCGGGTCAAAGGCCTCAGGGCATGGCGGCTATGATGCCGCCGCCGATGGACGGCCATGTGCCCGGCCAGGGGGCAGGGAGGGGTATGCCGATGGCCCCGCCGCACGCGAAGGCTCTGGAAGGCGAAAAGCGCGTCGCGGCGTTGCTGCCGGACGCGGAGCGCATCTCCGCCATGCCGCCGATGGGCGGGCCGGGGATGCCGCCGAAGGCCTAATGGGGGACGGCTCATGCCTCTTGCTTATGGTCCGGCAACGACTTTATCGATCAGCGAATCGGAAGCACCTGGCCATGCAGTCGTTTACGATAGCATCCTGTGACGCAGGAACGTCCAAGAAGTCCAGGAACCACTCCAGGGTCAATGCTATATCCTCGGCGCCTATGTGGAGCAGAAAGACATTCAATCGCGCCCGTCGTGCCGGTGAACCGTATGGTCGCGTCCAGTCGTTACTGTCTATAGTGTTCCACCATTCGAGGCAGGCCTCCTTCATTTTCTCGTCCGACACGGCGCCGGCAAGCCATCCTCGCGTCAGCGTCGCAGCGTCGTTTGGAATGGCAGACAGCACGATGCCGAGATCACCGATGACCTGGAGCATGAAGCTCTTAAGCCCGCGTTGGACCTGAACAGGATCTACGTCCCACATAATACGGCCGATATAGGGCATGACGACTCCATAGAATTGTGGATTTGTAATAGCAGCCTCTTCCCGCGGGACAAACGTAGGAAATCTTCCGTGGTCTTTAACAACCATTAGGGCTGATCTGCCATAATCGCGTCCAGGTGATGGACACGACCGGGTGCAAAATAGCGGCCGGCGCTACTTATGGAGGGTCAAAATGACGGCTTCCATCAATACCAATATCGGCGCGATGATCGCGCTGCAGAACCTGAATTCGATCACGGCGGACCTGCGCAAGACGCAGAACCGGATATCGACGGGTCTGAAGGTCGCCAGCGCCAAGGACGACGGGGCGACCTATGCGATCGCCCAAAGCCAGCGCGCCAAGGTCAGTTCGCTCGACGCCGTCAAGGATTCGCTGTCGCGAACGAGTTCGGTCGTCGACGTGGCGATGAATGCCGGCGAGTCGATCTCGGACCTCTTGACCCAGCTCAAGGAAAAGGCGCTGGCGGCGTCGGATACGTCGCTCGACACCACGTCGCGCAGGGCGTTGCAGTCGGATTTCAACGCCATCCGCGACCAGATCACCAAGACGGCGTCGAACGCCAGCTTCAACGGCATCAACCTGCTCGACGGATCGCGCGCCAATATCGCGGCGCTGGCCGACGCGTCCGGCACCAGCCATATGACGGTCGGCGCGCAGAACATGTCGCTGGGCGGATCGATCGTGACGCTGGGCGCCACGGCGTCGTTCGCCACGGCGACGTCCGCGCAGGCGCTTTTGACCACGCTCGACAGCTCGATCAACAACGTATCGTCCGCCCTGTCGAGCCTGGGCTCGAATTCGAAGGCGCTGGACCTGCATTCGACCTTCATCGGCAAGCTGCAGGATACGCTGACGGCGTCGATCGGCAATCTCGTCGACGCCGACATGGCGACGGAAAGCGCGAGACTTCAGGCGTTGCAGACCAAGGAGCAACTGGCGGTGCAGTCCTTGTCGATCGCCAACCAGTCGCAGTCCTTCCTGCTGAACCTGTTCAAGTAAGCCTGCTGCCATTTGCTGCCAGCGAGAGGGTCGCGTTTCCTGACGCTTCACGGCTGCGCCTGTGCGAAGATGGTCTCCTCTCAGAGGAGGCACACCATGACGATCAACACAGGCCCCATCGCCTGCCTGCGCAGCGATCGCGCCGCGCAACAGCTGGAATTCTACAAGATGGCCTTTGCCGCGATCGAACACAGTCGCACCCCGGCGCCCGATGGGCGGTTGTTTCATTGCCATATCGAAATCAACGGCGGGTCGCTGATGATGAGTGACAGTTTTCCCGAGCACGGATATCCGTTCGAGGGATTCAAGGGCGTCGTCATGACGCTTGTCGCCGAAGACGGGCAGGTGTGGTGGGACCGGGCGCTGGCGGCCGGCTGCACGACCGAAATGGCGTTCGAGACGCAGTTCTGGGGCGACCGCTACGGCCAGTTCCAGGACCCGTTCGGCGTCACCTGGGCGGTCAACGAGCCGGCAAAGCAAGGCTGAGCTTTACCGCCGGCAGCGTCCGCCTTATCCTCGGTTCAGGCAAGGGCTTGAGTCGAAGGGGGAAGCGGCATGCATCCGGCGGTGAAGGCGTTGATCGCATGGTCCGTGGCCGGGTATGCGGCGGGGTTCGCGCAGGACTTGATCCGCCACGCCATGTTCGGAGCCTTGGGCGACGTATTCGTTTTTCCGGGAATCGTCCGCACGCTGTTCGTGTGTGCCACGCATGTTCCGCTTTCGACGGCCTACTGCCTGATCATCTTTGTCCTGGCAGTGCCGGTTCGCATGGGATTACGGCGTTTTTCCCTTGGCACGATGATATTAAATGCTGTCAGCTTCCTGGCCGCGACCCTGGCGGGCGCTGGATTGGCCCTGGGCATATGGTATCTGGGCAGACTGAACGGCGACATTCTCAATCTCGACAACGACCTGCCGGCCATGATCGCGCCCACGATCATCGAAGCCATTCCTTTTGGGCTGGCGGCGTTCGGCGTCTATTGGACGGTCTATCGTGACCGGCCACAGCCCGACATGACCAGGGTATTTTAGGAACCGTCATGAGCCGTCGCTTTACCCTGCCACGAGGCCTTTCGGTAAAGACGCGAGACGCGGCATGAGGGTGTCGCGCCGCAGCGTCCTTGCAGCGCCTGCATTGGCGGCAATGCCCGCCTTCGCCGGGGACGAGGCATCGCCGCCGTCGCGCGTCGGCAATCGCGACCTGCCGTTGCCGGACTGGGGGCCGTACAGCGACCAGTGGAACGGGATTTCGCATATTTGCGATGTGGCGCGGGGCCTACGGATGGATTTCGCCTGCGCGCCGGCGGTCCTGAGGCGCGAAACGCTGGTGCCGCACGCCGAGATGGGGCTGGATATGCAGCCGGTGCGTGCCGACCCGCGGCTCGGCTATGTGCGCTGGGACGGCGCGCTGAAGGCGGGGATCGCCTTCCGGCTGGAATGGTGCGCCCTGGGCCGGGATGGCGGCGTGCTGCGGCTGACGGCCAGCAATACGACCGGCGCGTCCCTGCCGTTGCTGGTCAATTGGCTGGCCAGGCTCAGTCCGCCGGCCGTGCCGGCGCGGACGCGCTGGCAGGACCGGTCCGGGATCGCGGCGGTCGCGAAAAAGGGCGAGACGGCGCGGCCGGCCGACGTTCATTTGCCTGCGGGCGCCGTGTGGGTCGGCGCGCTCGACTATCAGACGCTGGAGTGGGCCAGGCCGCGCTTTGACGACCATCTGGTGTTCGATGGACGCAGACGCGGTGAGGTCTTCGAAGCCGGGTTCGTCGGCAATACCGGGATCGGGCAGGGCTTCGGCGCGGACGCGGGTGATCGGGCGGCGTGGCGGTTTACGGCCCCGGCCATGCGCGAGGCTATTCTGCGCGTTCGCTATCGTATCGCGAAGGGGGCGTCGGCGTTCCGCGTGGGCGGGCTGGCCGACGCCACGATGACGCTGGCCGCCGGGGACGATCCGCAGGCTTTTCGAACCGTCGATATGGCTGTCGGCGCCGTCAAGGCGGGGACACAGGCGCTCGGCCTGACGGCGCTGGGCGGGCAGGCGGTCGAAATCGACGGGTTTGTCCTGTGTGAGGCAGCGCATATCGATACGGTGATTTTCGCATCTCACGGTTGGCATTTGCAGCCCGCACGGCAATTACGGAACGAAAATGCGACTGTCCTGCGTTTTCCGGGTGAGTTGCCCGCGACCTATGCCATGGCCTGGACCGGAGGCAAGGGCGTGGTTCACTGTGTGGCGTCGGACGATATCCGGACGCTCGGCTGGGCGCTGAACGATCCCAGCTTGTTCGCCATGAACCGGGTGGCGGCGAGTGGCTCGGGTTATGTCACGATCGCCACGCCCGAAGTCGTTGCGCTGAAGCCCGGTGAGACGGTGGCGCGCGATTGTTTTATCGG
>FTCT01005520.1_pt1 | contig 33697 bp, 34 predicted proteins | sample 1658881 | NCBI WGS metagenome assembly FTCT01 (sample SAMEA3914864, study PRJEB12502) | metagenome | biome: forest; material: soil | place: USA | collected 2012-03-12 | depth 0.3 m | reverse complement strand
GCTTCCTTCCACGGGACGCCGATCAGCCAGGCCAGCGGCGTGAAGACAAAACCGAGGCCGCGCTCGACCGTCAGGGGTTGACCGCCGACGGCGGGGAAATTGCCGAGAATAGCATTGGCCAGGGCGACCATGGCGACCATGACGACGAGAATGGCGGCGATGTTCATCACCACCATCATGCCGTCCTGGGTGCCCTTGGACACGGCGTCGATGGCGGAATCGTATTTCAGGGTCGAGCTGTAATCGACCTTTTCGTGCTGGCGGTCGGGCGCTTCCGGCACCAGGATGCGCGCCAGCAGCACGCCGGCCGGCGCCGAAACGATGGCCGCGGCCAGGATATGGCCGGCGGCATTGGGCAGCACGTCGTGCAGGATCAGCACATAGGCCACCATGGTCGAGCCGGCCACATTGGCCATGCCGACCACCATCATGATGAACAGTTCCGACCGCGTCAGCTTGTCGAGATAGGCGCGGATGATGATCAGGCTTTCGACATTGCCGACGAAGATGTTCGACGCCACGCCCAGCGACGCCGCCCCGCCCAGGCCGATGGCTTTTTCGAAGATCAGGCCGAAGAAGCGGATAATGATCTTGAGGACGCCCAAGTGCCACAACAGCGCCGACAGCGCCGCGATCACCAGGATCAACGGCAGGACGCGCAGGGCAAAGACGAACAAGGCACCGGCATTGGTCACCTGATACGGCTGATCGCCGCCGCCCATGTAGCCGAAGACGAATTGCATGCCCTTGCCGGTCGCGTCCGACAAAGCGTTCATCCCCGAACTGATGCCTTCCAGCACGCTGTGCGACGAAGGAATGGCGAACAGGATCAGGATCAGCGCCACCTGAACGGCGATGGCGCCGACGGCCAGGAAGATGGGAAACTTTTTCTTGTTCTCCGACAACAGCCAGCACACGGTCAAAATGACGGCGATGCCCAGCAGGCTTTGCAGATTTTCCGGCCCGTAATGAAGGTTCATGAAGTCGGTTTCCCCTGACGCGAGGGCCAACTATTCGATGGCCAATTGAGACTTGGCAAGGGAATTTTTTGATGGGCTGATCAGGTTTTGCCGCCTGTGCCTTATTTATCAATGCCTAGCGCCATTTATTCGTGCGTCCGTGCGCCGGTGGCTCGGAAAGAAACGGAAAACAAATCTTACCGTTACCGGCCTGACATCTTCACAAAAAACCCCTTCGCGCCAAGGGCAAGCGCTGGCATAGTGCCCCCCTTGAGTCTCGCAGGAAAGAGCCGCCGTGACGCCTTCGAACGACGCCACAACCCGCCATCTGCTGGTCGTCGACGATGATGACCGCATCCGCACCCTGTTGAAGGAATACCTGTCACGCCAGGGCTTTCGCGTCACCGCCGCCGCTCACGCCGATGCGGCCAAGCGCATGCTGCAACTGCTCGACTTCGACCTGCTGATCCTCGACGTCATGATGCCGGGCGAAGACGGGTTTTCGCTGTCGAAGTGGGTACGCGCCAATTCGGCCGTGCCGATCCTCATCCTGACGGCGCGCGGCCTACCAGACGACCGCATCATGGGCTTAAGCCTGGGCGCCGACGACTACCTCTCCAAGCCGTTCGAGCCGCAGGAACTCTTGCTGCGCATCGAGGCCATTCTGCGCCGCACCGGGGTCAAGCCCGCCCTGCCCAAGGCGATCAATATGGGGCCGTTCATCTTCGATCTGGAGCGTTCGGAACTGACGCGCAGCGGCACCAGCGTGCGCCTGACCGAGGCCGAATCGCAGTTGCTGAAATACCTGGCCGAACGCGCCAATGTCCCGGTCGACCGCATGGAACTGGCCAAGGACAGCGTCGATACCACCGGTCGCGCCGTCGACGTCCAGGTGACGCGCCTGCGCCGCAAGATCGAGCAGGACCCAAAGAACCCGCGCTATCTGCAAACCGTCCGCGGCAAGGGCTACATGCTGGCGCCGGACTAAACCTGCGCAATCCCGTAGCTTGACGACGGCGGCGTTTCCGCTCAGACCTGTTTCATGAAACTCGCCAAATCGCCGCGACTGAGGCCCCTGGGCCGGCTGTTGAAGCGCAACTTCCCGCGCTCGCTCTGGGGCCGGGTGCTGGCGATCATCCTGATCCCGATCATCGTCATGCAGGCGGTGATCCTGTGGGTCTTCTTCGACATGCACTGGCAGACGGTGACCAGCAAGCTGTCCGAAGCCCTGGCCGGCGACATCGCCTGGGCCGTCAATGCCTACAATTCCGATCCGACCCCGCAGAATCTACACCGTATCCAGCAGCAGGCCGGCGCCATGCAGTTATCGATCGAGCTGCGCCACGATCAGGCCCTGCCGACGACGCACCGCTCATCGCTCTATGGCGTGCTTGACCGCACCATCGACAAGGCGCTCGACGACCGGCTCAATGACGACGCCAAATACTGGTTCGATACCGCCTATTACGCCGGCTATATCGACGTCCGCGTCGTCGTTCCAGGCGGCGTCATGCGCGTCATCGCCGCCAAGGACCGGGCCTTTGCCACCACCGGCTATATCTTCATCTTCTATATGCTGGGTTCGACCGCGATCCTGACGACTTTTTCGGTGCTGTTCATCCGCAATCAGGTCCGCGCCATCGAGCGCCTTTCGGAGGCCGCGGAAAAGTTCGGGCGCGGCGAAGACGATCCCAATTTCAAGCCCTATGGCGCCTCCGAAGTCCGCGCCGCCGCCGCGGCCTTCCTGCAAATGAAAGAACGCATCCAGCGCCAGATCGAGCAGCGCACCACCCTGCTCGCCTCGGTCAGCCACGATCTGCGCACCCCCCTAACGCGGCTGAAACTGGAACTGGCCATGGCCGAGCAGGACACCGGCACCGAACGCATGAAGCAGGACGTGTCGGAAATGGCCTATATGATCGACGAATATCTGGCCTTCGCGCGTGGTGAAATGGCCGAGGGCATCGAGGCTGTGTCGGTGACGACGATGATGCAGACCGTGGACGCCAATATCGAGCGCACCGGCCATAAACTCAATGTTGATTATTTGCCCCAGGATATCACTGTGCGCATCCGGCCGCTGTCGATCGAACGCGCGCTCAACAACCTGATTATGAACGGCTTTCATTACGGAAAGGCCGTGACTTTCGGCGCGCATGTCGATGAGGATGACGACGGCGACCGCATGCTACGGCTGATGATCGACGATGACGGTCCGGGCATCGCCGCCAACAAGCGCGAGGAAGCGTTCAAGCCATTTTCGCGGCTGGATGAATCGCGCAATCAGAACATCAAAGGGGTCGGTCTGGGACTGGCGATTGCCCGCGATATCGTTCGCGGCCATGGCGGTGACTTGACGCTGGACGATAGCCCCAGCGGCGGATTGCGCGCCATTATCAGCCTGCCGGCCTGATTTTAGCCAAGCTCTTTCGAACGCGCGTGCGCCGCCTCGACGGCCGCCAGCAGCAGTTCGTCAAGACCAGCGCCATCCTTGCACAGAACCTTCAACGCCGCTTCGGTCGTGCCGCCAGGGGAAGCTACCTTCTGGATCAGCGCATCCGGCTCTTCGCCGGTCTGATCGAGCAGGCGCGCCGCCGAAATCAGCGTGCCGCGCGCCAGGTCACGGGCGTGGCTCGACGACAGGCCGGTCGCCTTACCGGCGCGTTCCAGCGCGCGGACGAAGGCGTAGACATAGGCCGGGCCGGAGCCCGATACGGCGGTCGCCGAATCCATCAGGCTTTCGTCGTTGAGGATAACCGTGCGCGCCATCGGGCCGAAAATGCTCATGGCCGCGGCCGTAGCTTCCGGCTTTTCGGCAAAGATGCTGGCGACCCCGCTGCCGGTCGCGACCCCGGTGGTCGGCATCACGCGCGCCACGGCATGACCGGAAAAGGCTTGCTGCAAATTGGCCGACTTGACCCCGGCCATGACCGAGACCAGCACCGCTGACGGGTTGAGATTGCCGTTGAGAATGGCGGCAACGGCGTGCCAGCCCTGCGGCTTGACCGCCAGCATGACGGTCGCGGCCTTGTGCCACTCCTCAGGCGGCGGGTTGAGCCGGGCGCCGTCGCGCGCCCAGGCCTGAGGCTCGTCGCCGGGCTTCAGATCGACGATCATAACGTCGGACGGGGTGATCTGGCCCTTGATGCGGAAGCCCTTGAGCACGGAGGATCCGAGCGCGCCGGCGCCGACCAGCAGGAGCGGTTTGTCGAGGGGCGGAAAATCAGCCACGCTTACGCCTCCCCTTGCGTCTCGAACAGGCAGGCGGCGAACGACGATTGCGGCGTCTCCGCCCCCTTGAACCAGAAATCGAAGGCCGGATAGAAGCGATCGACGGCTTCGGCCGCGCTGTTGATCATGTGGGCGCCGGCGACCATACTGCCGCGCTCCAGCGGGTTAAGCGCCAGGGTGTGGCGGAAGACGACGTCGTATTCCCCGCCACCGTCCTTGGCAGCTTCGGTATCGTGAAACAGCTCGAAATGGCCGAACCAGACGTGCTGGTTGACCAGGCACAGCAGTTCGTACAGGCCCGACAGACGCGCCCGCGGCAAGGCCTTGCCGGCGCCCGATTCGACGTCGAGCGAGCAGCACAGTTGCAGGCATTCGCCTTCTGGCCGCCACGAGAACCACATCTCATAGGTGCGCCAGTCGCCAACCAGGGCAAAGCCCAGATCGCCTTCGGGCGTACGCTCGAACGACAGCCCTTCTTCGGTCAGGATGGATTCCACCTGATCCAGCGGATCGAAGGCGGCATCGACGTCATAGGCCTGAGTCGTATCCATCTGAAAATCGTCTTTCTTGTGCGTCACTTAGAGTTCCGTCGACGGCTTGAACTTGGTCTTGGAGGCGGCCTTCAGCGTCGCGATTTCGGCGCGCAGTTCGGCGATTTCGGTCTTTAGCGCCTCGACTTCTTCGCGACGGACCAGGTCCATATCGGCGACGAAGCGGTCGGCCTGAGCACGCATGGCCGTCTTGGCCTCTTCACCCGCCGCCTGAGCCAGGCTCATCGCCGAAGAGGTCATCTTGGCCAGTTCGTCGAGGAAGGGATTTTGGCTTTGCATGGCAGCGCATACTCCGGAACAGAAACAATTCGGACTCAATATAGGCGTTTGCGCCCGGATAATACAGCGTTTCCCCCGTTTCATCCCCTGAGCTCGGATTTTTCATGATTCTGGCGTCCCGTGACTGTTTTTTTGTCGCGACGCTGCCATACGAACTTGCTACATCAGGCGTATGACGCTGCATCTGCCCGACATCAATCCCGCCTTGTTTACCCTACCCGTCTTTCATTTGGGCGCGATGGCGATCGGGCCGATTTCGGTGCGCTGGTATGCCATCGCCTATATTGCCGGCATCGTGCTGGGCTGGTTCTACGCCGGGCGGATGCTGAAAAAGACCGAGGTGTGGGCGCCGCGCGTGCCGCCGCTGACCACCGAACAGCTCGACGATTTCGTTCTGTGGATTACCGTCGGCGTTATTCTCGGCGGACGCATCGGCTATATCCTGTTCTACGACACGTCGATGATCTGGGAGCATCCGATCGAGATCGTCATGATCCAGAATGGCGGCATGTCGTTCCACGGCGGCTTTACCGGCGTGCTGGTCGCGGCCCTGCTCTACGGCCGCAGCCAGAAGTTCGACTTGGCGCGCTATCTCAATCTCGGCGACCTTTTGGCCTCGTGCGCCCCGATCGGACTGGGCTTTGGGCGCCTGGCCAACTTCGTCAATGGCGAACTGTGGGGCCGCGTTACCCACGTGCCGTGGGGCATGGTGTTCTGCAACAAGTACATCCTCGATCAGTACAACGGCACCTGTCCGGCCGGCATCGATCCGCGCCATCCGAGCCAGCTTTACGAAGCTTTCGGCGAAGGCCTGGTGCTGTTTTCGCTGCTGTGGTTCCTGGGACAGCGTAAGGGCCAGTTCCGCCGCCCGGGCCTGATCATGGGCGTGTTCATTGCCGGCTATGGCATCATCCGCATTCTGCTGGAAAACGTGCGCAATCCTGATGCGCAAATGCCCGAGTTTCTGCGCCACTGGATCACCATGGGGATGATCCTGTCGCTGCCCATGGTCGCGGTCGGCGCCTGGTTGATTTGGAACGGCCGCCGCCTGGAAGCCACCCTGCCTCCCGCGACACTCAGCGAAAAGCCCGAAGCGGCCGCTTAAGTTTGTCTCTCAAGCAGCGCCTTATCGAGCAGATCAGCCAGGACGGCCCGATTACCGTCGCCGACTATATGAGCCGCTGCCTGTTCGACCCCAAGGATGGCTATTATTCGACCCGGCCGGCGCTGGGTGCGGACGGCGACTTCATCACTGCGCCGATGGTGTCGCAGATGTTCGGCGAAATGATCGGTATCTGGGTGGCGCAGGTCTGGGCTAATATGGGCGCCCCCGAAGCCTTCCGTTTGCTGGAGGTCGGCGGCGGCGACGGTACGCTTATGGGTGATATTCTACGCGTTATAACGCGCGTACAAGGCCTTGCCCAGGCGGCGGAGATCGTCATGCTGGAGCCATCGCAGCCATTGCGGCAAACGCAATCGGAGCGGATTCCACAAGCGCGCTTTGTCCGCCACCTCAGTGACGTCCCCGACGACTTGCCGATCATCATCATCGCCAACGAAGTCCTCGACTGCCTGCCGGCACGGCAATTCGTTCGCGGTGACAAGGCCTGGTTCGAGCGTTGTATCGGCGTCGTCGACGGCGACCTGGCTTTCGGCCTGGTGCCGGTGGAGAAAGATCTGGCGCCGACCCAGGCAGCCGAAACCGGCGATATTGTCGAAGTCTCCGCCGCCCAGGGCCGCTTTGCCCGCGAACTGGCCTTGCTGATCCGCAAGGCCAGCGGCGCCGCCCTGCTGATCGACTACGGCCGCGATGCACCGGGGTCTGGCGACACCCTGCAAGCCTTGAAAAAACACCAGAAACGCGATCCCCTGGCCGCACCCGGCGAGGATGATCTCACCGTGTGGGCCGACTTCCCAGCCGTGCGCAATATGGCCGTCGTCACGCGCGTAAAATCCTCTAATATCGTAGGCCAAAGCGCGTTCCTGAAAGCCATGGGCATCGAGGCGCGGCTGGCCGATCTCACCGCTAAAAATCCGGCACGAGCCGCTCTGTTAAACCGTCAGTATGAACGCCTGATGGCGCCGGACCAGATGGGGGAATTGTTCAAGGTCTTCGCCATGGCTTTTCCCGCTGGTATTGCCTTGCCCGGCCTTGCGGGCGCCGCCGAACCTTCTTAGATGCCTTTGGGCCAGATAGGTTTGCGACTGAGAGGTTTCCATGTCCCCCACGCCCCTGCCGCCGCGCATCCTGCATCCCTTGCTCGACCTGCCAGGTATTCAGCACGGCTTTTTCACCCGGCGTGGCGGGGTCTCGAGCTTTCCTTATGATACTCTGAACGTCGGCCTGGGTTCGAAGGACGATGCCGCGGCCATCGCCGAAAACCGCCGCCGGGTCGCGGCCGCCTTCGACCGGCCAGCCGATCACCTCCTCAGCCTGTATCAGATCCATTCGAACATCGCCTTCACGGTCGATGGCCCCTGGCCGGATACCCATAATCGCCCTGAAGCGGACGGCCTGGTGAGCACAAAGCCCGGCCTGATTCTGTCGGCCCTGTCCGCCGATTGCGCACCCTTGCTATTCGCCGACCCGGTCAATCGGATTGTCGCCGCGTGTCACGCCGGCTGGAAGGGCGCGCTCTACGGCATTATCGAGAATACGCTCAAGGCCATGCAGGACAAGGGCGCGTCGGTGGCGCACATCCGCTGCGTTGTCGGCCCGTGCATCCAGCAGGTGTCCTACGAAGTCAGCGCCGACTACGCCGAAACTTTTGCCCGCGAGGACGTCGATAGCTCGCCCTATTTCATTGCCACCGACGCCGCCGATAAGCGCATGTTCGACCTGCCGGGCTACTGCCTGATGCGGCTGAGGCGCGCGGGCGTCGCGCAGTCCGCCTCCAGCGGCCACGATACCTGCGCCGACGACGCTCTGTTCTTTTCCAATCGCCGCAATTTCAAGCAGGGCGTGCCCGACTACGGCCGTCTGATATCGGCGATTATGCTGCGTTCGGAATAATTTGGCCGCCCCAGACCGATTCAGGGATTGATCCAGCGGGGATGCCTGCTAAAAGCCCGGCCATATCGGACCGACCAAGATGATGGGGCCCCCCGCATGAAGCTGCTTGCCGCCAACTCCAACCGGACTCTGGCCCAGGCCATTGGCGACTATCTCGACATGCCGCTGACCAAGGCGCGGGTGCAACGCTTCGCCGACAAGGAAATCTTCGTCACCATCGATGAGAATGTCCGCGGCGAGGACGTCTTCGTCATCCAGTCGACCAGCTATCCGGCCAACGACAATCTGATGGAGCTGCTGATCTGCATCGACGCCCTGACCCGGGCCTCGGCCAAGCGGATCACCGCCGTCATTCCCTCCTTTGGCTATGCCCGCCAGGACCGCAAGACCGGCGGCCGTACGCCGATCTCGGCCAAGTTGGTGGCCAATCTGATCACCCGCGCCGGCGCCCATCGCGTCCTGACCATGGACCTCCACGCCGGCCAGATCCAGGGCTTCTTCGATATTCCGACTGACAACCTGATCGCCATTCCGTTCATGGCCAAGGATATAAAGACCCATTACGCCAAGGCGGAAAACCTGATGATCGTGTCGCCGGACGTCGGCGGCGTGGTTCGCGCCCGCACCCTGGCTGACCGGCTCAATGTCGACCTGGCGATCGTCGATAAGCGCCGGCCACGTCCGGGCGAATCCGAAGTGATGAACATCATCGGTGATGTCGCGGGCCGCAACTGCATCCTGTTCGACGATATCGTCGATTCCGCCGGCACCCTGTGCAACGCCGCCAAGGCGTTGATGGACCGTGGCGCGACCTCGGTTTCGGCCTATGTCAGCCATGGCGTGCTGTCGGGCGAAGCGCTTAATCGCGTCGCCGGCTCGGTGCTGAGCGAACTCGTCATCACGGACTCGATCGAAGCCACCGACACCATCCGTACCCACCCGAAAATCCGCCAGGTGGCCATCGCGCCGCTGATTGGCGAAGCCATTCGCCGCATCGCTAACGAAGAGTCGGTATCAAAACTATTTGATTAGGGCGGAAGGCTTTGTGAGTAAGCGCCCCGCCGCTATCACAAAGCATTTGTTTTTTATAATTTTCGTGATTTCACACGGCTGTCGTTCGACTGTGGTGACGGTGGTTGCACGCCATAATTCAGGCACTTTTGTCGTCACAGGTGCCGATGTGCGGCAAGGTGGGCATTTTGCGCACCTATTGATGCCGCCACATCCGCGATAAATTAGACCTTTCTTAAGACCCCCGGCTTAGGGCCTTTAAGACTTTTATTACCATCGGGAGTTTCGCTTCATGACCTTGGCCAAGACCGCCACCGCCTTCGCCAGAAGCCCCTTCTTAAAGACATTGGGGGCCGGTCTGGTCGCGCTGACGCTGGCCAGCTGCGCCACCGACACGCCGCCGCCGCCCGCACCGCCGCCGCCGCCGCCGCCCGCACCAGCCGGTCCGCCGGTGGCGCTTGCGACCGAAGTGAGCGATGCCGCCGCGGTCTATGTCGACTATGTCAGGTCTGCCAAGGCCATCGGCGCCGATTTCGCCGACGGCCAGGCCGTGCAGGCCCGCCTGCAGACCGGCGCCACCTATGAGCCCAAGCAACTGGCGCGCGGCGCGGTCGCCTATGCCGCGATCGTCGCCATGCAGGAGCCGAGCTTCCGCAGTGCACTTCGCGCCTATGCCGCAAGCGATACAGCCCGTGCCGACATCGTGCAAAAACTGCTGGCCGATCCGTCCTATGCCACGAGCCTGCCGTCGTCCGACATCGCCGCCCGCCGCGTCGTCCTGGCCCTGTCGAGCGACGGTCAGCAGGTCTATAAGGCCGGCGCCGAGGTCAAACAGGCCGCCTACGCCATCCAGCATCAGGCGTGGTCGAAGGAATTCATTCCGGCTCGCGACGAGCGCCTGGCCCTGGCCAAGCAAAACTCGATCACGCTGAAAAGCGTGCAGACCGACGAAAGCGCGCGCCTTCTGGCCGCCGCCCTGACCGGTGACGGCCTGGTGACCAGCGCCACGACCGGCTCGGCGTCGCAATCCTACGTCGTCGGTCCCGCCGGCGTCGCCACGACCCAGCCGCTGCCTATTCAGACGGCGGCGGGTGCCGGGACGCCGGCCGCCGAACAGACGTCGGACACGTCGAGCGTGCCGCCGACCACGGCTGCCGACTTCAACCGCCCGGACCTGTTCAACCAGCCCTATACGCAGACCGTAACCCGCGGCCTGGCCGTGGCGGCGATCGCTATCCTCGGCGAAGGCGGTGAAAACCGCGCAGATACCCTGATGCAGATAATCAGCGAACAGGACGGCCCGGCCTGCCTCGGCATGAGCAAACTCAACCTCTATCAGTGCCTGGCCGTCGCCAAGCCCTACTATGAAGACGTCTTTTGTCTCGGTCAGCACGTGCTGATGGATACCGGCCAGTGCTTGGGCAAGATGTCGTCGAACGCCCTCAGCTTCGAGCCGGCGCATCAGATGATGGGGATCAATGCCGACGGCACGACCTCGGCGACGGCGGTGTCCTACCTCGATGCCAACAAGCCACCGGTGAAGTGCCGCAAGGGCCGCAAGTGCCCAACGGCATCGTCGTCTGCGGCGACGTCGACAACGGCTACAAAAAAGAAAAAGCGCGGCTAAGCGCAGGTCAGATCGTTGGGCGGATGAAAACTGCAATTTTCGTCCGTCCGGCGGTTGCCTACGCATCTTGAGTCGTGTATGACGCCCGCTCTTTGGGATTTTTACGCCTCGCCCGACCCAGGGTGACGGCGTTTTCGTTTAGGGAACCAGGCTGATGGCCGAGATTGTTTTGGACGTGGAAGTCCGCGAACGCACTGGCACAGGCGGCGCTCGCGAAGTGCGCAACGCCGGCAAGGTGCCGGGCATCCTGTACGGTGGTACGCTGGCGCCTGTGCCGATCGCGGTCAGCCTCAATGAATTCAAGAAGGCGCTGTATACCGGCAAGCTGAATGGCCACCTGGTCACGCTGAAGTACGGCACCGAGACCCAGAAGGTCATCGCCAAGTCGATCGACTTCCACCCGGTCACCGACACGCCGATCCACTTCGACCTGTACCGCGTCGACGAGCATGCGAAGATTCGCATCTCGGTGCCGGTGCACTTCAAGAACCACGAAGCCTCGCCCGGCCTGAAAAAGGGCGGCGCGCTGAACGTCACCCTGCACGAGCTGGAAATCCAGGTGCCGGCCGACCACATCCCGGAAGACATCGTTGTCGATCTGACGGGTCTGGAAATCGGTCAATCGGTGCACGTTTCGGACCTCAAGCTGCCGTCGGACGTGACGGCGGTCCTGGGCAAGGCGGCGGTCGTGGCTTCGGTCACCTCGTCGGGCGCCAGCCAGAGCGAAGAGGCTTCTGCGGCGACGGAAGCGTAAGACATGTGACGGGGTTTGGGGCCTGTGGCCCCAAGCCTTCCTGTTCAATAAAAAAGCCCCGCCCCCTAAAGGGCGAGGGCTTTTTTATTGAAGAAAAAGATGTGGGGTCACAGACCCCACACCCCATTCCCAGGACTGAGCTATGTACCTCATCGCAGGCCTCGGCAATCCGGGCGCACAATACGCCAAGAACCGCCACAATATCGGCTTCATGGTTATCGACGGACTGGTGCGCGGCCCGGCCTTCGGCCCCGAGCGCAAACGATTCCAGGCCCAGTCGCACGACGGCCTCATCGATACGCCCAAGGGCCAGGAAAAGCTGCTGGTGCTCAAGCCTCAGACCTATATGAACAATTCCGGCCAAAGCATCGCCGAAGCCTGCACCTTCTACAAGATCAAACCCGAGCGCGTTATCGTCTTCCACGATGAGCTCGACCTGGCCCCCGGCCGCTTGCGCATGAAGCTGGGCGGCGGTCATGCCGGCCATAACGGCTTGCGCTCGATCATGGCCCATATCGGCCCGAACTTCATGCGCGCCCGCATGGGAATCGGCCACCCCGGCGACAAGAGCCTGGTGCTCAACTGGGTGCTCGCCGACTTCGCCAAGGCCGATCAACCGTGGCTCGATGCGCTCAACGCCGCCTGCGTCAAGGCCCTGCCCTTCCTGTTTTCGGGCGTGCCGGACGCCGCCGATCGCTATCAGGCCGAGGTCATGCGCCTAGCGCCGGCCCCCAAACTCGACACGCGGCAACTCAATGCCCGCGACGACGGTTGATCGATTTTGAGCGAGGCGATGAGATTCAGTAACATATGGGACGTTGCGGGCGAATGGTGATCGAACGGGTGCGGATTGCACTTGACCTTGTCGCGCAATGGCCGCAATTTCGTGGCACGCGTCGGGCGTATGGTTTACGACATATGTATTGCCGTGGACCGCGCTGTTACAGTAAAAGCGTTCCGGGGCCGGTTTTGGGGCAAGGTTTGTTGATTTCAGGGATTGAGCCGATCGCGCGGGCGCGGGCCAATGCGGCCTCCTGCGCTTTTGTGTTTGGCACCGCCGAACCTCGGATGAGCGCGAAAAGAATGAAGAGTGGGCTGAATCAAGTCTGTATGGATATCTGCGGTCGGGGGCACAGCCGTGCCCGCCGTCGTTTGGGGTTCGGGACAAGCATTCAGGGATGAAGATTTCACGCAAAATCGTGCTGGTGCCGCAGGGAAGCCTCGGCGATCTTCACCCCATTCTGGCTTTGGGGCTGGCGCTGCGCGACCGCGGCGCCGAGGTACTCATCTGTTCGCATCCCTATTACCGCGCCAAGGTCGAAAAGGCCGGGCTGCGTTTCAAGCCGATCGGCCCGGACCGTCAACAATTCGAACGCGACCTCGGCATCCCGCCGGATGAGATCATCCGCCGCATGTCGCGCGACCACGCCTTCCTGCTGAACGGCATCATCGCCCCCTATCTCGAAGCCTGGATCGCCGAACTGCTGCCGGTCGTGCGCGAAGCCGATCTGGTTGTCGGCAATCCGCTGACCTATGCCGCCCACATCGCCGCCAAGCTGTGCGGCAAGCCTTATGTCACGGGCGCGCTGATGCCGGCAGTGCTGATGTCGGCCTACGATCCACCGAAGTCGCCGGAAGGCCCGTTCTTCACCGAGCCCAAGACGGCGTGGCAGCGCGAATTCAATCGCACCATCTTCCGCCTGGCGCGGCTCAAAATCCGTGGCGGCCTGACGCCTATCCGCAAGATCTACAAGCAATACAAGATGCAGCCGCAGGAAGACCTCGGCGGCGTGGTGTCGGACGACATGACGCTGGCCCTGTTCTCGCCGCTGCTGGCCGATCCGCAACCGGATCACCCGCCCAATACCCACATCGCCGGCTTCCCATTCTACGACAGCGAGGACGGCTCCGAAGCCCGCCTCAGCGCCGAGGTCGAGACCTTCCTCAGCAAGAACAAGCCGCCGATCGTCTACAGCCTGGGCTCGATGGCCATTCTGAATGGCGAAGGCTTCTATCGCGAATCGATCCGCGCCTCGAAGATGCTGGGCGAGCCGTGCATCGTGCTGGTCGGGGATGAGTCCCCGCTGCTGCACGAGGATTTCGGTCCCGACGTCCTGGTGACGCCGTACGCGCCGCACTCCCTGCTCTATCCGAACTGCCGCGCCATCGTGCACCACGGCGGCATCGGCTCGACGGCCCAGGCCCTGCGCGCCGGCCGCCCGGCCCTGATCACTCCGGTGTTCGCCGACCAGTTCGACAATGCCCACCGCGTGTCGAAGCTGGGCGCCGCCCGCGCGCTGAATTTCGACGATTTTACCGCTGAAACCGCTGTTGAAGCCCTGAGCTGGCTGATTAACAACAAGGATGCGGAAAAGAAGGCGGCCGAATTCAAGCCGATCGTCGAAGCCGAAACCGGTGCCGACCGCGGTGCGCAAATCCTCCTCGACGCGATCTAAAAAACACCCCGGATCAACGATCCGGGGTGTTTTTTAGATTTAAGACCATTTCACCAGATTTCGGTACCGCCGGGCCCGAAAGGATCATCCGGACATATGTCGTCACGGTCGCAGTTGGGATCGCAGTTCGACCACTCATATTTGTAGAAGTCTGTTACCTGCCCCCCGGAAGAATGGGTTCCGTTGCATGCAAGGTTCTCGTACCCAACTTGCTGAGAAAAAGTGTCGTCAGAATAATATTGAAAAAAGTGCGATTGTGACGGCAACGCCATCGCGTCATTAGCAATCATCAGCCCAACGGACGATATCGCCGCGACCAACAAGGAAGTGCGAAACAGGTTCCTTTTCATGATATCTCTCCAAAGATGAAAATGAGATAGAGCGTTCCGGAACGCTTTAGGACTAGCACACACGTACATCACCATTAATACCTAAAGTTGCATTAATCTTGATTATCGCAACTATGTGATGCGTTGAAGTTTTGCTCTCATTGCGTTTAAACGTTCCTATGGCTCTCCGACCAAAAATCCTTTAGGGAAACGCGCAACGTTTTTCCCTTTGGATTTCCCACCTTCATGGCCCTTAAAGTCGCTATCGTCGGCCTGCCCAATGTCGGCAAGTCGACCCTGTTCAATGCCCTGACGCAAACCGCCGCCGCCCAGGCCGCGAACTACCCGTTCTGCACCATCGAGCCGAACACGGGCGACGTCGCCGTGCCGGAGCCCCGGCTGCCCGTCCTGGCCGGCATCGCCGGCTCCAAGGAAATCATTCCCGCTCGCATCAACTTCGTCGACATCGCCGGTCTCGTGCGCGGCGCGTCCAAGGGCGAAGGCCTGGGCAACCAGTTCCTGGCCAATATCCGCGACTGCGACGCCATCACCTATGTGGCACGCTGTTTCGTCGATACCGACATCACCCACGTCGAAGGCCGCATCGATCCGATCAGCGACCTGGAAATCATCGAAACCGAGCTGATGCTGGCCGACCTCGAATCGCTGGAAAAGCGCCTGCCGCAGCTCGAAAAGCGCGCTAAGACCGGCGGCGACAAGGAAGCGGCCATTACCGTGTCCCTGATCAACGCCGCGCTGGCCGAACTGCGCGACGGCCGTCCGGCGCGTCTGGCCATGGAAAAGGGCAAGATCAGCAAGGAAGACACCAAGGCGTGGCATATGCTGCAATTGCTGACCTCGAAGCCCGCGCTCTACTGCTGCAATGTCGAGGAAGCCGCCGCCGACAAGGGCAACGAGCTGTCGGCCAAGGTCGCTGAGCGCGCCAAGCTCGACCATGCCAATTCGGTCGTCATCTCGGCCCAGATCGAATCGGAAATCGCCCTGCTCGACGTCGATGAGCGCACCGAATTCCTCGAAACGCTCGGCCTGGAAGAGCCAGGCCTTAACCGCTTGATCCGCGAGGCCTACAAGCTGCTCGGCCTGCAGTCCTACTTCACCGTCGGCCCCAAGGAAGCGCGTGCCTGGACCATCCACGTCGGCGATACCGCCCCCCAAGCCGCCGGGGTGATCCATACCGACTTCGAGAAGGGCTTCATCCGCGCCGAAACCATGGCCTATGACGACTACGTCAAGTTCAAGGGCGAAGCCGGCGCCAAGGAAGCCGGCAAGTTCCGCCAGGAAGGCAAGGAATACGTCGTCAAGGACGGCGACATCATGAACTTCCGCTTCAACGTCTGAGGCCCCCCCCCAGAACCCACCAAAAAACCCGCCGGATCGCTCCGGCGGGCTTTTTGTTTTCTACCAGGCGCCGCGGGGACGTCCTGACGTGGCGAAAATGTCTGGCTTGCGAGAAACGGAGCGGAGCGTACCTGAGTACGTGAGCACCGTATCGCAGCAAGACGGGCATTTGCAGCCCGTCGGGGCGTTCCCGCCCTAGTGCTTGCCTTTCCAGACCTGGCGATAAGCCAGATAGGTAATGCCGGCCAGCAGCAGCAGGTAGATCATGACGGCAAAGCCGGTCTGCTTGCGTTCCGTGGCGTGCGGATCGGACGCCCATTCCAGGAAGGTCGCCACGTCCTTGGCGTTCTGCTTGACCGTCGACGGCGTGCCGTCGTCATAGGTCACCTGCCCGTCGCTCTTCAGCGGGGGCGGCATGGCCAGGACACCACCGGGCGGGACCTTTTGCGGGTCACCCTTCCATTGGGTCGCCAGGCTGCCGTGGACGCACGGGTTGTAGTGCTGCGTATCTGAGACCTGAAGGCCGGCGGGCGGCGCTTCGAAGCTGGTCAGGACGCAATAGATGTAGGCGGCGCCGCCTTCGCGGGCCTTGGCCATGACCGACAGGTCGGGCGGAATGGCGCCACCGTTGGAGGCCTTGGCGGCGGCGTCGTTCTTGAACGGCGCGTTGAAACGATCCGACGGCGTGCCCTTGCGCGTGGTGTCATCGCCGGTGTCGGGATCGATATCGGGGATATCGTATTCCGAAGCGATCTGCTTCACGACCGGGTTGTTGTTGGGGTTGCTGTACTTCGGATCGTAGAACGGCCCGCCCTTCTGACCGAGGTTACGGAAGTACATCAACTTCATCGAGTGGCAGTTGGCGCAGACTTCGCGATAGACCTTGTAACCACGCTGCAGCGAGGCCTGGTCGAAGGTGCCGAACGGTCCCTCGAAGGAGAAGCCGCCCGCGGGGGCTTCCGGTTCCTTGTAATTTTCGCCAGCCAGCGCCGGAGCGGCCAGCAAGCCTGCCGCCAGCAGCGCGCCGGCAATGCCCTTGAGGCTTTGAGTCAAAAACGACATGTGACCTTGCCCCTCTTAATGCTTGGCTTTTTTGGCGTGTTCCGCCAGCACCGCCTCGGAGATCGAGGCCGGCACGGGCAGAGGATCTTCCTTCAGTCCAACCCACGGCATGATGACCAGGAAGAACAGGAAGTAGTAGAGCGCGAGCAGTTGCGACAGCGTCGTGACACCCAGGCCGATCGGATTGCCGTGCGAGTCGGTGCCCAGCGTGAACACCATGTCCGTCGTTTCCTTGCCGCCGCACCAGCCGAGACCGAGGCAAGCGATGACGAAGAGCACGAAGAACCAGCGCATCACCGGACGATAGCGCATCGACTTGACCTTGGAGGTGTCGAGCCACGGCAGCAGGAAGATGACCAGGATCGCCGAGAACATCAGGGTGACGCCGATCAGCTTGGCCGGGATCGGCCCGATGTCGAAGGTGATGCCGCGCAGGATGGCGTAGAAAGGCAGCATGTACCATTCGGGCACGATGTGCGCGGGGGTCTGCAGCGGGTTGGCCTTGACGTAGTTGTCGACGTGGCCGAGCGCGTCCGGGGCGAAGAAGACGAAGGCGGCGAACATGATCAGGAAGATGACAATGCCCAGGCCATCCTTGACCGTTGCGTATGGGGTGAACGGAACCGTGTCTTCCTTGGACTTGATTTCGACGCCGGTCGGGTTGTTCTGACCGACGACGTGCAGCGCCCAAACGTGCAGGACGACGACGCCCGCGATAACAAACGGCAGCAGGTAGTGCAGCGAGAAGAAGCGGTTCAGCGTCGGCTGGTCGACGGCGAAACCGCCCTGCAGCCAGGTCAGGATCGACGGACCGACGACCGGGATAGCGCCGATCAGGTTGGTGATGACGACGGCGCCGTAGTAGGACATCTGGCCCCACGGCAGGACGTAGCCCATGAAGGCGGTGGCGATCATCAGGAAGTAGATGACGCAGCCGAGCAGCCACAACACTTCGCGGGGCGCCTTGTAGGAGCCGTAATAGAGGCCGCGGAACATGTGGATATAGACGGCGAAGAAGAACATCGAGGCGCCGTTGGCGTGGGTATAGCGGATCAGCCAGCCATAGTTGACGTCGCGCATGATGCGTTCGACCGAATCGAACGCCAGGTCCGACTGCGGGATATAGTGCATCGCCAGGATGATGCCGGTGACGATCTGAATCCCCAGGCAGATCGACAGGATGCCGCCGAAGGTCCACCAGTAGTTCAGGTTCTTCGGCGTCGGATAGTCGACGAAGCTGTCATAGGCGAGGCGCACGATCGGCAGGCGCGAGTCGAGCCATTTTTCGATGCCGGTCTTTGGCTCGTACGTGGAATGATGTTCGCTCATTGGGTCCTCTCGCCTCAACCGACCTTGATCTTGCTGTCGGTCAGGAACACGTAGTCGGGCACGGGCAAGTTGGCCGGGGCAGGCCCCTGGCGGATACGGCCGGAGGTGTCGTACTGCGAACCGTGGCACGGGCACAGCCAGCCGCCGTATTCACCACCGCCGAAGTTCGGCACGCAGCCCAGATGGGTGCAGACGCCGACGACGATGAGATACTGTTCGTGGCCCTTCTTGACGCGGTCGCTGTCGGCCTGAGGATCGCGCAGGCTCTTGATATCGACCGCCTGGGCTTCCTGAATTTCCTTCTTGGTGCGGTAACGCACGAACAAAGGCTTGCCGCGCCACTTGACGACGACTTGCTGACCTTCGGTGACCTTGGACAGGTCGTATTCGATCGAGGCGAGCGCGAGCGTGTCGGCGGCGGGGTTCATCTGGCTGATCAGCGGCACCAGGGCCGAAGCCACGGCACCGGCTGCGCCCACCCCGGCGGCGATGTAGATAAAATCGCGGCGATTCGGATCATTGCCGCCGTTATGCTCAGGTTCGCTCACCTTGCCACCTCTTCAAAACGTATCCGCATCGACAGCCCCAACCAAGCAGCTTTGCCCTGTGGGCTACACTTTCGACGCAACGCGAGTCGCCTGCGTTTCAGGCGCGCCCGAAACTTCATAGACGAATTTTAAAAAACCTCAAACCATCGTTAAGCCCAAAGCCGCAAGCCTCTGGCGCGGTTTTGATCCTGTGACAGCCCTTACCCGTAGTTCTGATATTATGCACCGCGCGAGACGGCGAGTTCCGTCTATAAACACAATTGCGCCGCATATACAAACCGCGTTTGACATTTCTTTTTGCGATTTGCGCCGCGATGCGGCATTTGCCCATTTTCCGGGCAATTTCAGGCCTCTTGGCCATCCCTGCCCCTCCCAAGGAGCTCTGCGTGCGCCTGGCGCTATATCAACCCGATATCCCGCAAAATCTCGGCGCCGCCATCCGCCTGTGCGGTGCGCTGGAGGTCGCGCTTGACGTCATCGAGCCGTGCGGTTTCCCCTTAAGCGACAAAGCCATCAAGCGTGCGGCCATGGACTACGGCACGTGCGCCAAAGTGTCGCACCATAGCGGATGGCAGGCCTTTCTCGACTTTCGCCGCACCGAACTGAAGGGCGCACGGCTGATTCTCTTCACCACGCGCGGCGCCAAGCCCTACGTCGATTTCGCCTTTCGTCCCGACGACATTCTGCTGATGGGCCGCGAAAGTGCCGGCGTGCCCGACGACGTCCACGACCTCGCCGACCACCGCTTGCTGATTCCCCTGGCGGCCCAGGCGCGCTCGATCAATGTCGTTACCGCCGCCGCCATGGGGCTTGGTGAAGCGTTGCGGCAAACGAACACCTTCCCCGCCCGCTAACCTGCGACAATCCGCCGTGCGGCAAGCCGGCACATTCCGCGCCTGTGCGCCAAGGCCTATAGCCTCGGTCCGGTGTTCACGCTAAGACGCAGGTTCCCTATGACCAAGCCGCTTCGCCCGTCCGATATGTCCGTATCCCCCGCCCCCTCCGCCGATGTCTTAAGTGATCGCCAGTCGCAGGCCGCCGCCTGGTTCCGATCCTTGCGTGACCGCATCTGTGCCGCGTTTGAGGTCCTCGATGCTGAGGCGCCGGCGGTGCTCTATCCCGGCGAGGCTGGCCGATTCGTGCGCACGCCGTGGGACCGCCCGGAAGGCGGCGGCGGCGAAATGTCGATCCTCAAGGGCCGGCTGTTCGAAAAGGTCGGGGTGCACATCTCGACCGTCCACGGTGAATTCAAGCCGGAATTCGCCAAATCGATCCCCGGCGCCGCGGAAGATCCGCGCTTTTTCGCCACCGGCATCAGCCTGATCGCGCACTTGACCAATCCGCACGTCCCGGCCGTGCATATGAATACGCGCTTCATCACCACGACCCAGAGCTGGTTTGGCGGCGGCGCCGACCTGACGCCGTTGATGGCGGCCGACCGCCATCAGGATGCGCCCGACGCCGTCCGCTTTCACGCCGCTTTCAAAGCCGCCTGCGATGGCGCCGATGCCGGCTATTACGAGCGCTTCAAGGCGTGGTGCGACGAGTATTTCTACCTGCCGCATCGTGATGAACCGCGCGGCGTCGGCGGCATCTTCTACGATCACCTCAATACGGGCGACCACGACGCCGACTTCGCCTTCACCCGCGCCGTCGGCGAAGCCTTCCTGAGCGTCTATCCGGAGATCGTGCGCGGCCGCTACGCCCAGGCCTGGAATGACGACGAGCGCGAGGCGCAACTGATTCAGCGCGGCCGCTATGTCGAGTTCAACCTGCTCTACGACCGCGGCACCCTGTTCGGGCTGAAGACCGGCGGCAATGTCGCCTCGATCCTCAGCAGCATGCCGCCTGTCGTGAAGTGGCCTTGACGGGTTAAGCCGCCAAAAAGTTCGACAGCGCGGCCAGCACGTCGCTGCGTGACGACGGCGCTTTCAGCGTCTCGACCGCGTGGTCGACCAGAGCGGCGTCGATGCGCACACCCCGTCGGCTGATCAGCAGGTCGGAGGCGAACTTGTCGCAGAACTCCGGATGGCACTGGAACGATAGCGCCTTGCGGTCGGTGTAGAACAGCGCCCCATTCGGCGTGAAGTCCGATCCGGCCAGACAGATGGCAGCCTCGGGCTTCTTTACCACCTGATCCTGGTGCGTGGCAGCAACGCGAATGACGTCCCCCTCACCTACGCGACCCAGCAATTGACGCCACACATCGGCCGCCTCGATGCGATACTCGTGCAAACCGACGCCCCAGCCCTTGTCGGACTTTTCGACGTGGCCGCCCCAGGCCTGGGCCATGATCTGGTGACCGAAGCAGATGCCGACCGCCGGAATGTCGCGATCGAGCGCGCGCAGCCAGTAGATCAGATCCTGGATCCACGGATCGCTTTCATAGACTCCCGACGGCGAGCCGGTGATCACCACGCCCTTGAGGTTATCGTCGTCGCGCGGCGGCAGTTCGCCGGCCAGGGTCTTGAAGACGCGGAAATGGCGCCCTTCCCGAGCCAGGGTGCCTTCGAACATGTCGGCATAGGTGCCGTAGGTCTGGTCGAGGCCGGCCGGCGGCAAGCCGGTTTCCAGGATGGCAATATAGGCTGAGTCACGCATACTGATCATTCCATTTTTGCTGCGCTCAGACGCCGCATAAGCGGCCGTCGTTGCCCGGCAATTCACCCCTTGAATATGGGAAGTGTGTCGATCATTTCCCAATATCGTCAAGGGACTGATCGATCACACTTTGTGAAAAATCACTGTTAACCCAATCGGTTTCGATTTGCTTAAGCCTTTGCCCAACCTCCGGGCCGGCCTTGAGGCCCCGGCGAATGAGATCGGCGCCCTTCAGCGGAAAAGCCGGCACCTCCAGCGCTTCGACGTGGCGCAACACCTCGCCCGGCATGCGGCCGGCATGCGCCGCGGCCAGCGCGATACCGTCGGTCACGGCGACGCGGCCGTAACGATAGATCAGCCGCTTCAGATCGTCGGGCGTCTGCGCATCGCCCAGAGGTCCCATCACAGCCCCCACCGCCACCAGGCGTTCGAGCACGGCATTGGAAAAGCGCATCCGCGCCTGCACGGTTGCGAGCCTGGCTTCGCTCAGGTCGATCCCCGCATCGAGCAAGGCGGTCAGCCGCAAAACAGGATCGTCGCTTGCGGCAATCATCACCGCCAGTTCCGGCAGTCCATTGCCACTGCCGATCCAGCCCGGAACGATGTGCGGCAGGACATCGCCGCGCAACATGGCCTCAAACGCCCGTAACGGCCGGATCAGGTTGAGCGTCTTATGGGTCTCGCCCCAGATTCGTTCAGCCGACAGGCCGTCGAGGCCGGCCTTCAAAGCCACACAGGCCTCCAGTGACGCGACATCGAATTCGGCCGCATACCCCGCCGAGAAGCGGAAGAAGCGCAGGATGCGCAGATAGTCCTCACGAATGCGCTGTGAGGCTTCGCCGATGAAGCGCACCCGCCCCTGCCGCGCATCGTCGAGCCCAAAGCCGGTCGGATCGTAGACCTGGCCGTCGATATCGGCGTAGAGCGCATTGAGGTAGAAGTCGCGCCGCTGCGCGTCCTTGGCCCAGTCGTCGGTATAGCTGACGACAGCGCGGCGGCCGTCGGTCTCGACGTCCTCGCGCAGGCTGGTGATCTCATAAGGCGCGCCGTCGACCACGGCGGTAATGGTGCCAAAAGCCTTGCCAGTCGGCACGGACTTCAACCCGGCAGCCGCCAGCGCTGCTTCGGTGTCGTCGGGCACAAGTTGCGTCGACAGGTCGAGATCGGTCGGCGTTCCGTGCCCCATGACGACATTGCGCACACAGCCGCCGACGAAGCGCACGCAGCCCTTTCCGCCCTTGGCTTCAAGCGCAGCAAAAACCGTGCGCACGGCATCGCGGCGCATCGTATCCGGCAAGGAAATGGAGAAGCTCATGTCCGCTCATACGGCGCTTGCCAAAGCCTGGCAAGCCAGCTGAGATCAGCCCGCCTTGACGACGCGGCCGCGCAGCTTTTCGCCTTCGGGATGGCGATAGGCAATCAGCACGCGCTTGGGATCGACCGGTCCCGGCATGGAAATGCCCGTGGCCTCGACGAAGCCGAACGGCTCGAAATAGGCCTTGGAGCCGACCAACAGCACCGCATTCAGGCCTTTGGCGAAAGCGGCCTCGATGGCTGCACGCATCAAGGCCCGGCCGACGCCCTGGCCACGACAGGCGGCTTCGACGGCGATCGGGCCGAGGAAAGCCAGCGGCTCGTAGGTATTATTAGCTTCATCGAAAATGGATATCGGCCACAGGCGCACACTGCCCAGCAAGCGATCTCCTTGCGTGGCGGTAAAGCTGAGATCGGCCATCGGCGCCGAGCCTTCGCGCAGGCGCTCGGCCGTCTTGACGAAGCGGCCCGGCCCGAAGGCGCGGTCGTTCATCTCCTGGATGCGGGCATCAAGCCCGGTAGCTTCCAGGGTAATGGTATAGTCGAGACTCACGGTATCCAACGCCACGGCAGTATCCTTGTTAAGCCCCCGCCTAACCTGGAAAAAAGGCAAGGGTGCGGCATCTAGCAGATTTCACGGCCGCGATCACTGCACTTTATGCGTCGAATTGTAAGTAAGAGGCGCGCGGTTGCTTAACGCGACAGGAAGGCGGTAAAGGCCGCCATGGCTTCAGGGCTCGACAGCAGGCGGCGAAAAATCCGTGCTTCTTCTTCCACCACCGCCCACGTCTCGGCCGGGTCGCGCATCAATTGCTTGGTGTGACGCACCGCTGCCGGCGACAAGGCGCAAATGGCCGCCGTCATCTGGTCGATCGCCGCATTAAGACCGGCGGCATCGCTGATGCGATTGATCAGGCCGAGTCGCAGCGCTTCCTCCGCAGGCATCTTTTCGCCCAGCGCCATCCAGCCGAAGGCGCGAGCATGGCCGATGCGGCGCGGCAGCAGCAGTGTCGATCCGGCTTCGGGCACCAGGCCCAGCTTGAGGAATGGCAGGCTGAGACGGGCATCGTCCGCGGCCACGACCAGGTCGCAATGCAGCAACAGGGTCACGCCGACACCGACCGCCTGTCCCTGCACCGCGGCGATCAACGGCTTGTCGCAGAAGGTCAGCGCGCGCAGGAAGCGGAAGACCGGCAATTCATTGATGTCGATGTCCGGCGACTGGTAGTCGGCGACGCCCTGGGCGAAGTCGAGGATGTCGTTGCCGGCGCAGAAATCCGATCCTTCGGCGGCGATAACGATAGCGCGCACCGAATCATCGCCCGCCGCGCGCTCCAGCCCCTCTGTCAGAGCCGTGTACATAGCCCGCGTCAAAGCATTCTTCTTGCCCGGCCGGCTAAGTGTCAGGCGCAGTACACCGTCGTGCATCTCAGTCAGGACGTCGCTCATCGGGTGTTTCCTCGTTAAAGCCGCACAGGGCTAACGCTTTGCCGACGCTGGCGCAACCGTGACGCCACGGCAAGGCATGCAGATTCCTGCCTTGCCACCCATCGGCCTCATCCTGTAGATAAGGCGAGCAATTATACTAAGAGCCGCCTCCTTCGAGCGGTACCTACAGGTTCTCGCGAAATCTTTTGAGAAAGTCGCCCCCATGAAACTTCCGAAACTCCTTGGTCAGGTCCGCGCCCTGATCGCCCTCGCCGGCCTGGTCCTGATGGCCAGCCTGTGCCTGGGTCAGGCGGCCTATGCCGCCGACGCGGCCCCCACCAAGATCGACCCCAAGAACATAACCAAGGGCATGGCCGAAGCGCCGGCCGTGATCACCGCGGGCAATATTCCGTGCACGCTCACCAACGCCCTCTATGTCGGCGCCTCCAACGTCAAGTCACCTGACGGCAAGAGCACCAGCAAGGGCCAGACCTATGAAGTGGCCTGTAAGGACGCGCCGGGCTGGATCCTGACCATAACGGCCGACAAGCAGGTGGCACAGCCGTACAACTGTACGCTCGGCGCTACCTATCACAAGGCGCACCCGGAAATCACCCCGTGCGTCCTGCCGGAAAACACGCCCGACTATGGCTGGCTGAACAAGGTTGTTCAGCCCTATTCGCCGGGTTGCGTCGTCAACAATGCTCGCATCGTCGGTGCAATCTCCGCGACCAAACAGGACGTCTATGAATACGGCTGCAAGGACGCACCGGGCGGCACTTTGAGCCTGCCGCAACTGGGTTCGACCGCCGCGGTTGAATATCGCAGCTGCTTGATGGACGATGGTGGCAAGAACCCCTGTACCTTCACCACCAAGGATCAGATCGTTGCCAGCCTGAAGCCGCTGATCACCCAGGCGGACGCCAAGTGCGTGGTTTCGGACGTGCGCTTTGTCGGTGTGTCTTCCGCGCGCGACGGCTTCTTCTATGAAGTCGGGTGCTCCAACCAACCCGGTTTCGTCATTGTGACCGGCAACGATAACGGCTTCAAGCGCGTCGTCCCGTGCGGCGCTGCGGCCGGCATCGGCGGCTGCAAGTTCACCACCGCGGAAGCCGCTTCGGCCGACCAGAACGCTACCTACACCAGCGTCCTCAAGGCCGCCGGCAAGCCGTGCACCGTCAAGGACACCAACGTCATCGGCACGCAGGAATCGACCAAGCGCGACTATGTCGAATTCAAGTGCCCTGAACAGCCCTGGGGCCTGATCGGCTTCGTGCCGCAACCGGGCAGCAAGTCAGACGTCAATGTCACCGACTGCTTCCTCGACCAGACCCGCCACAAGTCGTGCACCTTCATCACCGTGGCCCAGCTTCAGGCTCAGGTCGACAAGCTGATCAAGATCGCTGAGCCGGGTAAGGGCTGCGATGTCAAGGACGTCCGTTGGATCGGTGAATCGGCCGATACGCCGGGCGCGGTGATCGTCGAAGTGGCCTGCAGCAACAAGCGCGGCTATATCGCCGTGATTTCGGCCGACCGCACCAAGATGCTGGGTGCCGATCCGTGCCGTCTGGCGGCGACTCATGGCGACCAGCAAAAGTGCACCCTCCCCGGCAACGGCACCTATGCCGACTAAGGGATAAGGGACGCGCTTGAGCGCCAAACGAGAAAGCCCCGGAGTGAAAACTCCGGGGCTTTTCTTTTGCTGTATGTGCTGTGAAAGCGACTCAGCGCGCGGTCGCGACTTTTTCCGTCTTGGGCGTATTGGCTGGGGCCAGCGACACCCAGTTCAGGTCATTGCCGGGGCCCTGGCGCGAAATCCAGCTATAGTCGGTCATCTGCCACGCCTTGACGTCGGGCTGCAGGTTATCAAGTACGTAGTCGCCTTGCCTGGCCGAAACGACCAGCACGGCGTGAGCCTCGCCCGCCGGGGTGCGCACAATGGCGATGCTCAGGCTGGCCGGGGCAATGCCGCTTTCGATCAGCAGGCGGCGCTTTTCCAGCGCGAAGTCCTCGCAATCGCCGCGCGCGCCGGGCTGAATGCCGGGCGCGACCCAATAGTCGGCGACGTGATAGATCTGCTGGTCGGTTTCCGCCCTGATGGCGTGATTGACGCGATCATTGATGCCCACGACCAGAGCCATGTTCGACGCGTCGAGATTGACGCGAACATATTCGGCCTGGTGCGCGCTATCGGCGATCGCAGCGACCACGGGCGCGGCCTCGGCCTGAACCGGCGCGTTGGCGTGGCCATCGACCTTGGCGGTACGAATGGTCGACTGGCGCTTTTCGATCAGCGCCGTACGCGCCAGACCGACAATATGATCGAAGCTGACATCCGGCTGCGCCTGGCAGTCGACGGGAGAGCGGACGCACAATTCAAGGAAGCCGGTGGGCGCCGGCACATGGCCGCCGACGGGCATATAGTTGGCGGTCTGACTCTGCGGCGTGGCCACCGCGGGAACGGCGGATAAGGCGACCAGGGCCACGGCCGTGGTCAGAAAAACGCTACGCACACTCGACATTGGCAAACTCGCTCGCCCGAAAGCATCATGCCAAAAAGTGGACGCCACTTTTTGGAAAAACATGATGCGGAACAAAAAGCTAGAGCGGCGTTTTGAGTTTATCAAAACGCATCCCGCTCTAGGATACAGGCACCCTATCGGCAATATGATCCGAGTAAAGCGGTTAACAATCGGGCAATTCGGGAAGTATCTCGCGGCTGCAAAATACCCGAAACGAGCAACTCAAGGAATCATAAGGCTTGGAGGGCCTTTTATAAGGATTCCATAAAGCGGCAGGCCTCGCCGGTAGACGGAGTCACAATCTCGTCATCGCGCATAACGACGCGGCCACGGATGATCGTTGCCTTGGGCCAGCCGGTGACTTCCATGCCGTCAAATGGCGTCCAGCCGCTGCGCGTGCGCATATCAGCGTGACGCAGGACGCGCTTTTCCTTGAGGTCGATCAGGGTGACATCACCGTCGTAACCAACGGCCATGCGCCCCTTGTCAGCGACGCCGAAGACGCGCTGCGCCCCCGCCGAAGTCAGATCGACCAGGCGCTCCAGCGTCAGCCGCCCCTCAGCGACATGGTTGAGCATCACCGGCAACAGGGTCTGCACGCCCGGCATGCCCGACGGCGACGCCGGATAGGGCTTGGCCTTTTCCTCGAGCGTATGCGGCGCGTGGTCGGATCCCAGCACGTCGGCGACACCCTGGGTGATGCCGCGCCACAGCCCGTTGACGTGGTACTGGTCGCGGATCGGCGGGTTCATCTGCGCCAGGCCCTTCAGCCGCTCATAGGCTTCCGGCGCGACGAGCGTCAGGTGCTGCGGTGTCAGCTCGACCGTGGCGATATCCTTGTTTTCGCTGAGGAACTCGATCTCTTCGGCGGTGGTGACGTGCAGGACGTGGATGCGTTTGTGGGCCTCACGCGCCAGGCGGACCAGGCGATGGGTCGACTGGATCGCCGACTGAGCATCGCGAACGAAATCGTGGCTGGTCCAGTCGCCTTCGCGCGCCAGCGGCCGGCGCTCGGCCAGGCGGTACTCGTCTTCGGAATGGAAGGTGGCGCGGCGATTGACATTGGCCAACACGGCAGCGACACCGGCGTCATCGGCAATCAGTAGCGTCCCGGTCGAGGCGCCCATGAAGACCTTGACGCCGCAGCAACCCGGCAGCCGCTCCAGTTCGCCCAGTTCGTGGACGTTCTCGTGCGTGCCGCCGACATAGAAGGCGTAATCACAGTGCATGCGGTGGCGGCCGCGGGCGATCTTGTCGAAAAAGGCTTCGTTATTGGTCGTCGTCGGATTGGTGTTCGGCATTTCGAACACCGCGACGACACCGCCCAGGACTGCGGCCTGAGAGCCGGTTTCCAGATCTTCCTTCCACTCCAGGCCAGGCTCGCGGAAGTGGACCTGGGTGTCGATGACGCCCGGAATGGCCAAGAGGCCTGTGGCGTCGAAGACTTCGGCGGCGCTGGCCTGCGACAGGTCGCCGAACGCCGCGAAGCGGCCGTCGGTAATGCCGATATCGCCACGGCCGCGGCCGGCATGGTTGAGGATGTCGGCATTACGGATGATGAGGTCGAACGTCTTGGCCATGGCTTCGCTCCTTCCCGTTGGGATTTACAAGGCCTCGGCCGGCTCCCGCTCGGGCGCGTCGGCTGTGACCTCTGGCACCGGCTGGCGGCTTTCGGCCACGGCGCGGATGCTCTCATAAACCGTGTCGATCGATAAATCGAGCATGTGACAGACGCTTTGTTTCAACTTCGGGTCGGCCTCGCGGATGGCCTCGAAGCTGCGCGGGCCGCGCACGATGTGGACATTGTCGGCGTCGAGATCACCTTCGGGCGCGTCGGCATCCTCGGTCGGCCCGAACAGGCCGAAGCTTTCGATGCCGGCGGCCGCAGCGAGATGCAGCCAGATGTCGTCATTGCCGATAAAGACGTCGCCGTGGCGGATGGCGGCATAGGCGCTCAACAGGTCGAGCTTGCCGGTCAGTTCCATCACCTGGGCGCGCGGCGTCGCCATCCGCAGGGCCACGGCCGAATCGTGGTCGGCTTGGCTGCCGATGATCAGCAGCTTGGCGTTGGGATAGGGTCCGTCCTCGCGCATCAAGCGGGTCGCCAGTACGGTAAAGCGCTCCGTCGGCCATTTTTTGCCGAGCCACGGCGCACCGGGGGCAACGACGATGACCGGCCGGCCTTCGCCGCGCGAATCGTCCAGAAAGCTGCGCACCCCGGCTTCGCGCGCCGGCGACAGCTGCAGATCCGGCCCCGCCTCGCCTTCCAGCTGCAGCTTGTAGCGCAACTGAGCCAATGGCCCGGCCGATGTCCCGCGATCTAAGATGAAGCGCGTCTTGGATGTGATGAATTGCGACAACCAGGCGATCACAGGATCGCGGCCGATATTGACGAACAGACCCCATGACTGGCGATGGAGCTCAAGCGCCAGCTTCGCGGCGTCCAGGCTGTACCAGGGCTTGTTGAAGACTCGTAATTCATCGATGCCGTCATCATCTTGATACAGCTCCGCCGGCGCCGCGCCGGTGATCAAGGTGATATGGGCCTGAGGGATTTCGGCCTTGAGCCGGCGAATCACCCCGCTGATCGACAGCGCCTTGGCCGGTTCGGTCAGCGCCAGAATGAGAATCGGAAATGCCGCTTTCATGCTACATACTTAATCCCGTGACGATTCCATGCAAGTCCGGGGGATAGAACGCTCCAGACCATGACGAAACTCGTTTTTCTGCCGCATCGCACCGTCATCCGCATCAGCGGGCCCGACGGCGTGAAGTTCCTCAAAGGGCTATGCACGGCCCATATAGAGACCTTGGCCGCCGAGGCGCAACAGCGCAGTGTGCCAAGGCTACATTATGGCGCCTTCCTGCGGCCCCAGGGCAAGATGATCGGCGACGCCCTGCTGCACATGCCGGCGCCCGATGACATCCGTGTCGACGTGCCGGCCAGCATTCGCGATGAGCTGGTCGCCAAGCTGAACCTGTACAAGCTGCGCGCCCAGGTGACGATCGAGGCGCTTGATGTCCCGGTGTTCGCCGCCTTCGACGGCCCCCTGCCCGATGGTTTCCTTGAAGATTCGCGCGGCGATGTCGTCGGTGACGCATTCGGCTTCAGCTATGGCTCACAAACCGCCAATGCCACACTCGACGACTGGGACGCCTGGCGCATGGCGCAAGGCCTGAGCGATCCCGGCCGGGATTTCGGTCCCGATCAGCTCTACGCCATCGACGCCAATCTCGACGTGCTCGAGGCCATCGATTTTCACAAGGGCTGCTACGTCGGCCAGGAACTGACCTCGCGCATGAAGCGCCGCGGCCAGATCAAGAACCGCATCCTGCCGTTCCGCTTTGACAATCACCCACCCGAAATGCATGCGGAGATTCTCAACGGCCAACTGCGCGCCGGCGAAGTCCTCGCCACGGCAGACGGCTTCGGTCTGGCCCTCATGCGTCTCGACCGTCTTGACGGCGAGCTTGGTGACAGTTTTGGGCGCATCGAGCTGGCTATACCGAAGTGGCTGGCGCCTTACGCCGTGGCACCCGCAACCAAACAGGCATAAACGCGTTATAACATATGTTCAGGGGATTGAATTGACAGACCTTCATCGCTGCCATTGGCCGGGAACCGACGCGCTCTACATCAGTTATCACGACACCGAATGGGGCGTGCCCGAGTTCGATTCGCGCGCCCTGTGGGAAAAGCTGGTGCTCGATGGTTTCCAGGCTGGCCTGTCGTGGATCACCATCCTGCGCAAACGCGAAGCCCTGCGCAAAGCTTTTGCCGATTTTGACCCCGAGATCGTGGCCCGCTTTGGTGAGGCCGATGTCGAGCGCCTGCTGCAGGACACCGGCATCATCCGCTCGCGCGCCAAGATCACCGCGGCGATCGACAGTGCCCGCATCACGCTCGATCTGCGCGACAAGGGCACGGACTTCAAGGATCTGATCTGGGCCATTCAGGATCACACCCCGCAGATCAATCACTTCCGCTATGGTGAAGTTCCGGCCGAGACAAAAACCTCGCAAGAATTGGCCAAGCTGCTGAAATCCAAGGGTTACAAGTTTTGCGGCCCGGTCATCGTCTACGCCTTCATGCAGGCCGTCGGCATGGTCAATGACCACGTCGTCGACTGTTTCCGCCACAGCGAAGTTGCCGAGCTGATGAAAAAGGGATAGCGTCGCGGCGCACGCATGACGGAGGGGGCTTTGCATGGCGGCGCCGCTGATCTTTCAACCGCTGGTCAAATATGCGGTCTTTAACGGCCGTTCGCGACGGTCCGAATTCTGGCTGTTCGTGCTGAGCCAGTATGTCCTTTTTGGCATTTTAGGCTACATCGTCTTTCTCTTCATGCCGCCTCTGCCCATTGCGGCAAAAACCACGCCCGAGGCAATGATGTCATGGATGATGCATCTGTTTCAGGGCATGAGCATCCTCAACATCGTGCAGCTTGGCTTGCTGCTGCCCAATCTCGCGGTCACGGTGCGGCGCCTGCACGACAGTAACCGCTCCGGCTGGTGGATGCTTATGCCCTACGGCGTGATGTTTGCCAGTTTCATCCTGATCGGCATCTCCATAGCCGTCATGGCGGCAACCCAGGGCCATCAGCAGCCGCAAAATCCCGCCGCGGCCATAATCGCGATCGTTCTGCTTTACCTGCTGATGCTCGGCGGCTTCGTCACCTTGCTGATCTTCCTTGTGCTCGACGGCACACCCGGTCCCAACCGCTTCGGTCCAGATCCCAAAGGCCGCGGCAATATCGACGTCTTCTGAGGAGTTTCCCATGTCAAACTGGCCTCTGATGTTCCAGCCGCTGGCCAAGTACGCCCAGTTCGAAGGCCGTTCGCGCCGCTCCGAATTTTGGCTGTGGGTGCTGTTTCGCATCATTCTCGGCATGGTGCTCAGCACCGTCATGAACGCGATCTTCATGGGTCCAATGCTCAACCAGATCGCCCATATGAGCACCATGGCGAATAGCGATCCCAACGCCTTCATGCAGTCCTATTTTACCACTTTTGGCAATTCTTTCCGCTTCATGCCCTTGCTCGGCCTGATCAATCTGGCCTTGTTGATCCCGTCCCTGGCGGTCGGCGTGCGGCGTCTGCACGATACCAATCGCAGCGGCTGGTGGATCGTCCTGCCCTATGTCGTCGGTTTCGTCGGCATGATCGTCTTCTTCATCATCGGCGGCGCCTCGCTGTTCTCGATGATCGCCGCCCATCCGGACGGCAACAATATCCCCGACGCCGAAGGCATGAAGTTCGGTCTGCAGGTCGTCGGCTCCCTGTTCCTTTTCGTCTTCCTGCCGACGATCATTTCGTTGATCGTTATGCTCGTCTTCTACGTCAGCGAAGGCACCAAGGGCCCGAACCGCTTTGGCCCGGATCCCAAACCTGTGGAAACCTTTTGAATATGGCTCAACCTGCTGCCGGCGTTTTCCCGATGTTCCGCCCCTATGCGCGGTACGTCGATTTCATGGGGCGGTCGAATCGCACCGAATTTTGGCTGTTCTTTCTGTTTAACTGGATCGTCGGCCTGGTGTTCATCGGCTCGATGGCCGGAATGTCGATGACCAACGGCCACTTCGACTGGGATAGATTCTTTCCGATCTATATGCGGTTCGCGCCGTTCCTCAGCCTGTTCAACCTGGCCAGCTTCCTGCCGAACCTGGCGGTTCAGGTGCGCCGGCTGCACGACATCACCCGCTCGGGCTGGTGGATCGTCGCGCCGATGGTCGTCTACATCGCCGCCTACATCATCTTCGTCATCTTTAACGGTCAGGCGCTCATCCACACGATGACCGACATGACCGACAAAATGGCCCAGATCGGCCCGGCCTCGATCACGCCGGAAGCCATGTTGAAGCTGGAAGTGCCCCTGCTGCTGATGATGGCGCCGTGGGTCGGCATTCCGACTGGCGTCGCTTATCTTTTCATCATGGTCCTTTGGGCCCTGCCTGGCACGCCGGGACCGAACCGCTTCGGCCCAAGCCCCAACGGCGGCGGGACGGCGGACGTCTTTTAAATCGGATTGAAGCGTGCCGCCAAATCGCGCTATGGCTCGGCCCATGGCGGATTTTTCCATAGAACAGGCCCTGAAACTCGGCGTCAGCCGCCGCGTTTGCGGCGTCGACGAGGCCGGTCGCGGCCCGTGCGCCGGCCCGTTGTGCGTCGCCGCCGTCATCCTCGATCCCACGCGTCTCCCCGACGGTATCGACGATTCCAAGGCTCTGACGGAGGCGCGCCGTTTCGCGCTTGAACCGCAGATCAAGGCGGCCGCCATCGCCTGGTCGGTCGTCACGGTCACGGTCGAGGAAATCGACAACCTCAACATTCTGGGCGCCACCATGGCCGGCATGGCGCGCGCCGTCGAAACGCTCGATCCCGTCGCCCATCACGCCCTTATCGACGGCAATCGCTGCCCGAAACTGGCCATGCCTTCAACCGCGGTCGTCAAGGGCGACAGCCTGTCGCTGTCGATCGCCGCCGCCTCGATCCTGGCCAAGACGGCGCGCGACCGCATCATGATCGAGATGGATGCCGTCTATCCCGTCTATGGCTTCAAGAAGCACAAGGGCTATCAGGCGGAGACCCATCTCGAAGCGCTGCGCATTCATGGCCCCTCGCCGATCCACCGCATGAGCTGGGCGACCATTCGCGATCTCGGGCGCAGCCAAGCGGTCGAAATCGCCGAATAAGCAGCCGAAATGAGTCTAAAAAGACTCATTCACCGAAAAATATGAATCGACCGATTCCCGGCGAGTCAATAGTTCATAAATTTTTAAAGGATCGGGATTCTATTCCTTGGGATTCAACGTCTTACCCCTGACGGCAAAACGCCGCCCGGGTTTCAGCGAAAGTGTCCCATGCCGAAGCTCAAAACCGCATTCGCCCCTCTGTCCGCGCCCACCGCGCCGCTGAAACTCGACACCATCCATCTCGGTGAATGCATCGATGTGCTGAAGTCACTGCCCGACAACTCGGTCGACCTCGTCTTCGCCGATCCGCCCTATAATCTCCAGCTCGGCGGCGACCTGCTGCGCCCAGACAATTCCAAGGTCGACGCCGTCGACGACGAATGGGACCAGTTCGCCAGCTTCGAGGCCTATGATAGCTTTACCCGCGCCTGGATGAAGGAAGCCCAGCGCGTCCTCAAGGACGACGGCGCCATCTGGGTCATCGGCTCTTATCACAACATTTTCCGCCTCGGCGTCGCCCTGCAGGATCTCGGCTTCTGGGTGATGAACGACGTCATCTGGCGCAAGTCGAACCCGATGCCGAACTTCAAGGGCACGCGCTTCACCAATGCCCACGAAACCCTGATCTGGGC
>FTCT01003889.1_pt1 | contig 34024 bp, 30 predicted proteins | sample 1658881 | NCBI WGS metagenome assembly FTCT01 (sample SAMEA3914864, study PRJEB12502) | metagenome | biome: forest; material: soil | place: USA | collected 2012-03-12 | depth 0.3 m | reverse complement strand
CATCGACTTCGGCCACGGGAAGCCCATGATGACGTCGTTCAGCATCGGCGCCAGCACATCGACGGTCTTGCGGCCGGGCTTTTCGATGCGCGCCATCCAGACGCCGTTTTCAAGCGTCAGCTGGTTCTGGCTTAAACCGACCTTGCGCAGGAAGCCGGCCATGGCCTGTTCGGGCGCGCCGTCCTTGGGGCCCTTGACCTCTTCACTGGTCGCGGGCTGGTCCGTAGGCAAACCATCGACCACCAGGGCCAGACGGCGCGGGCTGACATAGGCCTTGAGCGACGTGTATTCGAGGCCGGCGGCGCCAAGCTTTGCGCCCATCAGGCGCTCGAAGTCGCGGGCGGCGCCCGGTTGCATGCGCGCGGGGATTTCTTCCGAGAAGAGTTCGATCAGCAATTCAGCCATTTTATTCCCCTTATGCCGTCTGGCTGTCTTGTTCTTCGGCGCGTTGCTCTTCCTGGCGCGCCCATTCCTGGGCGCAGGCCTTGCAGAGGTCGCGGATACGGCCGATGTAGCTCTGGCGTTCGGCCACGGCGATGGCGCCGCGGGCGTCCATCAGGTTGAACAGGTGCGACGCCTTGAGCACGTGGTCGTAGGCCGGCAGGACCAGCTTGTAGCCGAGCGAGTTTTCCGTATTGAGGATGCGCGTGACGTTGGCTTCCATGTCTTCGAACTGGCGCTTCAGCGTGGCGACGTCGGACGCTTCGAAATTGAAGGCCGAGAACTGGCGCTCCTGCTCCTTGAAGACGTCGCCGTACTTGACGCCGTCATTGTTGAATTTCAGGTCGTAGACGTTGTCGACATTCTGCAGGTACATGCAGAGGCGTTCCAGCCCATAGGTCAGTTCGCCCGAAACGACGTCGACCTCGATGCCGCCGACGCCCTGGAAGTAGGTGTACTGCGTCACTTCCATGCCGTCGCACCATACCTCCCAGCCGAGCCCCCAGGCGCCGACCGTCGGGTTCTCCCAGTCGTCCTCGACAAAGCGGATGTCGTGCAGGTTCGTGTCGAGCCCGATGGCCTTGAGCGAACCCAGGTACAGGTCCTGGAGGTTTTCCGGATTGGGCTTCAGGATGACCTGGTACTGGTAGTAGTGCTGCAGGCGATTGGGGTTTTCGCCGTAGCGGCCGTCGACCGGGCGGCGCGACGGCTGGACGTAGGCGCACTTCCAAGGCTTGCGGCCGAGCGCCCTGAGCACGGTCGCCGGATGCAGGGTGCCGGCGCCCACCTCGACGTCATAGGGCTGGAGGATGACGCAGCCCTGTTGCGACCAGTAATGGTGAAGCGTCAGGATGAGGTCCTGGAACGAAAGCGGTTCGGCAGCCATGGAGAAAGTAAGCCCTGAGAAAGTTGCGCGGACCATACTTAGGACCATGTTGCGCCGCAAGCTAAAAGACTTAGAAATCACTGGGGTTTGCGGCAGAATCACGGTTGCCTTTGCCACATGACGGACCGGCAAAATCTCAAGAGCAAACTGCACGCAGTCGGCGCTGCACTGAAGCGCCCGGTGTCGTGGCTTTTGCTGGGGCTCGGCTTCTCGGCGTCGCTGCCGTTCTTGCTGGTCGGCCAGACGCTCGGCTTCTGGATGCGCAGCGAGGGGATTTCGCTGACGCTGATCGGCTACCTGACGGCTATCAGCCTGATGTACGGTCTGAAAGTGGTGTGGGCGCCGTGGATGGATCGCGTGCACCTGCCCCTGCTCTACCGCTGGCTGGGCCAGCGCCGGTCGTACATGCTGCTGACGCAGTTCGTCCTGGCGGCGGGGTTGGCCGCCATGGCCTTGATCGGCCCCAAGGCGCATTTGATCGGCTTCATGGTCGCGGCGACGGTCGTCGCCTTTGCCGCCGCGTCGCAGGAAATCGCCATCGATGCCTGGCGCGTCGAAGAGACGAATTCGCAATCCGATCAGGCGCTTAATCCCAGTCTCTACAGTTTCGGTTACAGGACGGGCAGCCTGGTTACCAATTCGATCGTCCTGGCGCTTTCCGATCGGATCGGCTGGGCCAATGCCTACCTGGTGATCGCCGGGACGCTCGGGGTCGGCGTGATTTCGACTTTGCTGGCGCCGCGCACGGCGAACGAACTGCGCCACACGAACGAGGCGAAGTCGGCTAAGGAGCTGATCGTCGAGCCCTTCGTCAGCTTTATCCGCCAGCACGGCGCGGCCGCGGCGTCGATCCTGCTGCTGCTGGCGCTCTACCGCCTGCCCGACTACGTCATCGGCCCCGTCGTCGGCACCATGTACCAGGACACGGGACTGAGCGCGACGACGATCGCCGCCATTCGCGGCTCGGTCGGGCTGATCGCGTCCTACATCGGCGTCATCGTCGGCGGCGGATGCGTGTTGGCCCTGGGGCTTGAAAGGGCCCTTTGGCTAGGCGCCATCACCTGCCCGTTGACCAAGCTCGGCTTTGCTTGGATGTCGGTAGCGCACGGCGATATAGGCGTCTTTACCGGCGTCTTGATCGCCGACGATCTGTCGAACGGCATCGCGGAAACCGCCATGATCGCCTTTATGACCAGCCTTGCCGGGCGCGACCATACATTGACGCACTATGCGCTGACCTATTCCGTCATGGCTTTTACCGGCAAGCTTCTCAAGATGTTCGCCGGCCAGATCGTCGACGGCCTGACGCCGTCCCTTGGCCTGTTCCACGCCTATCAGGCCTTCTTTATCGGCACAGCCGTAATCGGTGTGCCTGCGCTGATCTTCATTTGGCTTGTGCGACGAAAAGGCGTATTCTCGGTTTCGCATTAGTATCGTATTTTTACGCCGCGCAGCATTACCGTCCCAACAAACAAGTGCCTGTATTCTTGGGGAAAGTCCGGTGAAGATCATCGATACCTTTATTACCTGTGCCGACGACTCGAACGCCGTCATGGGCCGCGTGCCGCCGGCGCGCGACGACGCCCGGGGCGCGGAACGCACGATCGCGCGCCTGCACTACGACCTGCTCAGCGACCACCCCTACGAATTCGATCTCGATGGCTTCAATTTCGAAGTCTATTGCCTGAAGAACCACATCGCGCCCGGGCATCGCGACGCGCATCGCGCCGAATTCTTCGCCAAAGGCCATCCGTGCATGCGCGCTTCGCCGCTGACCAGGAGTTACGGCTTCGGCGCCCATTACGATGGCGCCGGACGCATTGCCATCTATCCGGTCGATTCGAAAGCCTATGCAAAGTTCGTAGCGGACGACGGGATAAAAAAGGAACCGGCGATGCGGTCGAGACGCCCGTCAACCGAGGCGGCAGGCGCGAACCCAGGCGCGGGGCCAGAGCCCGTCAAGCCGGCGGCGTAGACCTTCGGCGTCCTCATCGCTGCGACAGAGCGCGAAGCACGTCGCGCCCGAGCCCGACATCCGGGCAAACCAAGCTTCGGGCTGAGTTTTCAGGACGGCCAGGACTTCGTGGATCTCGGGTTTCAGGGCAATGGCCGGCGCTTCGAGGTCATTGCGCGTGTTCGCCAGGGCGGAGACCAGGGCGTCGGCTGAGGAAATATCAATAAATGTATGTTTGGTATCGGTATTTTCGAAATGTCCGTGTGCGTCGTATTGCCGGAAGACCGCCGGGGTCGAACAGTCTATGCCGGGATTGACCAGCACGGCGGGCATGGACGGGACCGTCACGGGGGTCAGTCTTTCGCCATAGCCTTCGGCGATCGCGGCCCTGGCCCACAGGCACATGACCCCGTCCGCGCCGACGGCGGCGGCCAGGGCCTCAAGATCGCGGTCCGGCATATCGGGCGCATAGGTCCGGCGCAGCAGATGGAGGACGGCGCCCGCGTCGGCGCTGCCGCCGCCGATACCGGATGCCACCGGAAGCGCCTTGGTCAGCCTTATATCGGCGGCCACGGCCACGCCGGTTGCCTGCTCGAAGCGGCGAACGGCCTTGACGACCAGGTTGTCTTCGCCGCCGCCGAGGCCTTCCGCGAAGGGGCCGTCGATTTTCAGCGTCAGGGCTTCGCCGGAAGTGCCTGATTGTAAAACGATTTCGTCCCCGATATCGGCGAAGACGACAAGGCTTTGCAGCGGATGATAGCCCTTGTCATCCGGCGGCGCGACGTGAAGGTAGAGGTTGACCTTGGCCTGAGCCAGCTTTTGGATCACTCGCCCGTCTTCGCCTTGGCCGGCGCCTTGTCGTTGAACGCGGTCGTCTCGGGCTTGGCCGCCGATGCGGGCGCCGCGGCGATCTGCGCCGTGGCGTCGAGCTTGGCCTTGACCGAGGCCAGGGTCTTCGGCGTGGCGTTCTGCAGGGTCAGGACGCGCTGCCACTCGTAACGCGCTTCCGCCGTGCGCCCGACGGCCTTGTAGACGTCGCCCAGGTGCTCGTTGACCTCGGCGTCGGACGGCTCCATCTGCACGGCCTGTTCGACATAGGTGAGTGCCTGGTCGTAGTCGCCGAGCTTGTAATAGCCCCAGCCGAGCGAATCGACGATGGCGCCGGAATGCGGATTGAGCGACATCGCCTGTCGGATCATGTCCATGCCTTCCTTGACGTGCAGGCCGCGGTCGATCCAGCCGTAGCCCAGGAAGTTGAGGATTTCCGGGCGCTGGGCGTTGAGCGCGCGCGCCTTCTGGATGGACGCTTCGGCCTTGTCCCAGTCGTCGACCGAATCGTAGGCGATGGAGGTGATGAACCAGGCCTGCCAGGTCATGTCGCCCTCGCCTTTCAAGGCGATGCGGTCATTGATCACCCTGAGCGCGTCCTGATCCTTGCCCTGGTCGTGCAGGACGTCGGCCTTTTCGACCGTAAGCGTCAGATCGTCCGGCGCGTCCTTCAGCCGCGCCTCGATCAGCTCCAGCGCCGCGTCGTTCTCGCCGCGGCCGCGCAGCGACCAGATGCGCAGGAGCGCGGCTTCGCTGGCGAAGGGTGACGAGGCCGGGATCTGCGACCACGCGGCTTCGGCCATTTCCGGCGCCTTCATTTCCTGCTCGACCTGGCCCAGCGACAACAGGGCACGGTCGTTCGACGGATTGAGGAAAAGCGCCAGCCGCAGGTCCGTCATCGCGGCCTCGCCGTTGCGCTCGTTCGAATAGAGGATGGCCGACATCAATAGCGCCTGCGACATGCTGCCCTTGAGCGTGGGCAGAGGCGTCGCCTTGAAGTTCGGGGCGTCGAGGCGCTTCACGGCGTCCTGCGCCACCGGGTCGTTATAGGTGTCGGCCAGCGACTTCCATACGGCGCGCGCCTCGCTGGTGCGGCCCTGGCGTTCGAGGAAGCCGGCGTAGTCGGGGCCGAAGAAGAGCGCGCTGGCCGAGGCGGGCTGGTACAGCTCCTTGTAGACGGCGTCGGCTTCGGCGATCTGGTTGTGCGTCTCGAGAATACGTGCCCGCACGGCCTTGAGCAGGAAGACCTGGACGACGCCGCGGTCGGACTTCATCAGGGCGGCGTCGCCCGAGGCGTCGACGGCGTCGGTCCACTTGCCGGTCATCGCCAGGGCATAGGGGCGCAGCGTCACCAGGGCGCGCTCATCGCCGCCGGCCTGGGTGTAGCTGGTGATGGCCGCGGCGGCGGACGCCGCGCGGTCTTCCTGGATGGCCGCGGCGGCCAGGACCAGGGTCGCCACGGGACGGTCGGTGGCATTGAGCGATTCGACGGGAGGCCCCTGCCGGACCAGGCGCGAGGCCGTGTCGATGTCGCCGCCCAGCAAGGTGGCGCGGAAGGCCTTGGCGCGCAGGTCGGCGTCGGCCGTATCGGCGTCCGACGCCTGAGACAGGGCCTGCGACGCGGTCGCCAGATCGCCCATATTCATGGCGTAGCGCCCGACCAGGTACTGGGCGTAGGGGCTGGAGGGGCGCAAGCCGAAGTTCAGCACCAGGCCCGGACGGACCGTCGTGGTCGAAGCTGCGGCGGGCTGGACAGCCAGGCCGAGGGCGGCGGCCAGGGCCACCAGACTTACCAAACGCATTTTCACTGTCAGAGACCTGCCGCTTAAAGTGTGATTGCACCACCCAACAGCAAAACCCTTAACCCATCTTTACATGTTTGGATAGTTGGGACCGCCGCCGCCTTCGGGTGTCGTCCACACGATGTTGTTGGTCGGGTCCTTGATGTCGCACGTCTTGCAGTGCACGCAGTTCTGGGCGTTGATCTGCAGGCGCGGCTCGCGCGTTTCGAGGCCGACGATCTCATAGACGCCCGCCGGGCAGTAGCGCTGCGCCGGCTCGGCGTACTTGGCGAGATTGATATCGATGGGAATGCGCGGGTCTTTCAATTTCAAGTGAACCGGCTGGTCCTCTTCGTGGTTGGTCGAGGAGACGAAGACGGAAGACAGCTTGTCGAAGGTGAGCACGCCGTCGTATTTCGGATAGGCGATCGGCTTGCATTCCGCCGCCGGGCGGATCGAATGGGCGTCGCTCTTGCCGTGCTTGAGCGACCCCTGCCCGGTCAGCACGCTGAAGCCGCCGAGCAGGTTGGTAAGGGTCATTTCGACGCCGCCGATCAGCGTGCCCAGCGACGTACCGAACCTCGACAGGATCGGTTTGACGTTGCGGACGAGCTTCAGCTCTTTCTTGATGTCGGAATGGTCGTAGGCGGTCTGGTAGGCGTCCAGCACGCGCGGCGGATTGCCCGAATGAATCGCCTTGAAGGCCGCGTCGGCCGCCAGGATCCCGCTCTTGATGGCGTTATGGCTGCCCTTGATGCGCGGCAGGTTGACGAAGCCGGCCGAGCACCCGATCAGGGCGCCGCCCGGGAAGACCAGTTTCGGCACCGACTGATAGCCGCCTTCGTTGATGGCGCGGGCGCCGTAGGCCACGCGCTGGCCGCCTTCCAGCGTCTCGCGGATCAGGGGATGCAGCTTGAAGCGCTGGAACTCGTCGTAGGGCGACAGGTACGGGTTCTGGTAGTTGAGGTGGACGACGAAGCCGATCGACACATAGTGGTCGCCGAAATGATAGAGGAACGACCCGCCGCCGGTCTTGTCGTCGAGCGGCCAGCCGAGCGTATGCTGGACCAGGCCCGGCTTGAACTTGCCGGGCGCGACCTTCCACAATTCCTTGATGCCGAGGCCGTACTTCTGCACATCGCAGTCGGCGTCGAGCCCGTACTTGCGGATGACTTCGCCCGACAGCGAGCCGCGCGCGCCTTCGGCCAGCAAGGTGTACTTGGCATGCAGTTCCAGCCCCGGCTGGTAGTCGGGCTTGTGATGTCCATCCTTGGCCACGCCGAAGACGCCGGCGACCACGCCCTTGACGGCGCCGTCGTCGTCGTAAAGCACTTCCGAGCACGCCATGCCGGGATAGATTTCCACACCCAGGGCCTCGGCCTGTTCGGCCAGCCAGCGGGCCAGATTGCCGAGGCTGCCGATATAGCAGCCGTGATTGTCCATGTAGCCGGGCTTGGGCAGCCACGAGATGTCCATGGCGCCTTGCGGGCCGAGATAGATGAACTTATCGGCGGTGACCGGCGTATCGAGCGGCGCGCCCAATGCCTTCCAGTCCGGGAACAGCCTGTTCAGGCCGGACGGGTCGATGACGGCGCCCGACAGGATGTGCGCGCCGATTTCCGAGCCCTTTTCCAGGACGGCGACGCTGACGTCGGTCCCCGCCTTTTGCGCCTGCTGCTTCAGCCGGATTGCGGCCGACAGCCCCGCGGGACCTCCGCCGACGATGACGACATCGTATTCCATCGAGTCGCGCTGAACCGCACCGGTATCCGCCATATGGCCATTCTCCTGACCGGGCGCGCCCGGCTTCTTGTTATGGCGAGGCGCCAGGCCTCTTTTGTTTTGAACTTTGCCGCCGGAATGCCTATGACGTTCCGGCGCCTGACTAATCGAGTGATGTCCCCCGCCCATGGTCCCGACCGACGAAACAGCTTCAAGCGACGCGATCCGGGAGCTTGAAAGCTACCTCGCCTTCCTGGCCGACCACGACCTGGAGGAGGTTTACGAAACTGAGCCTCTTAATCGGACTCTCGCGGAAAATAAACCGCATTTCCCGCGTGCCGTCGCGGCAGGTTCGCAAATCCCCGTGACAGGTGTGGCCGCCATGCCGCAGGCGGCGTCGCCGGCCGGCGGTCTTCGGCCGCAAAGCCTTGCCAACCTTGACCTGGGTGCCGCTATCCACGAGGCCCGGGGCCGCGTGGCGCACGTCCGGACCTTCGACGAGCTCTATAACGAAATCGACGCCTTCCAGGCCATGCCGATGCGCCATGAAGGCGCCAAATCTCTGGTGCGATTCCGCGGCGCGGCGGCGCCGAAGCTGCTGGTCGTGGGCGAAATCCCCGACGCCGACGAGGACGCGAGCGGCACGGCCTTTGCCGGCAAACCCGGCGCCCTGATCGACAAGGCGCTGAAGGCGGCGGGCGTGCTGGACGAAACCATGCTGGCGCCGTGTGTCTTCTGGCGCCCGGCCGGCGGACGGCCGCTGACCGCCGAGGACACCACCCTGAATGCGCCCTTCCTGCACGCCTTTATCCGGCTGGCGGCGCCGCAGGCCATTTTGCTGCTCGGCGCCTCGGCCGTGATCAGCGTACTCAACCTCGACCAGACCCTGTCCAAGCTGCGCGGGCGCCCCGTCAGCTATACCGAAGGTGGCAATTCGCTTCCTGTGGTGGCGAGTTATTCGCCGGCCTTCGTGTTAAGGCAGCCGGGATGCAAGGCTTTGCTCTGGCGAGACTTGCTGCAAGTCCTTGAATTGGCAAAGCTTTAGGCACCTCTCAAGCGCTTGTGATACAACCGTCATGGCATTTTGAGTTGCTTGTTGCGCACTGCACACATAAATTTTCGATAAGGACGGATGGTAATTCAATCCTTGCGGCATTGTTTCGCCATTAATGTTTGATAAAGTCCTTGTGTTAGGTTTCGGTTTTCCACGGCCCTGAGGTACTGTTTTGACTGTAGCCCACCGCCTGCTTTCCGGCTCGCCCGGCGTCCGACAGGGACGCATGGCATTAGCGTCGCTGTTCGGCGCCAGCCTTTTCGCCCTCGCCCTTGCCGCTTCGCCTGTGAACGCGAAGGAAACGCACAAGGCCGAGGCCGAAAAGGCCACGAGCAAGACGCACGCCCAGAAAGATTCGGGCAAAAGCACGAAGACCGCCGACGCTGGCGAGGAAAAGTCGTCAAAGGCTTCTGGTAGGAAGACGACCGTCAAGCTCGCCGATTCCGAGGACTCGAAGTCCGAAAAGAGCAAGTCTGCCAAGGCGAAGACTCCTGCAGACGAAGAGTCGGACAAGGGTAGCAAGAAGGGCGGCAAGCTGGCTGACGCCGACGCGAAATCGTCGCGCAAAGGCAAGTCCAAGGCCGAATTTGCCTCGGATGACGATACCCCCAGGACGAAGGGCAAGTCGGGCAAGAAGACCGAAGTCGCCTCTGACGACGACGACCGGCCCGCCAAAAAGGGATCGAAAAAGACCGAGCTGGCCGAAAAGGACACAAGGTCCGCCAAGGGCAAGCATGGCAAGGCCGAACTGGCTTCCGACGACGACGTAAAGCCGGTAAAGGGTAAAAAGGGGTCTAAGTCGAAGACCGAAGTGGCCGACGATGACGCCAAACCGGCGAAGGGCGCGAAGGCTTCGGCCCGGAAGACCGAGCTGGCTGACGACGACGCGCCCAAGGCCAAGGCGCCCCCTGCCCCGGTCGCCAGGCCCGTCGCCGTGAAGGTCGCGATGAAGACGGTGCCGGCGCAAAAGCCAGGCGGCTTCCAGATGTCGCTGACCTCGCTGGCCGGGTCGCTGCAGCGCCTGCCGCAATCGTTGTTCACCCTGCCGGGCCAGGCGCCCGCTCCCGTCGTCGTGCCGGTAAAAGTCAATGCCGCGCCCGTGCCTTACAACCGAATCCGCACCCAGACTGTGAACACGTCGGGCGTGCTGACGGTCGCCGACGCACAGGCCTATCAGACCGCGTTCGCGCAGATCGACGCCGGCGATTATGACGACGCCGAGGCGACTTTGGCCCAGGTCAGTGACCGGTCGCTGGTCGGATATGCCGAATATCACAAGCTGTTCAGCGGCGGCTATTCCGCGACCTACGACGAGCTGACGGCGTGGCTGTCGCAGTACGGCGACCAGCCCGTCGCTATGAAGGTCTGGACTCTGGCCAAGCGCAAGAAGCCGTCGGGCGCGCCCGATCCCGCCTTCCCGTCGCTGGTCGGCAACCAGGCGCTGGCGTTGAACGCCGCCCAAGGAACGGGATTGGCGCCCGCCGTCGAACTGTCCGGCACGGGCAGCCTGACGACGAGCATGAAGGCCGACTTCAATCCCGGCGCGCCGCAGCTCGATACGGTCGATTCCGACCTGACGCCCAAGTCGGCGCGCTCGGCCTATAATAACGGCCAGCTCGACCAGGCGGTTACGCTGGCGCGCAAGATCGGCGACCACTGGGTGGCGGGCCTCGCCGACTGGCGCCTGAAGCGCTACGACCAGGCGATGGCGGAATTCAAGTTTGTCGCGACCGACCCCAGCCGCAACGCCTGGAGCCAATCGAGCGGCGCCTACTGGGCGGGCCGCTGCGCGCTCAAGATGGGCGATACGGCCGGCGCCGACACCTATTTCAAGATCGCCGCCAGCTTCCCCTTTACCTTCTACGGCTTGCTGGCCGAAGCCCGCCTGGGCGTGACGCCCGCCGTGGCCCTGGCCAAGAAGGGCCTGCCGCCGACCTTCCAGGGGACGACGCGCGACGCCCTGACCGCCAGCCTCGACGATGATTTCGCCTGGACCAAGGACAACGGCCAGGCGCACCGCCTGAACGCCCTGGTGCAGATTGGACGCAACTCGGACGCCCAGGTCGAGCTGCAGACCGCCATGCAGAAGGCCAGCGACGACTCGGCGCGCGACCGCTGGATGGCGCTGGCCGCTTACAACAATATCCCGGTCAGCCAGTTGAAGGCGTCGGACCGCCTGTTCAATGCCTCGCTCTATCCGATCCCGGAATATCGCCTGCGCGGCGACAACGGCGTCGATAGCGCCCTGGTTTACGCCTTCGCGCGCAAGGAATCGAAGTTCAACGCCAATGCCAAGAGCTATGCCGGCGCCTACGGCCTCTTGCAGCTCATGCCGTCGACGGCGGCCCTGGTCGAGAACGACCCCAGCTTCAACGCCCGCCCGGCCAAGCTTTTGAAGCCCGCCGTCAACCTGCGCGTCGGCCAGAAGTACATCCAGCGCCTGATGGATTCGAAGCCGGTCGGCGGCGATCTCCTGCGCACCATCGCCGCCTATAATGCCGGCCCGGGTCCGGTGAAGGACGCCGTCAATTCGCTGGGCCCCGACTCGGACTCGCTGCTGGTGATGGAATCGATCCCGGTCGCCGAAACCCGGCAGTATGTCGAGGAAGTCGCGGCCAACTACTGGATCTATCGCCAGCTGATGGGCAAGGAGACGCCCAGCCTGACCCAGGCCGCCGGCGACGCCCGCATCATCGACCCGACCGCCGACGCCGATGCCCACGACGTCGCCATGGTCGACGACGACGACCAGTAATCTTCGTAATTTTTTTTCTTGTACCTCCCCGCTAGGCGGGGAGAGGAAGCGCCTGAGCGCTGACGAGATGTGTTGGTGGGGGCAGAGAAGACGCATGCGCCGAGCTTGTTACCTCTACGCCCCCCACCGTCTCAATCGGCTCGACGCCGATTGATCCACCTCCCCCGCCAAGCGGGGGAGTATAAGAAAAAGAAGCGGTGACAGTCCTTACGCCATCCGCCGCACGGGCGGCTTGGGCGGGATACCCAGCAGATACAGCCCGAACTGAACGCTGCGGCCGAGCGTGCCGATCGCCCAGCCGCGCGCCTTGAATCGGCTGGCCGAGGTGCCGAGCGACACGGGAACCGGGCGCAGGCGCGCGCGGCCGAGGCTCATGGCCAGGGCCACCTCTTCGAAGGCGGCCTGGTCCTTGTAACCCCCGACGCAGTCGTAGAGCGCGCGCGAAATCAGCATGCCGTGGTCGCCGCTCGGCAAGGCCAGAAAGCGCGCGCGCAGGGCGACGATTTCGCCCCACAGCCGGGCCAGCAGAGACGGCTCTTCGAAGCGGATGTGGAAATAACCCGCCTGGGCGGGGAAGTTGCGGACGTGGTTTTCGATGGGGTCGAGCCAGCCGTCGCCGAGTTGCGAATCCGAGTGCAGGACCATCAGCCATTCGCCGCGCGCCTCGCGGCAGCCCTGCCACAGCTGCAGGCCACGCGCCGCGTCGGCGTGGACGATGCGGCACCCCGTCGATTCGGCGATTTCGAGCGTCGCGTCGGTCGACCCGCCGTCGACGATCACCACCTCTTTGATCAAACCCTCGACGACACCCGGCATCAGGGCAGTCAGGGTACGGACCAGATGGTCTTCGGCATTGAGGGTCGGAATGACGACGGAAATCACGGACGCTACTTTCTTTCAGTTCTTGAAGATCTGGCAAGTCTTGAAGATCGGCCTTTTTGGCCAAGGGGACGACCTATACCACGAGTCGTCGCCAAATTGGCGAAGTCAGCGCGAAAAAATCGCCACCAGTTCGACGTGGGAGGACCACAGGAACTGGTCGATCGGGGTGACGCTGTCGAGCGTAAATCCCGCGGCGATCAGGATCTTCGCGTCGCGGATAAAGGTCGTCGGATTGCAGCTGACGGCGACCACGCGCCCGACGGCGGATTGGGCGATTTCAGTGGCTTGCGCTTCCGCCCCGGCGCGTGGCGGATCGAAGACCACGGCGTCGAGCCCCTTCATCTCGGTGGAGAGCATCGGCCGGCGGAAGAGGTCGCGGACCTCGGGCATGATGGATTTCAGACCGGGCGCGGTGGCGATCGCCGATTTCAGGGCGCTGACCGCGCCGGCGGCGCCGTCCGCCGCCTTGACCGAAGCGACCTCGGCCAGCGGGAAGGTAAAGGTGCCGGCGCCGCAGAACAGGTCGGCGACCAGTTTCGCGCCCCTCACCGCCTCGACGACCAGGCGCACCATGTCGGCTTCGGATTTCGCCGACGCCTGGAGGAAGGAGCCCGGTGGCAGCGCCACCTGGGCGCGGCCGAAGGTGACGCGGGGCTTGCGCGCCTCGTAGAGAATATCGTCGCCCATGGTGACGCGGGCGAAATCGGCTTCGGACGCGATCATGGCGATCTGCATGCAGGCGTCGGCCGACAGCCCGCCGCTCTTCGAGCGTTCGACGCCCGAAATGTCGATATCGAGCCCGGTCTGCGACGCGGTGACGTGCAGGATGGGCGCGGACTTCGGGTGCTCGAACAGCCCGCGCGCCATCTCTTTCAGCTGTGGCAAGGCGCGGACGATGGCTGGCTCGGCGATAGGGCATTCGACGATCGGCACCAGCGACCACGAGCGGCGCATCTTGTAGCCGATCTCGACGGGGGCGTCCTTTTTCGGGCCGGCCTTGCGGGCGTGCAGGCCGACGCGGCGGCGCGACCCCGGCGGCGTCATGAGGATGGGGGCTACGGGCGCGTCCAGGCCGGCGCGCTTCAGCTGGACCTCGACGACCTCGCGCTTCCAGGCACCGTAGGCTGCCATGTCCCAGTGCTGGAGCGCACAGCCGCCACAGGTGGCGAAATGCCGGCACGGCGGCGTGACGCGGTCCGGGCTGGGTTGAAGGATGTCGAGGCTTAAGGTCTGTTCCTTGCCGTCCTTGTCGCGGTGCGTGGCCACGCGGACGCGCTCGCCCGGCAGGGTGACGGGCACGACGCGGCCGTCAAACGTCAGGCCGTCGCCCTGGAAACCCACCTTGTCGATATCGACCTCGAATTCGGCCACGCCTATGTTCCAATCGGAGTAATTCCAACGTTGATTAATCGCCGTTGGCAAGGGCGCCCGCCCGCCGCCAACCTGTCCTCAAGAACGAAGCGTTAGGACAACGCTGGTTCTCAAAGAGCGAAGCGTTAGAACAACGCTTCTAGGGGCGGCAAGCCATGCGGCGCCTGAGCTGAAAAAAACGAATGCCGACGGTCATGCTTCATGACCGTCGGCATGAGAGGCGTTCGCATACGCCAGCGCCTCAGAAAATCAACCCATTTTCGCCGCAATGGGTTTATAAATGGAACTGTGAGGCGTACGATTCGGCACGGTTGCCGTTACGCCGTGAGAGCTAGGGAGACATCCATGTTCAAGAAATCCGTTCTCGGTGCTGTCGTCACCGCCGTTGCCCTGACCGGTCTGGTGGCCGGCGCCGTTCCGTCCGCGGCCTTCGCCAAGCACAAGACCGCCGCTCAGATCCAGGCGGAAAAGGAAGCCCGCCAGCGTCAGCTGGAAGAAGACAAGGCCGCCTGCGAGCAGGCCAAGAAGGACAGCAAGAACAAGGGCGCCGTCATCGGCGCCGTGGCCGGCGCGGTCGGCGGCAACGTCATTTCCGGCAAGAAGAGCAAGGGTATGGGCACCATCGCCGGTGCGGTCGTCGGCGGCGTGGTCGGCGCCAAGATGGGCAAGGACAAGGTGAAGTGCTGATTTCAGCCTGAGCCAAAACCTCATCGGTTCCTTACGCCGTCCCGGTCCGCCGGGGCGGCGTTTTCATCTCCGGTTCATTAACCAAAGCCTAGCGTCGATCCGTGCGAAGCACAGCACGTGCTTCAACAGATCGGAGACATGAACCATGAGTCCGTCCATTCTCAAGCCCTCGCTGGCGGTTGCCGCCGCCGTATTGGCCGTCTCGGTCCCCCTGGCCGCTTCGGCGCACGGGACCTGCAAGCCCGCCAAAACCGTGCACAAGGTCGTCTACAAGCCCCGGCCGAAGCCCGTGAAGGCTGTCCGGATCAGGGCCGCCATTCCGCCTTGTGATTGCTCACGGCGCACCGTGGTACGCTATGAACCGGCGCCTCCGCCGCCGCCCGTCCGCCGCGTCGTGGTCTACCGCACGCATCGCGAAGAGCCGGTCTTCGTCCATGAGCCCTATGTCGACGAAGCGCCGGTCGTTTACGACCGCTACGCCGTGCATCGCAGCTATGTCCATCACGACCACCACCGCCGGGACGTGGCGTACGACGGCCGCTGGCGGCACTACGACTGGCGCGGCGCGCCCTACAGGTCCGAACGCCCTTATTAAAAATTTGGGCGGGCCGTTAACCTTCGGCATTTTACCCTTCGCCCAAATCGCCCGAAAGTCCGGCCGTTCGATATCTGAGTATGCGTTTCGTCCTAACGGGCCGCCACAGCGGCGGCCGTCTTACCGGAGACGAAGACCATGTCCGCCTTTCCGTTCCTGAGCGCAGGCCTGGCCGCCGCCCTGCTGCTGGCTGCCTCGCCTGCCCTCGCCCAAAGCTATGATGACGACGATGACGATTATCGCCCTCCGCTCGCCGGCGCCGATATTTCGCACGATTATCTGCGCAACTACTATTACGACTACGAAGGCACGGCGCCGCGTGACCCTCGTGTCGGCGAGCAGGAAGGCTGGCGCGACGGCACGCTGCACACGCCTCCGCGCGGGTGGTGGAGCCATTGCGGCTGCGGCAGCCGCGGGTATTGGCACGGGCGCTGGTACAACCGGCCGCAGCTCTATGATTACGGCGAACGCACGTTCGACCGCGCGCAGCTCGATCACCGCACGCCCTACGAATATCGCTGGCCGCGCGGCAACTGGTGAGCTTATCCGCGCCTTACGGCGCCGCGTTAACCTCGCATGTCATCCTTGTGCCCTTTGACATAGGCTCACCGCATGAACGAAGATGAATGCAACGCTCAAACCCCGTTCATCTTGCGGGGCTTATCATCGCTTTCATGATGACGGGCTTTTTTCCGTCCTTCGCTTTCAGGAGATTTGTCATGATGAAGTCCAAGACCCTGGTCCTGTCGCTGGTCGCCGCTGGCGCGGCCGCGATGGTCGTCCCGGCCGTAGCCTCGGCCGATTGCGTCCGCCGCAGCGACGCCGGCGCCAATGGCGCGGTGATCGGCGCCCTGGCCGGTGCGGCCATCGGCAACGGCACGTCCGGCCGCCACTCACGCGGCACCGGCACGGTCGCCGGAGCCCTGGTCGGCGCGGCCGTCGGTTCGTCGATCGCCCGCAGCAACACGCACTGCGACTATGGCTACTACGACAACGGCTACTACGACAATGGCTACCGCTCAAACAGCCGCTACAGCTATAATGACGGCTATTACGACGACAGCAGCTATTACGACGAGCCGCGATACACCGAAGAAGTCTATGTGGCGCCGCGCCCGGTCTACCGTGAGCGCGTCTATGTCGAGCCCTATCCCTATTATTCGCGCCGCGTCTATGTCGAGCCGCGTCCCTACTACCACCGCCATTACCGTCACTGGTAACCGGGCCGTTCCCCTCCTGGGAAAGCAAACTGAGCACCCTCCTTCAGAGGGTGCTCTTTTTTGGTCTGTGTTCAGGCCCAAAAGCACCGTGGACGCTGCTGCTACGCTCACGAAAGGCCGCCGCAGTCCCCCCGGCAGCGATTCTCGTTGTCTTATATTACCGGACTGCTAAATGTTATCCGTACCCGCTTCGTAAGCGACGGCGCGCCTTGGGGGGCTCCTGTTTCATCGGTCAGTGCAGGCGCGTCAACCGGCGCGACATTCCTGTGTCGGGGCGGTGACGGCATACCCTGTGGCGCCGGTTTGCGACGCGTCGGGACGATCGAATGCAACGGGGGAACATCCTTTGACCAATCTTATTAACGGCACCGCCTTGGGCGACGACATCGTCGATACCGCCGCCAACGATTTCATCCAGGGCCTGGGGGGCGACGACGATATCCGCTCTTCGCAGGGAACCGACACCCTTTGGGGCGGTGACGGAAACGACTTTCTCGGTCTTTATACCGGCAGCGGCGTTGCTTCCGGCGATGCCGGTAACGACGAAATCATAGGCATTCCGACCGGTAACATGACTCTTCTGGGCGGCGACGGAAGCGATTTGTTTCTGGGCATCATGACGTCTGGCGGGACGCTGACCGTCGATGGCGGCGCAGGCGTGGACCGGATCAGCGTTTTCAACTTCGCAAGCGGCAGCGCGGAACTGACCGGCGGGTCGGGAAGCGACATCTTCGTCACGAACAACGAATACTCCGCCGATACGCAGATAATCGTTACCGACTTTACCGCGGGTGTGGGCGGCGACGTTGTCGATTTCTCGAACGAGATTGTAAATGGCCTGTGGAATTACCACGGTGGCAATCTTTTCGATCTGGGATATGTGCGTTTTGTCCAAAGCGGCAGCGACGTGCTGGTACAGGTCGACAGGGATGGCGGCGCCGGGGGCGTTTGGTCCTATAATACTGCTCTGACCCTGAAAAACGTGAATGCGTCGGCTCTGGTCGCGGATAATTTCCGGGCCGTCAATTCGAGTATTTTCGGAGACACGGGCAACAACCACATTAACGGCGACGCCGGCAACAACGTCATACTGGGCCTCGACGGCAACGACACGCTCGACGCCACATCGGGCGGCCTCGACACCCTGGTGGGAGGCTACGGCGACGACGTCTACATAGTCCATGATTCCGGAGATTCCGGTCCTGATACGGGGGGTCTTATTCTCGAATCCTCCGGCGCCGGGTGGGATACCGTCTTGAGCGACGTCAGCTACAAGATGTGGGCGGAGATCGAGGAACTGGACCTTCTCGGCTCGGCCAACACCAGCGGCATCGGCACGGATATCGCCAATCTTATCAACGGCAATTCAGGCCAGAATACGCTGCTTGGCCTTGGGGGCGACGACAGCCTGAACGGCCTCGGCGGCAACGACATCCTGTACGGCGGCGCCGGCAATGACAGCCTGAGTGGCGGTTCCGGTAACGACACCTTGTATGGCGGTTCGCCTGCGGCACCGTCGAACGGAAGCGACACGCTGTCGGGGGGTGACGGCAACGACATTATTTACGGTACGGGCACGTTGAACGGCGGCCTTGGCAACGACCTTGTCACCGCCGGCAGCGGTTCGTCGATCGACGGCGGAGGCGGGGTAGACTTTGCATCCTTTGCGGGGAACTCGACCGAATTCGCGGTGCTGACCCATGGCAGCGACCTGCTGGTCATGGCGAAAGGCAGCGACCTCGCCCATGCCGTGACGGTAACCGATATCGACGAATTGCGGTTCGACGATCTCCAGATGGAGGTGTCGGATATCGGCATCGGTCTTATCGTTGCAGGCACGGCTTCCGGTGACACCCTTTCCGGCAACGCTTTCGCCGATATGGTGGACGGCGGCGACGGCAATGACGTCGTGTACGGTTATGGCAATGACGACACCCTGACCGGCGGCAACGGCACCGACAGCCTCTATGGCGGCGTGGGCCGCGACGCAATCGACGGCGGGGATGGCGCCGACGTCCTTTCGGGCGACGCCGGCAACGATACGCTGACCGGCGGCGCGGGCGCCGACGGTTTCGTCTTTCTGGCCGCCGGCGACAACGGTCATGACACCGTCCAGGACTTCGTCAGCGGCAGCGATCAACTGGTGTTCACCGGCACGGACTACGGCTTTGCCGCCGGACACAATCTGACGGGCGCGGAGTTCATCGCCGGGTCTGCCGCCATCGGCGCCTCCGCCCAGTTCGTCTGGGACGCGGCCTCCCATATTCTCTACTGGGACCACGATGGCGCTGGCGGCGACGCTGCTATTGCGATCGCGACTTTCGGTGGCTCGGCGACGTTGGCGGCGTCGGATATTCATTTCGGGTAACTTGGGTCGATTGAGCCAGGCTCACCCCAAGGTTGGATGAACGAACATGAACGAAGTTATCAAACTTCGTTCATGTTCGGTTATCTATACCAGGACTCATCAAAGGCAGGACGAGACGCCCGGCCGGGAAAACAAGGATGAGAGAGATGCCTAAGATGAATTTCAGGATGCTCGCCGTTACCGGTCTGGCCGCGGCTCTGCTGTTGCCCACCCTCGCCAATGCCGAAAGCTGCTATGAGCGCAAGAAGGACAACCAGGCGTCGGGCGCCGTGGTCGGCGCCGTCGCGGGCGGCGCCATCGGCAACGCGACCTCCGGCCGGCGCAGCAAGGGTACCGGCACGGTCCTTGGCGCCATCGTCGGCGCGGCCGTGGGCGCCTCGGTCGGCAAGAACGGCACCAAGTGCCACTACGACGATCGCTATGATGATCGCTACGACCGGTACGACGACCGCTATGACCGTCGTGACGATCGCCGCGACGACCGTTATGACCGCCGCGACGATCGTCGTGACGACCGCTGGGATCGCCGGGACGACCGCCGCGACGATCGCCACGACCGTGACAACTGGTAAACCCGGTTCATCCGCGACATGAAGAAACGCCCGGAGATATCTCCGGGCGTTTCTGTTTTCGCGTTCGTATTGTCTAGGCCTGCCGTTACTTCTTCTTGCGCCAGGCCAGCATGGTCGAGGCGTAGTAGTTCACGATGCTGCTGACGAGGACGGCGACGACGCCGGCGACGCGGTAGTCGAGGCCATGGCTCTTGAGGAACAGCGCCAGGAAGAAGCTGATGGCGCCTCCCACCGAGCAGGCGATGTAAAAGGCGATCAGGCCCGTCAGGATCGACCAGCCCTTGAGGCGCTTGTCGCGGAAGGTGATGAAGTTGTTGACGAAGAAGTTCGACGTCATCGACACCCAGGTCGCCACGATGTAGCTCAGTGCGTCGTCCGGCAGCCAGCGATAGCGATAGAGCGGCGATGCCTCGCCGCGGAAGATGTGGTGGCAGGCGATCAGGACGGCCAGATAGACGAAGACGCCGGTCAGCCCCACCCCCGCGAACAGCACGAAGCGCGCCGGCACCAGGCTTCCCGTCGCCTTTTCGACGAGCAGCGCGCCGAGATCGAGCACGACGCGCAGGTCGAGCTTCGATTCGCCGCCCTGGCGCTGGCGCAGGGACGCCTTGACCTCGCCGAAGCGCGGCTTGATCTTCGCCGAGGCCGCGACGTCGACCAGGATCTTGAAGCCGACGCCGGCCAGGCGCGGCCGGGCCGATTCGTAGTATTCGCGCGTCATCATGAAGCAGCCCGACAGGGGATCGGTCAGCGGCACCTTCAGCACAAGGCCGGTGGCGGCCGTGGCGGCCTTCGAGCCCAGGTCGCGGAACCACGACAGGCCTGTATTGACTTCGCCGATATAGCGCGAGGCGCAGACCAGGTCCTTGTCGCCCTTCAGGATCATCAGCGCCAGGGCGCGGATGGCCTGCGGATCGTGCTGGCCGTCGCCGTCCATGACGCCGAGGACGCGGCCGTGGGCGATGTCCCAGCCCTTGATGGCGGCCGAAGACAGGCCGCGTTCGTTATAGCGCACGTGCAGGCGCACGTTCGGGCGGATCTTGGCCAGTTCCAGGACTTCCGACTGGGTGTTGTCCTGCGAATTGTCGTCGACCACGATGATCTCGTGGTTGATGTCGCTGAGCGTCGTGCAGATCTCGTCGATGACGCTGCGGATAGCCGCGCCTTCGTTCAGGGTGCAGACGATAAGGCTGAGATCGGGTGTTGTCCGTACGCCACCTTTGGGTTGATCAGACACGGGATCGTTCAAAAAAGAACTCCTAATTCAATCCTGTAACACGCGGGACAAACTAAGGCCTGCCGGCCCTTCTACCCCAGAAAGGCCTCTCACGGCGGATCGGGACAACAATCCTGCTCCATAATCTGTACGCTTCGACTTTACAATGGAGAAACTGATGGGGGTCGAAAGCCGCTCATCGTGGCCCGCCGTCCGGGGTTGGCGGGTCAACGGACAGGTGCGTTTTGCCTGCCTCCTGCCCCTCGCCTTCGGTGTCCTGGCAAAGCTCAGGCACCCGGACGGACTGTTCAGCGAATATCGCACCGTCGCCTGTGCAGGCTTGCACGCCAATGCCGGCGAAGGCTTTTACAGCCGCACCCTGACGTGCGGCGGCGAGCACGTCCCCTCCTTCGTCTACCTGCCCGATATCGCCCGAATCGCCGGGACGATCATTACGGCCATCGGCGAACCGGGCCTCCTGCTCGCCTATCTGTGCCTGACGATCTTGAGCGTCGCCGCGCTGATCAGCGTGCCCCTGTTCAGCGCGCTGGTGCCCGGCCGGTGGCAGGACCGCCTGCCGTTCGCGGCGCTGCTCGGCGGCGGCGCGGTGCTGGTCGGCAATATCGCAGTGATCCTGCACGGTGCCGTCCTGATGGCGGCCCTGGTGTTCGAAACGGCGCCGTGGGTGCTGATCGCCGCCGTGGTCGTCGCCAGTTGGGTCAAGCCTGTGTTCCTGACGGCGCTGGTCATCCCTTTGGCCGCGGGTCTTCCGTGGCGCAAGACGGCGGCGATGATCGGCGCCGGCGCTGTCATGGGCCTCCTGCCGACCGTTGTGTTCGGCGCCACCGGGGGCGCGCTGGCGAAGCAGTGGCTTGATCTGTTGAGCTATTTCGTCTGCGACGTCACGCCGGGAAAGGGGCTTCTGGGCTGGCTGCAATGGGCCGGCATCAATGGCCGGTCACCCGTGGCGCACGTCCTGTGGTTCGGCTTTGCAGCCGCCCTGCTCGGCTGCGTCCTGGTCTTGCCCAAGGTATTGCGTCTGACCCCGGCCGAGCGCATCTGGCTGGGACTGGCGGTCGCCGCCCTGCTCATCCCGCGCATCATGGCGGAGGATGTCTTTTTGGTCGGCCCGGGCCTGCTGGTCGTGGCGCAGGCGGCCAGGCGCCTCCTGCCCGTATCGACGGCGTTCGAGGCGCCGGCCTTGCGCGGCGGCGTGGGCATACTGCATGGCCTCTGCGTCCTGGCGCTGGCGGGCGGGCTGACGGGCCTCGGCGATATCGCCGTGCCGTCGGCGCTGTTGGGCTTCAGCGCCTATCTGCTGTTCGTCGGCCAGATCGCCGCGCGGCAATGGTTGGCCGCGATCACGCCGCAAGGTTTGAACATCAAGTTCCGGACGGCGGCCGAATGACCGACGCCCTCACCTTTATCGAAGCCCGGACAAGGACCTGGACCGGAAAGATCATCTTCCACCTGATCTTTCTCTTTCCGATGCTGGGCGCCATCGTCAGCAAGCTTGCCAAACACCGCCACCTGCTCAACGACTACGACGCGCTGGCGTGCGGCGCGTGGTCGCTGGCGCGCGGACTTTCGCCCTATGCGCGCCACCCCGTGTGTCCGGGGCTCGATCCGGCGGCCTATGTCTACGCGCCGCAGGTCGGCCTGGCCTTCCGCCCGTTCATCGGCGCCTTCGGGCTCGAGGGGTCGCGTATGGTCTGGCTGGTCGTGCTGCTGCCGGCCATGGGCATTTTGACCTGGTACGCCCTGGTCCGCGCCATGCCGCGTGCCCCCTACGTCTTGCGCGTGATGTCGCTGGCGGCGATAGCCGGGTCCATGGTGACGTGCGGCAATGCCGGCTTCGTTTTGAACGGTCTGATCGTGTTGTGCGCGCTGAATCTCAAAACATCGCGCTATCCATTTGTAATCGCCGTGCTTTTGGCGGCGATCATCAAACCCGTCATGCTGACCTGGCTGTTCGTTCTGATGGTCGACGAGCGGCCGTGGATTTCCCGCATGGTCGCCACGGGCGCGTCCGCGGTGGCCGGCGTTGCGATCGTCGGCTGGATGATGCTGAGCGCCGGGCCGTTGACGGCAGAGTGGCATGGGCTGATGGGCGCCATCCTGCACGAACAGCCGGGCGTGGCCTTCTTCTCGTATTCGAACCTTATCGGACTCGACCCGGCCTCGCCCGTCACCCTGGTGCTGCTCCTGCTGTTCATGGGCGGGCTGGCCTTGAGCGGCCTCGTCCTGGCCGAGGGGGCCGGCCTGTCGCGCGATGAGCGCATTGTCCTGGGCATCGGCATGGCGCAGCTGCTCAATCCGCGCCTGATGGACTACGACATGCTGACGCTCGCGCCCTTCGTCGCCCTGGTGGTCATGTTGGCGAAGGATTGCGGGCCGCGGGCGTTCATAGGGATGAGCTGGGTGTTCGCCGGCACGCTGACGGCCTGCGTCGTGACCAATGTCATCGAACTGCCGGTTCTGCACCGCGCGCCGGTGACGGTCTTCGTCTACTGCGGCATGACGGTGGCTTTGGCGGTGCTGACTTTGAAGCGCGACCGGTCGTGGCTCAGTACGGTTGTTTCCGCAGGCCCCAGTAGTAGAGCTGCTTCTTGATCCGACGAGACCACTTGGCCAGCCGGGCCTTTGGGCGCGCCGGCATGGTCGGGTCGGTGACATTACGCCCGCCGCCGATGTGACGGGCGATGCCCGGCAGCAGGAAGGCCATGGTCTGCCCGCTGTCCTTTTTGATGATGGCCGACATCTGGTCGGGCATGACGCGGGCGAACGGTTTGAAGCGGTGATAGAGCTCGGTCTTGAACAGGCCGGGATTGGGCGACCAGCCGAAGAATTCGACGTGGGCATTGGCGCGCATGTGCGCCAGGTGGTGGCCGTTGATGTCGAGCGGGTCGGAATGGCGGCGCCACTTGGCGCGGATCTCGTCGAAGGCGCGCACGCAGACCTGGGCGACGCCCGGTTTTTCCAGCGCCTGCATGGCGGTGTCCCAATCGACCGGCGCGTCGGTCACCCAGTCGTCTTCGAGATGGAAGATATAGGGGGTTTCGACGGCGCTGTAGAGGCGGTCGAGCGAGCGCATCAGGCCTGTGCGGCCCTCGCCTGTCAGGATGGTCGCTTCGGGCATGCGCTTTTTCACGGCCTCGATGACGTCGGCGTCGCCGGAGTCTTCATTGATCAGGTAGCGGCCGCCGCTGTTGAAGCTCTGGAAAGCGGTCAGCGTCTGGTCGAGCAGGTCAAGGCGCCCGCAGCTGGTGATGGTGACCGTGACCGTGTCCGGAATGGGCTTCGCCGCCATCTTGCGCTGTCTCCGAGGGGGTTCGTTATCTGGTTAGCACGGTCCGAAGGAAGGAAGAACCCCCTCCACCGCTTCGCGGTCCCCCTCCCCACGCTTCGCGTAGGGAGGAGATTTCCTTCTCCTCCCCATCCTTGATGGGGAGGGGGACCCCGAAGGGGTGGAGGGGTATCTTTCTTTCTACATCGCCGCCGTCAGCCGGCTGAGCGCTGCCGACAGCTTGGCCTTGCCGGCTTCGGCGTCCCTGAGACGTTCGCGGTTTTCCTCGATAACCTCTTCCGGGGCGCGCGACACGAAGGCCGGGTTGTCGAGCTTCTTGCGCACGGCGTCGATGTCCTTGTCGAACACGGTCAGCTCCTTGCGCAGGCGCGCCTCTTCCGCCTTGACGTCGATGAATTCGGCGATTGCCAGGTGCGCGGTCGCTTCGGCGGCCACGAAGGGCACGGCGCCCGCCGGGGCGGCTTCGGCCACCCTGGCGTCCGACACGCGACCCAGGAAGGTGATCAGGTCGTTGTGGCGCAGGAGACGCGTGGCCGAGACGTCGCCGGCGCTGGTGAGCGTCAGAGACGGCCGCGCCGAACCCGGCACATTCATTTCCGAGCGGATCGAGCGCACTTCGCTGACCAGGTCGATCAGCCAGTTGATCTCCTCGTCGGCTTCGGCGTCGATCGCCGTGGCGTCGAAGCGCGGCCACGACGCCGACATCAGCAGGCCCTCGCCGCCCGTCTGCTGCCACAGCTCCTCGGTGAGGAAGGGCATGACCGGGTGCAGCAGGATCATCCCCTGGTCGAGCACCCATGCCGTCATGGCGCGAATCTCGGTCTTGGCGGCGGCGTCCGTGCCATTGAGGATCGGCTTGGCCAGCTCCAGGTACCAGTCGCAGAAGACGTTCCAGATGAACTTGTACAGCGCGTTGGCGGCCTCGTCGAAGGCGCAGGCCTCGATCGCCTGGGTGACGGACGCGTTGACCTTCTGGACCTCGCCGCGGATCCAGCGCGACAGGGTGAGCTTGGCCGACGCCGGGTCGAAGCCCTTGACGCGCTGGCATTCGTTCATGCCGCAGAAGCGCGTGGCGTTCCACAGCTTGGTGCCGAAATTGCGATAGCCTTCAATGCGTTGTTTGGCCAGCTTGATGTCGCGTCCCTGCCCCGACATGGCGGTCAGGGTGAAGCGCAGGGCGTCGGCGCCGAACTCGTCGACAATGGTCAAGGGGTCGATGACATTGCCCTTGGACTTCGACATCTTCTGGCCCTTCTCGTCACGGACCAGGGCGTTGATGAAGACGCGCTGGAACGGCGCCTCGCCGGTAAAGTGCAGGCCCATCATCATCATCCGGGCGACCCAGAAGAAGATGATGTCGAAGCCGGTGACGAGCGTATGCGTCGGATAGAAGCGGCGCAGGTCGTCGGTCTCCTCCGGCCAGCCCATGGTCGAGAATGGCCACAGCGCAGACGAGAACCAGGTGTCGAGGACGTCTTCGTCCTGGCGCAGGCTGACGCGTTTGCCATAGTGCGCCTCGGCTTGCGTCAGCGCCTCGGCCTCGTTGTCGGCGACGAAGACCTTGCCGTCCTCGGCATACCAGGCCGGGATGCGGTGACCCCACCACAGCTGGCGCGAGACGCACCACGGCTCGATATTGCGCATCCACTCGAAATAGGTCTTTTCCCAGTTGCGCGGTTCGAAGACAGTACGGCCGTCCTCGACGGCCTTGATGGCTTCCTTGGCCAGTTCGCCGGCGTTCACATACCATTGGTCGGTCAGGTAGGGCTCGATGACGACGCCCGAACGGTCGCCGTGCGGCACCATGTGCTTCGTCTTCTCGATCTGCTTGAGCAGGCCGAGGTTTTCCATTTCGGCGATGATCAGTTTGCGCGCCGCAAACCGGTCCTGGCCGCGATAGGCTTCGGGCACGACGTCGTTGAGGGCGCCGTAGACGTCCATGATGTTGATCGCTTCCAGGTTCTGGCGCTTGCCGACCTGGAAGTCGTTGAAATCGTGCGCCGGCGTGATCTTGACCGCGCCGGAGCCCTTTTCGGGATCGGCGTATTCGTCGGCGACGATGGGGATGCGGCGGCCGACGATCGGCAGGGTGACGAACTTGCCCACCAGGCCTTTGTAGCGCTCGTCGTCGGGGTGGACGGCGACGCCGGTATCGCCCAGCATGGTTTCGGGGCGCGTCGTCGCCACGACGATATAGTCGCGCGTCTCGAAGGTGTCGTTGCCCTCTTCGTCCTTGACCGGATGCTGGTACGTGACACCGTCCGCCAGGGGATAGGCGAAGTGGTAGTAGGCGCCGTCGACTTCCTTCTGTTCGACCTCGAGGTCGGAGATCGCCGTCTGGAAGTGCGGGTCCCAGTTGACCAGCCGCTTGTCGCGGTACATCAGGCCCTGCTTGTAGAGGGTGACGAAGACCTTGCGCACGGCGTCGGACAGGCCTTCGTCCAGCGTAAAGCGTTCGCGCGACCAGTCGCACGAGGCGCCCAGGCGGCGGAGCTGGCCGACGATGGTGCCGCCCGATTCGGCCTTCCACGCCCAGACCTTTTCGATGAACTTTTCGCGGCCCAGTTCGCGGCGGCCGATATTTCCGGCGGCGGCCAGTTGGCGTTCCACCACCATCTGGGTGGCGATGCCGGCGTGGTCGGTGCCGGGCAGCCACAGGACCGCCTTGCCGCGCATACGTTCGAAGCGCGCCAGCACGTCCTGGAGCGTATTGTTGAGCGCATGGCCCATATGCAGGCTGCCCGTGACATTGGGCGGCGGGATGACGATCGAGAAGCCCTCGCCGTCGCCGGCCGGCGCGAACGCCCCGGATTTCTCCCACATGGCGTAAAGGCGTGGTTCAACGACGGACGGATCGAAAGTCTTTTCAAGCATGGTTCTAATGGGCAAAGGGCAAAAAGAAAAAAGAGCGGCGCACGGGGCGTCCGCTCTTTAGCCGTTGCAGGCTAGGAAATCCATAGCGGAGACGCCGTCTCCGCCCGCGATCGGCTTCCGGCTAGCGGCCCTGACGCGACAGGCGTTCGACCTCAAGGCGAACCTGCTCTTCGACGATGCGCGGCAGGTGCTCGTCGAGCCAGGATTGCAGAAGCGGACGCAGCAGGTCGCGCGTGACGTCTTCCAGCGTGCGGTCGCTCTTCGGGACCTGGATGGCGCCGGTCAGCGCGCCGAAGGCCGACGAAGCGGCGGCAGCCGTGCGGTCGCTGACCAGCCCGGCCGCGGGGGCGGCGGCCACCGGTGCAGGACGCGGAGCCGGTGCGGGCGCAGGCGCCGGTTCCGGCTCGGGTTCATAGGCCTCGATATCCCCGACGACGTCCGACTTGGGGGCTTCCCAGGTTTCGGTCAGTTCAAGGACGTCGTCCTCGGACTCGTCTTCCATTTCAGGCTGGGGCGCGGGCGCAGGCGCGGCGGCAGCCGGCTCCGGATCGGGCGCAGCCTGGGCTCCGGCATCCTCCGGCGCGTCATCTTCCGAGATGATGCGGCGAATCGATGCGAGGATTTCCTCCATTGTCGGTTCGTGTGCGGATTGTTCTGCCATTTTTTGTAACTGCTGCGAATCGGATGCGGAAAAAGAAGTCCGCCACAGTGGACACGTATTCGCCCGTTTTGGCAACTCTCATAAGCCGAAACGCGGACGGAAAATTCGTCGCTGAGGCTAATTTATCTGTGGGCACAAACGGTTGGGCCGGACTCTTCTCAGAGCCCGGCCATAGTTTCACGTCCAATAAGTGCGCAATACGGAACTACTTGCGACCGTTGCCCAAAAGGCCTTCGGCAGCGCCGTCGACCGCATGGACGACCGGCACGATCGGCGTCCAGCCCTTGGACTGGACCTTGTTGAAGTTCTTCTGCGGATCGTAGGTCTGCAGGTTCGGCACGAAGGCCTGGGCCGTCAGTCCGCCCGTGACGCTGAGGAGCTGGGCGGCGGCGACGTACTGGCTGCGCTGGGCGTTGATCAGGTCGAGCTGGGCGCTCTTCAGTTCCTGCTCGGCGTTCAGCACTTCGATATTGGTGCGCAGGCCGACTTGCTGCTCGGTCTTGACGCCTTCGGCGGCGACCTTGGCGGCCTTGACCTGTTCTTCGTTGGACGTGACGGCCGAACGCGCGGCGATCATGTTCGACCACGACTGCGACACGGTCGAGACGACCGTGCGGCGGGTCTGTTCGACCTCGAGGCGGCTGGCGGTTTCGTTTTCCATCGCCTGGCGGACGCGCGATCCATTGAGGCCGGAGCTGAACAGCGGAACCGAGAGACGGACGGTTGCCGAGGTGTCTTCCAAGGCGCTGCCGAGATGGCCGGCGACGCCCGACTTGCCCGACGAGACCGACAGGCCGACCGTCGGACCGAAGGCCGAGCGTTCGGCCTTGACGCGCGCCGCGGCGGCGTCATCGGCGTACTTGGCGGCAGCCAGATCCGGGTTGTTGCTTTCGGCGGTCGACAGCGCGGTATTGAAGTCGACCGGCAGGCCCGGCATGTCCGGCACGGGGTCGAGCGCGGTAGGCGCCTGCCCGACGACGGCGACATAACTGGCGCGGTCGCTGTCGAGCTGTGCCTGGGCCGAAGCGAGGCCTGCGGCCGATGCCGACAGGCGCGCCTGGCTTTGCGCGACGTCGGTGCGCGTCAGTTGGCCGGCTTCGAACTGGGCCTGCGTCTGGTCGAGCTGGGCTTTCAGGATGTCGTAGTTGTCCTGGCTGATGCGCAGGGCTTCCTGGTCGCGGCGCACGGCGGTGTAGACGCTGATGACGTTGAGCAGCAGGGTCGATTCGGTCGAACGCAGGTCTTCCTGGCCCGCCTTGACGCCGGCCTTGGAGGCTTCGAGCGAGGCGCTCAAGCCCCCCGAGGCGAACAGCGTCTGATTCGCCGAGATGCTGGCGGTCTGGAAGGAGCGGTCGCCGGCCAGGTTCTGACCGCGGTCGGCATAGGACTGGCTGACGCCCAGCGACAGGCTGGGGCCGAAATTGGCGCGGGTCTGGACATAGGTCTCATCGGTCGCGCGCTGCTGAGCCCGGGCACGTCCCAGTCCCGGGTTCTGACTGTACGCCATGGCGATGGCGTCGGCCAGCGACTCGGCCTCCGCGACGCAGGCGAAACCCATCGCCGCGATGCCGATGCCGGCCGCCAGAGCGATACGCGAAAGTGCTTTGGTCATGTCATACCCCTAGATAGCCGCCATCCGGCGCAACCCCCGTCCGCACCCGAAAGTGCGATTCCCGGCACCATGCCGGGCAATCGGCCGCCCTGAATTCAATGCGCATAATCCGTAAAACGGAAATCGTTAAACTTGCGACAACATGCCAGAGGCCGAAACCTCAGGCACGTTAAGCTTTTTTCATGTTGCGCCGGTAGCTTAATGCACCTTTTGCCAGAAAGCGGCAACAGCCGGCAGGGTAAATACGCTTTACTTAGAACTCAAAACTCGGGCTGCGGTCGAAACCCGGCAGGGTCGACGGCGCCGAATCGAAGACGTCGCGTTCCGAGAAGCCGGTCTCGAGCCGGATATAGAGACGCGCGCGGCCCACCGGACCGTCCTTCAGCACCACGGCCAGGCGGCCGCCCGGCTTCAGCGCCTTCAGCCACGCCGCCGGCAACTCGGCGACCGCGCCCTCGACGACGATGGCGTCATAGGCGGCGCCGACCGGCACCTTGAGGTCGGCGACCGCCGTCGCGACGCCCAGTTCCTTGAGATAGGGCTCGACGACCGCCATGGTGCGCGGGTCGCCTTCCTGCAACGTCACCTTGGCGCCGGCCTCGGCCAGAACGGCGGCGGCGTAAGGCGCCGCGATGGCCAGTATCTTTTCGTCGGCTTTCGGCTCTATCGCCTGCAGCAGCTTGGAAATGTCGCGAGGGCGCATAAGGACGCGGCCGGGCGCGATCTGCGGCTCGACCTCAGCGTAGGCGGCAAAGGCCTGGGACGCCGCGCACAGGCGCTCGCGCGCCACGTGGCGCATGGCCAGTTGCAGCGGGGTATCCGTGACGTCGTTGGTGCGAACCTGCGACTCGACCATGTTTTGCCGCGCAGCGTGAAAATCCATCAGGGAACCCCAAAAACCAGAATTCAATTACCCGCGACTCCGCGCGGGTTTGCAGTGCATAATAAAAGTCTAGGCCCCGTCAAGGCAAGCACTCGCATGCGATTTTCCGCGCGGTTTTGCCTGGTCGCGCGATTTATCCGTAAAGTGGCGGCCCCTTTAATCGCATTGCGCTCGTAAAAAGCCAACTATTGACAGGATTTTAAAAAAATCCGCTTACAGGGAATTGCCGTGCCGCGTTCGATCTGATAGCTCAACGCACCTTGCTCCAGTGAGGCCTGATGGCGGAGCGGTTACGCAGCGGATTGCAAATCCGTGTAGCCCGGTTCGACTCCGGGTCAGGCCTCCAAGCACCCCTCCCCGACAATTTAAAATCAATATTTTCAGCGGTTTGGGTGTTTTCCACAGTCAAATATCGACGTTTTGTGAAATTAACCCCTCGTTAAGGCAAATCATTCATTAAGGATATGTCTTTGCTTTTTTGAAGACACCCACCATCACCAAACTCTTAAAGCCCGAAAGGTTTCTTTCGGGCTTTTTTTCGTTTGTTCACGCATCAGGCTTGCGTCAGGCTTTCGATGATGTCGGTCGGTGTGTGCGGAAACCAGCTGATCCGGCCTGAGGCTTCGATTCCGACAGGCTCTCCGCGCCAGTAGACGAGATTTTCCATGGGACATTCTCCGTCAGCCCCGGGCGCAAACTACCGCCGCTGCGATCGGTCTTCGATAGGCGGCAGACGGGCGTCCCGGCAAAAAACGGTAAATATGCGGCGGGAGCGCCAGGTGATTTGGCAGACCCAAGCCGGCGCGCTAGGTCGTTGTTTCGACGCGTGATTTATCCGCAAAGGGCGTTACGCTTTATCGGATTGCACTCCGGCCGGCGGAAAAACGCGTTTCCTGTGAACAATCTGCGCCTTTTGGCTTGCCATCCGCCCGAAAGCCTTGCTATAGGGCGCGCCTTCGCACGGTGCTGCTGTTCCTCGGTAGCTCAGTTGGTAGAGCGTTCGACTGTTAATCGAATGGTCACAGGTTCGAGTCCTGTCCGGGGAGCCACCGTTGCGAGGTTAAGCCGTCGACCCGGTCCGGTTCCCCTTCCCTGTTTTCAGTCCTGTTTCGCTGCCTTCATGCGGCGCGTCAGCCACGCGCGCACCGGGCTGTCTATGAATTTGAGCGCCGCGGCACTCAACAGCAGGGTCGCGACGAGGCTCAGTGCGATGCGCAGGCTCGGGGTCCTTACCGCGAAATAGTTGAAGACCCACGCGCAGCACCACAGCAACGGGCCCTGCAGGGCATAAAGCGGATACGACAAGTCCCCCATGATCCGGCTAAGGCGGGTCAGGACATCGGGCAGCCGCGCCCGGGCGCCGGCGACGACCAGCACGGGCACCACCACCAGCGACCATGGATACCAGGTCCAGTCCTTGTCGGGGCCGGCGAAGAAGAACCAGGCGCTGAAAGCGAGCGTGGCGGCCAGGATCGAGGCCCACACCCGATTCGTCCAGACGGGAAGTTTCGGCTCGACGTCCGACAACAGGACACCCAGCAGGAACAGGCCTCCGACGCGCGGGAAGCCGCTCCAGAAGCCGTTTACCTGGTCGCCGCCGCCGCCGCCGAGCGTCGCCACCAGGACGAATCCCAGGGCGCACAACCCGGCCAGTAATATTTTCCGGCGGTGCAGGGGCGCCCAGACGGCATTGGCCGCCAGTTCGAAGAAGAGGGAATATTGCGGCGGATTGAACGGGAAGATGAAGCGGGCGCCCTGGAATTCCTGCGCCGCCAGCAAGGGGATGTTGAGCGCGCCCAACAGCGCCGCCAGAAGCCAGCGGCTATGGCCGCCCGGATAGTAGGTGAAGAAGATGGCTGCGGCGATCGCGTCGGCCAGGACGATCAAGGGCATCAGGCGGATCAGCCGGACAAGGATGAAGCCCCGCAGGGTCAGCCGGCGGTCAAGGCGTTCGGCGTAGGCGCGGGCCAGGACGAAGCCGCTCAAGGCAAAGAAGAACTCGACCGCAAGATAGGCGTTCGGCGCCAGGTTGACGCGGTTGGTCAGCCCGAGGTGGTAGACCGCCACCGACAGGGCGGCCAGGCCCCGAAGGCCGTCGAGTGCAGGATAATGCCGTGTCTGTGTGCTCATTCGCGCCCCTGCCCCTATAAAGGGCCGCGCTGAGCGGGCGGTCAAGCCGCGCGCCACGTCTGGTTTTTATATTTCGCGGTTTTGACGGATATATCGTTCTTACCGGTGCTGATCGCATGCTCTGCTCATCCCTTCGAGGAGTTTTCGTCATGCTCGGTACCATTCTTCTGATCGTTCTCGTCCTGGCCGTCGTCGGCGCCCTGCCGACCTGGCGCTACAGCAACAACTGGGGTTACGCCCCGTCGGGCGGGCTCGGCGCCATCCTGCTGGTGCTGATCGTTCTGGTACTGCTGGGGAGGGTGTGACATGAGCGCCGTCGCTGCAACCTATGCCCAGCCGCTGGCCCGCCACGGCTTCTTCGCCTTCCTGGCCCTGGTCCTGCTCGCTGTCTGCGCGGCCCTGTTCCTCAACATGCCGCCCGAGCGTTCGGTAGCGGCGACCTATGATCCCGACGCGTCGGTCGACGGCGACTATACGGCGACCGAACCCGCCGACGCGCCCGTCGTCGACGCGCGCGTCGAGCCGAACTGAACGGGCTCATGCGCCGCATGATCCGCGAACAGGCAAGAGACGACGTTTGGTGTTTATCGGGTCACGCGAGGCCCGTCGGTATGGCCGTGTCGTCCTTTAGCGTCTCCATCGAGATGTAGGCGGAAACGTCGAACAGGTCGATCCGGCTGACCAGGCGCTTGTAAATCGCGTCGTAGTGCGCGATGTCGCGCACCACCACTTTCAGAATATAGTCGAGATTGCCGGCCAGGCGGTGCGCCTCGACGATTTCGCCTATATCGGCCAGGGCGTCGCGAAAGCGTTCCAGCCAGTCGGCCGTGTGGTGCGCTGTCTTGATCATGACGAAAACCGTGCCGGCCACGCGCATCTTGTGGCGATCGAGCACGGCGACGCAGCGCTGGATATAGCCCTCTTCCTTAAGGCGCGTCACGCGGCGCGAACAGGCCGAAGCGGACAGCGCCACGCGTTCGGCCAGATCGGCCAGCGGCATATTGGCGTCGCGTTGCAGCCAGGCGAGGATGCGGCGGTCACGGTCGTCGAGCATTGCAGTATCTCCCGATGGGTGGAATTTGCGCGTCGCCATTCCACAGCGCAAGTCAAATGCGCGTAATGGCCAAAATCGTGATCAAATCGCGCGCCTCGTGCAGGCGCCTTGTCGTAAGCTCCCTGACGAACACGGAGAGTTACGGATGCGTAGAATCGGCCTTATCGGCGGCATGAGCTGGGAAAGCACGGCGATCTATTACAAGCTGATCAACGAGGGCGTCCGGGCCCGCCTGGGCGGGCTGGCCTCGGCCGACATCGCCTTGCGCTCGCTCGATTTCCGCGACGTCGTGGCGCTTCAGAAGGCCGACCGCTGGGACGAGGCGGCCAGGCTCCTGTCGGCGTCGGCTTGCGATCTGAAAGCGTCGGGCGCCGATGCCTTGCTGATCTGCACCAACACCATGCATATCGTGGCGCCAGAGGTGACCTCGGCTTGCGACCTGCCATTGATCGACATTATCGATGCGACGGCGCAAGCGATCCGCGCCCGGGCTTGCCGCCGCCCGCTGCTGTTGGCGACACGCTATACCATGGAGCACGGCTTTTACGCCGAGCGCATGCAGCGCCACGGCATCGCGGTTCAAGTCCCCGACGCGGCCGACAGGACCATCTGCCACGGCATCATCTTCGACGAACTGTGCCAGGGCGTCGTCACGCCGCGCAGCCGCCAGGCCCTTTACGACATGGCCTTGCGGGGGCGCGCCGGCGGGGCCGACAGCGTCATACTGGGGTGCACCGAACTTGGCCTGTCGATCGCGCCCGATGCCCTGCCCCTGCCCGGCTTCGACTCGACGGTCATCCACGCCCAGGCCGCGGTCGACTTTGCGCTGGCGGGCGAGGACCTGCGGCAATTGGCGTCATAAAGGCGGGTAGCGATCGTCTCGACGCGTGCTATATAGAAGGCCTGTTTGCTTTTGCTTAGTCGCGATGTCTACGCCGAAAACCGCTGAGACTTCCGGCATATCGCTTCCCTGTTTCGAGACCGCCATGCTCCGCTACGACGCCATCGCCGCCACCCCCGCCTCGGACTATCCGTTCCGCAACCTGATCGGTGAAGGCGTCATGCCGGCCGAGGACCAGGACGCCATCGAGCGCGACTTCCCGCAGATCGACAAGACCGGCTTCATGCGCCCGGAGGACTTTCCCATGGGCCCGGCCTTCCGCACCCTGCT
>FTCT01005000.1_pt1 | contig 34178 bp, 38 predicted proteins | sample 1658881 | NCBI WGS metagenome assembly FTCT01 (sample SAMEA3914864, study PRJEB12502) | metagenome | biome: forest; material: soil | place: USA | collected 2012-03-12 | depth 0.3 m | reverse complement strand
CGGCAGGAAGATCAGCAGCGACACGAAGATGGCGACGATCTTGGGCGCGTAGACCAGGGTCTGCTCCTGGATCTGGGTCAGGGCCTGGAACAGGCCGATGGCCACGCCGACCACCAGGCCGACGATCAGGCACGGCGCACACAGCTGCAGGGTCAGCCAGATCGCGTCCCGACCGACATCAAGAACCTCGGAGCCCGTCATGCAAACCTCGTCGGAATCGGCCGTACTGGCCGTGTGGATTCGAGGCTCGAAGATGCCGGGAATATGGTTAACGAGCCGTTAGGGGTTATTACCCGGACGGTCAGAAATGGGGAACGCGACGCTCTGTCTCAGCGCGCCCCTCTCAGCGCCCCAATCTAGCGCCATCGCGTCGGCGGCTGGCCCACGTGGCGGGCGAAGGCGACGCTGAAGGTGCTGGCCGAGCTGTAGCCGACCTGCTCGGCCACCTCGGCGACGCTGTCGTCCCCGCGCCGCAGCAGGTCCTTGGCCAGGGCCATTCGCCAGGCCAGAACATATTCCATCGGCGGCACGCCGACGGCGCGTCGGAAACGCTCGAAGAAGGCCGAACGCGACAGGGCCGCGGCCGCGGCCAGGTCCGGAACCGTCCAGGCGCGCGCCGGGTCCTGGTGGATCGCCCGGATGGCGGCGGCCAGGCGATCGTCGGCCAGGCCGCGCAGCAGGCCCGGCGACGCCGCCGTCCCGGCCGAGGAGCGCAGCGCCTCGATCAACATCACCTCCAGCAGGCGCGACAGCACCACCTCGCGGGCCGGCCGCTGCGCCCGGGCCTCCTCGCTGACCAGCTGGACCAGGGTGGCCAGCCGCGGTTCGCCGCGCACGTGGACGCTGCGCGGCAACAGCGAGACCAGCAGATTCGCGTCGGGCGAGCCGAACGTGCAGTAGCCGACCACGCTGCGCACGTCCGGCGGCCCGTCCTCGGCGCCCAGCCAGTAGCGGCCGGGGCCCACCTCGATGGGGATGGTGTCGGGCGCCTCGGCCGGAGGCGGCTCAAGGCTGGTCATCGTGAACTGGAAGAGCGACGGGATCAGGATGAAGTCGCCGGCCAGCAGCAGCATCGGCGGCTGGTCGTCGACCGTCAGGCGGCAGGCCCCTTCCAGCACCACGCCATAGAAGAAACGCCCGACCTCGGTGCGCCGCAGCCGCCAGAGGCCCGCCCCGCTCGAAACCTTCGCGAACGGCGCGCCGGGCTGCAGCAAGCCGACGACTTCGGCCAAGGGATCGACCACAACAGGACTCTCGCCAACGCATTACGGACTTTGGATCGTAACGGATCCTGAGGCGCGGCGTTAGGGTGGCTCATCCCAAAAACGCAGACGGAAGTCCTCCCCCATGAAAACCGTCCTGATCACCGGCTGTTCGTCCGGCTTCGGCCTCGACACCGCCCGCCATTTCCTGGACCGTGGCTGGAAGGTGATCGCCACCATGCGCACGCCTGATCCGGCCGTGCTGCCCAGCTCCGAGAACCTGACCATCCTGCCCCTGGACGTCACCGACGCGGCCAGCATCCGCGCCCTGGTCGAAACCGCTGGGCCGATCGACGTGCTGGTCAACAACGCCGGCATCGGCCTGCTGAACGCTCTCGAAGGCGTCTCGCTGGAGACCATCCGCGAGGTCTTCGAGACCAACGTCTTCGGCCTGATGGCCATGATCCAGGCCGTGCTGCCGCAGTTCCGCGCGCGCAAGGCCGGCGTCATCGTCAACGTCACGTCCAGCGTGACCCTGAGGTCGCTGCCGCTGCTGTCGGTCTACACGGGCAGCAAGGCGGCGGTGAACGCCTTCACCGAGTCCCTGGCCCTGGAACTGGAGCCGTTCGGCGTGCGCGTGCGCATCGTGCTGCCCGGCCGCGCGCCGGAGACCCGCTTCGGCGAGAACGCCCGCGCGCGCATCGGCGCGATCCCCGAGGCCTATGCCGAGCTGGCCCAGAAGATCTTCGCCGGCTGGGCGCAGGATCCCGGCGGCCTGATCACCCTCTCGGAGGACGTCGCCGAAGCCGTGTGGCGCGCGGCGACCGACCCGGCCAGCCCGATGCGCATCCCGGCCGGCGCCGACGCGGTGGCGTTGTCGGCTTAGGGTTCGGACCCCTTCAAACCTGTGTCATCCCGGCCGAAGCGAAGCGTAGAGCCGGGACCCAGGGGCCGCCGCATGGACCTTGGCCCCTGGATCCTGGATAGCCTCTTTGAGGCTTCCGGGATGACACGGATTTAGTGCTTTGAAATTTATCTGAAATTTCAAATATTCAACTTAGCTTGGCCCCTAATCCGTCGCATCGACCGCGCAGCGGAAGCCGATCGTCGCCGCGCGGTCCTTGCCCGGCGCCATCAACAGCAGCTTGCCGTGCTCGTCGTTGCGGTAAGCCTGGCGGAAGTACCAGATCGAGCCCTGCGGCTGATAGGCTGAGCCTCCGCGCAGGATCGCTGCGCGGGTGTGCTCGTCCCGGACCTCGTCGGTCCACTGCCACACGGTCCCGACCAGGTCCTGGACGCCGAACGGACTGGCGCCGGCCGGATGGGTCCCGACGATCGCCGGCGGCGCGACCTCCCGCCCCTGAGCCGGCGTCGGAACGGCCGCCGGATCCCAGGCCGCGCCCCATGGGTAGGCTCGACCGTCGGTCCCTTGCGCGGCGTACTGCCACTCCCACTCGCGCGGCAGGCGCTTGCCGGCCCAGGCCGCGTAGGCGCGGGCGTCCTCGATCGACACCCACGTCACCGGCCGCTCGGCCCAGCCCTCGGGATAGGTCCCGTTCCTCCAGTCCTTCAGGAAGTTGAGGTCGTCCTCGGGATGGTAGCGCGTGGCGTCCAGGAAGGCCTTGAACTGGGCGTTGGTCACCGGCGTGCGGTCGATGAAGAACCGCTTCATCGTCATCTGGTGATCGTGGAACCGGCGCGGCGCATCCTCCCACGGATAGGCGACATCGACCCCGACGCCATTGCCGCCCTCGACCTCCAGGCCGCGCACCTGGAAGCGGAAGGTTCCGGCGGGGATCTCGACCATGCCTGCCGGCGCGGTGGCGGCCAGGCGCGTCGGAGCGACCTCGACCAGCGCCTGGGCCAGCGGTTTCCATTCGCCGGAATAGGCGGTCAGCGGCTTGGCCGTCATGGCCTTCATCTGGGCCATCAAGGCGCGCTTATCGGCGTTCGGTTCGCCGTCGACCGCCAGCACCGCTCCATAGCCCTTGGCCTCGATCGGGAACGACAACCACGCGCCGTCCTTGTCGCGCTCCGGCGTCAACTCCACGCCATGGTAGAGGTCGAACCACCGCCGCCCCGGCGCGTCAGTTACTTTCATCTGCCGGCCGTCGACGTCGTATTCGTTGCGGTTGACGATGGTCCACACCGCCTGACCGGCTCTTGGCCAGCGACTGGCGAAGATCCCGTAGCGGACCATCGGATAGAACGGCTCCCAGTCGGGGCTGGACAGGAACGGCGCAACGCCCCGCTCTAGCGTCGCCACCCGCCGCGTGGCCTCGCCATCGCGCGGGGTGATCCCATTCCAGATCCCCCAAACGTTCTCCCAGCTTTCCCAGCCCTCGCCGTTGAAGAAGGCGTACTGCAGGTCGTCGGTCTTGGAGCGCGCCCAGCGGTCGGAGATGTTGACCATGTGCCGGGGCTCCAGCCAGCGGTAGCGGTCGACCTTGGGCGCGAAGCCGAACTCGTATTGGCCCCAGGACATCACGTTCCACGACAGCTGCTCGTCGTGCACCACGCCCTCGGGCTGGAAGGCCAGCGCCTTGCCCTGGCGCTCGGCGGCCAGGGAGAAGCTCAGCGGCACGCCGTCCTGGGTGTCGCCGTTCATGCCGTCGGCGCCGATCTCGATCATCAGCTTGGTCAGGGCGTCGGGCCACGGCGCGCCCGGATCGTGCGTGCCCTGGTCCCACAGCATCATCGGAAACAGCACCCGCACGCCGCGCCGGTGGAAGTCGGCGATCATGGCCTTCACGCCCGCCACGCCGCCCGGCAGCGCCTTGACCATGTCGATCTGGTTGCGCGCGTCGACGCCCAGGTTCGGATAGTCGGGCCACAGCAACACCGCGTCGATGCCGCCGAACCGCGCGGTCAGGTCGTCCAGATAGCGATCGACCGTGTAGCGTCCCGTCCCGGGATCATAGAGGTAGCGATCCTCCATCATCGCCTGGGCCTGCATGAACGCGCCGCGCGTCCAGGCCAGTTCGGGCTTGTCGTAGCGCGCGGAGTCCAGGCCCACGCGGACGCGCCGTTCGGCCCGCCAGCGGGTCACGTCGCCCAGCCAGGCCTTCTGATCGGCTTCGGAACAGGGGCTGTAGGGCCCTTCCCACGGCTCGGGATAGGCGTGGCAGCGCGGCCCCAGGATCATGTTCTGCTTGAACCAGGGGAAGGTCGAGTACTGGGTGTCTTGAGCGAAGGCCGTCGTGGCCACGACGGCCGCGACGCAAGCTGCGACGGCGCTCAGACGACCACGGATCATGACGACGCTCCCTTTCCCGACGGCGCGCCATCATCGGCGGCGCGGCGTACGGACCAAGGGGTTTCGAGGCTTGGCGCGGCATCGCCGCCATGGCGCCCAGCGCGGCGGCGGCGGCGCTTCAGGACAGGCTGGCGAACTTGCGCCAGCGCGCACGAGACTTTCAGTCCGCGAGATAACGCGCGATCAACCCCGCCTCGTCGCGCCGGCTCTGCGCCACGTCGGAACGCCCGACACGTTCCAGCTCATCGGCCGCGGCGACCCGCTCGGCCTGCTCGCGCGCCAGGATCGCCTGGACGTCATTGGCGGTCAGCTCAAGACGCGGAACCTCGGCGGAACCGTCCCCGAAGGCCAGGACGACGTATTTCTGGTGAACCTCGCCCACCGGCACGGCCTCGGCGTTATCGAGGGCCGCGATCAACACGCGCAACAGGCTGACTTCGGCGGCGCGCCGGTCGCGCATGGCGGTCCGGAGGTCGTGCTGGAGGCGAAGCCGCATGGCGGCGGCGGCGGAAGTCTGGGCGGCGCTCATCACGGCATCATGCCGCGCAAGCGCCGCTCTGTCGCGCTTAACGGATGCGGATACGCACCGGGACCTGGATGTACGAGCCGGCGCGGCTCTTGCCGTCCGGACCCAGCAGGTCGACCTGGAACTGCGAGGCCATCGACAGGGCGGCCTGGCCGACGCCCAGGTCGTTGGGGCTTTCTTCCTGGACGGTGCAGCCGGTCAGATGACCGTCCTGCTTTACGAGGCAGTTCAGCAGGGCGACCGCGACCTTCGGCTCCGACACGGGCGTCAGCAGGTCCGAAGCGGTCTTGGCCGGAGCGGCGTTCGAGAGGGCGGCGGCCAGAGCGAGCGAAGCGATCACGTGTTCATCCCTTGTACTTGTCTTTTTCGGCGGCCTTTGAGCGCCGTTGTTCCGTTTCGGATCAGGCGGCTTGGGCCTGCTTCAGTCGTTGCAGGCCTTGTGCCGCCAGCTCGGTCAGCGAACGCAGGCCCAGTTCCGAGAAGACGTCGAACGCGCAGGACAGCGCCGCGCCGGCCCGGGCCAGGCGGCCGTCGTCGCGGCCGGTGATCTCGACGCGAGCTTCGTAGAGACGCGCCAAATTCATCTGCGCGACGGCCCAGCTGGCCGGATCGCGCCCGCCCGGCGCGGCGGCCAGTTCGGACTTGAAGGCCAGCTCGGCGGCGTCCAGCACCGCCAGGTCGGCGGTCAGCTCGGCGCAGCGGGCCAGGCTGAGGGCGCGATTGTTGGCGACCACGGCGCGCAGGGCCAAGGCCGGCTGGACCTTCAGCACTTGCGTGGCGCGGTCGTAGGACGAGACGGCCTGTTCGAAGGCGCGCTCGCTGGTCGAGGCCTCGCCCATGGCCTGCAGGCCTGCGCCCAAAGCGGCATGGGCGCGCGCCCAGTCCATCGGGCTGTGGTCCGAAGTGAGACATTCGACGGCGGCGCTCAGCGCTTCCACCCCGTCGGCGATCCGCGACAGCTCGCCGTCCAGCTCGCCCAGCTGGACCAGGGCCGACCCGCGCAGGCCTTCCAGCCGCGACCAGGCCAGGGGTTCGAAGTCGGGATCCAGCACGCCGGCGCCGATCTTGGCCTCCGACACGGCCAGTTCGGCGAGGGAGCGGTCCTTCAGGCGCGCGGCGCAGGCCAGGATCAGGTCGATGCGCGCGGCGCGCTGATCGGCCAGCAGCAGACGAGCCGGACCGCCCTTGGCGCGCTTGGCGGCGGCCAGGGCGCGCAGCGGCGCCTCATAGGCCTGGATGGCGACCAGGGCGCGATCGAGATCGTTCTCGGCCAACGCCGCGCGGCCTTCGAGACCGGCCGCCAGGGCCAGGCACAGCGGACTGCGATGGTGGGCCGGCGTGCGCGCCAGGGTCGCGGACGCGGCCGCCACCAAGCCCTCATCGCCGAACAGGTCGGCGCCCAGAACGGCCAGGATGGCTTGTTCACAGCGCGCAGCGGCCAGGGCGTCGGAACGGCGCTCGGCGTCCAGGATCTTCACGGCGGCCTCGGCCTGGGCGGCGCCTTTGCGGAGCGCGGCGGCGTCGCCGCTGCGGCGGGCCAGTTCGCGCCAGACGACGGCGGCTTCCAGCAGGCGCGCGCCGCGATCCTTGGCGCCGATACGGCCAGCGACGATGTCGGCCGAGCGCGCTTCATTGGTCAGCAGGCGCACGTCCAGCAGCTCCAGCAGCGAGGTGTCGCCGCCGGTCAGGCCTTCTCGCCACGCCTTGAAACCACCTTCGGCCTCGACGCCGAACAGCCGCTTCAGATCCCGTCCGAACTCGAACATCGCTTCGCGCACTCCGCTCACGGATCGTCCCACGTCGGGACGTCCGACGAAGGTTCAACGCATGAAGAGCAAAACCGGAGCCAGTCGATTTTAACAAGTGGTTAACAGGTGTTTATGACGCGTTAACCATAAATATTTTCCATATTTTTGCACCTTCAGCACCAATTCGCTCAAATTGGTTGAAGATGTAGTGAATTGGCACACTTCTTGCTTTAGCGAATACACGTGCGACTGAACCCCAGGGTTATTTCTTAGAACCTTGTTCATTGAACTAAAAATGACGTTAACCCTAAATTTTAGGACCCGGTTTACCTTTCGTTCACGGACGGATCGCCGCGCGGCCTCTCGCCTCCCCGCCGAAGCGCGTTAAAACCCAGGGCCTCGACACTTTTTCGGAGCCCGACCATGGCCGCCGCCACCCTCTGGATCGCCAGCCTCTGCCGTCCCGATCCGGGCTATGGCGGCTGGGCCTGGGTGCGACGCCTGGAGGGCGAGACCGGCGCGGCGGGCCTGAAGGGCGCGGCCGGCGGCGAGCGGCGCACCAACGGCGCGCGGATGAGCCTGATCGCCCTGGCCGAGGCGCTGGAGAGTCTATCGGAGCTGCCAGCCGATACGGCCGTGATCCTGCGCTTCCTGGATCCGGACCTGGCCGGTCATCTGGTCAACGCCGACGGCGCCTACGCCATCACCGAGTCCGAAGCCTGGAACGCCGCCCGCAAGGCTGTCGCCGCCCGTCCCGCCCTGGAGCTGGTTCCCGCTTCGCCCACCGACGCGGCCAGCGGCTTCCTGAACGCCTGGGCCGAGTTCGGGCTGGACACCAGCAAGTCGCGCGGCAGCTTCAAGGCCGCGATCCCCAAGCCCAATCTGTTGAAGTTCCCAGGCTGATCAGGCGGAAGGAACCGCCACGATCAGGTCCGCCGTCGCTGGATTGCACGCGAACGGGATGTCGGCCAGCGTCGCCATCCGGATCAGCGCCTTGACGTCGACGTCGTGCGGTTGCGGCGACAGTGGATCGACGAAGAAGATCAGCACGTCCAGCCGCCCTTCGGCGATCATCGCGCCCAACTGCTGGTCGCCGCCCAACGGACCGCTCTTCAGGCGCACCAGGTTCAGGTGCGGCAGCGCCTCCAGGATCCGGCCGCCGGTGGTGCCGGTGCCGAACAGCGCCTTGTCCTTCAGGAAGCCCTCATGCGCCTTGGCCCATTCGACCAGGGCGGCCTTCTTTTCGTCGTGGGCCACCAGGCCGATGGCGAGCGGGGCGGGCATGGGCGACTCCGAAGTCTTCAGAAGGAGCGCAGTCATTTCGCGCCCGCGCGCCGATGACAAGAACCAAGCCCTGCTCGCGGCTTGAGCAGGCTTCAGTTCACGTCATTTTCCACCCCCGCGCCTCTTGCGCACGCCGCGCGGAAGGGTCGTCCTGAACGCCGGGCAAATGGGGAGAACGGGCATGACCACGCGGACCTCCGGCGAACCGGCGCTGGGTCGCCGATCCTTCCTGCGCGGCGCGGCCTTCGTCGCGGCCGCCGCGCCGATCCTGACCGAGGCCCAACTGGCCTTCGCAGCGGAAACCAAGACCCCGCCCTCCGGCATGGCGCTGCACGGCCAGAGCCCGAACGTTCCGCCGCCCGGCTCGGTGCTGATCAACGCCAATGAGAACCCGCTGGGCCCGTCCAAGGCGGCCTGCGAGGCGATCGCCCGCATGGCGCCGCTGGGCGGGCGCTACGACCTGAACGGCGAGACCGACCTCCTGGCCCGCACCTTCGCCGCCCAGAACGGCCTCAAGCCCGAAAACGTCGTGGTCTATGCCGGCTCGTCCGAGCCCCTGCACTACAGCGTGCTGGCCTTCACCTCGCCGACGCGCAGCTTCGTCACGGCCGATCCGTCCTACGAGGCAGGCATGTACGCGGCCAAGACCAGCCAAGCCAGGATCGTCAAGGTTCCGCTGACCGCCGACTGCGCCCACGACGTCAAGGCGATGGTCGCCGCCGATCCGCAGGCCGGCGTCATCTATATCTGCAACCCCAACAACCCGACCGGCACCCTGACCACCAAGCAGGACATCGCCTGGGCGCTGGAGCACAAGCCCGCCGGCGCGATCCTGCTGGTCGACGAGGCCTATATCCATCTGACCGACGCCCAGGACACGCTGGACCTGGTGGCCGCCGGCCGGCAAGGACCTGATCGTGCTGCGGACCTTTTCGAAGATCTACGGCATGGCCGGCATCCGCTGCGGCTTCGCCGTCGCGCGCCCCGACCTGCTGGCCAAGCTGGCGCCGTTCGGCCAGAACGCCATGCCGATCACCGCCTCGGCCGCCGCCCGCGCCTCGCTGGAGGAGCCGGGCCTGGTCGCCACGCGCAAGAAGATCATCGGCGACACCCGCCGCGACACGCTGAGCTGGCTGAAGACCAACGGCTACAAGGTGATCGGCGACCCGCAGACCAATTGCTTCATGATCGACACCGGCCGCGAGGGCCGAGGCGTGATCGCGGCGATGAAGGCCCAGGGCGTCTATATCGGCCGCACCTGGCCGATCTGGCCCAACGCCGTCCGCGTCTCGGTGGGCACGCCCGAGGAGATGGCCAAGTTCAAGACGGCGTTCAAAGCCGTCATGGACAGCAAACCGATGGCTTTCGAGGACCATGTGCGCCCGGCGGAACTGGGCTACTTCGCCACGCTCTAGCGGAGCGCCTTTACGGCTTCGCCCGCTAGCCTCTTCAACACTCAACCTTTTGGAGTATCATCGATACGTCCTCAGCGTTGAGTAAGACGACATGCCTGTTCGCAAAGCCTGGTTCATCGGCGCTTCCATCCTTGCGCTCCTGGTGGCCTTCGCCATCTGCAGGACGGCCGCCGCCAAGCCCGGCTGGATGGACCAGCATCCGGTCGAACTGCTGGCCGCCGGCGCCAGTACGGCCGCTCTGGGCTTCGTGGCCTATGCCGCGATGATCCAGGCGCGCCAGGCCCGCAGTCAGGAGCTGCTGACCAGCTTCCAGCTAGCTCGCCCCGACCTCGCCGCCCTGTCGCGCCAGATCGCCATCACCGCCCGGCTGGTCGTCATCGAGCGCAAGGACGGCGCCCCGGGCAAGTTGCCGGAATATCAGGGCGCTTACGAAATCGGCGACCACACCATCTTTGCCCATCTGATCACCCATCCGGAGCGTATCGAGGAATGCCTGAAAGGGTCCGAGGGGAAGAAGCTGAGGCATCAGATCAATCGCTACGTCTATCTGTTCGACAGTCTGACGGCCCTCACGCGCGAGCGTGAACTTGAGCACATGCTGCTGCGCCTGCCCTTGGGCCGCGCCTATTGCACGCTGAAGGTTGCGATCAACCAGGACGCCGACGGCCGGCTGGCCAAATACTTGAAGTTCGACCTCGGCGCGGAAGCGGCCTGAAGACCCATGACCGAGAAGTCAATCGACGGCGCCCTCGTGCTGCGCTGGCTACGGACCGACGACGCCGACGCCGCCCTCCTAGTCGGATGCGAAGTCGATGACGACAGCCAGGACCTGGCGGTCGTCGTCGGCGTCGACCTCGAAAGACAGATCCTGACTTGTCGTGGCGGGCGGCGCATCCCGTTCGCGCGCCTCAGGACCTGCCAGTTGGTCGTCGCCCTGGACCACCCGCTGGGCGCGCGGACCGACGCCTGCATCACGCCCGAAGAGCGCAAGGAGACCGCCTTACGGGCGCAACTGGGCCCAGGCTATCGCGGCGCAATCAACATCGCCGACCTGGAGGCCGTCCACGCCGCCGAGATGGCCCGCCGCGCCCGTCACCTGCCGGATCCTGACAGCCGCTTCCGCCAGTTCGAGGCGCTGAAAGCCAACGGCCTCCATCTTCAGGGCGTGGGAATCGCCGAAACCTGGCGCGACCTCGCGCGGGCGTCAGGCCAGCCGTGGGGCGACATCGGCCTCAACCTCGCCAAGTGCCTGCGCGAGACCGGCCAGGTCGCCAAAGCGGCGGAAGCGGCCAAGGAAGCCCTGGACGGGAAGGGCTCGGGCGCGACACCGCGCCAGAGGGCGATGCTGGCCACCACGCGCGCGGCGTCGTTGATCGACAAGTTCGAACGTAAGGGCGGCGAGCCGGCCGATCTGGTCGCCGCCTGGAACAGCATCAAGCAAGCCTGGGCGATCGAGGCGGAGCATCGCAACGGCGGCGAGCCCCACAACGAGGAAATGCATCGGGTCTACGGACGCCTGAAAGCGATCGGACCCGAGCCGCGCTAGGCCCGCTCCTTCGTCCGCTCGAAGCGCACCTTCGGATAGCGTTCGGCGACGTAGCCGATTTCCCACGAACTCTTGCCCAGGAACACCGGGGCCTCGTCGATGTCCTGGCCCATGGCGGACTTGTGCTTGTCCATGAAGTCCTCGACGTCGGCCTTGGCGCCGATCAGCCAGCGGGCTTCGGCGTAAGGGCTGTTCTCGAAGATCACGTCCAGCTGGTACTCATTGGCCAGGCGGTCGGCCATGACCTCGAACTGCAGCTGGCCGACGGCGCCGACGATGAAGTCGCTGCCGATCATCGGACGGAACAGCTGGGTAACCCCCTCCTCGGCCAGGCCTTCCAGCGCCTTCTTCAGGTGCTTGGCCTTCAGCGGATCCTTGACCCGCACGCGACGCAGGATTTCCGGGGCGAAGTTGGGCAGGCCGGCGAAGCGCAGCAGGCCGCTCTCCGACAGGCTGTCACCCACCCGCAGCACGCCGTGGTTGGGGATGCCGATGACGTCGCCGGCATAGGCCTCTTCGGCCAGCTCGCGGTCGGAGGCGAAGAACATGATCGGCGCGTTGACGCTCATCTGGCGGCCGGTGTTCTGGGCCTTCAGCTTCATGCCGCGCGAGAACTTGCCGCTGGTCAGGCGCAGCATGGCGATGCGGTCGCGGTGGTTGGGGTCCATGTTCGCCTGGACCTTGAACACGAAGCCCGAGACCTCCTTGTCGCCGGGCTCGACCGAGGCGGCGTCCCCGCCCTTCTCGGCCTTCATGGTCTTGGGCGCGGGCGCATAGGCGCCGATGCCGGCCAGCAACTCGTTGACGCCGAAATGGCGCAGGGCCGAGCCGAAGAACACGGGCGTCATGTGCCCTTCCAGGAACGACCGCAGCTCGAACGCCGGATAGCCGCCGCCGACCAGTTCGGCCTGTTCTTCCAGCTCGGCCTTCTCAGCGTCGTCGAGGAACTGGTTGATCGAGTTGCCGTCGAAGGCCACCGGCTCGGGATGGCCCTCGTCGTCGCCCGCCCCGCCAGTGCGCTTGGCGTAGGGGATGAAGGTCCCCTCGCGCAGGTCCAGCATGCCCTTGAAGCGGCCGCCCGACCCGGCCGGCCAGAACAGCGGCGCGGGATCCAGAGCCAGCTTCGAGGCGATCTCGTCCAGCAGCTCGATCGGGTCCTGGGCCTCGCGGTCCATCTTGTTGATGAAGGTGATGATCGGGATGTCGCGCAGGCGGCACACCTCGAACAGCTTCAGCGTCTGGGGCTCGATGCCCTTGGCGGCGTCCAGCACCATGACGGCGGCGTCGGCGGCGGTCAGGGTGCGATAGGTGTCTTCCGAGAAGTCTTCGTGGCCCGGCGTGTCCAGCAGGTTGAACATCTTGCCGTCGTGGTCGAACGTCATGACCGAGGCGCTGACTGAGATGCCGCGCTCGCGCTCGATCTTCATCCAGTCCGACCGCGTGCGACGGTTCTCGCCGCGCGCCCGCACGGCGCCGGCGGCCCGGATCGCCCCGCCGGCCAGCAGGATGTTTTCCGTCAGGGTCGTCTTGCCGGCGTCGGGGTGGCTGATGATGGCGAACGTGCGCCGACGGGCGGCCTGAGCAGCGGTGGGAGAAGTCATGGGCGGGGGTTAGCGCCACGCGCCCGGTTTGTCACCTTCCGCCGCGTCGCAGGCTCCGCGCGCGCCTGACGCTGAAGTTTCGAACAGGTGGCTGCACCGACGGGCAAACGACGCTGCGGAATGCGTCAAAAAGCCCCTATTCGAAGAATGGGTTTGGAGTCATGCTTCCCCAATCACGCACCGACGGCGTCAGATCGTCGGGCGGATGGAGGAAATGGAAAGATGGCCCTGCTTGACCATCATCGTAGCCAAAGCCGGCAGCATCCCGCCGGCAGCGCGCTGTGCATCGGCCTCACCCTCGCCGGCCTGACGGCTCTGGCGGTGGCGTTGAGCTGGATGATGACTTTCGTCGGCTCCTGAGGCCGACAGACGAGCCGAAGCTGAGCGCTTGGCGCCTTAGGCGGCCAGACGCCGCCAGACCTGACGGTCGGCTTCGATATTGGTCAGGGCGCCGGACTTCTGGCGTTCCAGAAGCGTGCCCATGACCTCGATGCCCAACTGGACGTAGCGCACCTGCACGTCCTCGGTCCGACAGCCGCGCCCAGGCGCGATGAACAGCGCCGCATTGACCTCCGGCGCCTTCAGCACGATCAGAGCCGCCAGGCGCATGGCCTTTTCCGGGTCCTTGTGATGCAGCAGGGGCTCGTTGGCGAACAGCTCCCGGCCCAGGTCACCCACGTAGTTCAGCGACAGCTTGGCGAAACGGTCGCGCGTCATCGGCGGCGTCAGCTCGGACGCGTCGAAGCTCAAAACGACATCGTTCATCAGGAAAAGCATGGCGGGAACCGGGTTTCGCGGGGGCGCTGGCGGGGCTTGGAGGAACCCGCACAAGATGTCGCAACGCGCTTTAGGTCCGGTGTAGGAACACGGTTAACGCCAAGCCCAGGTGGAGTTGTCCACAGCGGCTCGCCTTTTAGGGCTTAGTTTTCCACCGCTTCGGTCAGGAAATGCCGGCCGTCCTTGTCCTCGATCTCGACCAGCCACACGTCGGGATCGATGCGGGCGGCGCGTTCGACATAGGCGTCGAGGTCGGGCTCGAACTCGGAGCGCACCGGCTGCATCCAGAAGCGCTCGCCATCGCCGCGCGTGGCCTCGCTGTAGAGGCGCGCGGTGCCGGCCCGGCGGTCGACCACCTTGACCAGCACAGCGCCGGCCCGGGCGTCGCCCTTGCGCCCGACCATGGCGAAGGCGCCGCCCAGTTCGGCCCGGCGGATCAGCGCCCCGACCCAGATGTCCGTGGAAAGTAGCATGATAACCGAACCGCAACCCGGGTTCGCTAGAACCCACTCTTCAAACGTTTTCCACCCATAGGCCAATGACGTCCGCTCAGCATCAGAAAGGTCGCGCCCGACACTGGATCGCGGCGACGATCGGTCTTACGGCCCTGGCCGCGCCGCAGATCCTGCTGGCGGCGGGCAACGCCGGCGACCAGCTCTATGAGCGCACCCTGATGACAGCCGCGGACGGGCGCTGCCGTCTGTTCGCCCCCACGATCTCGGCCGCCCTCGACGCGGCGCGAGCCCAGGCGCGGGGGGCGACCCTGCGCTCGGGGGCCAGCGAGCAACAGGTCCAGGCGCTTGAGCAGCGCGCCCGCGCCAAGGCCGACGGGACCGCTTGCAATTCCAAGGACCTGACCACCGCCGCCACCCGGGTGAAGGCCGCCTTCGACGGCTACGCCCAGATGCAGACCATGACCTATCCGGGCGATGTCGCCTCGTGGAAGGCCGAGCGCGCGGTGTCGGCGACAATTCCCGTCTGGCGGCTGTCGCAGCTGTCGGCGTTCGGCGGCGACCGCCTGATGTTCGGCCTGGCCGGCCGCGCCAAGGCCATGACCGCCGTCGCCACCTTCGAGAACGGCCAGCGCCCCTACGCCGCCCGCATCATCGTGCGCGACACCAACCGCACTCAAGGCCCCTATTTCGACCCGCGCGGCGGCCGCGCCCTCAGCGCCAAGGTCGCCCCGCGCAACGCCAGCCTGGTCTTCACCGCCGAGACCCGCGAGGAAGCCCCCGCCAGCCTGCTGCCGGTCGGGGCCAAGACGGGGATGTCGTTCCGCTTCCCCATCGCCGCCGCCGACGCCATGGCCGAGCTGGATCCCCGAGAAGCCGTGGTCGTGGAGTTCGCTTTCCCGGGACGCGGCGATGAGATGACCCGCCGGGCCTATGTCGAAGTCGGCGACTTCGCGGCTGGGCGAGCGTTCCTGCGGTAAGCGCCTAGCGCGGCGCGAAGGCGATGACGTTGTCGCCCAGGCTGGGCGCCGGCGCAGCTTCCTCGGCCTGAGGAGCCGTCGGCTCGACCACGGGCGCTTCCACCTCCGGCGCCGCTGCCCTCAGCGGCGCCAGCAGCACCGGCAGGCGCACCGAGACGCTGGTGCCCGCGCCCAGGCGGCTTTCGATGCTCATCTCGCCGCCATGCAGCTTGGCGAAGGCGCGGACCAGCGACAGGCCCAGGCCCGTGCCCTTGGCGCGCTGGTCGGCGCCGCCGGCCTGCTCGTAGGGCCGGCCCAGGCGTTCCAGGTCCTCGGGGCTGATGCCGACGCCGGTGTCGGCGACGACGATCTCCAGCACCCCGTCATAGCCGTGGGCCGTGACCGTCACCTGGCCGCCGCGCGGCGTGAACTTCAGGGCGTTGGAGACAAGGTTCAGCACGATCTGCTTCAGCGCCCGGCGGTCGGCGTCGACCTCCAGTTCGCCCGGCGGCAGCACGCCGCGCAGCTGGACGCTGGCGGTGTCGGCCTGGACGCGCAGCAGGCGCATCGCCGCCTGCACCGCCTCGCGAGCGTCGAACACGCCGCGCTGCAGCTCGAAGCGCTCGGCCTCGATCTTCGACATGTCCAGCACGTCATTGATCAGGTCCAGCAGGTGGCCGCCGCTTTCGTGGATCAGCTCGGCATACTCGGCGTAGCGGTCGCTGAGCGTGCCGAACATCTTGGCCCGCATGATGTCGGAGAAGCCCATGATGGCGTTCAGCGGCGTGCGCAGCTCGTGGCTCATATTGGCCAGGAAGCGGGCGCGGCCGGCGGCTAGCGCCTCGGCGTCGGCCCGGGCTTGATCAAGCGCGCTTTCGCGGTTGCGCTCGACCGTGACGTCACGCAGCAGGCCGACCAGCTGGTTGGGGGCCACGCGGTGCAGGTCCAGCGCCACGATGCGCTCGACGCCCAAAGCAGGGTTGAAGGTCAGGTTGGCCGAGCCCTCGCGATGGGCTTGAGCGATCGCGGCGGTCAGGCGCTGGCGGTCGCCCGGGGCGGCCGCGCCGGTCAGGCCGCGGTTGACCAGGTCGACGGTGGTGACGCCGGGCGGCGGCGCGCCGCGCACGGCGGTGACGGCGCCCTGCCCGCGGATCGACAGCGCCAAGTGTGGCAGGCCGTCCAGCAGGGTCTCCAGCGCGATGATCTCGGAGGCGTAGCGGTCGCCCCGCGCCCCCTGGCGGCGATGGCCGATCAACAGGCCGGCGGCCAGGCCCAGGCCCGTGGTGACCAGCGCCAGGAAACCTAGAACGAAGGCTAGCGGGCCCGGCGGGGTCGGCGGGGCCAGACCCGACAACTGGGTCAGGGCGGCCACGCAGCCGCCAATCAGGGCCAGGGCCGCGCCCTCGGCCAGACGCTTGGGCTGGTCCAGGGTGGAGGCCGCCGCGACGGGGGCCAGGCACCAGGCGGCCATCGCGCCGGAGACGCCGCCGGTCAGCACCGCCGCCAGCGAGCCGCCCACGGCCCACAGAACCAGCAGGATCGAATTGGTCCGCTCGTCGTCGCGCGCGAAGAGCAGGCCGGCCAGGGCCGGGATCGCGCCCGCGCCCAGCGCCGCCCAGACGGGCCAGCCGCCGGCGTCCTGCACGAACAGGGTCGCGGCCGCGGCCAGGCAGACGAACGCCAGCCAGCCCAGGCGCCAGGCCTGTGCGGGATCCATCCCGGCCGCGCGAGCGGCGGGACGTCGGATCGGGTCTGGAAGCGTCTCGAATTCCAAGGCCGGTCGTTTCATGCGCGGCGGAGAGGATCACCGTCGTCAAACCTTAACGCGGAGCGCCCCCTCCCTCCAAGGCCGCACAATCGTTAAGCGACCTTTCCTCGTGGACGCGTTGTGGACGGAAACGGATTCGTAAGCGCGTCCCGTCATGCTGCCAGGCTTGAATGTGACGGACAGAAGGTCCGGGAGCCTACCATGCCAGAACCGGCGTCCATGGACGCATCGCCGATCCGCACCTTCGCGGACCCCGCCCCGGCCGAGCGCCGGGCGGCCGCGATCGAGCGTCGACGCCTGGCCCTGGACGATCGCAAGCGCTCGTTCCTGCGCATGGTCAGCCACGAGCTGCGCACGCCCCTGAACGCCGTGATCGGCTTCTCCGAGATCCTGTCCCAGGAGCTCTACGGACCGCTGGGAAGCCCGCAGTACAAGGAATACGCCGCGATCGTGCACGAGAGCGGCCTCAAGCTTCTGAAGCTGGTCAACCAGATCGTCGAGATCGCTCGCCTCGAGGGTCACGTCACCGATATCGAGATGACGCCCGAGAACCTGGACGAGGCGATCGAGGACGTGATCGAGGCCCTCAGCGCCCAGATCCGCCAGCGCGAAGTGATCGTCCACGTGGTCGGTCAAGGCGCTCTGCCGGCCGTCCTGGCCGACAGCCGCGGCCTGCGGACCATGCTGACGAATCTGCTGCAGAACGCCGTTACGCACTCGCCCGCCGGGGGAGTTGTCCATATTGCCGCAGCCCGTATCGGCCGCGAGATCGAGATCACGATCCGCGACCAGGGACCGGGTGTCGAGAGCGCCGAACTGCCTCGCCTGCTGCAACCTTTCGAGCAGGGTGGCGCGACCCTGACTCGCAGCCACGAGGGCGCGGGCCTGGGCCTGCCGATCGTCGACCTGCTGTCGCGGGCCATGGGCGGGCAACTGAAGCTGTCGTCCAGCCTGGGCGCGGGCTTCCTGGCGCGGCTGATCCTGCAGGCCGGCTAGGCCCAAGCTTGCCATGCGGGGGCCGGCCGCCTAATTGGCCGCCATGACCAGTCCTATCGACGCCGCCCTGACCGACCTCGCCGACGAGTTCGAGCTGCTGGGCGACTGGGAAGAGCGCTATCGCTACGTGATCGAGCTGGGCAAGGAGCTCGCCCCCCTGACCGACGCCGAGCGCTCGGAAGACAACAAGGTGCGCGGCTGCGCCAGCCAGGTGTGGCTGGTCACCCAACCCCAGGCCGACGGCACGCTGGTGTTCAAGGGCGACAGCGACGCCCACATCGTCAGCGGCCTGGTGGCCATCATGCTGCGTCTCTATTCGGGCCGCACGCCCTCCGACATCGTCGCCTTCGACGCCAAGGCCGCGCTGGACAAGCTGGGTCTGTCCGAAGCCCTGTCGTCGCAGCGCTCGAACGGCCTGAAATCGATGGTCGCCCGCATCCAGCACGATGCGAAGGTCCGCCTTGGCTAGCTATCGCGTCGCCGCGCTGTACCGCTTCACGCGGTTCGAGGACCCGGCAGCGATCCAGGGGCCGCTGGCCGCGCTGTGCTGCGGCCTGGGCGTCAAGGGCACCCTGCTGCTGGCCCGCGAGGGGATCAACGGCACCATCGCCGGCGAGGACGCCGCCATCGAAGCGGTGCTGGACCACATCCGCGCCCTGCCCGGCTGCGCGGACCTGACGCCCAAGACCGCCTGGGCCGAGCGCATGCCGTTCCACCGCATGAAGGTGCGGCTGAAGAAAGAGATCGTCACCCTGGGCGAGCCCGACCTCGATCCCACCGACGCGGGAACCTATGTCGAGCCGGCCGACTGGAACGCCCTGATCGCCGATCCCGACGTCGTCGTCATCGACACTCGCAACGACTATGAGGTCGCGGTCGGCACGTTCGAGCGCGCGGTCGATCCCCGCACGGCCAGCTTCTCGGAATTCCCCGCGTGGTTTCGTGACTATCGCAAGACGCTGGAGGCCGAGCGCGGTGCGGACACGCCGCTGAAGGTCGCCATGTTCTGCACCGGCGGCATCCGCTGCGAGAAGTCGACCGCCTTCCTGAAGGCCGAAGGGATCGAGGACGTCTTCCACCTGAAGGGCGGCATCCTCGACTATCTGGAGCAGGTTCCCGAACCCGAAAGCCTGTGGCGCGGCGAATGCTTCGTGTTCGACGAGCGCGTGGCCGTCGGCCATGGCCTGGCCGCCGGGACCCATGTCCTCTGCCGAGGCTGCCGCATGCCGGTCAGCCCCGAGGGCCAGGCCTCGCCGCTCTATGTGGAGGGCGTCTCGTGCCCCGCCTGCCATGACGCGCGCAGTGACGACCAGAAAGCCCGCGCCGCCGAGCGTCACCGACAGGCCCTGCACTGCGAGGCCCTGGGCATCGAGCACGTCGGCGCCCAAGGGTTGCCGAAGCCGCCCGTTCGAAACGACTGAACCGTCTTCGCCCGCCCCGCGTTGACCCGGCTCCCCTTCTCCACGCGGAGCCTTCCGATGCACACCAACGAAGACCACATCAAGCTCGTCAACGGCCTGGTCGAAACCACCATCGACAGCGCCGACGGCTATGAGACCGCCGCCAAGGACGCCGACGGCGTCCGCTACAAGGAGCTGTTCCAGCGCCGCGCCCAGGAGCGCCGCTCGGTGGCCTCCGAACTGCAGAACGAAGTCCGCCGCCTGGGCGGCGAGGCCAAGGACGACGGCACCATCCTCGCCGCCGCCCACCGCGCCTTCGTCAACCTGAAGGACGCCGTGACCAAGGGCGACGAGGCCGTGATCAACGAGGTCGAGGCCGGCGAGGACTACATCAAGGGCAAGTACGAAAAGGCCCTGCAGGACACTGACGTCCAGCCCCAGACCCGCGCGGCGATCGAAAAGGCCTGGACCTCGGTCAAGTCCGGCCACGACCAGATGCGCGACATCAAGCACATGCTGAAGCACTAAGCTCAGGCGCGCTGAACTGACAAAGGGCGGGATCGCAAGGTCCCGTCCTTTTTCATGGATTTGCGTCCAGCGCCTCCACACCGCATATGAGACCCATGGAAGACGCGCCGCGCCCGGTTCTCGACGAAAGGCAGATCAACCTGATCGCCAAGGCCCTGGCCGAGCCCCGTCGCCGCCAGATCCTCAAGGACGTCGGCGCCGCCAGCGACCCCACGCCCTGCGGCGTCGTCGCCCAACGCCACCCGATCAGCGCCGCCACCCTCTCCCACCACATGAAGGAGCTGGAGACCGCCGGTCTGATCAGCATCTGCCGCGAGGGGAAGTTCGCGTTCCTGGTGCTGCACCGGGAGGTGCTGAACGCCTACCTGGCGCAGCTAGCGGAGATCTGAAGCCCGCGGCCCCGATTGCGGGTAGAGACTTGGCTTGTACCGCCCAGCCTATCCCGCCAAGTCCTTGAACGGTTTGCCGTCGCTAGACATCAGCACGGCCAGCGGGCGCGTCCCCCGGAACTCGGCGAGTATGGCCATGGTCATGACGGCCAGGGGCGTCGACAGGAACGCGCCGGTCACGCCCCACAGGAAGCCCCAGAAGGCCAGGGACAGCAGCACCACGATCGGGTCGAGGTTCAGGCTGCGGCCCTGCATGCGCGGCTGGATCACGTGGCTGACGGCGAAGTGGATGGCCTCGAGGCCGACCAGCAGCACCACGCCGCGCCAGATGTCGTTGACCTCCACCAGGCCGAACACCGCCGGAAACAGCACGCCCACCGCGGCGCCGATGGCCGGGATGTAGTTGGTGAGGAAGATGATCAGGCACCAGAACGGAATGTGCGACAGGCCCACGGCCGCCATCAGTCCCGCCGAGGCCGCGGTGATGATCAGACCCACCACGGTCTGGACCCAGATATAGTTCTGCAGGCCGTCGCGGATCTGGTCGAACACCCGCTGAGCCTCGGCGCGCCCCGTTTCGGTCTGGAACATGCCCTGGGCCTTGGCCTTGAAGCCCCGGCGAGAGGCCAGCAGGAAGCCCAGATAGATCAGCACGAAGATCGTCGCCTCGGCGAAGTGGCTGAACGAGCCGGCGACCATGCCAAGGTACTGGGCCGGGTTGAGCGTGTGGATCAGGCCCGACAGGGTTGGCGTCACCCGCAGGCCCAGATGCTGCGCGGCCAGCCCCAGCAGGTCGTTGATTCGTCCGGCGTAGCCGGACGACTGGGCGGCGAAGTCGCTGGCGTTGTCGGCCGTCACCCAGATCGTCACCACCAGAACCGCGACGATCGCGGCGATGGCGACAGGCATGGCCAGCCCCTTGAGCCCGGCCGGCAACCGGGCCTGCAGCAGGCGGGCCACGCCGTCGATGATGATCAGCAGGAACACCGCCAGCACGAACGGCTCCAGGATGCCGCGCAGGGCCCAGAGCGCGAAGCCGGTCAGGATGGTGGCGGTGATCACGCCGGCCACCTTGAGGGTGCTGACGGGCCCATCAGACTGGCGGACGACGCGGCCGGGATAGGTTGTTTCATGGCGAGCGCCCGGAAGAGATTTGAAGCGCCCAGCTATGCCTGCGTCGGGGCGGATCCGCCATTCCTGTCTGGACGCCTCCCTACCGGCAGCGCCATGTCCGCCTCTGCACGACATGACGCCCATCGCCGGGCGCCCGTGATTTAGGCCTTGGCCAACGCGCTCGCCGCCTTGCCATCATACTGACCGCCGAAGCTGGTCTTCAGGTGGGCCATGATCGCCCCGACGTTGGCGCCGGGGTTCTTGGCCCGGAAGTCCTCGATGGCCTCGCGCAGTTCGGTTTCCGTCATCTGCTTTGGGCCATACGAGGACAGGATCGCCAGTTCGGTTTCAGCCGCCTTGGTCCGCTCGTCCACCTTCGACGCATCACCACCGGCTTCGATCAGGCGCGCGCGTTCGGTCGCGAGGTTTTCCAGCGTCAGCTTCGTGTTCTTCACGAACTTCGCAACGGTCGCGACAACCTTTTCGTCCGTGACGTCCGTCACGCCGCGCTTGAATTCTTCGGTCGTGATCTGCGTCGCTTCGCCGATCAAGGTGGTGAGCACGTCAGCCTTCAGACGGTCGCTCTGCTTGCGCGCCGCGAGTTGGTCAGCCTTGAGCTCGTCGAGCAAAGCCATGTCGTCGTCCTTTCAGTTCACTCTTCGATCGTGCCGTAGCGGATGGCGCCGGAGCCCGCTGAGGACGGCGCCGATCTGTTTCCAGGCCCCTTCTAACCTGTATCGACACGGGCCCAGAAAATCTCTCGCCCTCCGCGCATTGAATCACTTCGACGATTATCTAAATGTCTAATCGTTCGCCATTGAGAGCGACCGGCCATCAGGCCGAACGGAGAGAGACAATGAGCAAGCTTACGGGCAAGACCGCCGTGGTGACCGGCGCTTCGAAGGGCATCGGGGCCGCGATCGCCAAGGCGCTGGCCGCCGAAGGCGCGGCCGTGGCGGTCAACTACGCGTCCAGCCGCCAAGGCGCTGACAAGGTGGTGGCCGAGATCGTCGCCGCCGGCGGCAAGGCCATCGCGGTCCAGGCCTCGGTGACCAGCGACGCCGAGGTCGTGCGGCTGTTCGACGAGACCACGAGCGCCTTCGGCGGCGTCGATATCCTGGTCAACAACGCCGGCGTCTACGCCTTCGCGCCGATCGAGGACACGACCGAGGCGGAGTACCGCCGCCAGTTCGACACCAACGTGCTGGGCGTGCTGCTGGCCACCCGCGAAGCCGCCAAGCGCTTCGGTCCGGACGGCGGCAGCGTGATCAACATCAGCTCGGCGGCCACCACGGTCGATATCCCGACCGCTTCGATCTACACCGCCACCAAGGCCGCCGTGGACTCGATCACCCGCGTGCTGGCCAAGGAGCTGGGTCCGCGCAAGATCCGGGTCAACAGCATCTCGCCCGGCGCGGTCGAGACCGAAGGCACCCATACCGCGGGCATTATCGGCAGCGAGCTGGAGACCCAGATGGTCGCCCAGACCCCGCTGGGCCGCATCGGCCAGCCGTCGGACATCGCGCCGGTGGCGACCTTCCTGGCCTCGCCCGAGAGCTTCTGGATCACCGGCGAGATCATCGCCGTGGCCGGCGGCAACCGCTAGATCATACGATAGTGCTGCGCCAGGCGCTGCAAGGCGAGTTTCAGGACCGTCTTGCCCGCCCGGCGCGGCAGCTTCAGCGTCTGTTCGGCCGTCTCCAGGGCCGAGCCCATCAGGCAGACGCTCTCCAGGATTTCGCGCAGGCCCGGCCCCACGGCCGCCAGGGCCTGCGCGATGCGCTGGCGGGTCGCGTGGTCGCGCTCGGCCGGCGCCAGGCCGGGCCGGCCGCCATCGACGCGGGCGCCGCCGTCCCAGCGCATGGTCAGGCGTCCCTGCGTTCCCAAGCTCTCGAAATCCTCGCGCAGACGCTCGCCGGCGGCGGCCTCGACCGGAGCCAGCCAGGGCCGGCCTTCGCGGTCGCGGCGGGCGGCCAGCCAGGCGATCGGCGATTCCCCCAGATTGCGCCGCGCCGTCCCCTCGCCGTTCGGCGCGGCGATCTGCGCCTCGATCACGCCCGGACGCCCCGGCGGCGGAAGCACGACGGGCTCGGGCCGCGCGGTCATCAGCCAGCCGCCTTGCGGTCTGGGCTTCAGCGTCGCCTCGCGCGCCAGAACGTGGAAGGCGGCCTCGTCCAGGGTCAGCATGATCGACCGCCGCCGACTGGCGCCCAGGCGAACGCCGTAACCCGCCCCTTGCGGCTCGATCACCGCGCCCGGACGGGCCAGCAGGCGCATGGCGCGCTCGGCCAGGCGGCGGGCTTCCAGCTCCCCGTCGAAGGCGGCGGCGGTCACGGCAGCTCCTCGGCGTGGGCCGGGGCCTGGCGCAGGCAGGCTTCCAGCTCGGACAGCCGTCGGTCGAACGCGGCGTCATCGCGCAGGTCCTCGATCCGCCGGCAGGCGTGGCCGCAGGTCGTGCGGTCGCGACCAAAGGCGTAGGCCACGCGGTTCAGCGGCCAGTGGAAGGTGATGTGGGTCAGATAGATGGCCAGTTGTCGGGCGCGGACGGCGGTCTGCGAGACCCGCTTGGCGGCGTTGATCTCCGTGGCCGGCACACCCGTGGCCAGGGAAACGAGATGGGTGACGAAACTGACCGTCAGGCGGTCGCGTCGGGGATCGGGCGAAATCGCCCAGATGTCCTCAAGAGCTTGAACCAGCATGGCGTCCTCTCCTCCGCGTCGCGAGTGCGAGCGGCGAACACCACTATAGGTTTATTTTCCCAATGAGAGGAAGATATTCCTATTCCCCTCAAGCTTTGAAGATCTAAGCCGCTGATTTTGCTGAACCAGGCCATAGCCTACGCTCGCCACCAGACGGGCGTTGGCGCGGTTCACGCCCTTGCTTCGCCCGCGCCCTGTCGGGGAATCAACCGGACCTTCGGCGCGCGGTCGAACAGCGCGCCCATCCGGCCGAAGAAGGCCGCGTCCGGGCGTGTCGTCGCGCGCAACGCCTGGCACGCCTCCAAGGCGGCCGATGCGCCGAACCCGCCCTGCAGCAGGTCCTCGGGGGCATGGGCGCGCAAGGCCTCGACCACCGCTATCGGCGCCGGCGGCCCTTCGCGGAGCCATTGCTCGGCCAGGGCAAAGCCGTTCGCTGAAAACAGCAGCATCATGTAGTCGGCGCTCGAGTGCAGCTCGACCTGGCCGTCGGCGCCGACCAGGATCACCGGAAACACCGGCGCCAGCGCGGGCAGCGCGGTGTTCGCATAGGCGCTGGCGCCCCAATAGGCCTGCGCGATCCGGGCGAAATGCGCCCCGTCCCGCACCAGCTCGAAACCGGACTCCGCCATCGGCAGGATCTCGATCTTGGGCTTGGTGACGTCGACCGTGTCGTTGGAGACGTCGACATACAGCGAGCCCAGTTGCAGGGCGTTCTGGAAGTAGCGATCCCGCAGCACGCCCCAGACCTTGCATCCCGCCCCGCCGTTGTCGAGGAAGGCCCTCAGCGCCCGATAGCCTTCCGACTCGGGGCGCGCCGACATGGCCGCCAGCCGCGCCACCACGTCGTTGTTGATCTCCATGCAGTAGCCGTAGGGATAGGCCTTGCCGCTGCGCAGGTCCGGACCGCCGGCCAGCGCCTTGTCGGTCTCGGCCCGGACCTCCAGGAAGAAGGCTTCCAGCGCCGGCAAGGCGGGCAGCAGGAAGCGCTCGGTCAACGCGGTCTGCCGTTCGTCGGCGTCGAGCCCGGGGTGAAGATCGGACATGGGCGGGCTCTAGACCGCCAGAGCCAGCGCGTGAGGCAGGATGGCGCCCCGGTGCGAGACGACCTGCGCCGCCAGCGCATGCGCCCGCCGCACGGCTTCGTCGATCGGCAACCCCGACAGGCGCGACGACAGATAGGCGGCGTTGAAGCTGTCGCCCGCGCCCGTGGTGTCCACCGCCTTGACCCGACCGGGCGCCGGCGTCGCGGTGCGGCCTTCGGGGGTATGGACGTTGACGGCATGGCTCTCGTCACGCGCCACGACCTCCGCGCCCACTGCGGCCCATTCAGCGGCAAGGTCCTCGGCCTCGCGGCCATAGAGCGGACGGCTGTCCTCGCTGCTCAGCGAGATGTAGCGGCACGACGGTACGACCCCGTCCAGCGCCGCGCGGGCGGCTTCGGGGCCGGGCCACAGGGCCGGGCGGTAGTTGAAGTCCAGCGCCACCGCCACACCGTGCGAGTGGACGTAGGCCAGAATGTCCTTCAGCCGCGCCCGGCCGATGTCGCCGATCACCGCCAGGGTGACGCCCGACAGGTAGACGAGGTCGCTGGCCTTGGCGGCCTCGATCAGTTGGTCGGCGGTGTGGGCGGAGAACAGGTCTCGGATCGGGGCTCGCTCGCGCCAATAGTGGAACTTCCGCTCGCCGTGCTCGTCGAGCACGATGGCGTAGAGGCCCGGCAGGCGGTTCTCGACCTGGCGGACCAGACGGGTGTCGATGCCCTCGCGGCGCATGGCCGACAGAACGCCCTCGCTGAACGGATCGCCCTGCCCCAGCGCCGTGCAGTAGGCGACCGCGTCGCCCAGGCGCGCCATGTAGATCGCCGTGTTGAAGGTGTCGCCGGCATAGCCCATCCGATACAGCGGCGCGCCGCCGTCTTGCGCTTCCGGCGACAGCTCGACCATGCATTCGCCGAGGACGGTGATCTTGGGCATCTCGAACTCCCTCTCCTTCTCCCCTTGCGGGAGAAGGTGGCCGCGAAGCGGACGGATGAGGGGTCGAAAACCCTATCCGGACAGCCTTGCGCAACCCCTCATCCGTCGCCTGACGGCGACACCTTCTCCCGCAGGGGGAGAAGGATCACTTCTTTCCAGCCGCTTGCGCCGCGATCCAGGCGTCGATGCGCTGGTCCAGCAGGGACAGCGGCAGCGAGCCGTGCAGCAGCACCGCGTCGTGGAAGGCGCGCTCGTCGAAGCGGTCGCCCAGCTTCTGCTCGGCGCGGTGGCGCAGTTCCAGCAGCTTCAGCTCGCCGACCTTGTAGGCCAGCGCCTGGCCGGGCCAGGAGACGTAGCGCTTCAGCTCGACCTCGATATTGGTCGGCGACAGCGCGGTGTTGTCGGTGAAGCAGGCTCGGGCCTGCTCCAGGCTCCAGCCCTTCCAGTGCATGCCGGTGTCGGCCACAAGGCGGCAGGCGCGCCACATCTCGTACGAGAGGCGGCCGAACAGTTCATAGGGGTCGCGATAGATCCCCATTTCCTCGCCCAGCCACTCCGAATAGAGCCCCCAGCCTTCGCCGTAGGCGTTGAAATAGAGGTTCTGGCGGAAGCCCGGTACGCCGACCTGCTCCTGGGCCAGCGAGGTCTGGATGTGATGGCCGGGCGCGCCCTCGTGCAACACCAGGGCCGGCAGCTCGTACAGCGGCCGCTGGTCCAGCTCGGACGTGTTGATCATCAGCCCGCCAGCCCGGCCGACCTTGGGATCGCCGCCGAAATAGCGGCCCGTCGTGTAGCCCTTCTCGATGCTGGCCGGCACCGGTCGCACGCCATAGGTCAAGCGCGGCAAGGTCCCGAAGTGGGCCGGCAGCTGGTCGTCGGCGCGCTTGGCGATCTCGCTGGACTTCTCCAGCAGTTGCTGGCGGCTGGTGGCGTAGAAGCGCGGATCCTTGCGCAGCATGGCGATGAAAGCCGGCAGATCGCCTTGGAAACCGGCGGCCTTCATCGTCTCCTGCATGCGGGCGCGGATGCGCGCCACCTCCGACAGGCCCAACTGGTGGATCTGGTCCGGTGTCATGTCGGTGGTCGTGTGGCGGCGCACCAGGAAGGCGTAGTAGCGCTTGCCGTCCGGCAGGTCCGAGGCCGCGAGACTCTTGGCCGCGTGCGGGACGTACTCGTCGGTCATGAACTTGACGAAGCTGGCGCGCGCCGGCGCGACCTTGTCGGTGACAGCCTTCTCGCCCTCGGCGATCAGGGCCGCGCGGTTGGGCATGCTGGCCGGCAGCGCCCGCAACGGGGCCAGCAGCGGATCGTCGGCCAGGGGCGTGGCGGCGGCGCGCTCGGCGCGCTCCAGCACCGCCTGGGCGGTCGGGACGGCCTGGACGAAGCCGGTCTTCACGCCCCGGCGGGCGTTGTCGATATTGGCTGCGTACCAGCCCGGCATGCCGTTCAAGAGGCCTATCCAGCGCTTGGCCTCGGCCTCGGTCTTCAGCGTCATGCCGCTGGCCCGGTACAGCATCATCACGTCGAAGCCGCCGTCGGTGCTGAACGGCATCCGCGCCTCGTCGAAGGTCGCCGCCTCGATCCGGTCGCGCAGGCTGTAGAGCAGCAGGTCGCGGGTCAGCCGCTCTTCGTCCGACAGGCCCTTGGCGTCCATCGCCGTCAGCTCGGCCTGGATCGTTTTCAGCTGGGCCGCGCGGTCGGCGTCGGCGGCGGGCGAGACGTCGGGCAGGCGCCAGCGGGCGTCGGCGGCGCCGCCGGAATCGGGGTCCTCGCCCGGATCGCCCAGCGTCTCGTAGCGCGTGACGAGGGTCGTCAGGGTCTCGGAGGGACCGGCCCAGGCGGCCGAAGCGGTCAGCGCGGCCAGGGAAACGCCGATGCAGGCGCCGGCCAAGCCGGCGCGCCAGGAGCGGATGTGAGTCATGGCGTCGAGCTTAGGCCAAGCTCGGGCGCGGATCGACACGCGAATCATCGAACGATCAGCCCTCGGGCCGTCCGTCGCATGCGTTCATGATTTCAGAAGACTTTCGAGAATGGAGCGGGCGAAGAGATTCGAACTCTCGACCCCAACCTTGGCAAGGTTGTGCTCTACCACTGAGCTACGCCCGCCCATTCGCGAGATATGTACTCATCCAGACGTCCCGAAAGCCGGGAGAATGGAGCGGGCGAAGAGATTCGAACTCTCGACATCAACCTTGGCAAGGTTGCGCTCTACCACTGAGCTACGCCCGCATCGGAGGGGCTCGGAAGAGCGCCCCGCGACGAGGAGGCGGCTTATGGCAGAGGCCTTCGCGCTTGGCAAGCGCCCTTTGAGGGGTTGCGGAGAGGGTTTTTTCAGAGGCTTGATCCGGGCACGGTTTCCGGGGGCGGAGTTCCAAGCGTTGCGTCTCTTTGTGTTCGGTCTGGGCTATGTCGGCGCGGCGTTTACCCGCGCCTTGCGGGCGCGCGGTTGGGAGATCGCCGCCACGGCGCGCGAGGCGGATCAGGCCGATCGGCTGCGCGCCCAGGGAATCACGCCGACCGATCCGGACGATCGCGAGGCGATGGCCGCCGCCCTCGTCGGCGTGAACGCGATCCTGATCACCGCCCCGCCCGGCCCCGACGGCTGTCCGGCGCTGGCGGCGATCATCCCCGCTCTCGCCCAGGCCCAGGCCTTCCCCGACTGGATCGGCTATCTGTCGACGACGGGCGTCTATGGCGACTTCGAGGGCCGCTGGGTGTTCGAGACGTCGCCTTTGAAAGCGCAATCGGTCGAGGGCGCGCGCCGCGTGGGGGCCGAACGCGACTGGCGCCAGGTCGGGCGCGGCATGGGCCTGACTGTCACCACCTTCCGTCTGCCCGGCATCTACGGCCCCGGCCGCAGCGCCCTGGACCGCCTGCGCGCCGGCGAAGGCCGCCGCATCGTCAAGCCGGGCCAGGTGTTCAGCCGCATCCACCTGGACGACATCGTCTCGGGCCTGCTGGCCTCGCTGGACCGGCCGCGCGCCGGCGGGATCTACAACCTGGTCGACGACGAGCCCGCCCCGCCGCAGGACGTCATGGAACACGCCGCCCACCTGCTGGGCGCCCCGGTCCCGCCGGACCTGCCTTTCAACGAACTGGGCATGTCGCCAGCGACCCGCCGGTTCTACGCCGAGAACAAGCGCGTCTCGAACGCCCGGGCCAAGGCGGAGCTGGGCTGGCGGCCTGCGTTCCCGACCTATCGGGAAGGGCTGGCGGGGATTTTGGCGGCAGGCGGTTAGGGACTGCCCGGCCAGCGACGAGCGCCGTGGAAGACTCTGAGAATCTCGACCAGACCGCCGCGCACCTTGTAGACGACGATGAAAGGGCTCCCCGGCACGACGAGTTCGCGCGTACCGCCACGACGCCCCGGTCGACCGAGATAGGGAAAATCGGATAACCCCGCCGTGAATTCCCAAATTCTGCGAACCTGCCTCACCGCCGCCGAAGGCCGATCCTCAGCGATCCATGCATGCGCGAACTTCAGGTCGAGCGACGCGCGATCAGTCCAGATGACGCGCACGCGTCAGTCACGACGTGGCATCGGGCGCTCGTTCGGCGTCCCCCAAGAGTCGATCCATTCACCGACCTTGTCGTGATCAAAGACACGCCCCTCTTCCGCGGCGCGCACTCCTTCGTCGATAGCGGCATCCTGCCAGTCACGCAGTTCGATAAAATTGCGCAACGCTTGTTCGATAACCGCCGTCTTGGGCTGATCCATCCCTTCGGCGATCTCTGAGAGCCGCCGGTCCAGATCGTCGTCGAGTTCGATGCTCAGAGAAGCGGGCTTCGTCATCACGCCAATCCAGAACAAGCCATGAACAAACCATACACCTAGCAGCGAGGGAGTCTAGCTATTCGTCGTCGATCGCCGGCGCTCTCGGCGTGATCCCCACCGCGTCCAGCCCTGCAGCATTGCGGAGCCGCGCCGCGCGGGCCAGGCGGCGGGAAACCAAGTCCCCCTCTTCCGGCTCGGCCTGCCCCTTCATCTCGGCCACGGCCGCCACCAGGCGCTCCAGGTCCTGCGGACGTGACAGGCGATGGTCGCCGTCCTTGATCAGGGTGAAGATGACGTCGTCGCCGGTCAGGGCGTTGGCCAGTTCCAAGGCGTGGGTCCACGGCACGTCCGGATCGGCCCCGCCCTGCAGCACGCGCACCGGAATGTCGATCGGCACCGGGCCCGGCAGGATCGACCACCGCGCGCCGTCCTCCAGCAAGGCGCGCGTGATGGTGTAGCCCTCGTCGTCATACTCCGAGGGACTGGTCCAGAAGCCGTCCTTGGCGATCGCCGCCTTGGCGCGGCCGGGCAACGCCGGCTCCATCAGCTTCTCGGTGAAGTCCGGCGCGGGCGCGATCAGCACCATGGCCTTGACCCGGTCCGGCCGCGCGATCGCCGCCAGGCAGGCCAGCCAGCCGCCCATGGACGAGCCGACCAGCACCAGCGGCCCCGTCGTCAATTCATCGATCACGGCCAGGACGTCCCCGCGCCAGCGGCTGATCGTGCCGTCCTTGAAGTCGCCGTCCGACTCGCCGTGGCCGAAATAGTCGAAGCGGATGTAGCTGCCGCCCGTCGCCCGCGCCTGCTCGGCCAGGACCTCGGCCTTGGTCCCGGTCATGTCGGAATGGAAGCCGCCCAGCCACACGACCGTGGGGCCTTCGCCGTCCACGCGGCGGAAGGCCAGCTTGGTGTCGTCTTCGCGCGGCAGCGCGCCCCGGGATTCGGTCATGGCGTCGCCTCGATCCTTTCGCTAACTAAAACGCGTTCGTTCAGCCGAGAGTCGTGTGCCCGACCTGCCCGCCGATTTCACCCTTCTTCAGGTCACTCCCGAGCTGGAAACGGGCGGGGCCGAACAGACGACGATTGATGTCGCCCACGCCGTCGTGGCGCAAGGCGGCAAGGCGCTGGTCGCGACCAAGGGCGGACGCATGGCTTCCCGGCTCGAAGCCGACGGCGGCCGCCTGGCCCAGATGCCGGCCCAGTCCAAGAATCCCCTGGTCATGCTGGGCAACGCCGCGCGGCTGATCGACCTGATCCGGCGCGAGAAGGTCAGCCTGGTCCACGCCCGCTCGCGCGCCCCGGCCTTCAGCGCCCTGTGGGCCGCGCACGCGACCAAGGTGCCGTTCGTGGCCACCTATCATGGCGTCTACAACGCCAAGTCCAACCTCAAGCGCTGGTACAACGCGGTCATGACCAAGGGCGACCTGGTCATCGCCAATTCCGAATACACGCGCGAGCACGTGATCCGCGAGCACGGCATTCCGCCCGAGAAGGTGGTGGCCATTCCGCGCGGCGTCGACCTCTCGCGCTTCGAGCCCGGCGTCGTCGGCGCCGAACGGATCGACGCCCTGCGCAAGGCCTGGGGCGTCGCCGACGGCGAGCGGCGCCTGAAGGTGCTGCTGGCCGGCCGCCTGACCCGCTGGAAAGGCCAGGGCCTGATGGTCGAGGCCATGAAAGTCTTGAAGGCGCGCGGCGAGAACAAGATCCTGCTGCTGCTGGCCGGCGACGACCAGGGCCGCAAGGGCTATCGCGCCGAACTGACCGCCGCCATCGCCGCCGCCGGCCTGGAGGACGCGGTCAAGCTGGTCGGCCACTGCGACGACATGCCGGCCGCCTATCTGCTGGCCGACGTCGCCATCGCTCCGTCTCTGGAGCCGGAAGCCTTCGGCCGCACGGCGGTGGAGCCGCAGGTCATGGCCCGTCCGGTCATCGCCTCGGACCACGGGGCCACGCGCGAGACGGTTCTGCACGGCGAAACCGGCTGGCTGGTCAAGCCGGGCGACGCCGAGGCCTGGGCCGACGCCCTTCTGCGCGCCTGCGACATGGGCGCGGCCGGACGGCAAACCATGGGCCTGGCCGCCCGAACGCGTGCGCGACGGTTGTATTCAGTGGACGCTATGTGCGAAGCGACCCTCAAGGTCTATGCCCAGATCTTGGGGGCCCATATCCCGGGGTCGCGCGTATTGGGTTCGGAGCGTTCGTCTTGAGCAAGGAGATCAAGAAGGTCCTGGTGATCAAGCTGGGCGCCCTGGGCGACTTCGTCCTGGCGCTGGCCGCGATGAAGAAGATCCGCGAGGCCCACCCCAAGGCCAAGATCACGCTTCTGACCACCCCGCCCTTCGAGGCTCTGGCCAAGCTCAGCCCCTATTTCAACAGCGTCGAGACCGACGGGCGCCCCAGCGACTTCGGCGAGACGCTGGCCATGATCGGCCGCATCCGCAAGGCGCGCTACGACCGGGTCTACGACCTGCAGACCAACAGCCGCACCAACTGGTATTTCCAGCTGCTGCGCCCCTTCCCGCCGCAGTGGAACGGCATCGCCGTCGGCGCGGCCCTGCCTCAGAAGGGCAAGGCGCGGCTGCACATGCACACGCTGGAGCGCCAGGCCGACCAGCTGCGCGCGGCCGGCATCTGGCCCGACGCTCCGACCGAGCCGGGCAGCGCCCCGCCGCCGGACCTGTCGTGGATCCTGCGCAAGCACAAGGAGCCGCGCCCCGTGGCCGGCGGCGCGGCGCCGCGTCCCTACGTGCTGTTCGTGCCGGGCGGTTCGGCCCACCGGCCTGAAAAGCGCTGGCCGGTCGAGTGCTATGCCCAGCTAGGCTCGCTGCTGAAGGCGCGCGGCCTGGACATCGTCATCATCGGCGGTCCGCAGGAAAGCGCCATGGCCCGCCACATCCAGAAGGCCGTCGGCGGCGCCCGCGACCTGACCGGCCGCACCGACTTCGCCCAGCTGGCGGTTCTCGGCGCCAAGGCGGCCCTGGCCGTCGGCAACGACACCGGCCCGACCCACCTGCTGGCCGCCGCCGGCGCCCCGACCATCGCGTTGTTCTCCGACGCCTCGGATCCGGAGCTCTGCGGCCCCCGCGGCCACGTGGCGGTGATCCGCTCACCCGACCTGAAGGCCCTGCCGGTCAGCACCGTGGCCAGCGCGGCGGTGGCGCTGCTGCCGCACTAGCGGCTAATACCCCATTCAAATCTGTCATCCCGGGCGAAGCGCAGCGAAGACCCGGGACCGCCGGAAGCACTATCGTTAACTGACCAGGTTCGCACTATATTCTCGCCATGCGCGAGCACGCCTACGCCGTATATCTGATGACGAACACGCCTCGCGGTGTGCTGTACGTCGGTGTAACCGCGAATTTGTCTTACCGCGCACAGCAACATCGCGAACATTTGCTGCCAGGGTTCACTAGTCGCCATGGCTGCACGCGCCTGGTCTGGTTCGAGGACCACACGCACATTGAAGGCGCGATCTATCGCGAGAAGCTCATCAAGCGCTGGCGGCGTGAGTGGAAGTTTGAGCTGGTCGAAGCACGCAATCCAAACTGGGTGGATCTGTATCCGGCTCTGTTGGGGGAGACTGAATTCCCTTGGTACGAGCCTCCTGCCGTCCCTGGGTTTGGCGGTCCCGGCTCTACGCTTCGCTTCGGCCGGGATGACAGGGAATTTTAGCGCCGCGTTTTAGTACCCCGCGTACCGTCCCGGCTTGTGGTTGGCGATGATCACCGCGCTCAGCGCCACGGCGCTGGCGATCGATAGCAGCAGCTTGTCGAAGCTCATCGTGAAGAACGCGGCCGTCACGACCAGGCAGTCGGCGGCCATCTGAACCTTGCCGGCGCTGATCCCGCGCCGTTCCTGCAGATAGAGCGCCAGGACGCCCACCCCGCCAACGCTGGAGCGGTGCCGCGCCAGGGCCAGGATCCCCATGCCGATGATCGTGCCGCCGAACACGGCCGAAAAGATCGGGTTGATGCCGCCGACCTTAAGCCAGTGCGGCATGCCCCAGGCCAGACCCGCCAGCAACAGGTTGGTCGCCAGGGTCTTGAAGGTGAACGTCCAGCCCAGGGTCCGCTGCGCCAGGACGTAGAACGGCAGGTTCAGCACGAAGAACACCACGCCCACCGGCCAGCCGCTGAGGTAGGAGATGATCAGCGCCACGCCCGCCACCCCGCCTGTGACTAGGCCCGCGGCCTTCAGCAAGGTCAGGCCCACGGCGATGAAGCTGGAGCCGATCAGGAGGGCGTGGACGTCCTCGAGGGCGGTGTGTCGATGCTGATTCATGGAGCTCGGAGCAGGCGTCTTGAACGGGGGAAGTCCGTCCCCACCTGTCCGTTCCCGCCCCGTTGCCGGTCCTTTGCCGGTCCTGGCCGAAAAAACTCGGCCCGCCCGGCGTCTCTTTGACGGCCTTCGCTTGATACAGCGCGGCCGGCGCGTCATATATCAGTTTCTCGCGGCGCGCCCAGCGCGGCGCGCATGCGTTCAACTATACCCCCTATCAACTGCCCCGGAGCCGCCCCTATTCGCCGTCCTATGCAAACGCCGCCCGTTAAAGACGGACCGCGTATCAACGAAGACATCCGCGTCCCGCGCGTCCTGCTGATCGACCAAAACGGCGAGAAGCAAGGCGAGATGCCGACCTCCTCCGCGCTCGAAGCGGCGGAAGAAGCTGGCATGGACCTGGTGGAAATCGTTCCGAACGCCAATCCGCCCGTCTGCAAGATCCTGGACTATGGCAAGTTCAAGTTCCAGGAGCAGAAGAAGAAGAACGAGG